>WBZV01001009.1_pt1 | contig 14117 bp, 11 predicted proteins | sample 5204221 | NCBI WGS metagenome assembly WBZV01 (sample SAMN12344360, study PRJNA552823) | activated sludge metagenome | biome: Activated sludge suspended growth; feature: Nitrification reactor; material: Wastewater; isolation source: activated sludge from nitrification reactor of wastewater...
AGGGCGGAATGCGCAGGTTGACCATCCGTTCGCGGTGGTAGATCGGCGCCTCCTTGACGATCTCGTAGGCCGCGCCGAACAGCCCCAACAGCGTCGCCGCCAGGGCCATCATGAACAACAGGCGTTGGGTGGAGCTGGCCACCTGATAGATGCCCTGGAACTGCTCGGCGTCGTTGCCGGGGTCGTCTTCCTGGCGGGCGTCCAGGATGTCTTGCTGAATCTCTGTGCGAATGGCCGATTCGCTCTTGCCGGTCAGGTCATACTTGTCGGCCATGATCAGCAGCAGCAGCCCGATGAGCGGCATGGCCGCCAGCAGGATGATAAGGCTGCCGGTGTCGCGGCGAATAAGATCGAAGTAGCGCCGGGCCAGCACGCCGAATTGGGCCAGCGACGACACCTTCTGCTTGGCCGGCTGGCGCGATCGCTCGTGGCCGGCCAATGAGACGTTGCCCGCCGCCTGCAGCCGGTCGCCGACGTAGCGCTTGTACTGTGGCGAAGCGCGATAGTGCGACTCCCAGACCTCGGCTGCGGGCGCTTTGGGGTTGGCGGCCATCACCTGTTTTTGGTGCGGCTCCGCCGCCGCCGGAAACTTGACCGCGGCCGCCGGCTGGCTGAGCCGGGTGTAGATGTCGGCGAAGTCGGTGGCCTCGAAGAAGCCCAGCGCTTCCTGGGGCGGGCCAAAGTAGCTCAGACGGCCGTCGGCCATGAACGCCACCTGGGTGCATTGGTCAATGTTGGCCGTGGCGTGGGTCACCAGCAGCACCGTCCGGCCGCCGTCGGCCAGCCGGCGCATGGTGTACATCATCTTCTTCTCCAGCCCGGGGTCGAGGCCGGAGGTCGGTTCGTCGAGGAAGAAGAGGCCCGGCTCGGCCAGTAGTTCGCTGGCGATGCTGACACGCTTGCGCTGGCCGCCGCTGAGACGGCCGACCTGCTTATCGGCATGCTCGCTCATCTCGACCTCGCCCAGCACTTTGGTCACCCGCGCCTCGATCTCCGGCCCGGTGGCGTCGGGCAGGCGCAGGCGGGCGGCATAGGTCAGCGCGCTGCGCACCGGCAGCAGGTTGTGGATGATGTCGTCCTGAGGTACGTAGCCGAGGATGCTGCGATAGGCGGCGAAGTTATCATAGAGATCGTCGCCATTGACCAGCACGCGCCCGTCGGCCGGGGCAAAGCCGCTCATGGCATTGAGCAGCGTACTCTTGCCCGCGCCGCTGCCGCCGACGAGGGCCACGAACTCACGCGGGTGAACGGACAGGCAAACGTCGCGCAGGATGATGCGCTCCGTGGCCGCGCCGCCCACCAGCCGCGACAGCCCGCCGCCGATGAGCACCCGCCGCTCCAGGTGCAGCGCGTCAATTCGGTAGTTGCCGCCGGGGGTGTACTGGGTGAAGCCGGCCTGGTCATAGACCAACTTGTAGGGGCCGATTTGCACCACGTCGCGTGGCGCAAGGGGACGCGCGACGCTGATGAGCGCGCCATTGTGGAAGGTTCCGTTGCTGCTGCCCAGGTCGCGCAGCACGGGGCCGGCCGGCGTCATACGCACTTCGGCGTGCAGGCGCGAGACAGTCGGGTGGTCGAGTTGCAGGTTGGCCGACGGGTCGCGGCCGATGATGAACACCGCCGCCTGGCCCAGCTCCTTGCGGCCTAACTGGATCGTGCCCATTGATGGCCCGGCGCTGGGGTGGCGGAAGACGAGGCCGACGTTGTTGCCCTGTTCGTCGCCAATGCGGATGATGTCGCCGTCGCGCAGCGCCCGCTCGGTGATCGGCTGACCGTTGACCGCCGTGCCGTTGGCGCTGTTGATGTCGCGAATCCAGACGGTGTCGCCGCGCACCTCCAGCTCGGCGTGGTGGCGCGAGACGATAGGATTATCGAGGGGCAGGTCGTTGCCGGGGTCGCGGCCGATCGTCACCTTTGGTCGGGAGATGACGAACGTTTCTTCGGCGCGGCCGGGCAGTTGCACCACCAGCCGCGGGGCCGCGCCGACGACGCCACTGGGCGCGGCGCGGGCTTGCAGCGAACGGCCACACGTCGAGCAGAACGTAGCCTCCGGCCGAATGAGCGGCGCGCCGCAATGGGGGCAAAAATTGGCCATCCTGGCCGTTCCTCCTGATATTGCCCGTTATTGTAGCACAGGATGTTATCCTGTGCGCTTTCAGAGCACAGGATAACATCCTGTGCTACCGGCTGCCTAGAAGCCCGGCCAGCCCTGACGCTGCTCGCGCCAGACGTCAGCTTGGTTGTGATAGCCGTTGCGTTCCCAGAAGCCGGGCTGGTCGTCGGCGCGGAACTCCAGCCCGCGCAGCCACTTACCGCCCTTCCAAAAGTACTTGTCGTCGGCCCGCCGCCCGGCCACCACGCCGGCCACGCCGCGCAGCGGGTAGCCGTGGTCAGGCGAGAGGGGGTGGCCGTCGTAGTGGGTGGCCATGATGAACCCCTCTTGCAACACGAACTCGATTGGCGTGTTGGTTGTGTAACCGTATTCGCAGTGCTGCACGACGTAGCGCGCCTCCGGCTTGGGGCGGATGAACCCCTCCTTGACTAGCGTCGCCACCGACACCCCCTCCCAGACGGTGTCGAACTTCGACCAGCGCGTGACACAATGGATGTCGAGCGTCACCTGGGTGCGCGGCAGTTGGTTGAACTCCTCCCATGACCAACGCCGCTCCTCGGCCACCAGACCGAAGACGCGGAACTCCCAGCGGGCCAGGTCTACCCGCGGCACGGGGCCGTAGTGGAGCACGGGAAACTTGATCGTCGCCGACTGTCCCGGCGGCAGGCGGTTCTGCTCCTTCATGCGTTTTTCCAATTCGCGGCGTTCTCTCTGGTCGAACATGGGCATCTCCTGTCGTGGGTGTTAGTCGTTGGTCGTTGGTTGTTAGTCGGTGGTCGGTGGTCGGTGGTTGCCGGGAACTAACGACCAACGACTAGCGACTAACGACTAACCACCAACGACCAATCTGTAACCTCTCTGCTTTATCCATATCGTTCCAGAAACCAGTTGGTGTAGTAGCCCACCCACTCGGCTCCGGGGGCGCGGGTCTTCAGCTCGCGGTCGAGAGCCACGAGAAGATAGACCAGCTCGCTTTTGGTGAAACCGGCGTCCAGCAGCGCCGCCAACGGCTGGCGCAGATGTTCGGCGTACCAGATGGGCCAATCGGGGTCGGCGCCGTCGGTTTCGACATAGGCCTCGTGGTGGGCCTGGCCGGCTTCGCGGAAAAGGGCGGCCAACGCTTCGCGTTTGGTCTGATCGATCACACTGCCTCCTGGCTGAGGGATTGCGCCGCCGGCAACGGCGGCGCTTGACGATGATCATACGTCCAACGCCCTGTTGCCGTCAACTGCTGAAAAGCCCGTCGCCATTGGCCTTGCCCAACAAATACAGTTACAATGTTGCCCATTAGTGCCTCGGCTCATAGCGACAAGGGAATGGGACGGAGATGAATCCGATGCGCCTTCATAGCTTGCGGCGGCTGATAACCGTGATTTTGTCGGCGCTGTTTTTGTCTGTTGCCGGTTCGATCTTCGCCCAGGACACGCCCGTACCCTCTCCCTGGCCTACCGTTGACAATCCCACCATCCGCTTCGACAGCGATCAGGCCGAGTCGTTGTTAGGTCAGCCGGGCGTGGTGCGTCTGTCGGTCAACTTCACGACACTTGAACAACCGGATGCCACGGGCCAGACCACGTTCATGCTGCGTACTGTGGACACCGAAGTCTATGAGGTGATCAACAGCCGCCTTGACAATCAGCCGGTGGAAGCCACGCCCAATGCCGATCTGACCGGCTACACCTGGCCCCTGCCGAGCGCCGTCGGCGCTCATATTCTCGTCGCCGATTTACGGATGCTCAAGCCCATCATGCCGGCGACCATTGCCCTCGTTGTGCCCAATGCGGACGGCAGCCCGGCCGCGTTGACCTATCTCTCTGAGGCCACCGCCACCCAACTGGCCGTGGCGCAGCAACAAGCGGCCACACCCATTCCCCCAACCGCCGGCCCGCCGGCGGGCACTGCAACCGTTGGGACAACAGCCGCCGCGCCACCGCCGGCCACGGACACCAAACCGCCGCCGGCCACGCTACCGCCGACGATCACCGCCGCCGCGCCGGCGACGGCGACAACCGGGCCGGTTGTGCCGTTGGCCACAACAGCGCCGGCAAACGGTGGCGACAACGGTGGCCTGGTGCCGCTGCTGCTGGGCGGCCTTTTCCTGCTGGCCGCGCTGGCCATCGGCGGGCTGCTCCTCATGCGCCGCCGCCGTCCGCCTGTTGCCCCGGTCGGCCACACCCTGACCACCGCCCGCCCGACAACAGTTCCCCTGCCGCCTGTCGGCGCGGAGATGATGACCGGCGTTCTTGTGCCCGTCTACCTGGAGTTGGAGGGAGACGCGCCACAGGTCTTTCCTGTCAACGAGACGCCCTTCAGCATCGGCCGCGACCCCGGCAATAGTCTGTTCATTGACGAGACCATCTCCGGCTGGCAGACCGTGTCGCGGGAGCACGCGCTCATCAGCCGCCACGACCGCGGCTACGTCATCGAAGACCTCGGCTCACAGAACGGCGTGCGCGTTAACGGCCGTCTGACGCCGAAGAACCTTTTGCGCAACGGCTGGCAGGTGACGATTGGCGGCGTGACGTTCCGCTTTGTGGATGAAACCCAGACCAACTGAACCGGTGGCCTCATGAACGACATCCTTTGCCCGAACTGCCAGACGCCAAATCGCGCGGGCGCGAAGTACTGCTCTTCATGCGGCCTCAACCTGTCGGCCACGGCATCGCCGACGACACTCATCATGGATGAGGCCACGATGCGGCGCGCCGCCGCCGCGCACCAGACGGTGCAGTTGCCCGAATCGCGTTCGCGCCTGCCCGATTATTCGCCACGGCGCGTGGCCAGGCCCGACAATGGCACGCCGACCATCTCGCTCGGCCCCCCACCGCCCCCCGAACCGCTGCCGGAGGGGGCGCTGCTGGCCGAACGCTACATCATCCGTAGCCAGTTGGAGGGGCCGCCTGGTGTTTTCATCTACCAGGCCGACGACACCGGCGACGCGCCCTATGGCGTGGCCTGCCTTGTCAAAGAAAGCGCCGACGAGGCCGCGCTGGCCGGGGAGTTGGCCGCGCGCGATCGGGTTGTGGCCGGCGACGGCGCGCGCCCACCCTATGACGCCTTCACCGTGTCGCTGCCCGCCACCGGCGGGCAGCGAACTTACGTCGTCGGTGGCCTGGGGCGGGCGTTTGAGTCTGTTGAGTGGCCGCTGGAGCCGGCGGCGGCATTGAACCGGGCTGCGCCGCTGGCTCGCGGGCTGGCCGCCGTCCATGCCGCCGGGCTGGCCTTTGGGTTGCTCGATGGTCGCGTGCAGGGCGACGAGGAACTCTTTCTGGCTGACTTTGCCACGGTTGGGCCAGGTTCGGCGGCAGCCTATGAAGCCGACGTGCGCTCTTTGGCCGGGCTTGTCTATCGCATGTTGACCGGGCAAGCCCAAGTGACGCCCGGCGTGACCGCGCTGGCCGACCGGCTGGCCGGGCTGATGCAGGGTCGGGCGACGATGAACGCCGCTGACCTGGCGGCGCTGCTGTCGTCGCGGGCTGCCGGGCTGCGACGCCCGGAAAGCCTTGATTTGCGCGTCGGCCGGCGCACCGACGTGGGCCAATTGCGCGAACTCAACGAAGATAGCCTGCTGACACTCGATCTGGTGTGGAGCAACAAGTCCGTTAGCCGGCCGGTTGGGCTGTTCGTTGTGGCCGATGGCATGGGCGGCCACGAGGGGGGCGAAATCGCCAGCGGCCTGCTGGTGCGCGCTGTGGCCCAACACGCGGCCAGCGAACTGATGCCGCGCACCACGGCTGCCGGCGGCGAGCCGATGGACTATGGCGCGTGGCTGACGGCAGCTATCCAGGCCGGCAACGTCGAGGTCTATGAGCGTTCGCAGACGGCGGGCAACGACATGGGCACGACGGTCGTCGCCGCGCTGGTGGCCGGCAACGAGGCCTACGTGGCCCACGTCGGCGATAGCCGCGCCTATCGCATCAACGCCGACGGCATTGAGCAGATCACCGTAGACCACTCCCTTGTCGAGAGCCTCGTCGCCTCCAACCAGATCACGCGCGAGGAAGCGCGCCATCACCCCCAATCGAACGTCATCTACCGTACCATTGGCGACAAGCGCCAGGTGACGGTGGATCTCGACCTGGTGACTTTGGCCCCCGGCGACTCGCTGCTGCTGTGCTCCGACGGACTGAGCGGCATGGTGACGGACGACGCCTTGCAGCGGTTGGTGGCTACAGCGCCGTCGCCACAGGCCGCTTGTGACGCGCTGATTGACGCCGCCAACCGCGCCGGCGGCGAGGACAACATCACGGCCATTGTCATCCGCGCCGAGGCGCTGTCGTGAGCGAAGGGTGGGGGCAAGCCACGTGATTGACATTTGGGGCGAGACAGAGGCCGCCGACGGCGCGACTCCCGCGGAAGCGATCTTCTTTCCCGGCGCGGGGCGCGATCCGTTGAGCGAAGATCTGATGGCCGCGCGCGGGTACTTGTTGGCCGTGGCCGGCGGGGCGGCCGGACGGGCAGCGGCGCGGTCGTTCATCGCCGCCCTCGTGCCCGCCTATTACGCCGGCGGCGGCGGGGCGGATGGGTTGCGGCGGGCGGTGGCCGACGCCGAGGCCGCTGTGGCCGACCCGGCGGCGCTGGATTTCGTGGCCGCGGCTATCGCCGACAGCCATCTCTATTTGGCCCGTGCCGGCGGCGGGCGCGCCTACCGTGTGCGCGCTGCCGGCGTTGATCCACTGGCGCGCGCGACAGCGCCGGCCGGTATGGCTGGGCCGGCCTTCTCGCTGGCCGTGCCCTTGCACGACGGCGACCGCGTTGTACTATGCTCCGCGGCCCCGGCGGCGGCGCTGGGCGATGGCCGGCCGCTGGCCTACGTGGCCGAGCAGCGCGCCCCGCGCGAAGCCGTGGCCCGTCTTATCGCCCTGGCCCATGAGCGCGGCGCGGCCGGCGACGTGTCGGTGGTGGTCGCCTTTGTGCGCGACGCGCCGCTGTTGGGGCGCGGGCAGGCGTTGACGCTGCTGGCGCTGGGTGTGGCCGCCCTGGCGGCGGTGGGCTGGTTGGTGTGGGAATTATTTCGATTTTGGCAGGTTGGATGACGATGAGCCGGCGAGGCAACGCCCCACGGGCTGACCGTAGCCACGGTTAGACCGTGGCCACGTTTAGACAGTGGGTTCAGTTGCCGCCAGGGAGTAAACGCGATGGACGTGACGGAGCAGCTTCAAGCCTATGTAAGCCAGATCGTAGCCCTGGGGCAGACAACGTTGGCGCGCCACCGCCGGGGCGAGTGGTTGCCCGACGAGTTGGCCAACCTGGCCGAGGCGCTGCTGGCGCTGGAAATCGCCCTGGGCGCGCCATTGGCCGACGCGAACGCCCATGAAGTCGCCCCGCCGCCGGTGGAGCCGGCCGCGGCGGCCGAGGGGTCGCCGCCGGTCCATGAAGCGCCGGCCGAGGAAGCGCCGGCCGGAGTGGCGGCAACCGCAGAACCGGCCGTGCTGCCTGTGCCGGTCGAGCTGTGGTCATTGCCCGGCGACGAAACACCGGCCGCCGAAGCCCCGCCCATGCTGTCCCCGCCAAACGACCCGGCGAGAGCCGAAACCATAGCCGCCATGTCGCCTGTCGAGGCCGACGATTGGCTGACCTCTCTGGCGAGCGATCCGAGCGGCATGCTGGTTCTGCCCGCCTCCGAAATAGACGACACCGTCAAAGACGAGTATCTGATCATTGACCTGGCGGAGGAAGAGGGTGGCCCAAACGCGGGTTTGTCGTCCGACCCGCTACCGACGCCGGCGGCCAACACCACCGATATATTGGGGCCGACCAACATTTTTGTTGACATGGATTTGGGAGTTGGCGAGGCGGCGTCGGTGACGGCCGAGTCGAACGCGGCCGACGAGTCCGGCGCGTTGCCACCCCCGGCTGCCAACCCGCTGGACGTGTTTGCTCCGACGAACATCCTTGACGAATCACCTCCGGGAGTGAACGAGGCCGCGCCGTTGGTGGCCGAGCCGGCCGTGGCGGAGACTGACCAGGCCGCGCCGGAGCCGGCCCCCGAATTGCGCTTCTGCACCAATTGTGGGGCGGAATTGCGCCCTGGCCGTCGCTTCTGCCATCGTTGTGGCGAGTCGGTGGCCCGAATGTTGGCCGAAGCGCTGGGCGACGACGCCCCGCCGCCGGCCGCCCCGCCGCCGGCCGCCCCGCCGCCATCCCGCGATGAGTGGCCGACCTTCATCAGCGACGCGCCGCGCTATGAGACCAGCGCGCCCCCCGCGCCGGTTCCGGCAATGGCCCGTTTCTGCAACAACTGCGGCCTGGGCCTGGACGCCAACGCAACCGTTTGCCCCGAATGCGGCAGTCGCGACATCAGCTAACCCGTGGACGAGACACCCAGCCTGCCCACGCTTGTAGCCAACGCCGGCGCGCCCATGTCGCGGCTGGCTTTGCGCGCCGCCGCCCGCAGCCACCCCGGCCGCGTCCGCGACGGCAATGAAGATAGCGTCCTGTTCATCCAGCTCAGCGGTCTGTTGGCCGGGACGCCATCGCCGGTGCTGGGGCCGGAACTGGGCTTCTTCGCCGTGGCCGATGGCATCGGCGGCCACGACCGGGGCGAGATCGCCAGTTGCCGCGTGTTGCAACATCTGGCCGCGGGGGTCATGGATCGCGTCTTCAAGCGCCTGATCCTCACCGGCCGCGGCGCGGATGAGTCATGGATGGAGCGGGCGTTGCGCGAGTGTGTCCTGGCCGCCAACGTCGAATTGCTGGCATTGCAACGCGCCAACCACAGCGATATGGGCACGACTCTGACGGCGGCCCTGATCGTGGACGGACGGGCCATGGTGGCCAACATCGGCGACAGCCGCACCTATCTGTGGCGTGACGCCGTGCTGGAACAGATCACCCGCGACCATTCACTCGTGGCCACGTTGGTGGCAGCCGGGCGGCTGGAGCCGGAGGCGGTCTATACCCATGACCAGAAGGGGATGATCTATCGCAGTGTCGGCGAGGCGTCCGATCTGCGGGTAGACACGTTCGCCCTCAGCCTGCGGCCCGGCGATCGTCTGGTGCTATGTTCCGATGGTCTGTGGGAGATGGTGCGCGACGACGGGCTGGCCGCGACGTTACGGGCCGTGACTGAACCCCAGGCGGTGTGCGACCGGCTGGTGGATGAGGCCAATCGCGCCGGCGGCGAGGACAATATCAGCGTGCTGGTCGTCGGCGTGGTTCCGGTGGCCTTCTGAAACACACAACAGGACAGTTGCCAACCGTGTTTTGACCGCGAAGAGACGGGTGGGCCGACCCCTTGTGAGACGGTCAGGCGCGCTATAATAGCGGCAGAGAGGTGCTACGATGACGGGCGAAGTGACCATTCAAACCGCGCTCAACCGGCCCCGCTTCCCGACTCTGGAGACAGAGCAGGTGGCCTATCTCTACCTGGAGGCCCAGCCGGCGGGCGTGGTCGCCGCTTCGGCTCCGCTCAATCTGGCCCTGGTACTCGACCGCAGCGGCTCGATGGCCGGGCAAAAGATCCGCGACTTGCGCCAGGCAGCGCGGCTAACCCTCGACCGGCTGTCGCCTGACGATCTGGTATCGCTCGTCCTCTTCGATGACACGGTGGACGTGTTGGCCGCGGCCCGCCCGGCGGCCGATCGCGCCGCCTTGCTGGCCCAGATCGAGCGTATTGACGAGCGCGGCGGCACGCAGATGTCGCTGGGTTTGCAGGCCGGGTTGGCGCAGTTGCGCGCCGGGCTTGGCCCCGACCGCGTCAGTCGCCTGGTATTGTTGACCGACGGCGAGACGTGGGACGACGAGGCGCGTTGCCGCGAGATGGCCCAGCAGGCGGCGGCGCTGGGTGTGCCCATCACCGCTCTGGGGTTGGGCGATGAGTGGAACCAGGCCTTGCTGACCGATTTGGCCGATCTCTCCGGCGGCAACTGGGAATTCATTGACACACCCGACCGCATTCTGGCCGCCTTCCAGCACGTTGTCATGACCATGCAGCGCACCGTCGTCACCAACGCCAATCTCATCTTGCGCCTGGTGCGCGATGTGCGGCCGCGTGGGGTGTGGCGCGCGCGCCCGCTCATTGACCGGCTATCGGCCCGCGCCATCGGCGAACGGGACGTGCAGGTGGCATTGGGCGACTTGCAGAGCGAGGGGCAAGGCGTGCTGGTTGAGTTGTCTTTGCCGTCGCGCGCGCCGGGCGATTACCGATTGGCCCAGGCTGAGGTAAACTACGATGTCCCTGGCGTCGGCGCGGGGCTGAGGGCCACGGCCGACGTCATCGTCACCTTCACGACCGAGGCGGCGACGGCGGTCAACGGCGCGGTGATGAACACCATCGAGCGGGTGACGGCCTTTAAGCTGATGACCCGCGCTCTGGACGAGCGCGAGACGGCCGATGCCGGGCAGCGCACGCAGCGTCTGCGGGCGGCGGCGACGCGCTTGCTGGATGCCGGCGAAACAGAACTGGCGCGAGAAGCGCAGGCGGCCGCGGCCCAACTTGACGCCGGGCAAGCCCTTTCGCCCCACGCCACCAAACGACTGGTCTCCGCCACGCGGCGGTTAGACATGAGCGACCTGGGCTGAGAAGACCACCGGGCGCCGAGAACCGATAGGAGAAACGAGATGAACGCGATCAATTGCCCGAATTGCGGCGCGCAGGCTCCACTTGGGGCGGCTTTCTGTGACAACTGCGGCAACTCTTTGGCCGGCGTGGCCGCGCGCCCCGGCCCCGGTTCGGCTGTGCCTGCTGCCGGCCAGCACCGCTGCCCCAACTGTGGCGAGAGCGTCATGCCCGGTGAAGCGTTTTGCGGCAATTGTGGCACCCCATTGAGCAGCGCCGCGCCCGCGGCGTATGCGCCGCCGCCTCTGCCCTCGGCCCCCAGTTGGGCGCCGCCGCCCCCGCCGCCCGTGCCCAGTTGGCCCCCGTCGCCGCCTGAGCCTGTGTCCAGTTGGCCATCTTCGCCTGCTGGGCCGCAAAGCTGGGGCGCGCCGCCCGCGCCGCAACCGGCCGCCGGTGGACAATGTCCGAACTGTGGTTCGCCCGTCCAGCCATCGGACGTGTTTTGCGATAACTGCGGCCATGCACTGACCCCCAGCGTTTCTGGATTCCCGTCGGAGCCGCAAATACCGGTGACGTTCGAGAGCAATCCTTCGTTGCCGATGGAACAGCCCTCGCCGCTGCCCCAGCCGGCCATCCCGGTGCTCAATCCGCGCCTGGTAGTCCAGGCTTCCGGCGCGACGCTCAATCTGGCGTCGGGCAAAAACGAGTATCTGATCGGTCGCGAAGACCCGGTCAGCGGCAGCTTCCCGGACGTAGACCTCGTCCCCTATGGCGGCGAGGAGGGTGGGGTATCGCGCCGCCACGCGCAAATCTTGCGCCGCGGGGGGCAGTTCAGCATCGAGGACTTGAACTCGGTCAACTACACTTTTGTCAACCGGCAGAAGGTGGCCCCCGGCACGCCCCACCCGCTGCAAGACGGGGACGAGGTTCGGCTGGGCCGGGTCGTCTTGCAATTCAAGACGAATTAGGCGGACGGGCGCGCCCCGTCCCCGACGAAACGTATGACCCAGGACGCCGACACCGGGCGCGCCGCGCCGGGGCCTGTACTCTGCCCGAACGGCCACGCCAACCGGCCGGGCACGCGCATCTGTGCCGTCTGTCGCGCGCTCATTCCCCCAGCCCCACCGCCGGCGGCCGGCCCTTTGGCTACGCCACTTGACCACGACCAGCGTGGCGTTGAGAAGGCTGACTCACGGCTGCTGGCCTTGTTGCTGGTATTGCTGGCCCTGACGGCGGCGACGATCGTCTTGGCGTTTCTCTATTTCTACCCTATCCGCCACGGGCCGGACTATTTGGCCACGGCGGCCGTGGTGACGCTGCCCGCCGGCGAGTCGGGTGTTGTCGCCGCGCCCACGGTCACGCCGCCTCCCGCCACGGCCGCGCCGCCATCGCCCACGCCGCAGCCGGCCACGCCAACCGTCGCCCCCGACGCCTCGCCCACGCCCGTGGCCACGCCCGTGGCCACGATTACGCCTCTCTCTACGGTCGTCGGCGTCATTCTGGCCCCCACAGACGCTCCGGCGGTCGAGGTCAATCTCATCCAGAACGGCGACTTCCGCCAAGACTGGGTGAACGGTTGGGAGCGCATCGGCGACGGTCTGAACGGCACACAGATCGTCGAGACGCGCCCATCGAGCGGCGATCCGCCCCGGCCGCTGCTGGCCATGAGCAAGACGGGCGCGGGGGCGCTGCGCGTCGTCCAGCACGTCGCGCTGACCGGCTCGGCGGCCGACCTCGTCTTCCGCGGCCAATTGCGGCTGGCCGGCGAGACGAACGCGGCCGGCAACGAGGGGCGAGCGGCGCTGCTGCTGCTTTATGAGAACGAGGCCGGCGAACTATTGGGCGCGTCGGTCTGGCTCGACGGCAGCGCGACCACCTCTGCCCTGTGGGGAGGCCACTTGCCGCCGTTTGGTCCCACAACCGCCCCGCGCATCCAGGCCGCCGATTGGCAGACGATCGAGATCGCCCTGGCCCGGGAGTTCACCGATCGGCTGCCGGCCCTCGACCCGGCCGCCGTGAGGCGCGTCACCGTTGTCCTGGCCCTGCTCGGCAGCGACGCCTGCCCACCCGACGCCTGCGCCGCTGAGCTGGGGGCTGCCGCGCTATCGCTGACGGCCGGCGGTTCGGCTCCGTGAACGGCCCAGACGGCCCCGGTTTTTGTCACCTGTGCGGCCGGCCGCTGAGCGATCGGGCGCGCCGCTTCCATCATCCCGCCTGGCCGCCGGCGCAGCAGTTGCGCGTCTGTGAAACCTGTCTGGTGGAGAAGCCGCGTTGCCCCATCTGTCACATGCCCGGCAACGCCGCCGGGGCTTGCCCTACCTGCCGCGCCGCCGGCCCGCTTTGCGTTGGCTGTGGTCGCAAGCCGCACCGCCGCGCCGTCCACTTCGGCCAGAGCGGCCCCTATTGCGCCGAGTGCGCCGCCGGGCCGCGCTGCCAGAGTTGCGGCCTGCCTGTTGGTCGCGACCGGGCGAAGGCGGACGGCCGACCGTCGTGCGCCGCCTGTGCGGCCACGGCCGTTGTCGCCGCCGAGGAAGCCACGCGCGTCTATCGGGTCGCCGAACGGATCATCCGCGAGGAGTTGGGCCTGTCACTCAACGTGCCCACGTCGCTCATTCTGGTCGAGCCGGAAGAGTTACATGCCGTTTTGCGCGACATGGGCGAAGACCCGACCAGCGGCGGCGAGACGTTGGGTGTCTACACCCGGCGCGGGCGACGGCGCGGCATCTATGCCGTGTCCGGGCTGCCGCGGCTGTTGCTGCTCCAGGTGGCGGCGCACGAGTTGGCCCACGCCTGGCAGATGGAAAGCGCGCCGCTGCTGCGCGACCCGGTGCTGCGCGAGGGGTTCGCCGAGTGGGTGGCCTACCGCATGCTGATGGCCCTGGGGGAGGCCGAGGCGGCCGAACGGATGCTGGCCCGCGAGGATACCTACGGCCAGGGCGTGCGCCGATTGCTGGAGATCGAGGGGCAGGTGGGCGTGCGTGGGGTAGTTGAGTGGTCGCGCCGGGCACGCTGAGGCCTTTCCCCTATTGACGGCTATGTTAAAATAAAAGCCAGGTGTCAATGCGTTTGGGAAGGCCAGGAGGTGTGCGATGGCCTTGCACGTGGCTTCAGTCGCTGCTGGGGAGCGACCGGCCGAGGGAAGGGATCGGCCAACGCTCGCTCATGACGTGCGGATTGCCATTGAGGGCGACAATTTAGGTCGGATTGCCGTCGGCAATACCTTTAATCAGGTGGGGTCGGTTCATGGCGACTATCTTGTCGCCAACGCCGCCGGCCTCCTTCCCCCTCCGATGCTACACGCCCGGCCTGTCGCGCGGCGCGGGCGCGATGTCCCCGCCCTAATTGGCCGGCGCGAGCAGGTGGATGCTGCCCGCGAGGCGGCGCAAACCGCCCAGCCGGTTGAATTTTACGGCCCGCCGGGCATGGGCAAAAGTGCTCTGCTGCGCCATATGGCCTTCCGGCTGCCCGCGCCGGCCGATGGCGTGGTGTGGCTGTCGGCCGCCG
>WBZV01000891.1_pt1 | contig 14102 bp, 14 predicted proteins | sample 5204221 | NCBI WGS metagenome assembly WBZV01 (sample SAMN12344360, study PRJNA552823) | activated sludge metagenome | biome: Activated sludge suspended growth; feature: Nitrification reactor; material: Wastewater; isolation source: activated sludge from nitrification reactor of wastewater...
GTCCGTCACCCGGTTGCGCCAGATGAGGACGGTGATAAGGAAGTTGGGCAGCCAGGCCAGGGTGAGGGCGAGGCCGATGAGAAGACGACGGACGACAGACGACGGACCACGGCCGGCCCTGTCTCCGCCAGATGCCGCCTCGTAGAGACGGGTCGCCGACCCGTCTCCACCAGACGTCGCCCCGTAGAGACGGGTCGGCGACCCATCTCCACCATCAGATGTCGCCTCCGTCGTCCGTCGTCCGTCGTCCGTCGTCCCCCTGCTGAGCCACAGCCCCGCCAGCCCCACGGCTAACAGCGGCAGCCACAGATCGTCGTGCAAAATCGCCAGCGTCGTGCGCAGGCGGGCGACCCAGTCGGTGCTGAGGTCAAAGACGCGGTCGGCGCGGTTATCGAAGAATAGCGTCCAGAAGCCGTCCCACGTACCCGGCGCGCCGAAGACCCAATCGGCCCCCATGCGCACGCGCAGGGGCAGGTAGAGGTAGGTCAGCGGGGCCAGCAGGGCGATGACGACCACCAGCAGCAGCGTCCGCCAGCCCATGCGGAACACGTCCAGCAGGTGGGGCCAGACGAGAAGCAGCACCGCCGGGGCGATGAGGACGAGCGAGCGCTGGTGGACGACCCCCTGGCTGAAGATGAACGTCAGCCACAGCAGGTCGGCGCGCGCGCCGGAGCGGCCGAAGCGCAGGGCGAAGAGCAACGTCGCCAGCGTCAGGGCCATCGTCGCCGTGTGCAACTCGCCGATGGAGGCGTCCATCCACACCGAGGTGGCGACGGCCGCGGCCAGCGCCCCCAGCGCCGCAAACGGCCCGGACGCGCCCAACTCCATCGCCAGCACGACCAACAGGGCCACGGACAGCAGCCCCCAGACGAGGGCGTAGAGCGACACGCCCGCCGCCGGCGCCACGCCGACGAGGCGCAGGGCCGACACGAACAGCGAGCCGAGGGCCGTCCACTGCGGGTAGCCGCTGTGGTGGATGGTTCCCCAGCGCGGCAGGGCGTTCTGGTGTTCGCCCACGTCGGTCACGTAGGGGTGGCCGCCGCCGTTGATGATCGTCTGGACGGTGGAGAGGTAGAGCAGCGCGGCGACGATGACGGCGAGACTGACCCAGAGGGCGCGGCGGGAGGTGGACATAGGGTGGTAAGCAGTAAGCAGTAAGCAGTAAGCAGTATTCAGGGGGTCAGTTGCGTGGTCGCGGGTCGTTGAAGACGGTCATGAGGTGGAGTGTAGCCCGGCCGATGGGTCGGACGCAAGGCATTCGGATATGCCAGCCCCTCTCCCTAACCCTCTCCCACAGGGAGAGGGAACTAAGCAGAGGGAGCAATGGGCAGGGTGACGGTGAACGTGCTGCCTTGCCCCACCCCCGCGCTGGCCACGGCCACGCTGCCGCCGTGAGCCTCGACGATGGCCTTGACGATGGCCAGCCCCAGGCCCGCGCCGCCGTGCTGCCGGTCGCGCGCGCCGTCGGTGCGAAAGAAACGGTCGAACACCTGCGGCAGATGCTCCGCGGCGATGCCCTGGCCGCTATCGCGGACGATGACCTCGGCCGTGTCGCCGGCGTGGCCGACGCTGACCAGCACGTTGCCGCCGCGGGGCGTGTGGCGCAGGGCGTTGGCGAGCAGGTTTTGCAACGTCTGGCGGATGCGGGCGGCGTCAACCGCGACTGTTGGCGGCACACCCAGCAACTCCACGCGCAGAGCGATGCCCCCGGCCGCGGCCAACGCCTGGAAGTCGGCCGCCGTGTCCTTCACCAGCTGCCCCAGGTTCACCGGCCGGCGGTCGAGGGGCAACTGGCGCGCCTCGGCCAACGCCAACTCGTGCAGGTCATTCACCAGCCGCGTCAACTGGTCGGTCTGATCCAGCAGGCGCGACACCTCGGCCTGATTGAGAGGGTAAACGCCGTCGAAGATAGCCTGCAAGTTGCCGCGCAGGACATGCAACGGGTTGCGCAGTTCGTGGGCCACGTCGGCCAGCAGTTGCTGCCGCAGCCCTTCGGCCTGCTCCAGTTCGCTGGCCATGTGGTTGAACGAGCGGGCGACGGCGCGCGTCTCGGTGCTGCCGCGCACCGGCACGCGCGTGGCCAGTTCACGCCGGGCGATGGCCGCCGCGCCGGTGGCCAGGTCGTTGAGCGGGGCCAGCAACAGGCGGCTGAGGACGATGCCGGCCAGGATGCCCACGGTCACGACGATCAGCAGCGCCCGGCTGATGAAAATGCCGATTGTCTCCTGGATGCGCAGTTGCAGCTCGGCCTGCAAATCGGGCGGCAGCGACTCCAGCAGCGCCCGCAGTTGCGTGGCCAGATCGTCGGACGGCCGGAAACGAAAGCCGATGAACATCGGCAGAAAGACGACCAGCAGCATGATGCCGCTAATGATCAGGGCAAAGCGCACCCACAGCCGGTTCATGGCGTGGCCTCTTCAACCAGGCGGTAGCCGACGCCGTAGACCGTCTGCACGTAGATCGGGTTGGCGGGGTCGGGTTCGATCTTCTGGCGCAGGTTACGGATGTGGCTGTCGAGGGTGCGCTCGACGCCCTCGAAGTCGATGCCCAGGGCCAGACGGGCCAGCTCGCCGCGGGTCAGGACGTAGCCGGCCTGCTGCATGAGCACCTGCAAGAGGTTGAACTCGGTCGGCGTCAACTCCACCGGGCGGCCGTCCACGCGCACCTCGCGCCGCCGCGCGTCCATCTCCAGCCGGCCGGCGCGCAACGTCGCCGGCGGGGCCACGTCCGGTTGGCGCAGGCGGGCGCGCACGCGGGCCACGACCTCGCGCGGGTTATAGGGCTTGGTCACGTAGTCGTCGGCCCCCAATTCCAGGCCGATGATCTTATCCGTATCGTCCACGCGGGCGGTCAGCATGATGATGGGCGTGTGGGCCAGGGCCGGGTCGCTGCGCACCATCCGGGTGATCTCCCAGCCGTCCTTGCCGGGCAGCATCAGGTCGAGCAGCAGCAGGTCAGGCCGGTCGCGGCGGATGACGTGGACGGCCGTATCGCCATCGTAGGCCACCAGCACCTCGAAGCCGGCTTGCTCCAGATAGGCCCGAATCAGACGGACAACTTCGCGGTCGTCGTCCACGACGAGAATACGGCGCATAGCCAGTCCATTATGCAGAGCTCACGCCAAGTCGCAAAGAAAATCTCACGCAAAGACGCAGAGTACGCAAAGCTCAGAAAGGCTTTCTAATCTTTGCGTACTTTGCGTCTTTGCGCGAGATCATTCTTCGCGCCTTGGCGTGAGCCTCTTACTCATACCGCAAAGCCTCAATCGGCCGCAAGCGGGCCGCCCGCCAGGCGGGATAGATACCGAATACAAGGCCGACGGCGGTGGCAAAGCCGGTCGCCAGCAGCACCGTGCCCAGTTGCAGCGTCACGCTCAGGTCGATGGCCCGCCCGGCGACGGCGGCGATGGCCCAGCCGAGGAGGATGCCGGCAATGCCGCCGATAAGGCTCAGCACGACCGACTCCAGCAGAAACTGGAGCAGGATGTCGCGCCGCAGCGCGCCGACGGCCTTGCGGATGCCGATCTCGCGCGTGCGTTCCGTCACCGAGACGAGCATGATGTTCATGATGCCGATGCCGCCGACGAGCAGGGAGATGCCGGCAATGGCCCCCAGGAAGGCGGTCAGCACGCCGGTGATCTGCCCGGCCGTGTCCAACAGGTCTGACTGGCTGAGCAACTGGAAGTCGTCTTCGGCCGCATAGGCGATACGGTGCTCCTCGCGCAGCACGGCAGCGATCTGCTCCAGCGCGGCCTCGTTGCGCTCGTTGCTGGCCGCCTGGGCGATGATGGAATCGACCGCCTTCTGGCCCCCGCGCGTGCGGTTGGTCACCAGCCGGCTCTGGGCGGTGGAGATGGGCACGAAAACGGTGGTGTCGTTGCCGCCGAAGGCACTGCCCGACTGGGCCAGCACGCCGACGACCTCATAGCTCGCGCCGTTGATCTTCACGCTCTGGCCGACGGCATAGCTGTCGGGAAAGAGGTCTTCGGCCACTTGCCAGCCCAGCACGGCGACGCGCGCCTGGGTGTCGATGTCGTTCTCGGTGAGCACGTCGCCAGCGGCGATGTCGTCGATGTTGTTGACGCGGAAGTAGTTGGCCGTCACGCCGCTAATGCTCGACCGGGAGCTATTGCCGCCGGCGGTGACGGCGAAGTTGCCGCCGGCAGACGCGGCCACGTCGGCCACGTCGGGCGCGCGCAATGGGTCGGACAGCGCGTCTACGTCCGACAACGTGAGGGCCGGGTAGCCGTCGCTGTTGTCCGGGTCGGTGCTGATGAGGATCAGGTTTGTGCCGATGGCGTTGATCTGGTCGTTGATCGAGGCGCTGACGCCGTTGCCAATCGACAGCAGGGCGATGACGGCGGCCACGCCGATGATGACGCCCAACATGGTCAGGGCCGCCCGCAGCTTGTTCGAGCGCAGGCTATCGAGGGCCGTCAGCAGACTTTCGCTCAGGTTCATCAGGCCGCTCCTTCACTTGTAGGGCGGGATGGCATCCCGCCTTCTTCTGTTATAGCACGCGACGCCTTCCCGTCTTCGGCGGGAAGAGGCGGGTTACCAACCCGCCCTACATGGTCGTGGTCAACGACCAGGCCGTCGCGAATCCAGACCGTGCGCCCGGCGCGGGCAGCCACGTCGGGGTCGTGGGTAATGACGATGACGGTGATGCCCTGGTGGTTGAGTTCCTCGAACAGGGTCAGGATCTCCTCGCCGGTGTGGGTGTCCAGCGCGCCGGTCGGCTCATCGGCCAGGATGATGTTCGGTTCGTTGACCAGGGCGCGGGCGATGGCCACGCGCTGCTGTTGGCCGCCGGAAAGCTCGTCGGGGCGGTGGTCGGCGCGGTCGCCTAGGCCGACGCGCGTCAGGGCCGCGCGCGCCTTTTCCAATCGCTCGGCGCGACCCAGCCCGGCGTACATCAGCGGCAGGGCAACCTGCTTGATGGCCGGCGTGCGCGGCAGCAGGTTGAACTGCTGGAAAACGAAGCCGATGCGCCGGCCGCGGATGCGGGCCTGCTGGTCGTCGCTCAGTTGGCTGACATCCTCGCCGCCCAGAGTGTAGGTGCCGCTGTCGGGCGTGTCCAGGCAGCCGAGAATGTTCATCAGCGTGCTCTTGCCGCTGCCCGACGGCCCCATGATGGCCACAAATTCGCCCTCGCTCACGTCCAGGTCGAGGCCGCGCAGGGCATGGACGACGTTCTCGCCCATCTGATAGCTCTTGGTGATGCTGCGCATGGTGATCATAGTTAGTTTCCAGGGTCAGGCGGGATGAAGGCCGGCCCGCTTCCCTCGTCGCCGCCCGCCGGCCCAAAGGTCTGGACAGGCAGGGCGTTGCCGATCTGCACCACATCGCCCGCGGCCAGGCCGCCGGTGATCTGGGTGTAGTGGTTGTCGCGCAGGCCGATGGTCACCGGCACGCTGTCGATGGTCTCCGTCCCGTCGGCGGCGACGGTGACGCGGTTGACGCTGTAGGTGCCGGTGGCGCGGTCGGCCTGAATGGCGCGATTGGGCAGCAGCAGCACGCCGGTTAGCTGCTCGGCCAGCAGCCGCGCGTCGGCAGTCATGCCCACGCGCAGCGGCAGATCACTCTCGCCCACGTCCAGATAGACGCGATAGGTGATCAGGTCGCCGGCCGTCGCTTCGGGGGCGATGGCCGCCACTGTGGCCGGAATCGTCGCGTCGGGCCAGGTGGCCGGGGTCAATTCGGCCGTCTGGCCCACCTGCACCTGGGCGATATCGACCTCATCGACCTCCAGCGCCAGCTGCAGGCTGCTCAGGTCGGCCATCTCCACCAGCACGCCGCTGGCCGTCTCGCCGGCGCGGGCGTTGACGACGGTGACGACGCCATCGAAGGGCGCGGTCAGCGTGGCGTCGGCCAGCTGCCGCTCGGCCCGCGCCAGGCTAATGCGCGCCGACTCGACGGCCACTTCGGCGGCCACGCGCTGGGCGTCACTGGGGCCGCTTTGCAGCTGCTCCAGTTGCCGTTGCGCCTGGGCCAGCGAGGCGCGGCCCGCGGCTACCTCGGCCGCGGTAGGGCCTTCCTGCAGGGCATCGAGTTGGGCCTGGGCCGTGTCGCGCTGGGCGGCGGACGCGGCCACGGCGGCTCGGGCGGCGCTGACGCTGCCGGGGTTGCCGTTCACAAGGTCGTCATATGCCTTCTGGGCCGCGGCCAGATCGGCGTTGGCCTGTTGGGCGGCGACGCGGGCGCTGAATTCCATCTCGGCCAGGTCTTCGGCCGACAGGAAGGCGTTCGGCTCCGTCACCAGGATGGTGCTGTGCCGCTCGGCGGCTGAGGTGGCGGCGCGTTGGGCGCTCTCCAGCCGCAGTTGGGCCGCGCGCAACGCCTCGTCGCTGGCGCCGGATTGGGCGGTGTCGAGCCGGGCCGCAGCAGCGCCCAGATCCGCCTGGGCGGCGCGCAGATTGGCCTCGGCCGCGGCCAGTTCGGTGTCGCTGGGGCCGTCGAGCAGATCATCGAGCGAGGCCTGGGCGCTGGCCACGGCGGCCTCGGCCGCGGCCAGGTCGGCCGCCGCCGGCGGGGCCACCAGGTCTTCCAACTCCGCCTCGCGCGAGACCAGCGCCTGTTGCGCGTTGGCCACGTTGCGCTCCAACTCCGTCGTGTCCAGCCGCAGCAGCGGCTGGCCGGCGTGGGCCTCGTCACCCACGGCCACCAGCACTTCGTCGATCGTGCCGCTGGTCATCAGGGCCAGGGCCGCGCTCTGGCGGGCCGACAGCTCGCCGGAGGCCGTGGCCTCGCTCGACAGGTCGCCGACGACCACCTCGACCCGCTCAACGTCGGCGGTCGTTGTGCCGGCCCCGTTCCGCGCCAACAGCAGCGGCCAGGCTGCCAGCAACGCCAGCGCCCCAACAAGCACCACCGCGCCGGCGATGATCCATTTCTTGTATCGTTGCCATGTTGTCTTCATGACGTTCTCGCTCTCCGCTAGTTGCGGAACTGGCCGCCGCCCAATGCCGGCGTGCCGTCAAGGGCCGAGTTGATTGCGCCGCCAATGATGAGCACATCGCCGGCCGCCAGCCCATCGCGCACCTCGGTGTACTGGTTATCGCGCAGGCCGATGACGATCTCCACTGTTTCCGTGCCCGTCGCCGTCTGGCGCTGGACGCTGTAGGTTCCGGTGGTGCGATCGACGCTGATGGCCTCGTTGGGCACGAGCAGTACGTCGCGCCTCTCGGCCGTCACCAGCGTGGCGTTGGCGGTCATGCCCGCCAGTAGCGGCAGGCCGCTGTCGTCCAGCCGCAGGCGCACGTCGTAGGTCACCAGGCCGGTGCTGGACGTGGCCGCCGCCGGAGCGATGGAGGCCACCTCGGCCGTGATCGTCGCGTCGGGGAAGCTCTCCAGCGTCACCGTTGCCGGCTGGCCAACGGCCAGGTTGCCCACGTCCACTTCATCGACCTGCAAGACCACTTGCAGGCTGCCCAGATCGACCAAGCCAACGACCGGCCCGGCGGCGATCTCGCCCGGCTGGACGTGGACGGTGGTGACGGCGGCGTCAAATGGGGCGGTGATGGTCGCGTTGGCCAGGGCGTCCTCGGCGTCGGCCAGCGCCAGGCGGGCTTGCTCGACAGCGGCCTCGGCCGAGGCGCGCTGCGCGGCCGTGGGGCCGGCCTGGAGTTGGGCCAGCGCGGCCTGGGCGTCGGCCAGTTGCGACTCGGCCGTGGCCTGTTGGGCGGCGCTGGGGCCGGCCGTCTGCTGCTCGAAGTCAGCGCGCGCGCCTTGCAGCCGGGCGGAGGCGGCGCCCAGGTTGCTGGCCGCGGCGGCCGTGTCGGGGCCGGCGCGCAGGTCATCGAGTTGCGCCTGGGCCTGGGCGACCGCTTCCTGGGCGGCCCGCAGCGCCTCGTCGGTGGCCTGATTGGTGTTGTCGCTGTTGGCGTCTTCGGCGCTGCGCAGTTGCAGCTGGGCCGCGGCCAGTTGCGCCTCGGCGGCGCTCAGGTCGGCGGCGCTGACGCTGCCCTGGGCGTTAGTCAGGTCGGCCTGGGCCGAGGCATAGGCGGCCTCGGCGCTGCGCAGGCTCGACTCCAGTGCGGCCCGCTCCGCAGCCGTTGGCCCGGCCAGCAGGGCGTCGAGTTGCGCCTGGGCGCTGGCCACGGCGGCCTCGGCGGCAGCCATCTCGGCCGGCGTCGGGTCGCGCAGCAGGTCGGCCAGTTGCGCCTCGGCCTGCCGCAGGTTGGCCTGGGCCGAGCGGACAGACAGTTCCAGGTCGGCCGTGTCCAGAACGACAAGCGGCTCACCGGCGGTCACCTGTTGCCCGGCGCGGACGAGCACGGCCGTCACGCGGCCGGTGGTGGGGCTGTCCAGAGTGGCCTCGCGGCTGGCGCGCAGCACGCCGCTGGCCGTGGCGTTGGCCGCCAGGTCGCCGACGACGACCTCGACGGTTTCGCCGGCCTGCGCGGCGGCGTCCGGCGAAGCGCCACAGGCGGCCAGCAGACCCGCCAGCACCGCCACCAGCACGGCCGGCCACAACCGGCCGGCGACGGCGCGGCGCGGACGATGATTCAGCTTCATTCTCATAGCGTTCACCTGTCTCTTTGTGTGTGGTGATGTCTATGAGATTCTACGCCGCAAGTTTGCAGAAGTTGTGCAGGAGTTCAGCAGTAGTCAGAGGGGCGTCGCCGGTAGCACAGCCTGTTAGGCTGTGGCCGGCGAAGACAGCCTGACAGGCTGGACTACTAGGCTGTGGCCGGCGAAGACAGCCTGACAGGCTGGGCTACGGTATACTGTTGCCATGTCCACGCCCATCTTCTTTGATCAGGTTTACGAAGTCATCCGCCGCGTCCCCCGCGGGCGCGTGACGACCTATGGCCGCGTGGCGGCGATGCTCGGCCGGCCCAACGCCGCCCGCGCCGTGGGCTACGCCCTGCGCGCCGCCGGCCAACGGCGGCGCGGCGATACGCGCACGGCCGACCTGCCCTGGTACCGGGTCATCAACAGCGCCGGCCGCATCAGCCTGCCCAACATGCGCGGCGGGGCCGACCGGCAGGCCGAACTGTTGCGCGCCGAGGGCGTCGTCGTCAGCGACGACCTGCTCATCGACCTGAGCGTCTATCTCTGGGAGGGGCTGCACCCCATCGAGATCGACGACATCCTCTCCGGTCGCGGCGAACCGTAGTGGGGCGGTGGGCAGTGGGCAGTGGACAGTATCCAGTGGACAGTATCCAGTGGACAGTCCGCGGTCGGCGGTCGGCGATCGGCCGTCCACGGTCGTCTTCCCATGCGCACGCCGCCAAGCCGCGTTACAATCCCCGGCGTGGTGAAGCTCATCATCCAGATTCCCTGCTACAATGAGGCCGAGACGCTGCCGCTGGCGCTGGCCGGGCTGCCGCGGGCCATCCCCGGCATCGACTGCATCGAGACGCTGATCATCGACGACGGCAGCAGCGATGACACCGCCGCCGTCGCCGCGGCCCACGGCGTCAGCCCCAGCCACATCATCCGCCACCCGCAGAACCTGGGGCTGGCCCGCGCCTTCCAGAGCGGCCTCGACGCCTGCCTGCGCCTGGGGGCGGATGTCATCGTCCACACCGACGCCGACAACCAGTACCCGGGCCACTACATCCCCGACCTGGTCGCCCCCGTGCTGGCCGGGCAGGCCGACATGGTCATCGGCGACCGGCAAGTGGCCACCATCGACCACTTCTCGCCGCTCAAGAAGCGCATGCTGGCCCTGGGTAGTTGGATGGTGCGCAACGTCAGCGGCACGGCTGTGCCCGACGCCGTCAGCGGCTTCCGCGCCTACTCGCGCGAGGCGGCGTTGCGCTTCACCATTCTGACGCGCTACAGCTACACGCTGGAGACGGTCATCCAGGCCGGCAAGCTGGGCCTGGGCGTGGCCAGCATCCCCATCACCACCAACCCGCCGACGCGGCCGTCGCGCCTGCAACGCAGCATGTGGCACTTCATCAAGGCCCAGGCGGGCACAATCCTGCGCCTCTATGCCTTCTACGAGCCGCTGCGGACGTTCAGCTACATCGCCGCGCCCTTTCTGCTGCTCGGGGTGGCGCTGTGGGCGCGCTTCTTCCTTAACTACTTGCAGGGCGAAAGCGGCGTCGGCCGCTTCATCCAATCGCTGACGCTGGGCACGGGGCTGCTCATGGTCGGCGCGCTCATCGTCCTCTTTGGCGTCCAGGCCGACATCAGCGGCAAGCACCGCCTGCTGACGCAGGAAGTGCTTTACCGGTTGAAGAAGATGGAGTTGGAGGACGACCGCTGACCGCCGACCGCCGACGGACGACCGCCGACCGCCGACCGCTGACCGCCGTCCACGGATAACTGTCCTACTGATCACTGACCTACTGATTACTGACCCACTGATCACTGACCTACTGATCACTGCCCCCAGAGGAACCCATGCGCAACGTCATCGCCCTCCTGCTCTTCATCGCCGCCCTGTTCAACCTGACCATTTTCCTGCCGGGCGAGGAAGCCTGGCCGCTGCAACCTTTCGCCGTCCACGCCACGTCGTGGGCCGGCTTTGGACTGGCCGACACGCCGGGGGGCACGCTGGCGCGGGCGTTGGCCGTTGTCGCCGCGCTGCTGCTGCTGGCCGCCGCGCTGAGCCTGGTCGCCGTCCTCGTGCCGGAGCGGCTCTTCCGGCCGCTGGCCCTCCTGGGGGCGCTGGGCACGTTGACCCTCTTCGTTCTCTTCCTCAACCCGAACTCACTCCTACCCATTGTGCTGAGTCTGATCATCCTCTATGCCATCCTGAGCCGCACCTGGACGATCCGCAGCCTCAGCGAGGACGACCACTAATGCGCAGACCACAGACCACGGCCGGCGCGGCGCGCACCGGCCTCACCGGCTTGATTCTCCTGGCGGGCCTGCTGACGGCGGGCTGCGCGGGCGGAGGGGCGAACACGGGCATCATCACCGTCACCCTCGACAAACCGACCGATGACACCGCCACCGTCAGCGTCGAAGACGGCCGCGCCGTCATTGACGTCACCAGCCCGTCGGGCATCGGCGGGCTGACGGCCGTGCTGGGCGGCGGCGATTGGCCGGACGAGGTTGTCGTCCGGCTGCGGCTGCGCGGGCTGGAACGGCTGGAGTTCGGCTACAGCAATTTTCTGCTGTCCACCGGCATCAGCAGCACCAGCGACCCTAACCCGCCGCTGATATTGACCGTGGTGGACGAGGAGGGCAAGGCGGAGAGCGCCTCGCCCTCGTCGAACGTCTACTACCCCACCATTCGCTTTGTTGACAGCGGTGGCCAGGCGCTGGCAACCCCCACATTCCCCCTGCCGGAGGGCACGATCATTGAGGTCGTCATGCCGCCGCACTTCCACGAGCAGGAGCAGAACTCATTCTGGATGCAGTGGATTGACTTTTATCGCTAAACGTAGGGCCGCGTGCCGGATGATTCCCCGCCACGGCCATCGTAAAGGTGACACCGATGTACTTATTGATGATGGTTCTGGATGATACAAGCCGTCTAAACGACGTCCTGCATGGTTGGGAAGAAGCCGGCGTGCGCGGCGTCACCATTCTGGAGAGCACCGGTCTGGCCCGCACACTGGAGCGCCACCCGGCACGGGGCGCGTTAGCCGGCTTTGGTTCCGTCTTCGGCAGCGGTCGCGTTGGCCACAACACGCTATTCGCCGTCATCGACGACATTCAGGTGGCCGGGCTTGTGGCCGAGCGTGTGCAGCGGATTTTGGGCGATCTCAATCAGCCGGACACGGGCATCCTCTTTGTCGTGCCCGTCCTGGCGGCGTGGGGCCTTGGCGCCGCGGTCGCGCCGCCGGCCAACCAGGGCTGAGGAAGCTATGGTCTGGCTTCTCTTTCTGGCCAGTTCAACTGTCGTCGTCCTCGCCGCCGTCAAGCTGGCCGAGTACAGCGACGTGATCGCCGTCCGCACGCGCTTGGGCGGACTCGTCGTCGGCACTATCTTTCTGGCCGGGGCCACCTCGCTGCCCGAACTTGTGGCCGCGATCAGTTCTTTTCGCGCCGGCGTACCCAACCTGGCCGCGGGTAACTTCCTGGGCAGCAACATGACCAACATTGTCCTGCTGGCGCTGGTAGACCTGTTCAACCGGCAAGCGCCGTTGCTGCGCAGCGTGGCCGTCAGTCATTCACTCACGGCCGGGTTGGCCACGCTACTTATGCTGGTGGCCGCGCTCTCGCTCGTCCTGGGGCCAACGCCGGCCATCGGCTGGGTGGGGGTCGATAGCCTGCTCATCATCGCCCTCTACTTCGCCGGCATCTGGCTGATGCAACGCGAGAACCAGTCGGCCGCCGGCGCGCCGGCGATGGAACCGGCCGACGACTTCCCGACGCTGCGCCGCGGCCTGATCGGCTTCGCCATCGCCGCCGCCGTACTGATCGCCGCCGTGCCGCAACTGGTGCGGGCCAGCACGGGCATTGCCGAGGTCACCGGCCTGGGCACAGGCTTTGTCGGCACGGTCCTGCTCAGCCTGGTCACGTCATTGCCGGAGCTGGTGGCCGTCATCGCCGCGGTGCGGCTGGGGTCGTTCGACCTCGGCGTGGGCAACCTGCTCGGCTCCAACGTCTTCAACATGCTGGGCCTGGCCGTATCCGACTTCTTCCTGCGCGACGGGCCGCTCCTGAACGTCATCGACCCCGGTTTTATCCTGGTGGTGTTGCTGGGCATCCTGCTGACCACGCTGGCCCTCATCGGCAACCTGGCCCGCGTGGAACGTAAGTTTCTCTTCTTTGAACTGGACGCGCTGGTTATTATCCTGGTCTACTTCGCGGGTCTGTTTCTCCTCTATCAGCGCGGCATTGGCATGTAGCCGCCGGGCTTATCTGCCCTGCCACCAGTCATTGCGCGAGCGCGGATCCATAAAGCTGCCCGTGTCGCGCACGGCCACCTGAATCTCGGTGCCCGCGGCCACGCCGAACGCCTGATGGCCGCGCAGGGCGGGCAGGCTGCCGCGCCCGGCGGCGTCGAGCTGCCGGTAAAGCGCCAACAGGTCCGGGTCGGTGCAGACGCCATCGATGTGGATGACGTAGCCGAAGAACTCATCCTCGCGGCCGACGTGGAGGGTCAGGTCGGTCGGCCCAGCATAGAGCACCAGGTACTCATAGCCGCCGCCGATGTCATAGCCGGAGTCGGGCGTGTAGATCGTCTCGCCGCGGCCGACGCCCATTCCCAGCACCGTCGCCTCCCAGCGTGAACTGTAGTCGCTCAGGCAGTTGCGGTTGGCGTCCCAGCGGTAGCGCTGGTAGGTGTTGGTGAGCGCCGGCGTGCGCCAGTCGCCGAACATGCCGGGGAGCTGCGGCGCGCGCGGGTCGTGGACGGGGCCAAGCTCGACCAGGCGCAGGGGCGCGTCGACGTCGGCGTAGCCGCAGACGCTCAGGTTCACGTTGGGGTGGGTCTCCGGGTCAACGGTCAGCGGGTCGCCGCTGATGCTGAGCGAGTTGAAGCCGCCGGGCACGTTGCAGTCCAGCGGCGGCGGGACGGGCTTGCCGGCGGCCACGGGCATGAAGGCGCGGTGGTTGCGGTTCGCGTCGTCATTGGCCGCGGCGATGCCGGCGGCGAGCGCCAGGGCCAGCAACGCCGCCAGCGCGGCGGCGCGACGAAAAGCATCTCGATAGGTGGACATGAGGGGTTTACCTCCGTGGGTGGTTGGTGCGTCGCACTTTCTGGAGTGCGACGCACCTTCTTGCACGCCTGCGTAAGAAAGTGCTAGGCACTTCGGAAAGGGCCAGGCACTGGGGCGGCTTGATCGGATGGGTCTGACTTGAGCCAACAACGCGCCGGAGTATAATCCATCGACCCGCGAGGTGAAACGACTATGAAGCAGATGCTCATTGACGACGAACGGTTGGCGCGACAGATCGATTTCCTGGTCGAGATCGACCGGCTGAAGCACGTCTTGCGGCGAGCCTACTTGCCGGGCACAGACCGCAACGAAAACACGGCCGAGCATAGCTGGCACCTGGCCGTGGCCGTCCTGGTGCTGGCCGAATATGCCGCCGAGCCGGTCGATCTGGCCCGCGTCGTGCGCATGGCCCTCATCCACGACATCGTCGAGATCGACGCCGGCGATACTTTTTTCTTCGACGCCGTCGGCGCGCTGGACAAGGCCGAGCGCGAGCAACGCGCCGCCGAGCGCCTCTTTGGCCTGCTGC
>WBZV01001012.1_pt1 | contig 14087 bp, 10 predicted proteins | sample 5204221 | NCBI WGS metagenome assembly WBZV01 (sample SAMN12344360, study PRJNA552823) | activated sludge metagenome | biome: Activated sludge suspended growth; feature: Nitrification reactor; material: Wastewater; isolation source: activated sludge from nitrification reactor of wastewater...
AGGGCGACGGTGGCACGAAGATCGCCGACTACCTGTCCGAGCAGAAGTTCATCTAGGGAGAACGAACAACAATGGCTGAGATCCTGGTACTCGTCGACCACGTCGACGGCTCGGTGAAGAAGACCACCCTCGAACTGCTGACGCTGGCCCGCTCGCTGGGTGAGCCCTCGGCGGTGTTCATCGGTGGCGGTATCGACAGTGCGGCGGCCACTCTGGCCGAGTACGGCGCGGCGAACATCTACGTGGCCGACGCCGACGACCTCACCGGGCATGTGGTGGCCCCCAAGGCCGAACTGCTCGCACAGCTGGTTGCGGACAAGTCGCCGGCCGCGGTGCTCGTCATCTCGAACGCGGAGGGCAAGGAGATCGCCGGCCGGCTGGCGATCAAGACCGGCAGTGGCGTGATCACCGACGCGGTCGGTGTCAGCGCCGACCTGGTCGCCACGCAGTCGATCTTCGGTGGGTCGACCATCGTGCAGTCCAAGGTCACGCAGGGCACCCCGATCATCACGGTGCGCCCGAACTCGACGGCACCCGAGGCTGCTCCGGCGGCCGGTGCGCGCAGCGACGTGACGGTGGCGCTGAGCGCGGCTGCTACGGCAGCGAAGATCGTGGACCGCGTGCAGGAGGAGAAGGGCGCCCGTCCCGAACTCACCGAAGCAGCGATCGTGGTCTCCGGCGGTCGTGGCGTCGGCGGCGCGGAGGGCTTCGAGGTCATCGAGAAGCTCGCCGACTCCCTCGGTGCCGCGGTGGGCGCTTCGCGTGCCGCCACCGACGCCGGCTGGTACCCCCACCAGTACCAGGTGGGCCAGACCGGCAAGACCGTGTCGCCGCAGCTGTACATCGCCAACGGCATCTCCGGGGCGATCCAGCACCGCGCCGGCATGCAGACCTCGAAGACGATCATCGTCGTCAACAAGGACCCCGAGGCCCCGATCTTCGAGCTCGCCGACTACGGCGTCGTGGGCGACCTGTTCCAGGTCGTGCCGCAGCTGACCGACGAGATCTCCAAGCGCAAGGGCTGAGCCCGATCGCAGAAGTCCCGCCGCCCACCGCATCCCGGGCGGCGGGACTTCTGTGTGTGCGGTCGTGCCTCGCCCCACGACATCCGGGAGCAGTTGGCAGGTCTGGGAGCACTTCGGAGGCGCCGAAACGCTCACGGACCTGACGAACGCTCACGGATGAACAAGCGCCCCGGCGCCGCAGTCCCTACCAGACCCGCGACCCGCCGTCGCGCCTGCGGGGGATCGGCGGGATCCCGGGTTAGCCTCGCGGTAAGTCACGCGACTTCTTCCCCATCGCGTGACCCCTATGTTTGCTGGACCGAGGGGTAACGCGTGGTCTTCCCAACGATCGAGTTCGCGGCGTTCTTCGTCGCGGTGCTGCTCGCGTCGTGGTTGCTCATGCCCACGCCCAAATACTGGAAGCCGTTCATCTTCGCTGCGTCGCTGGCCTTCTATGCGGCCGCAGACTGGCGCTGGGTGTTCCTGCTGCTCGCCTCCATCATCGGTAATCAGGCCGCGGCCACGCTGATCAGCCGGATGGACCGGGGGCAGGGACGCAAGGCGGTTCTGATCACCGCTCTGGTGGGCAACTTGGCGCTGTTGGGCGTGTTCAAGTACCTCGGCTTCTTCGTCGACAGTGTCACCTCGCTGGTGGGGGCGTTCGGGTTCGAGGGCGAGCAACAGGTGCTCGAGCTCGCGCTGCCCGTGGGCATCTCCTTCTTCACCTTCCAGGCGATCAGTTATGTGGTCGATGTGTACCGGGGTCGGGCGCCACTGGCCACACCGATCGACACGGCGGTGTACCTGTCGTTCTTCCCGCACCTGGTTGCCGGACCGATCGTGCGCGCCACCGAGTTCATCCCGCAGTTGGCCACCCCCCGCAGCCCGCGCAACATCCCGGCGGCACCGGCCCTGTTCCTGATCGCCGGTGGCCTGTTCAAGAAGGTCGTGCTCGCCGACTTCCTCGCGGTCAACCTCGTGGATCCGGTGTTCGGCAGCCCGCAGGCGTTCGGTGCCGTCGACACCGGAATGGCGATCCTCGGGTACGCCGCCCAGATCTACTGCGACTTCTCCGGCTACACCGACATCGCCATCGGCTTGGCCATGTTGCTGGGCTTCTGGTTCCCGCAGAACTTCGATCAGCCGTATCGGGCCCTGAGCCTGCAGGAGTTCTGGCACCGCTGGCACATGACCCTTTCGCGGTGGCTGCGCGACTATCTCTACATCCCGCTCGGCGGCAGTCGGAAGGGTCCTCGGCGCACCTACATCAACCTGATGCTCACCATGATCCTCGGCGGGCTGTGGCACGGCGCCGCGCTGACCTTCGTGATCTGGGGAGCGCTGCACGGGTCCGGCCTGGCGTTCGAGCGGTGGGTGCGGCAGCGGGCCGCGGCGCTGCGCTCCGAGCCCGCGGTCGACCTGCGCGAGGAGCCGTCACCTGCGGGCGCCGATGTCACCCGGACGATGGTGATGGTCAAGCCCGTCACCCGCCTCGACGCCGTCGTGACGCGCCAATACCCGAAGGCCGTGCTGTGGCTGGCGACGTTCGCCTTCGTGTGTTTCGCATGGGTGTTCTTCCGGTCGCCCGACGTGTCGACCGCATTCACGGTCCTCTCGCGACTGGTGGTCGGCTGGACCACCGCGGCCACTCTCGTGACGCCGGCTGTCCTGGTCGTTCTGCTCGTGGCCTTCAGCACCCAGGTCACCCCGCCGCGGGTGTGGGACCGCCTAGCGGTGCTCTTCAGCCGCCTGCCCTTCTGGGCGCAGGGCGTGCTGTTCGGGGTGTTCCTGGTCGTCATCGACACCCTGGTGGGTCAGCAGGGCGTCGCTCCGTTCATCTACTTCCAGTTCTGAGGCGTTTCGATGACAGATACCGTCCACAGCCCGCCGGAGGCGAAGGCGCCCCCAAAGCGCAATCGCACGGACAGCTACCACCCCGCGATGCATGGCTTCGAGGGCCGGCGCATGCCTGCCGGCCACATCTGGCTGGTCGTCGTGATCGCGCTGGTGATGGCTGTGGTGTTCAACTCCGGCGGCTTCCTGCGCGACGCCAACGGAATGCGCCCCGGGGTGCTCAAGACGGTCATGATCGGTCTGGCCACGCCGATCGATGCGGTGGCCGGGTGGATCGGTCTGGACCGCCCGCAGCAGGCGCTGGCCTCCGCACTCGGCCAGTCCACCGACGAGGCGGACGGGGCGGGGCTGGCCAGCGATGCACCCGCGCCGGAACCTGCCCCGGTGGCAACCGCCCCGGCGATCACGCAGCCCACTGCCGCCGACCCGTTGCAGGTCCTCGTCCTGGGTGACTCGCTGTCGACCTTCGTCGGTCAGCAGATGACAGCCCAGCTCGCCGAGTCCAAGGTGGTCGACCTGAAGTCGGTGTGGCGCAACGGTACCGGTCTGACCAACCCCGCCTTCTACAACTGGGAAGCAGGCGCACGCGCGGCGATCCGCGAGGAGCAGCCGGACGTCGTGGTGATGCTCGTGGGCGGCAACGAGCGCAACCAGATGACCCTCGGAGGGAAGGTCCTGGTTCCCGGAACGGCGGCCTGGGAGGCGGAGTACGAGCGCCGGGCCCGAGTGGTGATGAGGGCGATGATGCAAGAAGGGGTGCAGCGGGTCTTCTGGTCCGGACCGCCGACAGCGCGCGACACCGAGTGGAACGCGGTGTACAGCGACGTCAACGATGCCCTGTCCAGGGCGGCGGCCGCCGTGCCGGGAGTGACCTATGTGGACCTCTACGACGAGGGCGAGCCCTTCGCGATGGAGGCCACGATCGACGGGGAGCGGGTGGTGGCACGGCAGCGCGACGGCATTCACTGGACGTACCCCGGTTCGTTACCTGCCGCCCGCGCGGAGATCGAGGCGATCGAAAGCGTCTATGGTGGCCTTTTGAAACCACGTCAGGCGAGTTCGGAGGTCACCAGTGACACGCAGCCAGCGCCCGGGGCCCAATCTCTACGACCCTGAGAAGTTCGCCCGCGAATTCACCGAAGAACTGCGCTTCGGGCAAGGCGTCGACTTCGTGCGCGCCTCGGACAGCGACCTGTACATGGCCCTGGCAAGGACCGTCCGGCAGGCGCTGATCTCGCGCTGGATCAAGACCCTCGAGACGCAGATCGGACGCGGCTCCAAAGCGGTCGTCTACCTCTCGGCGGAGTATCTGCTCGGGCGTCAGCTGGACAACGCACTGCTGGCCACGAATCTGCAGGCGACCGCCCGGCACGCACTGGCGACCCTCGACCTCGACCTCGACGAGTTGCGGGAGTTCGAGGTGGAGCCAGGCCTCGGAAACGGTGGCCTCGGCCGGCTCGCGGCCTGCTTCCTCGACTCGCTGGCCACCATGTCGATCCCGGCGGTGGGATACGGCATCCGTTACGAATACGGCATCTTCCAACAGGCCTTCAACGAGGAGGGCCGGCAGGTCGAGGTGCCCGACACCTGGCTGCGTCACGGCAACCCCTGGGAGTTCCCGCACCCGGAGATGTCGGTCGAGGTGGGCTTCGGCGGCACCGTGACCCCGGCCAAGAACGGCTCGGACCGTGCAGAGTGGATCCCCGAGACCACAGTGCTCGCGGTCCCGTACAACTACATGGTTCCCGGATACCGTTCCGATGCCGTCAACACCTTGCGGCTGTGGCGCGCCCAGGCCGCGGAGAACCTCGACCTCGCGGAGTTCAACTCCGGGGATTACCAGGCCGCCGTCCGCGCGCAGACCGAGGCGGAGTCCATCTCGAAGATCCTGTACCCCGAGGACTCGACACCGGCCGGCAAGCGCCTGCGCCTGCAGCAGCAGTACTTCTTCGTCGCGGCATCCATCCACGACTTCATCCACAACGTGCTGCCCGGCGACTTCGACCTGCGCAGGCTGCACGAGCGCGTCGTCTTCCAGCTCAACGACACCCATCCGGTCATCGCGATCCCAGAGCTCATGCGGGTGCTGCTGGACAAGAACGGCCTGCCCTGGGATGAGGCCTGGGAGGTGACGCGTCGCTGCTTCGGCTACACGTGCCACACCCTGCTGCCCGAGGCGCTCGAGGTGTGGCCGGTCGAACTGCTCGAAGACATGCTGCCCCGGCACATGGAGATCATCTACCGCATCAACTCGCTGTTCCTCGAGGACGTAGCCGATGCCTTCCCCGGCAACGATTGGCGGGTGCGCAGGATGTCGATCATCGAGGAGCACCCGCAGCGGTCGGTCCGTATGGCGTATCTGGCCACCGTGGGCAGCAGCAAGGTCAACGGCGTGGCGGAGCTTCACAGCAAACTCCTGCGCGAACGGGTGCTTCCGGACTTCGCCGAGCTCTACCCCGACCGCTTCACCAACGTGACCAACGGTGTGACGCCCAGGCGATTCCTGAAGCTGGCCAACCCCGAACTGTCCGCGCTGATCACCTACAAGATCGGCCCTGATTGGGTGACCGACCTCGAACATCTGCGCGAGCTCGACCAGTTCGCCGAGGACCCGGCGTTCATCGGGGCGCTGACCCGCATCAAGCGTGAGAACAAGGTGCGGCTGGCCGAGGTCCTGAAGAAGCGCGATAACACGATCATCAATGTGGACACCATGTTCGATGCGATGGTCAAGCGCTTGCACGAGTACAAGCGCCAGCTTCTCAAGCTCCTGCACGTCGTGGTTCTGCATCAACGCATCGTCGACGGTAAGGAGGTGGCACCCCGCACGGTGTTCTTCGGTGCGAAGGCCGCCCCCGGGTACGTGATGGCCAAAGAGATCATCGGCCTCATCAACGCCGTCGCGCGCACGATCGACGAGGACCCCCGCGTACAGGGCCGCCTCTCAGTGGTGTTCCCGCCCAACTACAACGTCACGCTGGCGGAGTCGTTGATCCCGGCCGCCGACCTGTCCGAGCAGATCTCGCTGGCCGGCAAGGAAGCCTCGGGAACGGGCAACATGAAGTTCGCCCTGAACGGCGCGCTGACCATCGGCACGCTCGACGGCGCCAACGTGGAGATCCGCGACCTCGTGGGTGAGGACAACTTCTTCCTGTTCGGAATGACCGAGGAGCAGGCACACGCGACGAAGGAGGCCGGCTACACGCCGTGGACGTACTACGAGTCCGACCCGGTGCTCCGGCGGGCGTTGGAGGCCATCAGCCGCGGTGACTACTCCGGCGGCGAGTCCTTCGCCTTCGGCCACGTGGTCGACTCCTTGATCAATGAGGACCCGTACATGGTGCTGGCCGACTTCGCGTCGTACATCGCCATGCAGGACGAGGTGGAGAAGGTGTGGGCCGACCCTGCGCTGTGGGGGCGGATGGTCGTCCACAACATCGCGCGCTCAGGATTCTTCTCCTCGGACCGCTCCATCCAGGACTACCTCGACCGCATCTGGCACGCCCCCGCGGTGCCCGTCCACGACTGAATGCGCCCGCCCGGGGCACACATACCATGGTGAGGTGCACTACCTCGACCATGCGGCGACGACCCCGCTGCGCCCGGAGGCCCTCGGGGCCATGCAGCAGCAGTGGCAGGAGGTCGGCAACCCGTCGAGTCTGCACACCGCCGGAAGGCGGGCGCGCCGGGTCGTCGAGGAGTCGCGCGAGCAGATCGCCGCGATCGTGGGCGCCAAGCCCGCGGACATCATCTTCACCAGCGGCGGCACGGAGGCGGACAACCTGGCACTCAAGGGCCTGGCCCGAAACACCGATCGCCGCAGGGTGCTCGTCAGCGCGGTGGAGCACCATGCGGTGCTCGATCCGGCCGACGCACTGGCCGACGAGGCGAAGACCGTCGAGTTGATTCCCGTGGACGCGCAGGGCCGTGTTGACGTGGCGGCCCTCGAGCTGATGCTCGACGACGACGTGGCGGTGGTCGCGGTGATGTGGGCCAACAACGAGGTGGGGACCGTGCAGCCCGTCGCGCAGATCGCGCAGATGTGCGCCGCGCGCGGTGTCCCGTTCCACACCGACGCGGTGCAGGCACTAGGTCAACTCGACCTCGATCTCGAGGGCATCCCGTCGGCTGCACTGTCAGCGCACAAGGTCGGTGGGCCTGTGGGTGTCGGTGCGCTCGTGCTCGACCGTGACCTGTCTGTGCGGCCCCTGGTCCACGGAGGCGGCCAGGAACGTGATGTGCGCTCCGGGACCCTGGACGCCGCGGGGATCGCCGGATTCGCCGCCGCCCTCGCCGCGGACAAGCCGGACCTCGCGCCACTTCGTGACCGGTTGATCGACGGGGTGCGGCGCGTTGTACCCGATGCGGTCCTCAACGGGGATCCTGTGGACCGGCTGCCCAACAACGCGCACTTCAGTTTCCCCGGCTGCCCGGGCGACGCACTACTGATGCTGCTGGACGCCGCCGGGGTGGCCGTGTCGACCGGATCCGCGTGCACGGCCGGTATCCCGCAGCCCAGTCATGTGCTCATGGCCATGGGCGCCGATGAACCGCTGGCGCGCTCCTCGCTGCGCTTCTCGCTGGGATGGAACAGCACCGATGACGACGTGGCTGCACTGCTGACGGCGTTGCCTGCCGTCGTGGAGCGCGCGCGCCGGGCCGGGGGTATGTGATGCGGGTCGTCGCGGCGCTGTCGGGGGGTGTCGACTCCGCGGTCGCTGCCGCCCGGCTCGTGGACGCCGGGTACGAGGTCACCGGAGTGCATCTGGCGCTGGCGGAGAAACGGTACGCCGGCGGTGGACGTGGCTGTTGCACCCTCGAGGACGTCCATGACGCGCGACGTGCCGCGGACGTCCTAGGGATCCCGTTCTACGTATGGGACTTCGCGCAGCGGTTCCAGGAGACGGTGCTCGACGACTTCCTCGCCGAGTACAGCGCAGGGCGAACCCCCAACCCCTGTGTGAGCTGCAACCAGCACATCAAGTTCGCCGCCGTGCTCGACCGCGCTCAGGCTCTCGGCTTCGACGCCGTGGGCACCGGGCACTATGCACGCCTGGTCCGTTCGGACGCGGGCGTCGAGTTGCACCGGGCCGTGGATCCGGCCAAGGACCAGTCGTACGTGCTGGCCGTCCTGGACCAGGCGCAGCTGCGCTCGTCGTTGTTCCCGCTCGGCGAATCGCACAAGCAGGAGGTTCGGCAGGAAGCGGCGCGGAGGGGGTTGCTGGTGGCCGACAAGCCCGACAGCCACGACATCTGCTTCATCCCGGACGGCGACACCCGCGGCTTCCTGCGGGAGCGCCTCGGGCTGGCGGACGGCCCGATCGTGGACGCCGAGTCCGGGGCTACTCTCGGTGAGCACGGCGGCGCGGCCGGCTACACGATCGGCCAGCGACGCGGGCTGTTCCTCCAGCAGCCCGCCGCGGACGGGCATGCACGCTACGTCGTCGATGTGGATGTGCCGTCCAACACGGTGTTCGTCGGATCGCCCACGCGGTTGCGAGTCGGTGGCCTGCGGGTTGACCGCCTGCGTTGGACCGGTGATCCCGTGACCACGGCCGAGATCCTCGTGCAGATCCGCGCGCATGCCGATCCGGTTCCCGCGCATCTCGAGGGGGACGAGGTGGTGCTCGCCGACGAGATGACGGGGGTGGCCGCCGGGCAGATCGCGGCGTTCTACGACGGCAGCCGCGTGCTGGGTTCGGGCAGGATCGCCGCTACTACGCCCTGGGGCGAGCGAACACCCTGCTGAGGTCCATCGGCATCGGGGTCCGCAGGTCGAACGCTGCGCTGACCATGCGGATGGTGGAGGCCACCACGATGCACAGGATGTACGCGACGTAGAGGTCGCCGGTCGTCCAGAACACGGTGGTGAAGGTCAATGCGCCCACCAGGGCCGCGGCCGCCAGCCATTGTCCGGGCAGCAGCAGGCCGACCTGTTCACCGGAGAAGAGATCCCGCAGCACACCGCCGCCGGTCGCTGTGATCACCGCCACGAGGATCGCCGAGCCGAACCCGAGTCCGTTGCTCAGGGCCTTCGTCGCGCCCACCAGCACCCACACCCCGATGAACAACCCGTCGATGACCTCCATGAGCATGGTCGCGCGGCTGGCATACCGCGAGAACAGCCATCCGATGACCGCCCCCACCAGCGCGTAGATCAGGAAGACCGACGAGGTGAGGAACACCGGCGGGCCCGAGGCGAGCAGGATGTCCCGGATCACACCGCCGCCGAGGGCCGCGCAGAAGCCCACGACGAGGATCCCCATGACGTCCATGTGCCGGCGGCGTGCGTGCAGGGCGCCCGAGATCGCCCCCACGCCGATCGCGAGCGCGTCGAGTGAGTTGGGAAGAGCGATGGTCTGGATCGGTTCAATCATCGGCCGATTCCGTCCTGCGACTCCAGTACGACCACATCCGGTCGGACAGGTCGTCGGCCGGTCGCGTCTCCCAGTCCCAGCGGACCGCGACGATGCGGATGGCGAACACCACCAGGATGACGAGGATCTGGGACAGCAGGGGCTGATGCGTCCAGGCGTCGAGCGCCACGAACAGCGTCGAACCGCCGAGGGCGATCACCCCCAGGAACACCCCCGGTCGCAGCAGTTGCGGTGCATCGCCGCCCAGGATGTCCCGGAACAGGGAGCCCGCGGTCGCCACGATCGTCCCGACCACGATCGCGGGCAGCGCCCCCAGTCCGGCGCGCAGGGCACTGTCCGCCCCCACAGTGGCGAGCAGCCCCATGGCCAGTGCCTCCATGGCGAGCAGGGGCCGCTCGAAGCGCGCGATGTATCCGGCGAAGAAGAAGCCCACCACAGCTGCGAAGACCGCCGACCAGATGAAGGCGCTGTCGCGCAGGACGATCGGTCCGCGTCCGAGCAGGATGTCGCGCAGGAGCAGACCCCCCAGACCCGTGGTCACCGACAGCGCGAGCACGCCGATCACGTCGAAGCCGCGCCGCGCGGCGTAGGTCGCCCCGGCGATGCCGCCGACGATGACCGCCAGGTACAGCGTCCAGTTCGGCAGTGCGGTGACGCCCGTGTAGACCTCCGGCATGGGTCCCACCGTATCGCCGCCAGGTTCAGGGTCACCCGTGGTTCATGAGAGGTTCGCGGGTTGTGCGCCTTCGGGTGAATCCGCCCGGGACGGCTTTCGGTGAGGATGTTGCACGTGAGGTGACACATTCTCACCGAAAGGCTGGGGGTGGGCCTGGCGCCGGGCGGTGCGGGTGGCAAGGGTCCGTCCCCGCGCTGGCTTTCGGTGAGGATGTTGTACGTGAGGTGACACATTTTCACCGAAAGGCGCGGGACCCGCCTGTGCGTCCGGCGGTTCCGGTGGCCTGGCGTTCGGCGGCTCTGGTGGTAGGGGTCGGTCCCCGCGCTGGCTTTCGGTGAGGATGTTGCACGTGAGGTGACACATTCTCACCGAAAGGCGCGGGACCCGCCTGTGCAGGAGGTGTGAAACCATGGGCCGTGCCCATCACACCGTCGGCCCCGGCGACCCTCACCGGGATCGGCTCGGTGCCCGGCACGCGGGTCATGGATTGGGTCGGCCGGATCGCCGACCAGCTTCCCGAGTTCCCACACGTGCCCGAACTGCCCGAGCGCGGCCCGGGGGCGGACATGATCGGCCGAACCCTCGGACTTCTCAGCGAGGTCGCACCGGACTTCTCCGCGGCGACAACGGTGACGGGCTGGGAACTCACCTCATCAGGCCGTGACATGCGCAGGGCCAGGGCCCTGCTCGGCGAGGATCTTGACGCCGTCGAGCAGGCATGGCAGGGGCATACCGGGGCGGCCAAGCAGCAACTCGCCGGTCCGTACACGATCGCCGCGAGTGTGGAGCGCAAGGGACGCCGGCTGCTCGCAGACTCCGGGATCGTCCGGGATCTGGTGGTCGCATGGCAGGAGATGGTGGCCCTGCACCGGGCTGAGCTCGCCCGCCGGGTGCCCGCCGATTGGGTTCTGCAGATGGACGAGCCGTCCCTGCCGGCGGTGGTCGCCGGCTCGGTGAGGACGATCAGCGGGATGTCGGCGTACCCACCCCTGGAGCCGGAGGTGGACCTCGGCGCGGATCTACTGCACTGCTGTGCGGCCGACGTGCCACTGTCCCGGTTACGCGGGATCGGCGGTCTGCTGTTCGACCTGTCGCTGCACGATCAGGGTGTCGACGACGACCTCGCGGAGTTGTCCACCGCGGGCACGGTTCTGGGTTTCGGGGTGTCACCGGTTCCCGGTAGCGTCCGAAGCGTGCTGGACTTCTTCGATCGCACGGGCCTGCACCCGGCCCCGATGCTGGTCACACCGCCCTGCGGGATGGTGGCCGACTACCGACCGTGGCGCCCCCTGATCGATGATCTCAACGAGAGGCTCTCCTGATGGCCGGGCCCACGCCGGAGGACCGTCAGCGCTGGGAGGAACTGGTCGGGCAGATCGAGCAGGCGCGCTACGAGTACTACCAGAAGGACGCGCCCCCGCTGTCGGATGCCGAGTACGACCGGATGTTCGTGCAGTTGCAGAGTCTGGAGGAGGAATTCCCCGAGTTGCAGAAGGCGGACTCGCCGACGCAGACGGTCGGCGGGGACCGCTCCGAGATGTTCGAGCCGGTGGAACACCTCGAGCGGATGATGAGCCTGGACAACGCCTTCGGCCTCGAGGAGTTCGCCGCTTGGGCCGCGCGCGTGGAGCGCGACCTGGGCGAGGTGCCGGCCATGCTGTGCGAGTTGAAGATCGACGGGCTCGCTGTCGACCTGGTGTACCGGGATGGGCGACTGGCGAGCCTGGCGACGCGTGGGGACGGCCGGGTCGGGGAGGACGTGACCTACAACGCCCGGTTCATCCCTGGCATCCCCGAGCGTCTGGTCGGGGCACCTCCGCTGGTGGAGGTGCGCGGCGAGGTGTACTTCCCGGTGGCGCAGTTCAATGCGTTGAACGAGCAGATGCTCGAGTTGGGCCGTTCGCCGTTCGCCAATCCGCGCAACGCCGGCGCCGGGACGCTTCGGCAACGGGTCGATCGGCGACAGGCGGACATCGCCGCGCGCGAGCAGGCCGGCCGCAAGGTCTCGGAGAAGGCACGGGCAGACGTGCAGCGGGGGATCGACGCGTTGAGCCGCCTGCGACTGATCGTGCACGGACTCGGGGTCATCGAGGGGGAACGGCCGGCGCGCCTGTCGCAGGCGTACGAGCACATGGCCGCGTGGGGTCTGCCGGTGTCCGACCGCGTGAAAGTGGCTCCGACGATCGCGGATGTCGAAGCCTACGTCGCGAAGTTCGAGGCCGAACGCCACAGTCTCGAGCACGAGATCGACGGTGTGGTCGTCAAGGTCGACGACCTGGCCACCCAGGCCAGGCTCGGTGCGACGTCGCGGGCCCCCCGCTGGGCGATCGCCGTCAAGTACCCGCCGGAGGTCGTGCGCACCCGGTTGCTGGACATCGCCGTCAACGTGGGACGCACGGGCCGGGTCACGCCGTTCGCGGTGATGAAGCCGGTGCGGGTATCGGGCACGACCGTGTCGATGGCAACGCTGCACAACGCCCAGGAGGTCGCGCGCAAGGGCGTACTGATCGGGGACATGGTGTTCCTGCGCAAGGCCGGCGAGATCATCCCGGAGGTGATCGGGCCGGTCGTCGAGGAGCGCACAGGCGACGAGCGGGAGTTCGTCATGCCCACGCACTGCCCGTCGTGCGGGACGCTGCTGGCGCCGGCCAAGGAGGGTGACGTGGACATTCGGTGTCCGAACGCGCGCTCCTGTCCGTCGCAGTTGCATGAGCGGCTCAACCACGTCGGATCCCGCGGGGCGCTGGACATCGAGGGCCTGGGCTGGAAGTCGGCCATCGCCCTGCTGGACGACCACCTGGTCAATGACGAAGGTGATCTGTTCCGCCTCGACGAGGCAGCTCTGCTGCGCTCACCGTTCTTCCGACGGGCCGGGGATGAACTCACCGAGAACGCCAGGGTGTTGCTCGCGCAGTTGGAGGTTGCCAAGGCCCGGCCGCTGTGGCGGGTCCTCGTCGCACTGTCCATACGCCACGTCGGGCCCACCGCCGCGCAGGCTCTGGCCCGCGAGTTCGGCAGCATGGACGCGATCAGGGCGGCGAGTGCGGAGCAGTTGTCCTCTGTGGAGGGTGTGGGTCCCACCATCGCCACGGCCCTGCACGAGTGGTTCGCGGTCGATTGGCACGCGTCGGTGGTCGACAAGTGGGCCCGTGCCGGAGTGCGAATGGCCGATGCGGTCGTTGCCGGCCCGGGGCCGCTGACGGGCAAGACCATCGTCATCACCGGAACCCTGCAGTCCTGGAGCCGCGACCGCCTCACCGAGCGACTGCAGGAACTCGGCGCGAAGGTGACGGGGTCGGTGTCCAGGAAGACCGACTACCTGATCGCCGGTGAGAATGCGGGCTCCAAGTTCGCCAAGGCGGAGTCGCTCGGCGTTCCCATTCTCACCGAGGAACGACTCCCGGAACTCGGCGTCGACCTGTGACTAGGCGCGCTGTTCGGCGATAGAGTTCCCGCCGTCGACGACGAGACACTGGCCGGTCGTGTAGGCCGCCCCTGGCGAGCACAGCCACGCGATCGCCGCAGCGACCTCACCCGGCTGCGCGCTGCGCCCGATCGGAGTCATGGTGCCCTGCCGGGCCTCGTCCTCGGTCTGTGAGCCGGTGGCGATCCAGCCCGGTGCGACTGCATTGACCGTCACGCCGCGATCGGCGAAGTCGAGGGCGAGCGAGCGTGTCAATCCCACCATCCCGGCTTTCGCCGCGGCGTACGCGGGATCGTCGCGCATCGCCATCACCGGCCCGGTCACGCTTGCCACGTTCACCACCCGACCCCAGCCGCGGTCGGCCATGCCCGGCACCAGGTGCCGGCTCACGAGGAAGGCGGTGTCCAGGTTTCGGCGCAGTCCCGCCCGCCACGTCGCCAGGCTCATCCCGGCGAGGCTGCCGTCCTCGAAGTCCTCGCCCACGCTGATCATCCCGGCGTTGTTGACCAGCAGGTCGATTTCGGCGGGCAAGGCTCCGACCAGTTCCTCGACCGTGAGATCCGCGATGCTGCCTGCGGCGTCGATGCCGTCGGCGCGCAGTTCCGCCACACGCTCATGTACACGATCGGTGGTCGCCGTGATGTGGACCGCGGCGCCCATGTGCCCGAGGAGTCGGGCAGCGGCCAAGCCGATCCCGGTCGGGCTGCCGGCTCCGGTGATGAGGGCTGTACGCCCGGTCAGGTCGAACGCGG
>WBZV01001013.1_pt1 | contig 14087 bp, 8 predicted proteins | sample 5204221 | NCBI WGS metagenome assembly WBZV01 (sample SAMN12344360, study PRJNA552823) | activated sludge metagenome | biome: Activated sludge suspended growth; feature: Nitrification reactor; material: Wastewater; isolation source: activated sludge from nitrification reactor of wastewater treatment...
AGCGGTTTGGGTGACGGAAACGGACTGCCTGGTCAGGGTCCTTCCCTTTATCACTCAGCATCTTTTGGTTGTGTTGCCAAAGGAACGCATCGTACCCACCATGCATGAAGTTTACCAGCAAATTCGAATAGATGAAACCGGATTCGGCGCATTTATTGCCGGGCCTTCCAAAACGGCGGATATCGAACAGGCCCTGGTAATTGGCGCGCAGGGCGCCCGGAGTTTTACGGTAGTGTTGGAATAATTCGTCCCGGCTTCTTATTTTTCGCCCGCCAAACGATTTTCGTTTGAAAAATTTAGCCTTATGATCGAAACCATGCGCTGGTTTGGGCCCAAAGATACCGTGCCCCTGGACTACCTGCGGCAGGCAGGCTGCAGCGGAATAGTCACCGCCCTGCATCAAATTCCCGTTGGAGACGTTTGGCCCATTCACGAAATCCAGAAACGCCAGTCCCTTATCGCTGAAAAAGGCATGCGCTGGGAAGTCGTCGAAAGCCTTCCGGTGCATGAAGACATTAAAAAAGGCCTTCCGGGCAAAGCCAGGCTAATTGCCAATTACCAGGAGTCGCTGCGCAACCTGGCGGCCTGCGGAATTCGCACCGTTTGCTACAACTTCATGCCGGTGCTGGATTGGTCGCGCACTCAGCTCGACTACCTTCTGCCCAGTGGCGCACGGACGCTGCGTTTCGTCTGGGAGGACTTCGCCGTCTTTGACCTTTTCATCCTCCGGCGTCCAGGGGCAGAGGCCGATTATTCCGATGCCGTCCGCGAAGCGGCAAGAACCCGGTTTGGGGAAATGTCGGAGCTGGAAAAAACCAAACTCAGGGATACCATCCTGTTGGGACTCCCGGGCTCGGAGGAAGCGTTTGACCTGGATACCTTTCAGGGGCTGCTGGACGAATACGCCCAAATTGGAGATGCCGGCCTCCGGGCAAACCTTTACGATTTCCTCCGCCAGGTGGCGCCGGTTGCCGAAGATTGTGGCGTACATCTCTGCATCCACCCCGACGATCCACCCCGCCCCTTATTGGGCCTTCCAAGGGTAGTCAGCACGGGCAGCGATCTAGAGCAGCTGCTCGATGCAAGCCCCATAAGAGCCAACGGACTTACCTTCTGCACCGGATCTTTGGGCGCACGCCCGGATAATGACCTGCCCGCCCTTGCGGAACGATTCGCCGGCCGCATCCACTTTGTGCACCTGCGCGCTACCCGACGGGAAGACAACCCGATGAACTTCCACGAAGCCGAGCACCTCGATGGTAACGTGGATATGTACGCCGTCGTCCGAACGATCCTCAAGGAGGAACAACGCCGCGCCGCCCTCGGTATGCCGGACGCACAACTTCCTTTCCGCCCCGATCACGGCCACCAAATGCTGGACGATCTGGGAAAAAAATCCTATCCCGGCTATTCCGCAATCGGCCGCCTGAAAGGCCTGGCAGAAATCAGAGGACTAGCGTACGGAATTCAGCGGACAATGAATGGAGGGTGAGGATGTAGAGGATGGAAAGGAGGTAGAGGATGTAGAGGATGTAAAGGATCTAGGTGTCCGTCAACCGTCAACCGTCAACCGTCCACCGTCCGCCGTCCACCGTCTGCCGCCTACCGTCCGCCGTCCACCGTCTGCCGTCCACCGTCCACCGTCACCCGTCTATCACGGTCGAGCCTCTGATGACCAGGTCCGATCGAAGCAGAATATGCTGGGTCAACAAGATATCGCTGTCCCCGTTCAGGTGATTGATCAAGGTGCGGGCAGCGAGTTCGCCCATTTGGTATCCGGGGTAGTGGATCGTCGTCAGGTTAGGTTCGACAATCCGGGAAACGGGATCGTCGTTAAACCCTACAATAGCTATATCGGTGGGAATATCAATCCCTTGTTTTTTCAAACTGACGAGGCAGCCTGCCGCGCAGTTGTCGTTGGCCACAAAGACCCCATCAGGACGCTGCGGCAAAGAAAGGATATAGCGGGCAGCTTCCGCGCCGTATTCAATGGAAAGATCCCCAAGGCATACCAGACTCATGTCCAGGGGGATTCCAAACTCAGCTAAGGCTTGCGAATAGCCCCGAAAGCGCTCTTTATAGATACTTTCCGTACTGGACACAGTAATATGGGCGATCCGCCGCTTACCTGTCTGCAACAGGTGCCGGGTAGCCTCATACGCGGCTTGTACATTGTTGATGCTGATGCTGGTAAAGTTGCCTTCTATATTCGTCCGGTCGAAGAAAATCACCGGGATCTCCTTTTGGGCAAATTTATTGAAATGGTCCAGCGTGTTGGAATGGTACGACAAGGACACCAGCAACCCATCCACCCGGTTGTGGAACATCGTCTGCACAATGGAATGTTCCCGTTCCACCGACTCGGACGTCTGGCTGATCAGAAGGTTATATCCGGCGGCATTCGCAACCTGCTCCACCCCGGAAATAACGGTCGCCATAAAATAACTGTTCAGCCGGGGAACAATAACACCTATCGTATTCGTTTGCCGTTTCCGCAGGTTTCTGGCAAACTGATTGACCTGATACCCGTGCCGCTCGGCCAGTTCTACCACCTTTTTCTTTGTTTTGGCGCTCACCGAAGGATCATCCCGCAAAGCGCGGCTGACCGTTGCGGTAGAAATGTTAAGCTGCTCGGCTATATCGTAAATCGTTACGTCCTTCTTTTTCATGCAACAATATCAACAAGTGGATGAAATATACGGTCATTTTGGCCTGGCAAGTCTCCCATTCCTCAAAGGTACCGGGCAATGAAAATTAGCTTTTTTTTTGCAAAAAAAGATTTCTTTCAAAAGGAATTCAAAAAATGTATGTAACCGATTGCATTTAGAAAAAAAAATGTAAATTTGTAAAATAATTTTGCCTGTTCGCAGAATGGCCAAAGTTAGTTTGGATTTTAAAAACCAATAGGCACGCGAACTCGTTTCTTTGGTTTTTCTATAATTGGGACCGGTTGGCTTTTTACCATTACAAGCCGAGCGCCAACCCCCCAGCTACCGGCAAGGAAGAATATACGTTTAACCAAGATCCATATGTATGAAATCCAGGCGGAGGGCTTCCAAAGCGCGCAACCTGTTTCCCTCAGAAACCGATTGCAGAACCCATGGAATACGACCTTGTAAAGCCCAACCCTACTAAGTCCAAATCCGGAACCCGGATAAAAAGAGCGTCTATGAAACAGCACCTTTTATTCCTGACATGGGCCCTGGTCCTGGTCGCCTGCGAAAAAGACCCGCCGGTTCTCCCCTCGGAGTACGATCCATCTGCCGCAAGCGAAGCGTTAAAGGATGCCGCTTCATTTCCTGTAGGCGCTGCGGTGAATTACAACAATTTCCTGGCCAACCCGCCGTATTCCAATCTGGTTAAACGGGATTTCAACAGCATTACCCTCGAAAATGAAATGAAGAACGCCTCCCTCGTCAAAGGTGGCGGGGTTTTTGATTTCTCCCGGGCGGATGCCATGGTGGATGCAGCCGGGAGCCTCCAGATCTTTGGCCATACGCTGGTTTGGCATACGCAGCAAGCGGCTTCTTATTACAAAGCTGCGGCAGGAATAAATTCGTCCCCTGCCGCCAGCCAGGAGGAAATCGCAGCAAAGCTAGATGCGGAGTTGCGCCGAACCATTGGCTCAATTGCAGGCCATTACAAGGGAAAGGTGCAAGCCTGGGACGTGATCAACGAACTGTTTGCCGACAACGGCGCTATCCGGAACAACAGCAACACCTCCACGTCCGGGTCGGACGTACTCGTCTGGTCCCATTACCTGGGCCGGGATATTGGGGTAAAAGCCTTCCAATATGCCGCAGAAGCAGATCCTTCGGCCAAACTATTCCTTAACGATTATGGCCTGGAATCCAATCCAGTCAAACTGGATTCCCTGATCGCCTTCGTTAACGAATTGAAAACCAAAGGCGTAAAAATAGACGGTATCGGGACCCAAATGCATATCAGCCTGAATACCTCCCGGGCCGGTATTGAATCCATGTTCAAAAAACTGGCGGCAACCGGCCTGCTTGTCCGGGTTTCCGAATTGGATATCCAGGTAAACCCCAACTCGGCAGCCGGGTTCGTGCTTACCCCTGCAATCGCTGAAAGCCAGGCGGAAATGTACCATTTCGTGGTTCAATCGTATATCAGCAACGTCCCCTCGTCCCAACGGCATGGAATAACCGTTTGGGGCGTTATGGACGCTTCGAGCTGGCGTTACCAGAATGGAAAGGATTTTCCGTTGCTTTACGATAATGAATTCAATAAAAAACCAGCGTACGCCGGTTTTTTGAAGGCTTTGAACTAGTGAATGGAAATTGGTGAACCTGCGGCAGGGGTAATCCAGCAAATAACTGCTGGATGCCCCAGTCCGCCTTTCTCAAACCCTAACCCTTTCGACAAATTTCTTTTTGTCACAGGGTAAATCAAATGTTATGCCTCGCCTCTTCAGTTTACTGTTTTTTCTCTTTACAGCCTCTTTTTTTGCCAACGCCGACGACGGATACCGGCTATGGTTGAAATACGACCTGGTTTCTAACCCGGCACTCCGGAAGGAGTATGCGTCCATTGCACGGTTCATTACCTGTTCCGAAAACGATCCGGTTTCTAAAACAGCTTGCCTGGAATTGCAAACCGGGCTTCAGGGCCTGCTCGGGAGACCGGTTCCCATCCAGTCTTCCGTATCCAAGCCCGGAACCATCGAACTCCTGCTATTGCCCAAAGGCACGGCGGATACGGATAACCTGGGTAAGGAGGGATTTAAAATCCAGTCTGCAAGAGGGCGGATATCGATTATTGCCGCCCAGCCTGCCGGCTTGCTCTATGGCGCGTTTGAATTGCTACGCTATATGCAAACAGAAGGAAAAACAGGAGACCTTTTTGGGGTGCATCGGCCGCGCATTCAATTGCGCATGCTCAACCACTGGGACAACCCTTTAGGCACCATCGAACGGGGCTACGCGGGAGCATCGCTATGGAAATGGTATGAATTACCGGAAACCATCGACCCCCGGTACATCGATTATGCCCGTGCCAACGCTTCCATCGGCATCAACGCGGTAGTCCTCAACAACGTCAATGCCAGCGCCCGCTTCCTGACCCCTGAATACCTGCCAAAAGTGAAAGCCCTGGCTGATGTTTTCCGTCCTTACGGCATCAAAGTCTTTTTGTCGATCAACTTTGCCTCTCCTAAAATTCTTGGCAAACTAAAGACTTCCGACCCCCTCGATCCCCAGGTGCGCGCCTGGTGGCAGGAGAAAGTCCGGGAGGTGTATTCTTACGTCCCCGACTTTGGCGGCTTTCTGGTAAAAGCCAACTCCGAAGGGGAGCCCGGGCCCCAGGAGCATGGCCGCACCCATGCCGATGGCGCCAATATGCTGGCAGAAGCGTTCCGGCCGCATGGCGGCTTGGTTATCTGGAGGGCATTTGTGTACAGCCCGGACCCCAGGGGCGACCGGTTTAAAGAAGCTTATCAGGAGTTCAAGCCTCTGGACGGCCAATTTGCCTCCAACGTAGTCGTTCAGGTAAAAAACGGACCGATCGATTTTCAGCCCCGCGAGCCGTTCCACCCCTTATTTGGCGCCATGCCCAAGACACCGCTGGCTATGGAATTCCAGATCACGCAGGAGTATTTGGGATTTTCAACCAACCTGGTCTTTCTGGCCCCCTTGTTCAAGGAATGCCTTGACTCCGACACCTATGCCAGGGGCAAAGGGTCGGCGGTAGCAAGAGTGATTGATGGTACGATACACGATTATCCAATAACCGTCATGGCCGGTGTAGCCAATACCGGCTCAGACCGCAACTGGACCGGGCACCCCATGTCGCAAGCCAATTGGTACGCCTTTGGGCGCCTGGCCTGGGACCACCAACTTTCCTCCGCCCGGATCGCGGAGGAATGGACCCGGATGACCTTGACTCAGGATTCCTCCGCAGTAGCAACCATTAAGGAGCTACTCCTTGGTTCGAGAGAAACCTACGTCCGGTTTGCGACTCCTCTTGGATTACACCACATTATGGGGCAGGGAATCCATTTTGGCCCTGAGCCCTGGCTGATGCGAAGCGCCAGACCGGACTGGACCTCGATCTATTATCACCGGGCCGATTCCCTGGGGCTCGGATTCGACAGGACGGCCCAAGGCAGTAACGCGTTAAACTTATACGCTCCCGAGGTTCAAAAACAATGGAGGCATCCAGATTCGTGCGCGCTGCCCTACCTGCTTTGGTTCCACCATATCCCGTGGGACAAGCCCCTTTCCACTGGAAGGACCCTTTGGGACGAGCTTTGTGTCCAATATTACGCCGGAGCAGACGAAGTGGCGGCCATGCAGGCGCGTTGGAAAACGGTAAAGTCCTATGTAGACCCGGAATGGTATGCTGACGTTCAGGGCCGACTGGCGGCACAACACCGCGAAGCGCTCAATTGGCGGGACGCCTGCGTTCTGTATTTCCAGACTTTTTCAAGAAAGCCGCTGCCCGCTAATCTTGTGCCCCCCAAAAGGACGCTGGAGGAGATGAAAAGAATCGTAGAAATATATCAATTACGGTAGCAGGTTATAACTTGCTGCCAATTAATAACCCAAACAACAGTTATCATGACGTTGACAAACGAAAAAAACGCGAAGGAATCCGCTACTGGCGTCCAGCATAGTTTCCCCGGTGTCTTTTCTCTGGAAAACAAAATTGCCCTGATCACCGGAGGCGGAAGCGGTATCGGACTGGATATTGCACGCTGTATGATCCTGGCCGGCGCCCAGGTGGTTATAACAGGCCGTAGAAAGGACGTTCTTCAGGAGGCCAAGGCATCCCTGGGGAAAAAAGCTTTCTTCTTCGTCAATGACGTAACTGACTTAAAAGGACTGGAAGGGCTGGTCCAGGACGTGGAAACCCAGGTTGGCCCTATCGATATTCTGATAAACAACGCCGGGATCAACATGAAAAAACCCGCCCTGGAAGTGACGGATGAGGAGTTCAGCCATATCCTTCAAACCAACCTCCACGCGGTTTTCAGTCTCACCCGGGCCTGTGCCCGGAATATGGTAAGCCGAAAGTCGGGCGCCATTATCATGATTTCGTCCATGGCTGCATATTATGGCCTCGACCGGGTAGTGGCCTACGGCTCGTCAAAATCCGGAATTGAAGGCATGGTTCGTCTCCTGGCTTCCGAGTTCTCCAAATTCAACGTACGGGTCAACGCCATCGCCCCCGGGTTTATCGAAACGAATATGATGAAAACGGCCATGGCCAGCGATCCCGACCGCATGGCCAAAGCCCTTGGAAGAACCCCCATCGGCCATTTCGGAAAACCCGAAGACATCGGCTGGGCGGCAGTCTTCCTTGCCTCCGGAGCCGCCCAATTTATCACCGGCATCTCCATGCCCGTGGATGGGGGTAATTCGATTGGATTCTGATGAAGTACGGTGGACGGTGGACGGTGGACGGTGGACGGTGGACGAAGGGCGAAGGGATAAAAAAACTGCTTAAAAACAAGCCGCAACAACACAATAAATTGATTACTAATTTTTTATAAAAAAAATCGAAACAGCCCCAGCAACAATTGCGCCTCGATGAAAAGCCTTTCTCCCTGCTCCCTGCTCTCTACTCCCTGCTCTCTAAAAAAAACAACCATGAAAAAACCATTTCTCTTCTTCCTGCTCCTTGCCAGCCTGCCGCTTATGGGTCAGGATTACAAAAGCTATCCGATGTGGAACCCGCAACTGCCGGTAGAGCAGCGGATCAATGACCTCATCGGCAGGCTCACTCTGGAAGAAAAAGTAGCTCAAATGCTCAACGGTACGCCTGCCGTTGCCAGGCTGGGCATAAAGGGTTACGATTGGTGGAACGAAGTGCTGCATGGCGTGGCCAGGACTCCTTTCCGTGTCACGGTCTTTCCTCAGGCTATTGGGATGGCAGCAACATGGGACACTGCCTCTCTGTTCCGCATGGCGGATATCTCCGCACTGGAGGGCCGGGCGGTGCATAATAAGGCCCTAAAGCTGAACCGTTCCCACGAGCGGTACCTGGGGCTCACCTACTGGACGCCCAATATCAATATTTTCCGGGATCCGCGCTGGGGCCGGGGGCAGGAAACGTATGGCGAAGACCCTTTCCTGACTGCCATGCTGGGGAGCGCTTTTGTTCGCGGTCTTCAGGGCGATGATCCTTATTACCTGAAAGCGGCCGCCTGCGCCAAACACTTCGCCGTCCATTCCGGTCCGGAGCCTACCCGGCATTCCGACGATATCCACCCCTCTGCGTACGACCTTTGGGACACCTATCTTCCGGCGTTTAGGGAACTGGTTGTAAACGCGCAGGTGGCCGGCGTCATGTGCGCCTACAATGCCCTAAATACCCAGCCGTGTTGCGCCAGTGATCTGTTGATGAACGATATTCTCCGCAAACAGTGGAATTTCACCGGATACGTCACGAGCGACTGCTGGGCGATCGACGACTTTTTCCGCTTCCACAAAACCCACCCGGATGCCCAAACCGCTGCGGTGGACGCCCTGATTCACGGCACGGATGTCGAGTGCGGCGTATCCGTCTACAAAACCCTGCTGGATGCGGTAAAGGCCGGAAAGGTGGCTGAATCCCAACTGGATGTCTCTCTTAAACGCCTGTTCGCTATCCGTTACCGGCTTGGGCAATTCGACCCGCCTTCGATGGTAAAATACGCCCAAACCCCCGAAAGTGTTCTCGAAGCTCCGGAACACCAGGCACATGCGCTAAAGATGGCGCGCCAGTCGGTCGTATTGCTCAAAAACGAAAACCAGACCCTTCCGCTTTCTAAAAACCTGAAAAAGATCGCCGTCCTGGGCCCCAACGCCCAAAACGAGATCGCCGTACTAGGGAACTACAACGGCATCCCGACAGAAATCGTCACGATACTGGAAGGGATAAAAGCCAAGGTAGGGCCAGGAGTAGAAGTCGTATACGAACAAGCCGTTCAGCATGCCAACGACACCCTCTTTGTCGAAGGGAACCTTCCCGGGCAGCTCCAATGGGAAGGGAAACCCGGCTTCCGGGCCCAATATTTTTCTAACCGGAACCTGGAAGGATCGCCGATACTGGACCGGATGGAGCTCAAAATGGATCTGCATTGGCACGAGGGAGGCGATTTGACACCAGGCATCCCGGCGACTGATTTTTCGGCCCGGTTTTCCTCGTCTTTTGTCGCTAACGAAAACGGAACGATCACCTTTCAACTGGAAGCCGACGACGGCTATCGTTTATTCATCAACGACGAGCAAGCGCTGAACGCCTGGGAACGCAACCGTTGGGGCGCCAAAACCTATACCCTGAATGTTCGCCAGGGTGTAACCTATAAAATCACCCTGGAGTACTGGCAGGGAGGAGGCAAAGCCGACGTGCGGCTTACCCCCGGCCGCTTCCTGAAAACTGATTTCGCCGCACTGGCCAACCGTTTGAAAGATGCCGATGTATTCGTCTTTGCAGGAGGGATCTCCCCACAACTGGAAGGCGAAGAAATGCCGGTGGAAGTACCAGGATTTAAAGGAGGCGACCGCACCTCCATCCTCCTGCCTGCAGTGCAAACGGAACTGATGAAAACCCTGAACGCTACCGGCAAACCGGTCGTATTCGTCATGATGACAGGAAGCGCCATTGCGATTCCCTGGGAGGATCAACACATCCCAGCCATTCTCAACGCCTGGTATGGCGGCCAAAGCGCCGGTACGGCTGTCGCCGATGTGTTGTTTGGCGACTACAACCCCGCGGGAAGGTTGCCGGTCACTTTTTATAAAAGCGATAACGACCTGCCCGATTTTCTGAACTACGACATGACCGGCCGTACCTACCGCTATTTTAAAGGACAAGCGCTGTACCCCTTTGGGTACGGCCTGAGCTATACGACCTTCCGCTATGACAAACTTTCCGTGCCGTCCAAAGTAAAAGCGGGAAAACCGCTGACGGTTCGCGTCCGCGTTACCAACACAGGTAAAAGGGACGGGGAGGAAGTAGCCCAGCTCTACACCTCCTATCCGGGCATTCAGGGGAAAGCGCCTTTGCGCGCATTGAAGGGATTCCAACGGATTAGCCTCAAAGCAGGAGAAAGCAGGTTACTGTCTTTTACCCTGACTCCAGATATGCTGAGCCTGATAAATGAAGAGGGCAAAACTTTCCAGCCCCAGGGCAAACTGAATATCCATACCGGCGGAGGGCAGCCTGAACAGGGTCGGGCTGCCAGTTCGAATGTGTTGACGAAAGCGGTCCTTGTTTTGAAATAACCCGTTTGAAAAGGCGCCTCAGGACCTTTCAGGTTTGGCAAACCTGAAAGGTCTCGTTCCAAAAATGCCGGGTAAAGCGTATACAAACCCAAACTAACTAACCACATGTACACTCTAGGTTACGACATAGGAAGTTCCTCCGTCAAAGCGGCTTTGGTAGACCTGAAAACCGGAATTGCCATAGGCCGGACAAGTTACCCCAGCCAGGAAATGCCCATAGAGGCGCCGGAAGCGGGATGGGCGGAGCAAGCGCCGGAATACTGGTGGCACTGCGTGGTGCAAGTTACCCAGGAGTTGCTGCGCCAAACCCGGGTAGACCCAGCTTCCATCCAATGTATTGGCATTGCTTACCAAATGCACGGGCTGGTGCTGGTCGACGAATCGCAGCGCGTACTGCGCCCATCCATTATTTGGTGCGACAGCCGGGCAGTGGGCATCGGTCAGGAAGGCCTGGAGGCCATCGGACAACAACAAGCGCTTCGCTGTTTGCTCAATGGCCCCGGAAACTTCACCGCCTCTAAATTGCGTTGGGTACAGCGGCACGAACCCCAGGTGTACGAGCGCATACACAAAGCCATGCTCCCCGGCGACTACATCGCTATGCGGCTTACAGGGGCGATCCAGACCACCATCACCGGGCTGTCGGAGGGGATTTTCTGGGATTTCGACCAACGATCTCTCGCCCAGCAAGTGCTGGGCGCGTATGGGATCGATCCCACCCTGCTCCCTGAAATAGCCCCTGCAATAGGTCAGCAGGCGGAAGTAAGTCCCAAAGCGGCCGAAGAAACCGGCCTTCCCCAGGGCATCCCGGTGAGTTACCGGGCAGGCGACCAGCCCAACAACGCTCTTTCCCTCGGCGTCCTTAACCCCGGAGAAGTAGCGGCTACCGGGGGCACTTCGGGCGTCGTTTATGCCGTGACAGACAAACTGCTCTTCGACCCGCTTTCGCGGGTCAATGCGTTTGCGCATGTCAACTATGCGCCGGGGTCGCCAAGCATCGGGGTCCTGATGTGCATCAACGGAGCCGGGATCCAGTACAACTGGCTTCGCCAGCTGGCCGGTCCCCAGCAAAGCTACGAATCCCTGGAAGTGGAAGCCGCTTCGGTTCCTGTAGGCGCCGAGGGCCTCGTCGCCCTGCCATTCGGCAATGGCGCCGAACGGATCCTCCAGGACAAAATGTTGGGCGCACACCTTTGTGGCATAGACTTTAACCGGCACCACAAAGCGCACGTCATCCGGGCTGGGCTTGAAGGCATCGCCTTCGCGTTTATTTACGGCATGGACATCCTAAAAGAAATGGGGCTACAACTGGACGTTATCCGGGTAGGAAACGACAACCTCTTCCTTTCCCAAATTTTCTCCAACACCGTCGCCACCTTAAGCGGCTGCCGCATTGAAATGTTTAAAACGACAGGAGCGATTGGAGCGGCAGGAGCGGCTGCGGTCGGTGCTGGATTTTGGGACTCTCTGGACGAGATCCAAAACCATCTGGAACACGTGCAGACCTTTACCCCGAATCGGGAAAAAGCGCCCTATCAGGAAGCTTTTCAACTCTGGATAAATGATTTGAAGAAACATCTTTAACGACACAAAAACCATTTTCCAAATGAACATTCTTACAGGAAGGAAGGAGTATTTCTCCGGCATAGGGCAAATTGCCTTTGAAGGCCCCAAATCGAAAAACCCGCTGGCGTTCAGATACTACGACGCGGAGCGCATGGTAGGAGGCAAAACCATGAAAGACCATTTCCGCTTTGCCGTCGCTTACTGGCACAGCTTGTGCAATACCGGAAGCGATCCGTTTGGCGCCCCAACGAAACCATTCCCATGGCTGGAAGCTTCCGACCCGGTCCAGCGCGCCAAAGATAAAATGGACGCCGCGTTCGAGCTGATCACCAAGTTGACCATTCCTTATTTTTGTTTCCACGATGTGGACTTGGTAGACGAAGCCGATACCTTGGCTGGCTTTGAAAAGCGGCTCGAAGCGATCACCGATTACGCCAAAGACAAAATGGCTGCCTCCGGGGTCAAGGTCTTGTGGGGAACCGCCAACCTGTTCTCGCACCCAAGGTACATGAACGGCGCCGCTACCAATCCGGATTTCGCCGTCGTCGCCCATGCCGGCGCTCAGGTGAAGCTCGCCCTCGACGCCACGATCAAGCTCAACGGCGAAAACTACGTCTTCTGGGGAGGCCGCGAAGGCTATCTTTCCCTCCTCAACACCCATATGAAACGGGAGCTCGATCACATGGCCGCCTTCCTTCATATGGCGAAAGACTACGCCCGCAAGCAAGGGTTTAAAGGAACGTTCTTTATCGAACCAAAACCCATGGAACCCAGCAAACACCAGTACGACTTCGACTCCGCCACGGTCATCGGGTTCCTCCGGGAGTATGGTCTTCAGGATGATTTCAAACTCAATATTGAAGTCAACCACGCCACGCTCGCCATGCATACCTTTCAGCACGAACTCCAGGTGGCCGCCAACGCCGGCATGTTGGGCAGCGTGGATGCCAACCGGGGCGATTACCAGAACGGATGGGATACCGACCAGTTCCCGATCAACCTGTACGAACTCACAGAGGCTATGCTCGTCTTCCTCGAAGCGGGAGGCCTCCAGGGCGGGGGCGTCAACTTCGACGCAAAAACCCGCCGCAACTCTACCGACCTCGAAGACCTTTTCCTGGCCCATATCGGCGGCATGGACGCCTTCGCACGCGCCCTGATCACCGCTCAAAACATCCTGGACGATTCCGACTACCTGGCCCTGCGCAAAGCCCGTTACAGTTCCTTCGACAACGGCGACGGCAAAGCGTTTGAAGAAGGCAAACTCAGCCTCGAAGCGCTATCCCAGATCGCCCGCCAAAGCGGAGAACCGCAACTCCGCAGCGGAAAACAGGAACTATTTGAGAATATTATTAACGCGTTTATTTAAGAGGACGGAGAGGATGTAGAGGATGTAGAGGATGTAGAGGATGTAGAGGAACATCCATTACATCCTCTACATCCTCTACATCCTTGACATCCTTTATAACCTCTATTTCATTCAAACCTTTCCGGGCGGAACAACTCCATCCCGACCGAAGGCGTTTTACCCTGGATAACCTCGGAAACCAACATGCCGGTGGCGGGGCCCAGACTCAGGCCCATCATGGCGTGACCGGTTGCGTAAATCAAATTGGAAAACCGGGCCGAACGGCCCATATACGGGACTCCGTCGGGTGTGCAAGGGCGGAAGCCATGCCAAACGGTATCCAGGGCCGGCATTGGAGGCGCCAGTTCGGGATAATATTTGGGAACCGCTTCCAATATGCCTTCCAGGCGGGAGGCATGAATGCGGGAGGAGAGATGGCTGATCTCCAGGGTGCCGCCAATTCGGAGATCTTGCCCCATAGGCGTAACGGCTACCCTGGCTTCCATCAGGATCGTCGGAATAGAGGGGCGAAGCCGAGGCTGCTCCAGTGTTATGGAATACCCTTTTCCGTCCTGCAGCAGCAGGCGGATGCCAAGTTGCCGAAGGAGTTTCGCAGACCACGACCCGGCGGCCAATACCACTTGTTCTACGGGAAGGGTTTCGCCGCCAGACAAGGCAAGCCCGCTGATTTTTCCTTTTTCAGCGACCAATCCCTCTACCGTTTTGCCCGTATAAAACGCAACTCCCTGCTGTTTCAGGACGGCATGTAGCTGAGACATGAATTTGTTGGAATACAGGTGTGCGTCGCCGGGGTAAAACACGCCTCCAATGGCGTCCAGCCGGATACCTGGCTCCAAATGTTGAAGTCCGGCGGTATCCAATACCTGGGCTTCTATGCCCAGGTCGTGCGCCTTTTCCGCCGCTTCCGCTTCATCCTGAAGGGT
>WBZV01001016.1_pt1 | contig 14031 bp, 14 predicted proteins | sample 5204221 | NCBI WGS metagenome assembly WBZV01 (sample SAMN12344360, study PRJNA552823) | activated sludge metagenome | biome: Activated sludge suspended growth; feature: Nitrification reactor; material: Wastewater; isolation source: activated sludge from nitrification reactor of wastewater...
CCCTTGCCACGGGCGGCGCTGCCGCGCTGGAACGCCGTGCAAAAGCAACTGGTGGCGGTGTTGGCCCTGTTTGGGGCCGATCCCGGCGCTCGGGATGCCTCCCGTCTCCTGAGGCTGGTAGATTGAGGTAGGCTGAAAAAAGTGGACGCCAAGACTCTCTAGACTTGGAGAAGGAGGTGGGCCATGCAACGACTACCCCGAGGGGTGTACACGAAAGAGTTTCGCGAGCAAGCGGTGCGGTTAGTGCTGGAAGAAGGGCTGCCGATCCCGCAAGCGGGGCAGCGGCTGTCGATGTCGGCCAAGACATTGGCGAACTGGGTGGGGATGGCGCGACGCGGCGAGTTGGCGGTGCTTGGTGGTGGGCAGAAGCCGTTGACGGAGAGCGAGCAGGAACTGAGGCGCTTGCGTCGGGAGCTGACGGAAGTGAAGATGGAGCGCGACATTTTAAAAAAAGCCGCTGCCTACTTTGCCCGAGCATCGCTGCCCGGTACGCGCTGATGGACACGCTGCGACGCCGGTTTCCCCTCGGCATGATGTGCCGAGTGCTTCAGGTCTCACGCAGCGGTTTTTATGCTTGGCGGCGGCGACCACCCTCGAAACGGCGCCGCCAGGAAGGACGATTACAGGCCGAGATTCGCGCCGCGCACGAGCGCGCCCGCCGGACCTATGGCCCCGAGCGGCTGCAACGCGATCTGGCGGCGCACGGGGTGCGGGTGGGCGTGCATCGGATCAAACGCATCCGCCGCCAACTGGGGTTGCGCTGTCGGCAAAAACGGCGGTTTCGCGCGACGACGGATTCGCGCCATGCCTTGCCGGTGGCCCCGAATGTGCTGGGGCAATGTTTTCGAGTCCAGCGTCCCAACCAGGCATGGGTCGGCGATATTACCTACGTGGCCACCGATGAAGGCTGGCTCTATCTGGCTGGCCTCAAAGACCTCCACAGCGGCCGGATCGTCGGCTATGCGATGGCCGATCACCTGCGTCAAAGCCTGGTGATCCAAGCTCTGGAACAGGCCCTGCGAACTCGCCGTCCCCGGCCGGGATTGATCTGTCATTCGGATCGGGGCAGTCAATATTGCGCATCGGACTATCAGCAACGCCTCCACCAACGCGGCCTCCAATCTTCCATGTCCCGGCGCGGCAACTGTTACGACAACGCCCCCATCGAGAGCTTCTGGGGCACCTTGAAAACCGAACTCGTCCACCAGCGCCGGTTCGAAACCCGTCAACAGGCCATTCAGCAGATCACCGACTACATCGAGCTGTTTTACAACCGTCAGCGTATCCAAGCACGGTTGGGCTATCTATCGCCCGCCGCGTTTGAACAGTGCTTCTATCAACGTCAACTTAAAAAAACCTGATTCCTTGGCGTCCACTCTTGCCGACCGACCTCACGGAGGGTCCGGCGGGTTTCCGGCCGGCCCATCGCCGCTGGTGCCGGCGCGGCGCGGCCGTCGTCCGACTGTCCGCAAGGGGATCGTCGAACGGACGCTCCATCGCGCATTCTCCGAACACGCGAACGCGGGGCCTCCCGCGTCTCATTGAGATAGTACGCAATCTTTTGCGGTCAGGGGGCGCCTTACGTTACACTTTTATCCATGACTCCCATCCTGATCGGCTACGCCCGTTGCTCGACCGACAAACAAGACTTGGCCGCCCAGCAGGAAGCCCTGCGCCAGCTCGGGGTTGCGCCGGATCGGATTTACACGGATCGCGGCTTCACCGGCACGAACCGGGCGCGACCCGGACTCGACCAAGCCCTGGCCGCCGTTCGCGGCGGCGACACCCTAGTGGTGCCCAAGCTGGACCGGTTGGCCCGTTCGGTTCCCGACGCGCGCGCCATCGGCGACGAGCTGGCCGGTCGGGGGGTGAAGCTCCAGATCGGGGCGAGCGTCCACGACCCGACCGACCCGATGGGCAAGCTGTTCTTCAACATCCTGGCCACTTTCGCCGAGTTCGAGGCGGACCTCATCAAGATGCGGACCCGAGAGGGGATGGCAGTCGCCCGCGCCAAGGGGAAGCTGCGCGGGAAAAAGCCGAAGCTCTCGGACCGGCAGCAGAAGGAACTGCGCCGCATGCACGACAGCGGCGACTACTCGATCAGCGACTTAGCCGAGCTGTTTGCGGTCTCCCGGCCGACGGTCTACCGGACCCTCCACCGTCAGGCGGGCCGAGCGGTGGCGAATTCGGCTTGAGGTCGCCGCGCACGCGAGCCGGTCGCTCCCGGACGGTGCCACACGGCGCCGATGATCGGTGCCATTTGGCGATCAAAATCACAGCCCGGCGCGGCGTGATCGGGAGCGACCCGGCGAGGTAGCGCCGGTCGGCGGTCGAGTGGTCCGCGCCCGCCGACCGGCGTGCGGATGACGGCCAAGCCGCCCGAGCTTTCCGCCCGCTTACGGGCCGCCAAAACGGCTCGGCCACCCTTTTGGGCCGCACGTCGCGAGCGGCGGCAAGCCGATACGCGCCAAATCGGCATCGCGCCCCGTCCTGCGCTAATCTATTGGCTATTCGCACCATCATCGCCCAACTGGAGCCACGTCATGGAGAATATCGAACTGTCGGAAATGCTTGGCCAACTGCGCGAGGAATTGCTGAAAGCGCGGGGCCAGAGCGAAGGCTCGGAGCTGAGGTTTCTGATCGAGGACATCGAGATCGAGTTGCAGGTCGTCACCACCAAGGGTGGCAAGTTTGGTAACGAGGTCAAGTTCTGGGTCTTCAACGCCGATGCGGAGGCCAACGCCTCGCGGGCCAATACCCAGAAGCTCAAGCTGAAGCTCAAGCCGGTGGGACGTGACGGAAAGGGGGAAGTGCTGGTTTCCGACCCGGATCGGCGCGATTAGCCGACAGTCGCGAGATCGCGCCAAGGAGGAGAATGGTTGAATGGACAAGTTGCTGCTGATCGCGGTTTTCGTGCCGACGACGAACGAGCGAGAGGAGGACTTCAAGGGCGAGATCGGCGAGCGCGCCACCGGCTATCCGGTCGGGAAGGACCTGATTCTCACCGCGCGCCACGTCCTCCATCCAAAACCCCCGAACCGGCGGGACCCGCGTTATCCGGTGGCGATCCGCTGGCATTACTTTCGTTCTGGCGATGACGCGGACTGGATCGAAATTTCCGACGACGACATCATCTGGGAGAGCCAGGGCGAACTGGACGCGGCCCTGATCCGTTGTCGCCGGCCACCCGACGCGGTGGGCTGGGGCATCGTCTCCCGCGATCGGCCTCGCGATGGGATGCAGTGGATCGGCGAGGGTTTTCCCCGCGCCGCCAAGTACGACAATCGACGCAATACCAGCAGCTTCATCGGAACGGTGTGCTCCAAGGCCCCAACCGAGCCCTATTTTGAATTGACCGTGGACGTGGCCCCCGAGGACGAGGAAGGCTGGAAGGGTGTCTCCGGAATGCCGGTGTTCGTCGATCACAAAATCCTCGGCGTGGTGCGGAGCGTTCCCCCCAATTTCAGCGCAAAAAAGCTGTATGCGACCCCGACTTGGAAATTGCTCGAAGACGAGAATTATTGCAAACAACTCTATGGTGACGAGCAGGTCAGGCGTGTCGGGGGCGCCAAGGGCAAACTCGCCAAAATGCTCGGAGGCTCGCGGGAGGCGGTGGTCGCCCTGAGCGAGCAGAAACAGCTCGGAATCCGCGACGAGATGGTAGGCCTCGACGACGGGCAACGGGCTAATTGGTTGGCCGGGCGCCTGCTGGAAACCGATATCCGCACGGCGATCTCGGCCCTGCGCGCCGCGCATCGCTCGCTTTGCGAGGAGGATGGCGACCGCGCCGAACCGAGCGGACGTGCCGCCGATATCCTGGTCAAGGTCTCGCAGGTCATCGTGCCGGCGCTTTACGATTACGGGATCGTCCGCTGGGTCGGTAGCCACCGGGGGGATGGCAGCGCCGCGCTGGTCCCGTTGCCCGTCTCCACCATCACCGTGGCCGAGATCATCATGGCGGCGGTGGATGGCCGCGAAACCAGGTATTACCCGCGCCGGTACGATGAAGATCAGCCGGTGGGCGAACTCAATCTGCCGCATCCACCCGAGTGCGGCATCCTTGCCAATCTCGACAAGACCACGCTGGCGGCGCACGAGCACTTGCGCAGAAAGCAATGCCTGGAGGAAGAGGCAACAAAGTTCCGACGCCAGATCGACGACGGTCTGTTTGCCCTGTACAAGCCGGGTTCTGGAGAGCCGGAGATCAAGCTGCCCAAGCAGCGCATCCAAGCGATCGCCAACCAGCTTCGAAGGACGCAACGAGACAAGGGCGTGACGTTCTACATGGTGTTCCGCCTTCCGGACGACGAGGACGAAAAAAACGCCATGCTGAACATGATCCAGTCTCTTAAGGGTGACTATAAGGAAGCTATCCTGTTCCTCGGACTCGATTACAGCTTCGACCGGCAGGAGGAAGAGAAGGATTTATTTGACCCCTTCTATCGGATGCTCCCGATGCGGGACAGCGGATCATCACCGCCACCATCACCGCCACCGTCCTCGCAATCCGCGTTACAGGTTTGGCGCGATAAGCTGGCTTTCTCGGAAGTCGAGCTGGCGAAAGCGGCCGATTCGGCTCAGAAATTCAAAATTCGGCAGGATATCGACGAAGCCAAGGCCAAGATTCGCGAGCTGGGGGGCTCGGTTTGAGAGATTGGTCGGAAAACATCACCCACTGGATTGCATGAGAAACCACTTTCCATGAGCACGCGGAGATTCAAGATCGCGCTTTCCTTCCCCGGCGAACATCGGGATTTCGTGGAACCGGTCGCGACGCGGCTGGCCGACCGGGTCGGTCGCGACCGAGTCCTGTACGACAAGTACTACGAGGCCGAATTCGCCCGTCCCGATCTCGACACCTATTTGCAGCGTCTCTATCACGACGAATCCGAGCTGATCGCGGTGTTCCTGTGCGCCGACTACGAGCGCAAGGACTGGTGCGGCCTCGAATGGCGGGCCATCCGCGACCTGATCAAGAAACGCCAGGCATCCACCGTCATGCCGTTGCGCTTCGACGACACGGCGATTCCCGGTCTGTTCTCGACCGACGGCTACGTCTGGATCGGCGGTCGCTCGCCGCAAGAAATCGCCGATCTGATTCTGCAACGATCGCAAGCCAACGCCGGACTGCCTTCCGCTTCCCCACCATCGAACCCGGTCGTACCGCCGCCGCCGGCATCGTCGTCGCCCGCGTTGCTCGTCTGGCGGAAGAAACTCGCTTTCCTGGAAACGGAAGAAGCCAAAGCCGTCGATCCGGCCCAGAAATTCAAGCTCCAGGAAGACATCGCCGAGGCCAAGGCCAAGATTCGCGAATTCGGGGGTTCGGTATGAGCGATCTTCCCAGGAAGCGGATGAAAAGCGTTGACGGCGACAGAGTGTTCCTCGACCGGCCCAAAGCCGCCCCGGAGCAGGTGCACGTCTTCGACCAGCGCGAAATCGACGCCATCGACGCCGCCCTGGCCGCCCGGCGCCCGCTGCTGGTGCGCGGCGAGCCCGGCATCGGCAAGAGCCAGCTCGCGCGAGCGGCGGCCGTCGATCTCGGACGCGCCTACGTCCAGCAGGTCGTCGATTCCCGCACCGAGTCCCGCGATTTGCTCTGGCATTTCGACGCGGTCGCCCGGCTGGCCGACGCCCAGCTCAAGGGCGCGCTACGCGAGGCCGACGAGGAGTGCCGCGACGATCTGCATCGCGAGTTGGCGGTGGAGAATTACCTGCATCCTCGCGCGTTGTGGTGGGCCTTCGACTGGGAAAGCGCCAGAAAGCAGGCCATCAAGGCGCGTCGGCCCGACGAGCCGCCCCAGCTTCCCGGCTGCGATCCCAAAAACGGCTGCGTGGTGCTGATCGACGAAATCGACAAGGCCGAAACCGACGTTCCGAACGGGCTGCTGGAAGCGCTGGGCGCTGCTCGGTTCACGCCCCAGAGCCTGACCGAGCCGGTCATGGCCACCGGGGAGCCGCCGCTGGTCATCATCACCACCAACGAGGAACGCGCCTTGCCGGATGCGTTCATCCGCCGCTGCCTGGTGCTCCATCTGCGCCTGCCGGATCGGGATGATGGGTTGATCGACCATTTGGTGCAGCGCGCCGAAGCGCATTTCGACGCCGCCGCCCCCGATCTGCTGCGCAAGGCCGCCGAGCTGCTGGTCCAGGATCGCCGCAAAGCCGAGCAGGAACGCTGGCTGCCGCTGCCGGGTCAAGCGGAATACCTGGATTTGGTGCGCGCCGTGCTCGATTTGGGGTCCGACCCGGAGGGACAGATTGCGCTGCTGGACAAGGTATCGCGTTACGTGCTCAAAAAGCATCCCGGAGCCACCGCGTGAAGCCGACCGGCGCCTGTGGCCGCGCCGACCTGGTGCGGGCGCTGGCCAAGGGTGATTCCGCGCTGGCCGACGCGCTCGCGGGTTTGCTCGGGTTCGGGGTTGCCGATGGATTTGTCATCAATGCGACCGTACAACTCGCAGGCGTTGCGGCGACGGGAGAAGTGGGGTCGATCACCATAACGGTGGTGCCACCCGAAATCCAAACCAAGCCGTTAATTGAGATTCCCTTCTGGCGCCTCGAAGGTTATGAGTCCGTCGCTCCCGAGGAGCCCGGCCCCGAACGCCGGACCATTCCCGCCGAACCCGTCGTCTGGCGCCATCGACCCGATGCCCCGCCCGCCATCCGCTTGCTCGCGCCCTGGCGCGAACTGCAACCGCGCTTGCGCGCCGCCCTGGCCGAGCCGCGCGAGGGGCGGGAGATCGACGTCGGCCTGATCGTGCGCCGCCTGAGTTGCGGCCAGTGGCTGGATCGCCTGCCGCACGAGCAACGCCGCCGGTGGGGGCCGTGCCTGCAACTGGTCATCGACCGCAGCGAGCATCTGGTGCCCTACTGGACCGATCAAGACCAGGTACGCGGCGAACTGGCGCGGCTATTCGCCGCCCAGGACTTGGAACAGGCCGTGTTCCACGAAGGTTTGGACGAGCCGCGTCTACTGGGCGCGTCCGCGTCCGACGGTTACCGGCCGCCACCGGGCGGTATCGTGCTGGTGCTCGGCGATCTCGGTTGCCTGACGTCGCGGGCGGCGGACGAGGATAATCCCTGGCTCGATCTCGGTCGGCGTATCACGGTGGCCGGTTCTCGGCCCGTGGCGCTGCTGCCCTGTCCTCTCGAACGCTGTCCGGCAGCGCTGCGGTGCGATTGGCAGCTCATCCCGTGGGAGCGGCCACGCGGTTCTGCGGTCACCGACCATCGCATTTTGCGCGCGCGCGCGGAACGCCTGTTGCGGCTGCTCTCTCCGGCCGTGCGCATCGAACCGGGCTTGCTGCGCGCGGTGCGCCTGAGTCTGGGTGCGGACGAAGCCGACGCCGGTACCGAGTCCGACGTCTGGCAGCACCCGGCCATCGCCAGCACCCACAGCGATGCCGCCACGCTCGATCCCAACCGCGCCAAGGATTTGCGCGCCGCCTTCGCGGATGAACCCCTCGAACGCCAGCGGCGAATACTGGCCCTGTTGCGAGTCTGGCGCGGCCCTCTGCCGCAAGAAATCTGGTTCGAGGAAATCCGCGACCTCGCGCGGGCTTCGCTGGAGGCGCTGCCCGAGGCGGCGGACCTGGAAGATGCCCGTCGCTTCTTCGATTCCATCGGCGACCGGCTCGAACCGACCTCCGACGGCCCCGCCGATACCGCCGTCGGCGCTTGGATGGGCCGGGTTCGTGGGCGCGCCACCGACGACTTCTGGACCATCGACGAAGTCGGCACTCGCCTGCTGCGCCTTGATTGGTTGCGGAACCGGCATCGCCCGGATTATCGGCTTCCGGTGCCATGCGACCCGGCCGTGTTGCCGCCGCCACCGGGACAAGCCGAGCACCGCTACGCGTTGCGCCAGGAAGGCGATGGGTTGGTTGTAGTCCCGGCTCCGCCGACGGTGGCGATCAGCGCAACCGATGCGGGCAGCTACCTGGGCGCTCTGCGCACCGTCAATCGGCTCGTTCAAATTCTCAGAACCACGCCTGCCAGCGCCGACCCCGACCGCAACGCTTTCTGGCGCTCCGGCCAGCCGCCGAGCTGGGCGGATAAGGACGGCTGGGGCACGGACGACTACGGCCACTGGGTCACCTTCAGCATCACGAACCAGCAAGGCCAACAGATCACCCAGAAGATGCGCTGGATCGAACCCGGCACCTTCCTGATGGGCTCGCCGGAGGACGAGCCGGAACGCTTCGACGACGAAGGCCCCCAGCATCCCGTGGCGATCCGCCAAGGCTTCTGGCTGTTCGATACCGCCTGCACCCAAGCCCTGTGGGAAGCGGTGATGGGCCAGAACCCGAGCCAGTTCAAAGGCCCCGGCCGCCGCCCGGTGGAACAGGTGAGTTGGAACGGCTGCCAGACCTTCCTCAAGCAACTCAACGAACGCCTGCCCGGACTCGATCTGGCCCTGCCCTCCGAAGCCCAGTGGGAGTACGCCTGCCGGGCCGGGACGACCACCCCGTTCAGCTTCGGGGACAACATCACTCCCGAGCAGGTCAACTACCACGGCGACTATCCCTACCCGGGCGGCAAAACGGGCCTCTATCGGCAAGAGACCGTGCCGGTGGCGAGCCTGCCGCCGAACCTGTGGGGGCTGTTCGAGATGCACGGCAACGTCCGGGAGTGGTGCCAGGACCACTGGCACGGCAACTACCGGGGCGCTCCGACCGATGGTTCGGCGTGGGAAGACCGCGACCGCGATACCGGCGCGCCCCGCGTCCTGCGCGGCGGGTCCTGGATCAGCCACGCGCGCCGCGTGCGAGCGGCGTGCCGCGGCGCGTCCCCCCCCGTCGCCCGCAACGCCGACCCCGGTTTTCGCTGTGCCCGGGTTCGGGTCGCGAGCCCGGCCAGCCCGGAGGGAGCGGAGCCGGCGGGACCGGCGAGGAGCCGGCAGGCGGAGCGCCGGCCCGAGCAGGTTCCGACGAGCGGAGCGACCGGCGCGCAACCTACCCTGCTGCGTCTCGACGCCAGCCCGTCTCCGGTCCGCTGCGCGCTACCCCAAGCGCCGGCCTTCCTGATCCGCACCGACCGCGAGCACCTGACGTTTCGCCGCCTCACCAAACCGGAGTGGGCCAGCGCCATCGGCCGCGACCGCTTCGGGCTGTGGTGCGAGATCGTCGTCGAACCCGAGCGGGGCGGCGAAGCGGTCATCCAACGCCTGCGCTGGATTCCGCCGGGGCAGTTCTGGATGGGCTCGCCGGAGGAAGAAACTCGGGGGCTGGCGAAAAACGACGACGAGCGGAAATGGTTCGAGCGGGAACGTCCCCGCCACCTCGTGACCTTGACCGAGGGCTACTGGCTGTTCGATACCCCTTGCACCCAAGCCTTGTGGGAAGCGGTGATGGAGAAGAACCCGAGCCGATTCCAGAGTCCGGCCCGGCCGGTCGAACAAGTGAGCTGGGACGACGTGCAGAGCTTTGTCGGCAAAATCAACGGGCGGATTGCCGATCTCAACTTGACTTTACCCAGAGAAGCCCAATGGGAACACGCTTGCCGGGCGGGTACGGAGACGGCGATTTACACCGGGGACTTGGTGATTCTGGGCCAGAACAATGCCCCGGCGCTCGATCCCATCGCTTGGTACGGCGGTAACAGCGGCGTCGATTTCGACCTGGGCAACGGTTACGACAGTTCGGGCTGGCCGGAGAAGCAATACCCCCACACCAAGGCAGGGACGCATCCGGTGAAGCTCAAGCGGGCCAACCCCTGGGGCCTGTACGACATGCTCGGCAACGTTTGGGAGTGGTGCCAAGACGGCATGAGAAACTACGATGCCGAGGCTCTGACGAACCCGATAGGTTCCCTGGAGGCCGACGCGGACCGCGTCCTGCGCGGCGGGTCCTGGCACAGCGGCGCGCGCTACGTGCGAGCGGCGTACCGCGACGCGAGCCACCCCGTCGGCCGCCTCGACTTCCCCGGTTTTCGCTGTGCCCGAGTTCGGGGCGAGCCCGGTCAGCCGGCAGGCCAGAGCGACGCGCCCGGCGCCGGGGCCGCCCCAAGCGGAGCGCCGGGGCGCCAAGGCGACGGGTCGCGGAGCGAAAGGCCAGCCCGAGGCGGCCGTTCGACGAAAACGAAGCGGAGCAAATAAGCGGCGATGCACCTGCGTTTTTTCACCGTCCCGATCCACGGCGGCGACGAAGTTGCCGCCGAACTCAACCGTTTTCTCGGCGCGCACCGCATCCTGGCCATCGACCGCTCGCTGGTCCAGGATGGCGCCAACAGCGCCTGGGCCTTGTGCGTGAGCTTCGAGCCGGCGGCGGACCGTTCCCAACCCGGCAAACGCAGCGGCAAGACTGACTACCGCGAGGTGTTGACCGAGCAGGATTTCGCCGTGTTCGCGAAACTGCGCACGCTGCGCAAGGAACTGGCCGACGGCGAGGGGATTCCCGTCTACGCCGTGCTCACCAACGAACAACTGGCCGAGCTGGTCCAGCGCCGGGTCCAGAGCGCGGCCGCCTTGCGCGAGATCGCCGGCGTCGGCGAGGCCCGCGTCGAAAAATATGGCGACGCCTTGTTGCGCCTGCTGCGCGAGGCGTTCGCCGCGCCCGGCGCCACCCCGCCGGAGCCTGCCGGTGCGGCGTAGCGGGGTCGGACTCGCCGCCATCGCCGACTGGCACAACCTGGCGGCGGCGTTCCAGCGCGCCGCGCGAGGTAAGGAGCGGCGGGACGACGTGCGCCGGTTCCGCGCCGACCTGAACGGCGAGCTGGCCCGCCTGCGCGAATCCCTGCTCGACGGTTCGGTCGAGGTCGGACGGATGCGCAGCTTTCGCATCCGCGACCCCAAGCCCCGCGTCATCCACGCGCCCTGCTTTCGCGAGCGCGTGCTGCACCACGCCGTCATGGCCCACGCCGGGCCGGTTCTAGACCGCGCCCTGGTGGACGACACCTACGCCTGCCGCGCGGGCAAGGGGGCGCTGGCCGCCGTGCAGCGCGCCCAGCATCATGCGCGCCGCTGGCCCTGGTACGCCCAAATCGACATCCGGTCCTACTTCGCCAGCATCGACCACGCCATCCTGCTCGCCCTGCTGGAGCGCCGCTTCAAGGACAAAGGACTGCTGGCGCTGCTCGCGCGCATCGTCGAATCCCACCACGCGGAACCCGGCCGGGGCTTGCCCATCGGCGCCCTGACCTCGCAGCACTTCGCCAACTACTATCTGGCCGGCCTCGACCGGCTGCTGCTCGAAGGCTGCCGGGTGGGGGGCCTGGTGCGTTACATGGACGACCTGGTCTGGTGGGGCGACGGCAAGGACGCTGTGCGCGACGCCCTCGACCAAACCCGCGCCTACGCGCAAGCGCGCTTGCGCTTGACCGTCAAGACGCCGGTCCAGATCGGCCGGAGCTGCGCCGGCCTGCCGTTTTGCGGCTATCGCATCCTGCCGGGCCGGCTGTTGCTGTCGCGTCGGCGCAAACGCCGCTACACCGAGTGCCGCCGCGACTGGGAAAACGCTTACGCGGCGGGCCAGATCGACGCCCGCGCGCTCCAAGCGGGCTACGCCGCCGCCCTGGCCATCACCGCTCACGCGGACGCCGCCGCCTGGCGGCGCGAACAGTTGCGGCGCCACCCGCTTGCGCCCGGCCTATGCGACCTCTAATCTTGATCGCCGGGACGATGGTCGAAAGGCCGACGCGAACCGCGTCCTGCGCGGCGGGTCCTGGAACAACAACGCGCGCAACGTGCGAGCGGCGTACCGCAACGCGAACCACCCCGACAACCGCAACGACAACACCGGTTTTCGCTGTGCCCGAGCTCGCGACCGGACCGGAGGGTCCGAACCCGAACAGACCGCCGTCCCGGGCGTTCCTCTTGGATCGCCGAAACGCAAAGGCCGTCGGCGTGCCCGTAGCGGGAGCGGACGCCCCGCGAACGCTCGCCGGCCGGCCGCCCTCCACATCGTCGTAACCCGCCATGACCGCGCGCCTCATCGACACCGCCTGGCACCCGCTGGCCGCCGGCTGCCCCCCCCGCTGGGCCAGCGGCTGGGGGCAAGACCGTTACGGCATCTTCGTCGAGTTCACCCTGCAAGAGATCGCCCAACGGCTGCGCTGGCTACCGCCGGGCCAGTTCTGGATGGGGTCGCCGCACGATGAACCGGGCCGTGACGACAATGAAGGCCCCCGCCATCAAGTCACACTGACCGACGGTTTCTGGCTGTTCGACACGCCCTGCACCCAAGCCTTATGGGAAGCGGTGATGGGCGAGAACCCAAGCCGGTTCAAAGGCGATGACCGCCCGGTGGACAACGTCAGTTGGCACGACGCGCAAGATTTTCTGACGCGCATCAACGCCCGGATTCCCGGTCTCGACTTGACGTTGCCCAGCGAAGCGCAATGGGAATATGCGTGCCGGGCCGGGACCGAGACGGCCATTTACGCCGGCGCCCTAGACATCCTGGGCGAGAACAGCGCGCCGGCGTTGGACCCGATTGCCTGGTACGGCGGCAACAGTGGGGTCGATTTTGACCTGGACGATGGCCACGACAGTTCGAGCTGGCCGGAGAAGCAATATCCGCACGTTAAGGCGGGGACGCGCCCGGTGAAGCGCAAGCGAGCCAATCCTTGGGGGCTGTACGACATGCTGGGCAACGTTTGGGAGTGGACGCAAGACCCTTGGCACGAAAACTACCAAGGCGCCCCCACCGACGGCTCGGCCTGGTTAAGCGGCGACGCCGACGCGGACCGCGTCCTGCGCGGCGGGTCCTGGAACGACGTCGCGCGCTTCGTGCGTGCGGCGTTCCGCCTCGCGAGCCTCCCCGACGACCGCGACGGCAGCGCCGGTTTTCGCTGTGCCCGAGTTCGGTCGTGAGCCCGGCCAGCCAGCAGGCCAGAGCGGAGCGCCCGGCGCCGGGCCGCCCCGGAAGCGGAGCGATGGGGCGCCAAGGCGCCGGGACGCGGAGCGAGGGCGGCGGGGTTGGTGCGGCGACGCCCGCCGAGGGCTTGTACGCCCGGGCAGCATCCGTTCGTCCGGCGTCCGCTCCTTGGACGGGTCCGGGCCGGCGGGGGAAAACATCGCGGCCAAGGCAATTCTAATTTGGTGGAATTCCACCATTTTAATTCCCCCGAATTCGAGGGAATTAAACCAGACTGCTCGCCTCGTCCAGCGCCAGCGCCAGCACCAGCCGCTTGCCCAAGGCCGCCGCCGCTTTTTCCAGTTGGCGCAGCGTCGGGGAGTGGCGGGGATTCTCCAGCCGTTGCGCCGAGGGCCAGGAGGTTTCCAAGGAGCGGGCCAGTTCGGCCAGCGACCGCGCTCGCCGCGCACCCGGCGAATCAACGATAGCGTTATGCGGCTTGGGCGGTGCTCAACCGCCATTCCACGGCCTCCCAGGGAATGTGGACGCCTTCGGCCGTGCGCTCGATCAAGCCGATGTCCACCAGCGCGCTCACATCCGCGTGAACGTTGCTGTAGTTCCGCTCCAGGCGTTGCGCCAGTGCGTAGACCGTTAGCGGTCCGGCGTTTTGCAAGACTTGCAACAACCGAAACCGCTCCGGGGTCACAGCGCGGTAGGCGTCCACCGGGTTCTCGAAGTTCAACAGATAATCGGCTTCCGGGAGGGCCTCGCCGGCGTCGGCGCGACGCGCGATGGCGAGCGCGCGAGCGTTCAATTCGGCCCGGCTCAGGTTACAGATCAGGGCTTTCGGCATCGCTAGGCTCCCAAATGCGGTTGAATCTCGGCCTCGAAATCGGTCAACAAGCGTTCCAGGGTCGCGAACGGGTAAGGATATTCCCGCTCGCCCCGGTGGACATGATCGCCCTTGCCGGTTTCGTTGTCGTAGCGCACCAGCGTCTGGCCGGCCGGCGTGCCGCAATGCAGTTGGTAAACGTAGCCGTGGGGCCGAGCGGCATCCGGTTGCGGCAACCGATGAACGCGACGGGCGACCACGACCCCATTGGCGGCGACGAAACGGTCGTTTAGAATCAGCGTGGCTTTCGCCTTCATATATTGCATAATAGCAATATATTGTGTAAAAACAATATATAAAAATTCTTTCTTCTCGGCAACTGCCGATCCCGGCCCGCTCTTACAG
>WBZV01001019.1_pt1 | contig 14001 bp, 17 predicted proteins | sample 5204221 | NCBI WGS metagenome assembly WBZV01 (sample SAMN12344360, study PRJNA552823) | activated sludge metagenome | biome: Activated sludge suspended growth; feature: Nitrification reactor; material: Wastewater; isolation source: activated sludge from nitrification reactor of wastewater...
CTGCCTTCAGCTCAGAATTGAGCAGGTCTTGAAGCTGTTTCATGTGCCACTCGCCGCGCTTCACCTTGGCAAGAATAGCGCCGCCAATCAGGATTTTTCGGCGAGTGTCTTTCTTGCGCTCGGCCTCAGCTTCGCGCTGTTTCAGCGCCTGAATCTGCGCTTTGAGCTGGGATTCCTTTTCTAGCAGTTGTGCCAGTTTGTCCTTAGTCGTTTTTGCCATAGTGCTTCCTCCTTCTATGAGGCTTGAATATTATCGCCGATGGTGGTACAACGCAACCCGTAGAGAAGCGAAGGGCGCACTTATGCAAACTTCGTTTGCGTGCGGTCAGGGCTTCGCCCTAACAACCCCTCCGGGCCTGCGGCCCTCCGCGTTGCCGAAATCGGCAACTTGGCAAAAGCAGCGCGGCACTTTAGCCGCTAAAGAAAAGAGGCAGCGAGTTGGCAATTTTTCACCTTAGCGTTAAGACAATCAGCCGTTCCGCTGGCCGTTCGGCCACGGCGGCGATTGCCTATCGCTCAGGCGAAAAAGTCATGGACGAGCGGACGGGCCTTGTCCATGACTACACCCGCCGGCGCGGTGTTGAGCACACCGAAATTTTCCTGCCGGAAAATGCGCCCGCGTGGGCCTCGCAGCGTGAGCAGCTTTGGAACGCGGCCGAGCTTGCCGAGAAGCGCAAGAACTCGACCGTTGCCCGCGAATTTGAAGTGGCGTTGCCGGCAGAGCTGAACCGCGAGCAGCGCCTAGAACTGGTGCGCGAATTTGCCCGCGACCTTGTGCAACGTCACGGCATGGCCGTTGATGTTGCGATCCATGAGCCGGGCAAAGAAGGCGACCACCGGAACCACCACGCGCACATCCTTTGCAGTACCCGCCGACTGACGCCGGAAGGCTTCAAAGACAAGACCCGCGAACTGGACGACCAGAAAAGCGGAGAGGTCAGCCATTGGCGGGAACGCTGGGCGGAAATGTCGAACCGGCATCTTGAGAATGCCGGACGCCAGGAGCGCATCGACCACCGCAGCCTAGAGGCACAACGGGCCGCCGCCATCGAGCGAGGCGACACCGAGCAGGCCGCCAAACTTGAGCGTCTGCCGACCGTGCATCTTGGCCCGAACGTGGTGCAAATGGAGCAGCGCGGAATCAGAACCGAGCGCGGCGACAAGGGGCGCGATATTGCCCAGCGTAACGCGCAGATCATCAACTTTGCCGAGGCGCGTCAGCGCATCGAGACAGCGAGGGCAGCTTATGAGCGACACAACGGAAATGGACGAGATAGAACGCCTGATAGGGTCACTGGACGAGACGTTACCCGAGCAGGTGGAGAGCAACCCGGACGAGTCGCCGGTAAGTCCGACATTGGCCGCCTTGGACACGTCCCGCCGGCCTTCGCAAGAGGTCGCTTGCGGAACCTGTCCGAACTCGGTGTGGTTCGCTTCCCCGAACGAAGTGAAGTGCTATTGCCGCGTGATGTTCCTCGTAACGTGGAGCACGAGCGAGCCGAACCAGATCACGCACTGCGACGGGCTGACAATGGGCTGACCGGCGAGAAGCCGAACGCCCGCGAGCTGATCCAGCGCGAGCTAAACGCCGACTTGTTGCGCCGGGCCGTGGCCGACCGCGAACCCATCAAAGCGGCCAACGACCCAAGCCCGGACGCCATCAAACAGGAATGGCAAAACGAGAAGTCACGGCAATTCACCCTGATAGTGAATCGGGCCAAGGTTCTGCACTCCCGCGCAGCGGGCCAGATGGAACGCCAGGAAGGGAAGTTGAAGGCCATCGACCAGCAGCGGCCAGCCGAGCCGACCGGCCTTTTTGCGAGCTTCAAGAAGGCCGCACACGACCAGGCGCTTTCCGCCTGGCGTGGTGTCCGGTCTGGTCTTGAACGGCGCTGGACGCAACTGCAACGCCGCGTGACCCTGATCGGGGATTACATGCGCAAGGCTGGCCCCTACGAGCAGCCGACCCGAGGCGAACGCCTGGCCGAGAAGAAGGCCGCCGAGGCACGCCCGGAACTGGCCGCGAACTTCCAGCAGGTTATCGAGAAAGAGAAGGCCGCCCGCATCGCAGCGCAGCGGGCGAAGATTGAGCAACGCCGCACAGGCAAACAGCAGGAGCACACCATGAAACAGGAGAGCATCGAGGAGCTGAAACAGCGCATCGACACCAACCGCGAGAAGGCCGACAAGGCCGAGCGTAACGAGCTGGACAAGGCCGGACGACTGGCCGGAATGCAGCGCGAGACGAACGCGGAACAGCAGTACGAGGAAAACCAGACCGGCAAGACCCAGGCCGCCACACTCGCCAAGGAGCTGAACAGCGACAACGAGAAAGGCGACCAGGCGAAGGAGGCGAAGAAGAGGGAGATTTTGGAACGCTTCAAGCAGAAGGCGAGCCGCGACCGCGAGAACGACAGGAGTCGGGGCCGCTAAGGCGGTGCCCGGTCGGCGGCAACCGAACCGGACACCTAATCACAATCCACCTGCACAGAGGTGAATCATGACTAAGCGCAATGTTACCGGCCAAGACGGCCGCAATCTAACGAAATATCGCATTACCCTGGCTGCCGCCCTGGCTGCCCTTGTCCTGGCCGGCTGGATGATCCAGACCGCCTACAGCCAACACGTCCAGGTCTTGAAGATTGGCGACCAGACCGGCGAGCGCCTGCAAATGCGTGGCTACATCGGCCACCAGGAGGGCGCACAGCATGAGCAGCGTTAAGACCTGGCGACGGGCCGCCCTGGCCGCCTACATCGCCGCAGGCGTCGCCCTGCCCCTGGCTGGCTATGCCCTGGCAACCACACAGGCCAACGTCAACGCCGTGGCCGCCGCACAACAGCGCCTCAGTGACAGCCAATGGCGCGACCACCTGACCAACGACGACCAGGCCAGCGCGGACAGAGCCGCCGGCGAGCTGCTGCCGCTCGACTCCCGCCCGTACTCCCCCGCCATTGATTGGGCTGCCGTGGCCGTGCGTGTCACGCCGTCCGTGGTCATGGTTTCCACGCTGGAGAATGCCCGAGGCGATGGCCGCAGCAATCGCGCTTGGCTTATCCCTGGCGTACAGACCAACCAGGCGACCGCCTGGCTAACTTGGTATCGGGCTTGGAAAGCCGAGTGGGCGAAGCTCGACCAGGAACGCGAATGGGTCACGATGGGCGCGGGCTTCCTGATCGGTGACGGCCACCAGGTGGCGACCGCCGGGCACGTCCTCAGCGGCACCGAGGCGGTGCGCGTCAAGCTGGCATCGGGCGAATGGCGACCGGCCCGCATGGTCGGTGTCGATCCATCCCAGGACGTGGCCCTGTTGCGGATTGAGGGCGAACCCGGCCAGCCGGTGACGGTGGCCCCGGCCATGCCTCACCAGGGCCACGCAGTGGCAACGATCGGAGCGCCCCAGGGCTGGGGGTTCTCACTGTCGGCCGGACTGGTGAGCCGCTACGGCATGGCCGCCGGCATGTTCCAGGATTGGCCCATGCTCCAGATTGCCGCGCCGATCATCGGCGGCAATTCCGGCGGGCTGGTTTTCAATGCCAGGGGGGAAGCCGTGGGCATGGTTTCCTTCGGTAAGCAGACATTCAATCAGGCTGTCCCGATAGGCCGCGTTCTGGACGTGGCCGCACAGCTTGAACGCTGGGATGCCGTCATGGGGCGCTGCAAGGCGCTGACCAATGGCGGCATTTGCGGCTAATCGAATCTAAAGGCCGGGCCTTCGCTCTGGTCTGCTACCGATCCGCCGAGGGCGGTTCGATGAACGAACCTCAATCTATTGGAGCACCAAGCTATGAAAAACCTTCGTAACGCGCTTTTCCTGTCCGTGGCCGTCCTGATGGCTTCCCCTGTCGTCCATGCTTCCCAGGACGAGGACGCCGCCCGCGCCTCGATCTTCGCGCCTGTGCAGGCCGCTTATGAGTTCTACCAGGTGGAGGCCCGCAGGGGTCAGAACCAGGTTGATGCCATCGAGGACGAGCTACGAGACCCCGAGCTGTCGGCCGAGCGTAAGCAAACGCTAAGGGTTGCCCTGGCGGCCTTGCGTGCCAGACAGGCCGCAGCTTATGAGCGGCTACAAGCCGAAAGCGCCCTGGCTCAGTTGAAGATGATCGACTGGAGCGCGACTAGGTAAAACACCCTGAAAACAAAAAAGGCGGCCACCAGGCCGCCTCTTTTTTTGGGGGATCGTCAGTCAATCCCATACGGTGCAGCGGCAAGGCTGACTGCCCCACTGGCTACAGTGCCGCGCTCTGATTGCGAGTGGTTAGAGTAAGTCGGCCAGTCCGGGAAATACTCATCGGACTGATTGCCCCATACCGCCCAGCCTTCACGCGGGCCGCGTGCGAACAGCTCCAGGTAAGGCCCAGGGCTGCAAGACTCAACAATGTCATAAAACTCGTCTGGCTTGCGCGAGTGTTCGCGCTTGCGAGTGGCGAGGTAGTTCACTTGTGTTCTGCCTGGCTGCAACGTCCTGGCGTTCTTGCCGCGAACACCGAATAGAACCAGCTCCGTGACATTGCGGAAATAGAAGCCAACGCCTCTACCGTCAGAGCCACCATCCTTTCGGATTTTGTGCCAGACGATATTGCTTTTGTACGAGAAGCCCCAGGCTTCCAGTACCTTGATACCTTCCGGCAGCAGGGCATTAGGAACCCACAGGTAAAGGTGCGCGGTATCGGCGGCCAGTTGCTCTACAGGCAACGCCATAATCTCAGCTAGGTTCATCGTGCCGTAACGGGACAAGCGGCGATGTTCGGGCGCGACTTTGCCTGTCCGGTTCTGGAACTGCCAGGGCGGATCCGCAAGGATTGTTGAAAACTGCTTATCGCCATGCAGTTTCAGCAGGTCTTGCCCGGCCTCAGATAGTGCTGCATCGGCTTTCTTGGTTGTCATGTTTGGTTCCAGTCCTCTATCAGCTTTGGCGTGATGCCGAACACCAGGATTGGACAGCCACCATGCCGGCCGGCATTGAGCCGGTACAGCAGTTTGCCCATCCATGTGGTACTAGCGCCGTATTTGGCCCGTACCGTCTTGGGCTGGCCTGCCTTCTTGCCTGACTTGAATAGCTCAGGTTCTCCGGTCTTGGTCAGTTGCGGCACCACTTCAAAAACAGGGTTTAGCTTCTCGCTGCGTGTGACCATGACGCCCAGGCTAATCAGCCCGCACTCATGGAAGGCACGCATCGCGTACAGATCGCGGTCAAAGGTCTGATCCTTTGAGTTCCATTCCAGGTCGAAGGCAACGCGATCTTTCACATAGTCGATTTTGTGGCCGTCGATGAAGTTTTCGATGACCCGAGGCGTCGAGTCTGACCGTTTGGTCTTGCGGGTTTTCCCACTCGGTAAAACTTCCTCGTCGTACTCCTGCATTCTCACCAGTAGATCACCTTGGATACGGGCTTCGACCCAGCCAGCAGGCCGCAGCGTGCGGGAATACTTTTTCGGCATGTCCGACTCATTGCCCCCTGGCGTTCCAATGTCCCGAGTAGTGATCCGGAAATCGAGCAACGCCCGTTCAATCTCGGCCAGCTCATCAGGAAAGGACGTTGCCAAGATGGCCGCCGCGTGTCGGTAGCTGTACACGTCATAAAGCGCCCGCACTTCTGCGCTGATGTATTGCTCAATGTCTGCCTGATCGTCGGCATTCGGGCCGGGCCGGAGTGAAACATCATCCGCGCCGTTCTCTTCGGGCAGCTCGTCGCCCTCTGTCTGGTTGTCCAGATCTGGATCTTGTTCTTCGCTCATGTAAAGTGTTTGCAGCCATCGCTATGCCTCCTTGAAAGGCTGGTTGTGGTTAGGCTGATCGACCGGTTGCCCCCGGTCAGTCAGCCGCTTTTCTTATTCCGCGTTCGAGATCGCTTCCAGGCGCTTCAGGCGCTGTTCCAGGTCGGTCGCAGCCTTCAGGGCCTCGATGCCTAGTTCAGCCAGCAGCGGATTGTTTGCCGCCGCTAGGGCCTTCACATCACTGACAAGCAAGGCGGCGCATTGCGCCGCCTTCGTTACGTTCTCGCGTTCCGTATCGCTCAACATGCCGCCCCCTTCTGGTCGGTAGTCCTTCGGTCAAAGGGCAGGCTGGCTTGCCGGCCTTGTGTTGACTGCTGGACATACTCGCGCATGAAATCCCGAATCAATACCGAGGCGGGCCGGTCGTTTGCCTTGGCCGCTCTCAGAAAGGCTTGTTTCAGGTCAGCATCGACGCGGCAGGTGAAGTTTGTTTGCTGTTCCATCCTGCATCCTCTTAATAACGCCGTCTGTACTATGCACTAACATTGTAATGCAATCAATCGCCATAGGTGTCATTTTCAGAAGACGACTGCACCAGTTGATTGGGCGTAATGGCTGTTGTGCAGCCAGCTCCTGACAGTTCAATATCAGAAGTGATCTGCACCAATCTCGACTATGCTCAATACTCGTGTGCACCAAAGCGAGGTGAGCATGGCGACGGAGGCTCTGTTGCAAAGATTGGCGGCAGTCAGAGGTAGGCTGTCGCTCTGCGCCGATCAGGCGGCTGCTGCGAAATGGTGGTTGAGCATGCCCATGGCCTCCGTCAGCGCCGAGGGCCCAATGCCAAAAGCTCTCTCCACAAGGCGCACCTCGCCCCTGATGCCGGGCTGCAGGCACCAGGGGCGAGCCTGTCCTTTGCGCAGGGCTCGCATGACTTCGAATCCCTTGATCGTGGCATAGGCCGTGGGGATCGATTTGAAACCGCGCACCGGCTTGATCAGTATCTTGAGCTTTCCGTGATCGGCCTCGATCACGTTATTGAGATACTTCACCTGCCGGTGGGCCGTCTCCCGGTCCAGCTTTCCTTCGCGCTTCAATTCGGTGATCGCTGCACCATAGCTCGGCGCTTTGTCGGTATTGAGCGTGGCAGGCTTTTCCCAGTGCTTCAGGCCTCGCAGGGCCTTGCCCAGGAACCGCTTCGCTGCCTTGGCGCTGCGGGTCGGCGACAGGTAGAAATCGATCGTGTCGCCCCGCTTGTCGACTGCCCGGTACAGGTAGGTCCACTTGCCCCGCACCTTGACGTAGGTTTCATCCAGGCGCCAGCTCGGATCAAAGCCACGCCGCCAGAACCAGCGCAGCCGCTTCTCCATCTCCGGGGCGTAGCACTGGACCCAGCGATAGATCGTCGTATGGTCGACCGAAATGCCGCGTTCCGCCAGCATTTCCTCAAGGTCGCGATAGCTGATCGGATAGCGACAATACCAGCGCACCGCCCACAGGATCACATCACCCTGGAAATGGCGCCACTTGAAATCCGTCATCGTTCCGTCCGTCCAATCTCCGCCAAGCATGCTCAAGCTTCACGATTTTTGCAACAGAGCCCACACGAGTATTGAGCATAGTCGAGATTGGTGCAGATCACTTCTGATATTGAACTGTCAGGAGCTGGCTGCACAACAGCCATTACGCCCAATCAACTGGTGCAGTCGTCTTCTGAAAATGACATTTGGTATCTCTCATAAACGGATGTTTTTGAGAGAACTATCTTCGGCCTTCACACGCACGAAAGGCGGCGAAGCTCCGCCGTTAATCCGTCCGCCGGAGATCTCGCCCAGGCAGGCTGAAGGCCGAGCAAGCCTGACAGGCCCGAAAAGCCCGGCACGGGCGTCGGCGGCGATGACGGCGGCGGCATTATCCAGGGTTGATGATGGAAGTGGAGGATATCGACAACCTCTCGCGCAACCAAGACATCGCGGTCGGACTGCAAGTGATCTTGAAGCCACGGGCCCGTCCCACCCCGACATGGACCTCGATGCCCGAACGGACGTTAGATTTCGAGTTCTAGGCGTTCTGCGATGAAGGTTGGATCCCAGCCGGGATTGAAAGTGTCGACGTGGGTGAATCCGAGCCGCTCGTATAGGCCACGCAGGTTCGGGTGGCAGTCGAGCCGCAGCTTGGCGCACCCCTGCGTTCGCGCGGCATGGCGGCAAGCCTCGATCAGCGCGGAGCTGACACCCCGGCCCGCATGTGTCCGTCGCACCGCGAGCTTGTGCAGATATGCGGCCTCCCCCTTGAGGGCGTCGGGCCAGAACTCGGGATCCTCGGCCGACAAGGTGCAACAGCCGACGATGCCGTCGCTGCAACTCGCGACTAGGAGCTCGGATCTCAGGACGAAGGTCTCCGCGAATGTCCGGTCGATCCGCGCGACGTCCCAGGCGGGCGTTCCCTTGGCGGACATCCACGCCGCAGCGTCGTGCATCAGCCGCACAACCTCGTCGATATCACCCGAGCAGGCGACCCGAACGTTCGGAGGCTCCTCGCTGTCCATTCGCTCCCCTGGCGCGGTATGAACCGCCGCCTCATAGTGCAGTTTGATCCTGACGAGCCCAGCATGTCTGCGCCCACCTTCGCGGAACCTGACCAGGGTCCGCTAGCGGGCGGCCGGAAGGTGAATGCTAGGCATGATCTAACCCTCGGTCTCTGGCGTCGCGACTGCGAAATTTCGCGAGGGTTTCCGAGAAGGTGATTGCGCTTCGCAGATCTCCAGGCGCGTGGGTGCGGACGTAGTCAGCGCCATTGCCGATCGCGTGAAGTTCCGCCGCAAGGCTCGCTGGACCCAGATCCTTTACAGGAAGGCCAACGGTGGCGCCCAAGAAGGATTTCCGCGACACCGAGACCAATAGCGGAAGCCCCAACGCCGACTTCAGCTTTTGAAGGTTCGACAGCACGTGCAGCGATGTTTCCGGTGCGGGGCTCAAGAAAAATCCCATCCCCGGATCGAGGATGAGCCGGTCGGCAGCGACCCCGCTCCGTCGCAAGGCGGAAACCCGCGCCTCGAAGAACCGCACAATCTCGTCGAGCGCGTCTTCGGGTCGAAGGTGACCGGTGCGGGTGGCGATGCCATCCCGCTGCGCTGAGTGCATAACCACCAGCCTGCAGTCCGCCTCAGCAATATCGGGATAGAGCGCAGGGTCAGGAAATCCTTGGATATCGTTCAGGTAGCCCACGCCGCGCTTGAGCGCATAGCGCTGGGTTTCCGGTTGGAAGCTGTCGATTGAAACACGGTGCATCTGATCGGACAGGGCGTCTAAGAGCGGCGCAATACGTCTGATCTCATCGGCCGGCGATACAGGCCTCGCGTCCGGATGGCTGGCGGCCGGTCCGACATCCACGACGTCTGATCCGACTCGCAGCATTTCGATCGCCGCGGTGACAGCGCCGGCGGGGTCTAGCCGCCGGCTCTCATCGAAGAAGGAGTCCTCGGTGAGATTCAGAATGCCGAACACCGTCACCCTGCTGCGTAACATCGTTGCTGCTCCATAACATCAAACATCGACCCACGGCGTAACGCGCTTGCTGCTTGGATGCCCGAGGCATAGACTGTACAAAAAAACAGTCATAACAAGCCATGAAAACCGCCACTGCGCCGTTACCACCGCTGCGTTCGGTCAAGGTTCTGGACCAGTTGCGTGAGCGCATACGCTACTTGCATTACAGTTTACGAACCGAACAGGCTTATGTCCACTGGGTTCGTGCCTTCATCCGTTTCCACGGTGTGCGTCACCCGGCAACCTTGGGCAGCAGCGAAGTCGAGGCATTTCTGTCCTGGCTGGCGAACGAGCGCAAGGTTTCGGTCTCCACGCATCGTCAGGCATTGGCGGCCTTGCTGTTCTTCTACGGCAAGGTGCTGTGCACGGATCTGCCCTGGCTTCAGGAGATCGGAAGACCTCGGCCGTCGCGGCGCTTGCCGGTGGTGCTGACCCCGGATGAAGTGGTTCGCATCCTCGGTTTTCTGGAAGGCGAGCATCGTTTGTTCGCCCAGCTTCTGTATGGAACGGGCATGCGGATCAGTGAGGGTTTGCAACTGCGGGTCAAGGATCTGGATTTCGATCACGGCACGATCATCGTGCGGGAGGGCAAGGGCTCCAAGGATCGGGCCTTGATGTTACCCGAGAGCTTGGCACCCAGCCTGCGCGAGCAGCTGTCGCGTGCACGGGCATGGTGGCTGAAGGACCAGGCCGAGGGCCGCAGCGGCGTTGCGCTTCCCGACGCCCTTGAGCGGAAGTATCCGCGCGCCGGGCATTCCTGGCCGTGGTTCTGGGTTTTTGCGCAGCACACGCATTCGACCGATCCACGGAGCGGTGTCGTGCGTCGCCATCACATGTATGACCAGACCTTTCAGCGCGCCTTCAAACGTGCCGTAGAACAAGCAGGCATCACGAAGCCCGCCACACCGCACACCCTCCGCCACTCGTTCGCGACGGCCTTGCTCCGCAGCGGTTACGACATTCGAACCGTGCAGGATCTGCTCGGCCATTCCGACGTCTCTACGACGATGATTTACACGCATGTGCTGAAAGTTGGCGGTGCCGGAGTGCGCTCACCGCTTGATGCGCTGCCGCCCCTCACTAGTGAGAGGTAGGGCAGCGCAAGTCAATCCTGGCGGATTCACTACCCCTGCGCGAAGGCCATCGGTGCCGCATCGAACGGCCGGTTGCGGAAAGTCCTCCCTGCGTCCGCTGATGGCCGGCAGCAGCCCGTCGTTGCCTGATGGATCCAACCCCTCCGCTGCTATAGTGCAGTCGGCTTCTGACGTTCAGTGCAGCCGTCTTCTGAAAACGACAATAGGCTTACGCTGAAATTGTCTTGAACTGTCGCGGGTTTTAGGACTTGAGCGACAAACAAAAAGTGGCGTAATTCCGGTCTGTGGCTTGTCGCTTGTTTTAGTCTCATAATGCACCTGTAAGAGACTAAAACCAGAGACAACGCCATGAGAAACCAGGATGACCCCGGAACCCTCGACCTGATAACTGGCCGCCTGCTGTTGGGCTATGCCCGAGTGAGCACCGACGACCAGGACTTAACCCACCAACGGGCCGAGCTGCACGCGGCTGGCTGCACCCGTATTTACGCCGAGAAGATCACCGGCACCCGGCGCGACCGCCCGGAGCTGGCCCGCCTGCTCGATCATCTGCGACCCGGTGACGTTGTGACCGTGACCAGGCTCGACCGACTGGCCCGGAGTACCCGCGACCTGTTGGACATTGCCGAGCGCATCCAGGCCGCCGGTGCGGGCCTGCGCAGCCTGGCCGAGCCGTGGGCCGATACCACGACCCCAGCCGGGCGCATGGTGCTGACCGTGTTCGCCGGCATTGCCGAGTTCGAGCGAACCCTAATCATCGACCGCACCAGGAGAGGCCGCGAGGCTGCCAAGCGGCGCGGGGTCAAGTTTGGCCCCCGCCCTACCCTCACCCCGGCGCAGATCGAGCACGCCCGCGAGCTGATCGAGCAGGAGGGCCGCACCGTCAAGGAGGTGGCCGCCCTGCTGGGTGTGCATCGCTCGACCATGTACCGCGTACTAAACAAGGAGACCACCCAATGACCCACCGCGACGACGAGCCGGCTTTTCTGGACGACGAAGGCCCATCCAACGACCTGCCCGCGTTCATCTCCACCACCAACGCCCGCGAGCTGTACGGGCTACGCGAAGGCGAGACCGTGGCCGAAGCCATCACCCGCCACCAGGACGAAGGGGCCGCCGTGCGCCGACTGACACCTGACGAAATGGCCGAGCTACGGCGAGACATGGCCGAGTCATCGGCCTGGGCGCGTGGCGAGCTGGCCCGCCGGCGGAAGGAGCGCAAATAAGCAAAAACACCTTTACTCATTTGTATTTTGTGTTATGATGTTTTGAGTAAATTAACAAAGACGCAAGGGGCACATCATGCACGTTATCGCTGTTTTGAACCAGAAAGGCGGGTCAGGAAAAACGACCATTGCCACTCACCTTGCCCGCGCCCTGCAACTGGACGGGGCCGATGTTCTGCTGGTCGATTCTGACCCGCAGGGCAGCGCCCGCGACTGGGCCGCCGTGCGCGAGGATCAACCCCTGACCGTGGTCGGCATCGACCGCCCCACCATTGACCGGGACTTGAAGAACGTCGCCCGCAAAGACTTTGTGGTGATCGACGGCGCACCCCAGGCGGCAGACCTGGCCGTGTCGGCCATCAAGGCGGCCGACTTCGTTCTGATCCCGGTACAGCCTAGCCCCTATGACATTTGGGCGACTGCTGATCTGGTGGAGCTGGTCAAGCAGCGGATCGAGGTCACAGACGGACGCTTACAGGCCGCCTTTGTGGTGTCGCGTGCCATTAAGGGCACCAAGATCGGCGCAGAGGTGGCCGAGGCGCTGGCCGGCTATGGCCTGCCTGTTTTGGAATCGCGCATTACCCAGCGCGTTGTCTACCCAGGCACAGCGGCCAACGGTACGACCGTCATGGAGGCCGAACCGACTGGCGATGCCGCCGCCGAAGTCCGTGCCCTGGCGGCTGAACTGAAGCATAAACTTATTTGAGCTTTTGAGGATTAACGCAAATGAGCAAGTCAGGAACCTTGAGCGCAGGCCGCCCGAGCGCGACCAGGAACAAAGCCGCCACCCTCGCCAGCCTGGCCGACGAGGCCAGCATGAAACGGGTCAACTTCCAGCTTTCCGCCGCCCTGCACACCAAGTTGAAGGTCTATGCCGCCAGTCACGGCAAGACCATTACCGAGATTCTGACCGATTACGTCGAGCAACTACCGGAGGCGTAGAAGAGTAAAGGCGCTTTTACTCAGTTACGTTTTAGCAGCTAAAGGAGAATAGCCCATGACCAAACGCCCCCAAGGGCCGCAGCCCATCGGCAGCGTTGTCGGTGACGACCTGATAGACCGGGTTCAGAAGATACGCGAGCGCAGCAACCAGCGCCGCATCGAGGCCGAAGCGCGCCCCGGTGAGTCATGGGCAGACGCGGCCGCCAGGTTGAGGAAAGAAGGACAGGATAAGAAAAGCACTCGTGACCGCAGCCTAGAGGAAGATTTGCTTGATAGGAGTTGGGCAGATGGGTCTGTGCAGCAGACGCAAGCAGAAACACGCTCAAATATCCGTAAGCCACCGGCCGCTGACTGCCAGCCTGATTTTTTCGTGCCAACACTCTATGACGTAGGCACCCGCGACAGTCGCAGCGTTATGGACGTGGCCGTGTTCCGCCTGTCCAAGCGAGACAAGCGAGCCGGTGAGGTGATCCGCTATGACCTGCCAGACGGTTACGTTGAAGTTACGGCAGGGCCTTACGGCATGGCCAGTGTGTGGGATTACGATCTGGTGCTGATGATGGTCTCGCACATGACGGAGGCCATGAACCGCTATCGGGAAGGGAAGGGCGACAAACCGGGCCGCATCTACCGGCCCCATATAAGCGACATTCTCAAGTTCTGCCGGCGTGGTGATGGTGGCAAGCAAGCCAGCGAAATCGAAGGTGCCCTTGATCGACTCAAGGGCACATCCATCAAGAACGTGCGTGAGCGGCCATCCCCCAACGGTAAGCGAATGATGCGTGAGGTTGAGGCGGAAGGGCTGATAAGCGGTTACAAGGTCTTGTCCCGCACCGACAACGGCAAGATTGCATCTGTCGAGATCGAAGCCCCGAGGTGGATTCACCAGGAGGTCACGGAAGGCAAGAACCCGGACGTTCTCGCCGTGCATCCCGATTACTTCCTGATCGAACCCGGCATTGGCCGGTACATCTACCGGCAAGCCCGGAGGGCAGCCGGCAAGGATCAAGCCGTGTGGGCGTTCCAGACCCTCTATGAGCGCAGCGGCAGCGCCGGAACGCTCAAGAAATTTGCCTTTACGCTGCGGAAGCTGATCGAGGCCAATGACCTGCCCGAATATCACCTGGAGGAACAGAAGGGGCAAAACGGGCCGCTTCTGGTGATGACGAATCGGGCATGGCTGGCTGATCTGGAAGGACTGGGCGCGTTGGAGTACCGGCAGCAGCTGATCGACAACGGCATGGAGCCTTCGGCCGCCAACAAGGAGGCACTGTCTTACGCTCGAAAACAGCGGAAGGCCGGGGAGGCGGGTTCCTAATGTACGGAGGAAACCGGCTCAGACCATTAGGGCAATATGCCCTAAGCGGCTTTCCGATCCTTTGCACCCCTCAGCCTGTGGATAGACCGTACATTAGGAACCGTTCTCCGTACATTAGGAACCATTCTCCGTACATTAGGAACCATTCTCCGTACATT
>WBZV01001025.1_pt1 | contig 13933 bp, 20 predicted proteins | sample 5204221 | NCBI WGS metagenome assembly WBZV01 (sample SAMN12344360, study PRJNA552823) | activated sludge metagenome | biome: Activated sludge suspended growth; feature: Nitrification reactor; material: Wastewater; isolation source: activated sludge from nitrification reactor of wastewater...
TCACCGTCACCCCGGCGGGCGGCGGGGCGAGGAGCCCCCCGATGAGGTCATGCCCCCCCGGGTGGGACGCAGAATACACGTGGTCGAGGGCCGCCCCCAGGGGGTGCAGGAGATCCAGGAGCGGCGCGCCGGCCGGCTGCCGGCCGCGGCCGCGGGAGACCAGGCGCCCGGGCATCAGGCCGGTCCGTAGGTGCGGGGAGTGGCCTTGAGGGTCCAGCCCGCGGAGAGCGACTGCCCGGTGCCGTTGTTGTGCACGTAGTACGCGGCGAGCCGGGGCAGGTCCTGTGCCACCAGGAGCATCGATTGGGCCGTGGTGACGTTGTTCACGGTGAACGACCCGACATAGACCGTCGGCCGGGTCGTCTCGGGAACCTCGGCATCCGCCGTGCCATCGATATCGAGCGGGCGGGCGTAGAGCGCCAGGGTGGCCCCCTCGGTGGGGGCCACCGAGAACGTGCCGGTCAACACGAATTCGGCATCCGGGTAAGAGCCCGCATCGGCGGCCAGGTCGTAATTGGCATCGTCCGCGGCCGCCAGGGCGTTATTCGCGATCGCCGCGCCATTGGCCTCCAGGGTCTTCGCGGCGCCGAAAAACAGTCGGGTTTCGTTGGCCACGTCAGCCTCCGAGGGTCAGGCGGCCCTCGGCGACGTTGAGAACGTCGCTGACCGCCGCGTAGGGGATGGGCGAGGCCCGCTCGGCACTGGCCTTGATGGCGAGGACCGCGCCCCCGTCGAGGACGCCGCCTGCGGCCAGGGCATCGAGCAGGACGCGGGTCGTGGTGGCACCCACGTCGAGGCCATCGGTCTTCAGCCAGGCCACCCCGCGGCGGATAGCGCCGCAGTAGGGGCGCAGGCCCTCCGGCAACGCCTCCGGTCCGGTGATAGCCTCCAGGGCGGCGAGGAAAGCGTCGCCGGCCACCGGCCCCAGCAGGTCAAGAATACCGAGCTCGCCGATCCGGTGCGAGACCACGGTCACCCGGCCGGCGCTGAGGAGGGCGGCGATGGCCACGTCGTCACGGATCGCCAGCAGCGGCTCCAGGGCGGCGATTTCGCCCCCCATCAGCGAGCGGTCGGCGAGAGACTCCAGGGCGGTGCGTTGAGCGGGCGTCATCATTGGCCGTTGAGGGCGTTGGAGACGTCGCTGAGCGACACCGGACCGAGCAGCGCGCGCTTGAGGGCGGTCACCGTGCCCTCGGTGGCGGGGGTGCCGCCAAAGACCATTTCGAATCGCGTGGCGAACTCGGTGGCCGCGTTGAGGATGGCGTCGCGGTCCGCCGCCACGGCCCAGACATCGCTCACCGCCTTGCGGATCTTGTTGCGGGAAAAATCCAGCGGCTCGAAGTCGAGCATCAGCCGCCAGGCGTCGCGCTTGCCGGCGGAGAGGGCGTCGAAATTGGTGAGGTTCATGGCCTCGAAGACGGTCTGGGCGGGCACCGCCTCCCGCCAGGCCTTGGTCGTGGTGGGCGCGTTGTAGAACGACTGGATGCAGACGTCGTCGCGCACCGTGCGGCAGGCGACCAGACCGGCATCGGTCTCGGCGGCCACCGCAGCGGCAAAGGTCGCGCGCTGTGCGGGGGTCATCTCGGCTTGGGCCGATGCGGCGGCCAGGGTGAGGAGCAGGGCAAAAATCGTTTTCATGGTCTGAAATCTCATCAGTTATCGATCTGGAACGACAGTTGGCCGGCGGAGAAGGACACCGTGAACCCGGACCCTGAAACATTGATCGAGGCCGTGAGGTTCATGCAGATCAGGCGGTTGCCCGCCGTGCTGGCGTCCATCCAGCCCACGCTCTGGATCGTTCCCCAGGCGGCCGTGGACGCGGCCCAGGTGATGGCTCCGTTATTGCTCGTGGTGCCTCCGGTGCCGCTGCTCGCCGTCGTGCTGCCGGCGGATTGCGTGCCCGCCCAGTTGGCGAGGCTCGCGGTGACCGCCTGGCGCGCGTAGGCGGTTCCCGACGTCGACACCTCGGTGCCCGGCCCCGCGTCGGTGCAGCTGTCGGTGAACAGCGCGATATAACTCGTGGCGGGCGGGGTGAAGGTCTGGCCGCGCAGCAGCCAGTCCACCAGCTTGTTTTCGATATAGTCGGTGAGGGCGCCGGCATGGGCCGGGGTGGCGATCCAGGCGCAGGCGGCGAGCGCCAGGGTCGCGAAGAGGTGGCGGAGGTTTTTCATGGGAGTCCTTTCAAGGGTCAAGATCACCGGAAACCGTGAAGCGGGTTGTGAAGGCCAAGGGGAAATACCCGTGGCTCTTGGAAAACACCGGCCGCGGCGGGTCCACCGGCCGCAGCCAGCCCAGTTCGGACGAGGGCCGCCAGCCGGCCAGGGCGGCATAGGCTTCGGCCACCAGCGGCGCGGCGGCCTCGCGCAGGGCGGCAGCGGCCTCGCCCCCCTGGCGGGCATGGCGGACCACCGCCACCACCAGCCAGTGCTCCAGCACCCGGGACGTGTCGCCCGTGCCGATCACCTCTTCGATGCTCCAGCCATCCTGGTAGACCTGGAGGGCAGGCGAGACCTGGGACGACTCCATCACCTCGGCCACGTCGCGGGCGGTGAGCACCGCGCGGGCGGAGGGGCAGGCCTCGATCAGGCGAGCGACGATCAGCGGTTCGGCGGCGAGGAACGTCATTCGCAGTCCGGGTCGAAGAGGCGCTTCCGGGTCCGCACGCCGATGCTGGCGGCAGCCGGCGCGGCGGTGACGGAGGCCGCGAGACCCAGCTCGACCAGGCCGGTGGCGATGTCGCGCAGGATCTTGCGGGCCGTGGCGGCGCGGTCCTTCACCGTGTCGGTGGGGGCGTCGGTGTACAGGGTTTCGCGGGCGATGTCGCAGGCCAGGCGGGTGAGCAGCGGCGGCACGCTGGCCAGCGGCAGGCTGTAGCGCTTGGCCAGGTAGCCGTCGATCTCGGCGTCGGCCTCGGCCAGCACCTGGTTGACGCGGGCCGCATCGACGACGCCGAACCCATCCCGGTCGGTGAGCTGGATGATCTCCGGCTCACCGAAGCGGGCGGTCAGGTCGGCGGCGACGGCGTAGCCCATGGCGGGTTACTTCTTGGCCTTGGCTTCGGCTTCGACGGGGCCTTCGATGGCGCAGACCGCGAGCAGCTGCGGGGCGTGCTTGACGTCATCGAGCGTGATGGGCTCGCCGGGCTCGTAGCGCTTGACGTCCTTGGCGGTGGTGCCGTGCTCGATCGCGGTGAGGACGGTATAGGTCTTTTCGGCCATGGTGAAATCCTTTCAAAAAAGGCCCGGACTGGCCGGGCCTGAAAAGCCGCGGGGCGGCGATGGAGACATCCTTAAGCGACGGCGTTCTGGAAGAAGTAGCCGAGGTCGGTGGCGCAGACAATTTCCTTCACCCGCTCGCCGGAGCGGACGAGCTGGCTGCCGGTGAGGCCGATCTTCGGTTCGTCCAATTGGCCGGCGATTCTGTCGCCGAACTGGGCGGTGAAGCCGAAGGTGGTGCCGGCCTGGTTGGTCGCCGCCCGGTCCCGGTAGAGGAAGGCCGCATGCTTTCCCCAGACGCGAGCCAGGGAGACGGCCTGCCCCTTCTTGGCGGTATTGGCGAAGCTGGCGCCGACGTAGAGTTCCTGGAGCTCGAAGAACTCGGCAAACTCAGCGCGGCTAACCATGCCGGAGCCCTGGGCCGTGCCCTTGATGGCCTGCACGATCTTCGGGTGGCGGCGGGTCTTGGTCCAGGTCTGCTGGCCAAAGACGGCGATATTGGGGCGCATGACCGGAACATCGAGGGCGTCGCCGATGGCGGCCACCGGGTCGGAGTTCGCGGTGTCGGACCACTGACCGGTACCGGAAAGGGTGGCCTGATTACCGGCCGCGAAGGAGGCGGTATTGAAGACCAGGCTGGCCACCCGTTGCTCGCGGGCCAGCATGACCAGATTGGTCAAGAAGGCGACGGCGGTTCCCAGCGGATCGACGCCCTGATTGTCGGCCTCGATGTCCTCATTGGGCACCAGGTCGTCAAGGCCGTGATTGGCCACCTTGTCCTGCACCTCGGTGGCGGAGAAATCCACCTGGTTCGGAGCCGACTTGCGGCCGACCTTGGTATCCGGCACCGTGAAACCGTCCGCCAGGCTGTACTTCAGCCACTTGAATTCCTGGGAGGTCGGCACCCGCGGCAGCACCTGGTCGGCGATCAAGGCTACATCCGGGTTGCGATAGGCGATGGCGATGGCCGTGAGCTTGGGGTCGATGGGGAAGGGGCGAATGGCGCCGATGGCCATGAGACCGATGCCGTCGGTCGCCGAAGGCACGTAGAGGCCGGCGCAGTAGAGGATGGCGATGACGGCCAGAGCCACCATCAGCGGCGCGTAACGAGTGAAGCGAGAGGTCATGGAGTTCTCCAGGTTGATAGGGCGGAAGGGTTAGCCCTGCATGACGCCGGGGGCGACCAGGATCGGGCCGATATCACCGGCGACGGCGGAGACCTCGGCAAAGCCGATGATGCGCACGTTGGAGCCGGCGGCCGGGGCTGCGGCTACGGCCTTGCCGTTGGCGTCGGAGGTGACGGCGGCGCCACGGGTGACGGCGCCGCCGAATTCGACGTCGGCGATGCCGGACTTGACCACGTCGCAGCGCTCGCCCAGGGCGGGGCCGACGGATTCGCAAACGCCCATCAGAAAGTCGGTGGCGGCGGCGCCCTGCAGGATGTTGCCGTCGCTGGTGCCGGGCTTGACGATGCGGTAAGGGGAAATTGCCGCTTCGGCGAGGTAGTTCTTGTTGAGCAGGGGATTGGCCATGGTTCAGGCTCCTTGGGTGACGTGGGCGACTGCTTGCGTAGTGGTGATCTGGCGACCGGCCGCGGCCTGCTCGGCCTGATACTTGGCAGCGGCGGCGGCAATGGCGTTGGCGTCGGCGAAATCGACGGTCTCGCCGGCCTTGGCGACCTCGCCGAACTCGACCTGTTTCGGCAGCGCCTGCAGGAAGGTCTTGAAGGCCTGGGCAATGGGCTGCTTGGCATCGCCCTCGCCGAACTCGACCGGCGTTTCCTGGCCGTTGAAGTGATCGAGGGCGGCCACGCAGACTTCGACCTGGGCGGGGAGCAGCTTGCCCTCGGCGACCAGCGCCTCGGCGAACGCCGTGTGCTCGCGATGCAGGCCCTTGATGCGGGCGGTGCGGGCAGCGGCGGCGTGGTCCGCCAGCTGCGCCTTGAGCTGGGCGTTCTCGGCCTCCAGCGCGGCCTTTTCTTCAGGGGTCACTACGGTCTCCTGGTGGGTGGGTGATTCGGAATACGCGGGGGTTGCAAGGGGCTCGACGGCGGCCTTGGCCACGGCCTCCTGGGCGCCCTGTTCCAGGTTCTGCACCTGGTAGGTCGGCAAGACGCTGTCGGCCTCTTCCTGGCCGAACTTGCCGATCAGCCAGTCGCGCAGGGAGCGCCACAACGAGGCGTTGGTGACGCCGTCCCACTCGGAAAACTCGACGACCCCCTCCTCGGATGCGGCAAAGCTGGGATTGCGCAGGCCCTTCACGGCCGGCGGCTGGGCGCCGAGGAAACCGACATGGCGCAGGTAATAGACGCCGGGCACCGGGTTGTTCGGCGCATCCGGGGAAAAGAAGCTGGCGGAGATTTTCTTGAAGCGGCCGGCGGACACCAGTTCGGCGAAGGCCGGCTCGACCTGGTCGGGTTCAGCCTCCAGGCCGCGATTCGCGAAGGCCAGCCCCTTCACCCAACCATAGGCCGGAGCGTCGATGCGCGGATGGCCCACGACAAGGGGCGCCTCGTGCTTGGCCGGATCGTAGGCCGCAGCCGTGGCCTGCAGGTCGCTATCGGAAAACTCCAGCACGGCGCCGCTCATGGCGGCATGCCGGCCGGGCCGGAAAATCTGGAGAGTTTTGGCGTTCGCGTTCATGCCCCCCATTCTGGGAGGCCATGAACCTGCTCATCAGGGGGAAGGGGTTCGGCGGGGCGTCCTTCTGAATCAGACCGGCTTTGAACCCTTCACTGGCTTCTTCGGCGCATCCAGCTTCTTCATTTCCTTTGCGGCCGACTTGAGGCGGCCCTTGATCTTAGTGAGGTCTTCTTCCAAGGGCAGGTTCTCCTGAGCAATCCCGCTCGACTTGAGCATGATACCGCGCACCTCCTTGCCGACTTCGTTGGCGGTGGTGGAGAGTTGGCGGACGCCCTGGGCGCCGACATTCTTGATGCGCTCCGCCGTCTGCGTCACCCGGAAAAGGTTGGCCGCCAGCTCGGTTTTGCCCATGAAGTCGTAGAGGGTGCGCCCCTTCTCCACCACGGCGCCCTTGCGCTTGATAAGCTGCTGCAGGGACAGGTTGTACATTCCCCGGAACCCCGCGTCTTTGAAAATCCCGAACTCCGCCGACTGCAGCCCGGACTGGTAGGCGATGGCGCTCATGATCGACTCCCCTCCCTTCAGCTCTTCCCGAACCTCGATGCGTTCCAGGGCGTCCTGCTGGATGCGCTGCTCCACCAGCGCATCGGCAATGGCCGCCAAAACGGTCTTGGCCTGGGCCACCTGCGGTTTCTTGGAATCCGCATGCATGGTGACCAAAAAGCAGGCAAAGCGCGTCAGGCGGAAAGTGCTGACTTCCTTGCCCTCCTCCAGGAAGACGTCGGGGATGAAGACCTCCGGGATCTGCACGTTGAGGGCGGCGCAGGACGCCATGGCCTTGTTGATGACTTTCTGGAAGGAGGCCCAGGTCTCGTAGCCCAGGGTCGCCATGAATTCGTGGGCAAGCCAGTAGCGGACGCCGTTCTGCTTGGCCGCCTCCTCGAAGCGCTCCAGGTCGAATTCAAGCTGCATGGCCCACCTTTTTGAGTTTCCGTCGCCGCGGATTATAAATCATCGGACCCCCTGCCTTGCCAACCCCCTATCTAACGCTAATTACAGAAGTTACAAGCCCCCCGATTCGCCTCGGGAGTATCTCCGGCCAAGCCGGCCCTTGAAAATCGATTGTGGAGCGATTGTGAAGATCGCTACAGGTGCTGGCCGCCCTTGTGGCGGTTGACGTAGTCCTCGGTATAGCGTTCGTCGATGCCGTCCTGGGGCGTCAGGCGACAAATGAAGCGCTCGCCGAGGACGACGGGATCGATGCGGGCCGGCGTCGCCGGGTTGGTGATGGTGCGCACATTGACGTAGATCGTCCGGCCGAAGCCGTCGGTCTCGATGCGCTGGCCGTCGATCCGCACGCCGTCCGGGTAGGCCAGGTGAGGCCGATAGCGATCGACGCAGAGCCGGGCCAGCTTGTCGGGGCTGGCCGCCGGCGGGGGCGGCGGCGCCGACTTCTGCCGGGCCTCGAGGGCTTTGTCGATGGCCTCCGCATCACCCCGGGCCTGCGCTGCCCGTTTCCTGGCGGCTTCGGCATCGGCAGCGCTCGGCGCCTGGCCGTCGAGTTCCTTCCGCACCGCGTTGGGCGCGCAGGGGGATTCCGAAAAGACGATGGTGCCGCCCTTCTGGCAGCGGTAGAGCTGGGCATGAGCCGGCAGGGCTAGGACGACGAGCGCGATCGCAACGAGGGCGTCCTTCACGATAGCTCCTGATTGCCCTGTACCGGTTCAGCAAGGCGGCCTTTTTTGGTGGGCCGCTTAAATAGCCACGAAATCCCGTTTCCGCAATGCGGGCAAGGATCAATGTCCTTTGCGACCGGCTCGCTACAGTGGGGGCACGGATACTTTCTAATCCCCCCAGGCAGAAAGGCGCTCGCGACCAGAAGCATCCCCCCCATGATCAAAGGCGCCCATCCCCACTGAAACTGAATGGAATTCATGGCGACATCGACGATCCCGCGAAACGGGTTCCCGTCGAGATCCTTACTCACGTCCTGCATGACGTCAGAAAGCTTGCGCTGAAAGGCGATAAAGCTATAAGCGACAACGCAGAGGCTCAATGAGCCGGTAAGCAAAAAGAAACGTCTCCTGCCCATCAGTGCGAAAACCGCCGCGGCCACCGCGAGCACCAAGACAATCATCCCGTCTCCACGTCCGTTCTGGACATAAGTCACGTGCCCAATGACCGGCATGGAAACGAGGGGCGCGAAGCATCCCAGCATCAATAGTCCGGCGCCTAACAAGCCGAAGACCTTACTTTGTTCCATCATGCCTCCTTACGCTTAAGCAAGATCGTTAGAGGATGGCCGTTCAGCCAATTTCTGACCAGAACCGCCACAGCAGCTCCGCTCCATCAATCGCGCCAATTCCTCGCCGGAGACATGGAGATGCAACGCTCCGATGTGAATCAGATCCCCGTGCACCACGTTATGTCCGGCCACCTGGCCGGCGAAATCGCCCTTGACCTCCAGTTTCATTACTTCTTCCCCCTGTTTTTGCCGATAACCACCGGCCCCTGATTGACCAGGTCGCCCTCGACGACCTGGCCGACAACCTTTCCGCCGACGCTGATACGGGTTCCGCGCGTACTTGCCGCCCCCTGCAGGGCGCCCATGGCCGCCGCCTTGACCGCCAGTGGAGCAGCGCGGAAGAGGGTGAGGAGCTCGCGCTCGTCGGCACTCAGGACCTCCGGCGGCAGCGCATCGCGCTCGCCTGATGAGAGCAATGCAGGCGTCGTTTTTCCATACCGCAGGTAGTCCAGGCTCAGCCCGTGCTCTTTGGCGAACCCGGTCAAGTACTTCATCGAAACCTCTCCGCGCCGCCTCCACGTTTTGATGGTGTCCTTTGAGACGTCCAGCGCCTCGGCCCATCCAAGGCCAACTCCTCCGACGGCTTCGTACATTCGATCCAGCACGGCATCAACGCCCTCAAGCGACTCGCGATGGAATCGATCGGAAATCTTTTCTGTTGACATGGTTCGTTTTGAACCTCACAATAGTTTCAACTTGAACCCAATAACTCACACCGCCCCACGCAAGGAGCCCCCAAATGACCCTACGTACCGCCGACGAAGCCAAGGCCGAGCTTCAACGCCAGGGCGTTTCCATCTCGTCCTGGGCTATCGCCAATGGCTTCTCCACCAACCTCGTCTTCGAGGTCCTGGCTGGCCGCAAGAAGTGCCTGCGCGGTCAAGCCCACAACATCGCCGTCAAGCTCGGCCTCAAGGACGGCGCCATCTGCGCCGACCCGGCCCACGCTCTCGACCGCCGCGCCGCCTGAGGCCCGCCATGCTCATTCGCGATTACGCCCTGAATTTAGCCCGGTGCAAGCCGTTTGCATAGTAGCAAAACCGCCTCTTTTTTCACCAGCCCCCTGACGAGGACTTTTCCAATGCCGAGAGGTTTTTCACAGTTGCCCGCAACCAGCCTGCGCGCGGCCTTCGAGCAGGACAAGCAGTTCGCCCTGACTCGCCACCGCCGCAGCGTCGAGCGCCTGGCCGAGCTCATGGCCGTGCCCGCCCACGTGCTCTACAAGTGGCTGGAATCTGGCCGCATGCCGGCCAGCGTGCTGCCGGCCTGGGAGCACGCCACCGGCGGCAGTGGCGTCATTCGCTACCTGGCCGGCCAGGGCCACCGCCTGGTGCTCGATATCCCCACCGGCCGCGCGGTGGTGGCCAGCGATGTGCAGGGCCTGCAGCGCATCACCCATGAGGCCATCGGCGCGCTGCTGGGCTTTGCCGAAGGCCGCACCGGCGCCGACGAGACCATGGCCGCCCTGGTGCATGCCATGGGGGCACTCGCCTGGCACCGGGAAAACGTCAAGCGCTCGGCCGAGCCGGAGCTGGAGTTGGAGGGCGATGCATGAGCGATCGATACCTCAACGAAGCGCAGCAGCGGGTGCTCAAGCTGGTCGTTCTCATGGCCGGCCATGAATTTGACGGCGTTGCCCCCAGTGCCCTGGCCAAGGCGCTGGACACCAACCCCAGCAACATCACCCGCGACCTCGCCAACCTAGCCAAGGCCGGCTTCGCCGAGCGCATCGGTGATAGCGACCGCTGGCGCCTTGGACCCAAGGTGGTTCAGATCGCCGTTTCCGCCCTGGCCGGCATGGAGTCCATCAGCAGCCGTGTCTCCGAATACAAGCAACGCTATACCGTTCAACGCTAAGGGAGTCATCGTGGGAAAAAGCAAAACCGCCCCCGCCACCGAGCTGATTGAGCTCAATCACGAAGCCGTCCGCGAAGACGCGACCCAGGCGGACCAGGCCATTCTGGCCGAACGAATGACCATGGACTTCGAGGAGGTCCACCGCCAGATCGGCCAGCTTGACGCCTTCGAATTTACGAAACGCGTTTCCGATGTTGCCGCAGCCCAGATCTTCGAAAACATCAAGAACTCCAGGAAATACAAGGGACTTCCCTATACCGACGCGGACGGAAATCGGAAATATATTTCCACTCTGGAGGAGTTGTGCGAGGTCAAGTTCGGCAAGACAGCCCGGCGGATGCTCGACCTCTCCCAAAACCTCCGCCTCCTCGGCCCCGAACTCTACGAGCAATCGGAGCGCCTCGGCCTCAGGAACGTCGACTACAAGGCCCTGCGGGCGCTGCCCGACGACGACCAGATCCTGATCAAGCGGGCGCTGGAAGAATCGGCAACTCGCGACCAGGTCATCGACCTGATGCAGGAAATGGCCGTCAAGCACGCCCAGGCGCGCGCCGCCCAGGAGGAGGCCCTGGCCGAAGAGAAGGCCGAGTCCGAAGGCAAGGACCGGCTGCTGGCCCAGAAGACCCAGCGCATCAACGAGCTGGTGGCCGAGAAGAACCGGGCCGACGCGCTCACTGCCGACGAGCGGGCAACGGAGCTGGAGACGGCCCTCACCCAGGTGACCCTGGAAGCCGTGGGCCACCTGCTGGCGGTCAAGAACCGCATCCACGACATCCGCGCCCTGGACGATCTGCCCCAGGGGCTCTACACGGCCTGCGGCAACGCCCTGCAGCGCCTGGTGAGCGAGATCATGGGCATTGCCCTCGACTACGGCATCGAGCTCCACCTGGCGGCCGAGCTGCCGCCGGAGTTCGCCGACCCCAATGCCGGCGAAGACGGCGTGGGCGACTGGAAAGCACGGACCTGATGGAGATCGCCATGGCCCTCACGCCCAAACGCATCCACGCCCTCAAGGACGTGGCCGCGGCGCTGGATGCCGTTCCCCACGGCCAGAAGAGCGGAGAAGCCCTGCGCCAGGCCCAGCGCCTCGGCTGCTCGGTGCCCACGCTCTACGCCCAGCTCACCGAGGCCGGTCTGGCCAAGGACCGCAAGCGCCGCGCCGATGCCGGCCGCTGCGCCATCAGCCGGGAGGAGGCCATGGTCGTCATGGCCCTCAAGACCACGGCCCAGCGCGCCAACGGCAAGGACAACATGGCCTACGGCACGGCCGCAGCGCTGGCCCGGGCCAACGGCCTGGCGGCGCTGGGCGCCGTCGATACCGCCTCCGGCGAGCTGGTGCCGGTCAGCGAGGGCACCATCGCCCGCGCCGTGCGCGCCTACGGCCTGGACCTCAAGACCCTGCGCCGGCCGGCGCCTCATACCGCCATGGCCAGCCTGCACCCCAATCACGTCTGGCAGATCGACGCCTCGGTGTGCGTCCTCTACTACCTGGACGATGGCGGCCTGGGGGTGATGGAACACGACGAGTTCTACAAGAACAAGCCGGAGAACTTTGCCAAGCGCGCCAAGGCGGTGGTCATCCGCTACGTCTGCACCGACCATTTCACCGGCACTGTGCATTTCCGCTACTACCTGGGCGCCGAGTCCGGAGAAATGCTCTGCGAGTTTTTCTTCGACTGCATCCAGGCCAAGGGCAGCGACAAGGAGCCTTTCCAGGGCGTCCCCTTCATTGTCGTGCTCGACCCGGGCAGTGCCAACAAGGGCGCCCTGTTCACCGGGGTCTGCCGGCTGCTGCAGATCAAGGTCATCGTCCATCGCCCCAAGAACCCCCGCGCCAAAGGCAGCGTGGAGAAGCACAACGACCTGATCGAGCGGGGCTTCGAGTCGTCGCTCATCGGGCTGAATATCGAGAGCCTGGAGCAGCTGAACGAGCAGGCCTCGGTCTGGCGCCGGTGGTTCAACGGCGCGCGCCAGCACCGCCGCCATGGCCATACCCGCTATGGTCTCTGGCAGACCATCCGGCCCGATCAGCTGCGCCTGGCGCCGTCCCTGGACATCTGCCGCGCCCTGCCCAGCAGCGCCCCGGTGGAACGCCAGGTGCGCGGAGATCTGACGGTCTCCCTGGGCGGCGACAGCTACAAGGTGGAGTCCATCCCCCACCTGCAGATCGGGCAGAAGGTCAGCGTGGCCATGAACCCCTACCTGGAGGGGTCGGCCCTGGTCATCGAACTCGATGCCGAGGGGAACGACGTCTACTGGGTCTGCCCCCGCGTCGAGCTGGGCGCCGGGGGATTTCCGGTCGGGGCGCCGGTCTGGTGCGAGGGCTTCCGTGGCGTGGCCGACACCCCCGCCGTGAAGGACGGTAAGGCCCTGGAGCGCATGGCCTACGGCGTCGAGGGAAAACTCGCCGTCGATGCCGCCCGCCGCGCCCGGAATCCCGTCTTCGGCGGTCTGGACATCACCGGCCACCTGGAGGCGCAGACCCCGGCCAGCTACCTGCAGCGGCCCGGTCAAGCGATGGACGTGGCCTCGCCACTCACCGGCGGCAGCCCCGGCGACACCCTGGCCCGGCCGGATCGCATCGCCATCGAGCCGCGCCGCCTCAATACCGTCCAGCTCGCCTCCCGCCTGGCCTCGGCCATGCCGGGCGAGTGGTCGCCGGCGCATTACCAGCGCCTGGTGGAGTGGTACGGGGAGGGGGTCGCGGAAGACGAACTGCCGGCCATCATCGACCGGCTCAGGAACTTTGGCGCTCCGCCGCGGCTGGTGGCCGTGGGCGGGGCCTGAGAGGTGCCCGCCGCGGCGTTGCAGCGCGGCGGCGGGCGGTTTGTAGCAACGACAAGGAGATTGTAGCAATGACTCAACGCATCGACTATCCGCCGGAGGTGCGCCATGCGCGCTGCGCCCGCACCCTTTAGGGGGCTTCCCTACACGCCCATCCGCCTCAAGAGCCTGCTGGTGGCCCACGGCATCACGCGCGGCGATCTGGCCGGCGCCGTTCACCAGGCCAAGGACCTGCCCCTGTCCCGGTCCGCCGTGGCCCAGATCATCAATCACGGCTACTACCCCAAGAACACGCCGGAAGTCGAGATTCAGGATCAGATCAAGGCCTACCTCGCTCTGCGCGGCGTACCCGAGGCGGAGCGGGAGGGCGCCTTTCTGCCCGCCGACGACGACGGCCAGCGGTACGCCATCCCCCGCGGCGCCCACCTTCACCCGGAGCGCGCCGCGGCCCGCCGCAGCGCCCCCGCGGCGCCCCACCCACAACCCGACTTCGCCCCCCTGGAGATCCAGATGCTGTCCGCCGACGCCAAGCGCCATTTCAAGCTGTTCAGAGACCCCTTTCAGGATGACGTCAATTGCCCCGAGGACGTCTACCTGTCGGAGTCCCAGCGCTACGTCACCGAGGCCATGCTGCAGACCGCGCTGCTCGGTGGCATCACCGCTGTCATCGGCGAATCCGGCTCCGGCAAGACCACCCTGCGCAAGCTCTTGCAGCACCGCATCGGCCGGGAGCGCCAGAACATCCGGGTCATATTCCCGCACACCCTGGACAAGACCAAGCTCTCCACCGGCGCCATCTGCACCGCCATCGTCAAGGATCTGGAGCCCGAGACGACCTTGCGCTCCAGCCTCGAGGCCCAGGCCCGCCAGGTCAAGGAGGTGCTGCTGCGGTCTTCCCGGGCTGGCTTCAAGCACCTCCTGATGATCGAGGAGGCCCACGACCTCAGCATCCAGACCCTCAAGTACCTGAAGCGTTTTTATGAGATCGAGTCCGACGACGGCTTCGGCAAGGTGCTCGCCATCGTCCTCGTGGCGCAGCCGGAAATGCGGGTCAAGCTGGATGCGTCCCGCCACCCGGAGGCCCGGGAGTTCATCAACCGCTGCGAAATCGCGACCCTGGACCCCCTGCATCAACAGGTCGGCCCCTACCTGGCCCACAAGCTGGCCCGGCTGGGCCTGCGCGCGGAGGA
>WBZV01001026.1_pt1 | contig 13932 bp, 12 predicted proteins | sample 5204221 | NCBI WGS metagenome assembly WBZV01 (sample SAMN12344360, study PRJNA552823) | activated sludge metagenome | biome: Activated sludge suspended growth; feature: Nitrification reactor; material: Wastewater; isolation source: activated sludge from nitrification reactor of wastewater...
ACAACGTCCGGATCCGGGGTAAAGGCTTGCTCAAACCCCTTCTGCAACTGTTGGTGGCGTAACCATGCGAACTGTCCGGAATCCATATTGAGCCTTTAATAATAGGCTCAATATGGATTCCAGAGGTTGAGAACAACTCCTCCCGACGGCGGTCAGGGGTTACACGGAACGAGTCCCCAAGCACTTTGCCGCCGGTTTTTCCACGATGATCAACCTTCAAAATCTGCTGGACGATGTCAAGTGTTACGAAACCGTTCGCCGGTTGCGCTGGCCTGACGGGATCCGGTGCCCGTACTGTGATGCGGCCGAACTGATCCGACAAGGTCGGGATACCACCCAACCGGCGCGGCAAAAGTATCGGTGTAAAGCCTGTCATCACTATTTTGACGATCTGACCGGGACGGTGCTGGCGGGGCATCATCAACCGCTGCGGGTATAGATTTTATGTTTGTACTTCATTGGCTTGAATCTGTCTAATGCCCAAATCGCCCAGGAGTTGGGATTGGGGCCGGACGACGTGCAACGGATGACCGAACCGTTGCGAGCAGGGATCGTCGCCCGCCAACCGGCACTGCGCCTGGCGGCGAGGTGGAATGTGACGAGGTGTACGCCGTGGCGGGTCATAAAGGGCATCCCGATGCCGTCAAAAAAAGCCGCCGGGGGTGGCGGCGACGCTTGAAGGGTGCGCGGGCGTGGCACCTTGGCGCATGAAAAACCCCTGATCTTCAGGATAATCCAACGGGGCAGTGGTGGTCCGGATGCCGGAAAACGTCCAACAAACCACGATCCAATCCCTGATCGAGCAGTTCATCACCCCGGGGACCCAGGTCTATACCGATGAGTATGATATTGACCGCCGCTTGCCCGAATGGGGCTTCGATCATCGGACGGTCTGTCACAGCCGAGGGGAATACGCCCGCGATGAGGAGGATGACGGTTTCCCTGAGGTCCATGTCAACACCGCCGAGGGATGCTGGTCATTGCTCCGCTCGTGGTTGCGGCCCCATCGCGGCATTTCGCAAGAGAAACAGCCGCTCTACCCTGGGCTTGTTCCAGTTCGTGCACAACGTCCGCCGCCGAGGCAAAGGCTTGCTCAGACCCCTGTTGGTACTTCTGGTGGCCTAACCTGGCGAACTGACTGGAATCCATATTGAGCCTTGAGCCAAAGCAGCTTAGGGTAGGGTGAGACCATGTGCAAAAACGAGCTGGTTGCCCCCTCCCCGACACGCCCCAATCGCCCTCACGGCGGCGGAATTTCAGAGCTTGGCCGATGTGCCCCCGGAACTGGAATGGTTCCAATCTGACGAATGCTAAAACCCGCCGCGCCTATCAATTCGACGCGCGGGACCCCACTCGCTTCGTGGGGATCGTTCGCCTGGAAGACTTCCAGATCGTCACCCGTGCGCACCCGATCGCTTGGCGCCAGGCGATGGAGGTTCGGAAACTCGCGCCTTCGACCATTTGCCGCAAGTTCTCCACCCTTTCGTCGTTATTTGATTACCTGTGCGAACACAACGCGGTTCCGCACAACCCAGTTGATGGCGTCAAGCAGCCCCAGACTCTCATAATGATTTTGTTTGCCCTGGCGAGTATGGCCATTTTTCTTGTATCGGTCCGACTCACAATTTTGGGCGCGTCTCTCTGACCACCATGGTTTTTGTTGACCTCCTGAGGTCGGTTAAGCTTTGCCTGATCAACAGAACAGTACCAGGAATTAGGCAGCCAGCATAACCTGTGTAGCACTACCCGGCCCTCGGCGGGTTCAGCGTGGACAGATGGTGACGGGCTGAGCGGTGCACATGTTGCCGCGCAAACGACTGCCGCGTCCTTTTGAGAGCCGTCGCCAGGGGGATGCCCTTCCATTTAGCGGACAGTGGAGCACAGGAGTAGAGGCAATACTCAAGCTCCATGACTCGTTTGCACAGTGCATCGTCATCGGCGGCCTGCAGATAATCCCTGATGGAGGCTCTACCGGCGCGCCGGGTCCAGCAACCGAGCAAAGCGTAGCTTTGAGTGGGGTTATTCGAATGGCACGCCGCAAGCAGGCGCTCGAAGTAGGCGCCCTCCGATTCGTGGTGCACCTGTCGCTTGGCCGTGAGAAAGCCGAGCACCCTTCTTGCCAAGCGTCGGACAAACCAGCCGACCACAAGAATGCCCAGGAGCGCCACGGCGGGCAGGATCCAGCGCTGCCAGTCGGTGGGCTCCCCGGGCGGCAGCACGGCCTGCTCGGAGGGTGTCTCCGGGGCGATCGCGGCCTTCGGCTGGGGAGCGGCGATGACGGTTACCTGGATCTCGGGCACCTCCGCTTGCTGGGTCTTCTGGGTGCTCGGGTCGAACCAGCTCACCGAGACCTTGGGCAGGGTATAGCTTCCCGGCTGCTCGAAGCGATAGGTCACGACATCGACGCGCCGGCCGCCCTCGAACTGCCCTTGATCGCCTGTCAGGTCGGTGATCTGGGGGTCCTTCCTGTAGATGCGTACACCTGCCGGTGCAGTGAGACTCGGTGGGGGGATCATCATCGACTGGGTGTGATCGGCGTCGATCTCAATGGTGCGGGTCATCGCGTCACCGACATGCATCGGCTTGGAGAGGCCCTCAACCTGCTGCTTGATAACCATCGGCGCGACCGCAACGGCACCTTGCTTGCTCTTCGCGCCGGGCGGTGCGAGGACGTCGATCTTCTCGGGCGGCAGCTTGACCGAGCCCGGGGTCGATTGGCCGGGAACCGCGGCGTACTGGAAGCTGATCTCCGCCGGTGGCAGGACGAGGGTGCCGGCTTGCTGGGGGACGATCAGGTAGGTGCGTTTGATGCCGGCATAGGTGACGCCGTTGATCTGCTCGTTGAGGTTCTGCGCGCCGCCGCCGGGCATCGTGACCATGGCCCCGGGCAGGTCGAAGAGCGGGAGCTGGGGTGCGGAGAGGAAGTAGTTCGGCACCAGGACCGTGACATTGAGCCGCAGCGATTGGCCGACGTAGATCGGGCCTCTCTGCTCTAGCTCGACGCGGATCTGGGGTTCGTCAGCGGCCCACACGGCCGCCGGCAGGGCGAGCAACAGGAGTAGCAGTGCGGTCCTCATTTGCCCCCCCGCAGCTGGTCCTTGAGGGCGAATCGGCGCTGGAGCATCTGCGCCGGGCTGGTCTGGATGTTGCGCATCCACAGCTCGGCGGTCTGCGGGGCGCCGAGCTCGACCTTGCCCTGCTTACCCTTCTTTCCGAGGTCGTCGAATTTGATTTGGTCCGGGGGCAGGTCGGGGGCCTGGCCGTAGTCCTCGTCCTTCTTTGGAGGGATGAGCTTCTTGACCAGGGAGAGGTTGTGCTTGGCCTCCTCCCAGTCGGGGCGAGCCTTCAGGGCCTGCTGATAGCTCTTCACAGCCTGCGGGTACTTGCCGAGACGCGCCAGGGCATTGCCCTGATCGAACCAGCTCTCCGGCGAGTCGACACGGGCGAAGGCCTCGATCGCCGGGGCGTACTTCCCGGCCTGGTAGAGGGCGACCCCCTTCCACATCGGGTCGGCGAATCGCTCCGCAGCCTGCGCAAAGTCGCCGCGCTCGAAGTAGAGCCGACCCTGCTGGTCGGGGCTCAGCCACGGGGAGAGCAAATCGGCGGCTAGAGTCTCGTCCGGGCCGGTTGCGAGAGTCAATGCGAGCACGAGCACGCTGACCCAGCGCACCGTCCAGCCGCGGCGGAACCACAGCGCCGCGAGCACGGCGATCAGGGGGACCAGCCACCAGCCTTCGTCCTCCCAGCGGGTGGCCTCCTCCGATTGGCGCTGGGTCAGATGGGTCTGCACATTGCGCTGGACCCATTGGACGTCGGCATCATCGGCGGTGATGGTCGCGACCTCGACACCGGAGTGCCCGAGCCGGCGCAGGGCGTCGACGTCGAGGCGGGTGAACACGCGTGCGCCGGTGGCATCCTCCAGAAAGCTGTCGGGGCCGGTGCGTACCGGTCCGCCCTGCTCGGTGCCGACGCCCAGCACCATCAACAGGTCCTTTCCCTTTGGGTGCGTGAAGGCGTCAAAGGCCGCCGGCTCGACACCGTCCGTGATGAACAGGATGGTCCCCGGGACCTCTTCGTGGGCGAGTCCCTGCTCGACGAGGTCCAGGGCCTTGGCGGTGTCCTTCGCGCCGGGCGGCAGGAGGTTGGTGGCCAGGGCGTCGAGGTAGGTGCCGAGCAGCTTCGCGTCGTCGGTCAGGGACAGCACGAGGTGCGGGGTGCCCGCGTAGACGTAGAGCGCGGTGCGCGCCCCGGGGCGCAGGGCCAGGAGGTCGTGCACCTTGAGCTTGGCGCGTTCGAGTCGGGTCGGGTTGACGTCGATGGCATCCATCGTCTGGGAGATGTCGATGGCGATCGCCAGGGGCGCTTTGTCCTCGGCGAAGGGGGGACGCTCGTGGCGCCAGGTCGGTCCGGCGGCGGCGATCGCGCCGAGGATGATCGCCACGACGGTGCCGTAGACCGGACGTACCTGCCAGCGCGTGCGCGGGTCGACGACCAGGTGGTCGAGCAGGTGCGGCGCGATGATTCCCCGCCAGCGGCTGCGCACGTCCTCGCGTCGGGCGACGATCCAGGCCAGGAGCAGGGCCGCAGGCAAGACCAGGAGCCAGGCCGGGCGTAGGAAGTGGAAGGTCTCCATCAGCTGGTCACCTCGCGGACCCGGTCCCCGCGCACCGATTGGCGCTTCAGGCGCCGCAACGACACCAGGACCAGCATGACCAGGTGATAGCCGAGCACGAGCACCACGGCGCCGCCGAGTGGGTAGTAGTAGAGCTCGCGCTTGGGCCGCCAGCTCAGGGTCTTCTGATTCTGCGGGGTGAGCTGGTCGATCGTGGTGTAGATCTGTTCGAGCCCTGCTTGGTTCTGGCCGAAGAAGTAGCGTCCGCCGGTGGTCTCCGCGACCTTCTGCAGCGTCACGGTATCGACCTTGGCCTCACCGGTGGCCTTCGGGTCGCCGATGCCGATGGTGTCGACGCGGATGCCGCGCTCCTTGGCGATCTCGGCGGCGCGATCCGGGGGCATGCGGCTGGCGGTGTCGCTGCCGTCGCTGAGCAGGATCATCAGCTTGTCCGGGGCATGGCTGGCCTCGAACATCTTGATCCCGAGACCGATGCTGTCGCCGAGCGCGGTGCGCGGTCCGGCCATGCCGGGCAAGGTCTGCTCCAGCATCGCGCGCACCGTCGCGTGATCGAGGGTGAAAGGCACCAGCGGATAGGGGGCGTCGCCGAACACCACGAGCCCGATGCGATCGCCGGGGCGGTGCTCGACGAAACGCTCCACGACCCCGCGCACCGCTGCGACACGGGTTTCCAGCTGGCCCTGGGGATCGCGGAAGTCGCGGATGTCCATGGATTGGGATAGATCCAGCGCCAGCAGCAGGTCGCGGGCGGGCTGCATCTTCTGGATCGGGGGCTCGACGAACTGCGGCCTCGCCAGGGCGAGGACGATCAGTCCCCAGCCGATGGGGGCGAGGACCTTCTGCAGCCAGTTGGTGCGCAGGATGACCGCGCCGGGCTCGGGCGCGAGGCCGGTGGCCTGGGCCACGTCGCCGAAGAAGGCGAGGCGCACCGAGGCGCTCTGCTCGCGATAGGGGGGCAGCAGCCACCAGACGAGCAGGGGCAGTGGCAGCGCCAGCAGGGCCCAGGGGAGGTCAAGGTGATACACGGTGAGACTCGATCCAGTCGCGGACGCCCCGCGCGCAGGCGTGGGCGTCCTGCCGGGAGAAGGTTGCGAGCGACCCGGGCTGGTACTCCGTGTCGTGGAGCAGGCGCTCCAGCGGCTCGTCGATTCCCGCCCGGGGGCCATGATCGCGTAGAAAGGCGATCCAGGCCGGGCCCGAGAGCGCGGCGACCTCGGGCCTGGGCCAGGCGCTGAGCGCGGTACGCTTGAGCAACACAGCCAGCTCGGCCAGCGCCTGGGCGCGCACGTCCGCGCGGTCCAGGGTCACCTCCAGCGCGGCGCATTTGCCGAGCGCCTCGCGCCGATAGCGGTTCGCCGCGTAGCGCCGGGCCCAGCGAATCGCTAGTATCAGCACGGCCACCAAGAGCAGGGTACCGACCACACCCCAGCCCCAGGTGTGCGGGAACCAGGACACCGGGTCCGGCACGGCGATGTCCGCCAGGCCCGAGAGCGCGTCTGGGCTCGTGACATGGACCGACCCGGGGTCCCCGCTCATCGTGCCCGTCCTCGTCCGACGAGCTGGCCGAGCAGCTCGCGCAGCTGATTCGCCGTCGGCTCCGCCGTCGAGATCGGCAGCACCGGCACGCCGATCGCGCCGCGCCAGTCGAGCACCTCCTTGAGCCGCACGTCCACGGCCTGCGCCAGGCGCTTGCGCACATGGCCGCTGCCGAACGGCAGCTCGACCTGGAGCTCGCCGTCGCTCACGACCAGCTCGCCAGCGGTCGGCAGATCGAACAGGAAGGGGTCGTTGATCAGCATCGCGATGACGTCGTTGTGCAGCGCAATGGCCATCAACAGGTCCCGGGTGTGCTCGTCCTGGCCGTCGAAGTCGCTGATCACGATCACCAGGTGATCGTGATCAGCGACGTGGGCGACGGCCTCTAGGGCGGCGTTGAGCTGGGCGGGATTGCGCTTCACCGTGGAGTCGGCGCGCAGGGCGTTGTTCTTCACGACCACGACCTCCAGCAGCCGGGTGACCGCGGCGCGGCTGCGGGCCGGGCGGACCTCTGCGATATCCGCATCGTCGAGCACCCAGCCGCCGACCCGGTCGCCGACCGCGAGGATCCGCCAAGCGGCGAGTGCGGCCGCCTCGGCGGCGGCCACGGACTTCATCGCGCGGCGGGTGCCGAAGAACATGTTGATGCGCTGGTCGACGACCAGGAGCGCTGGTCGGTCCCGCTCCTCGGTCATCACCCGCACGTAGGGCTTGCCCATTCGCGCGGTGGCCCGCCAGTCCATCGCGCGGATGTCGTCGCCGGGCAGGTACGGACGCAGCTCCTCGAATGCCAGCCCGCGTCCGCGCACCCGCGAGGCATGGCGTCCGGCCAGGATGCTATGGACCGGTTGCTGCGGCAGGAAGCTGAAGTCGCGCGCGGCCATCTCCAGCGCGCTGAGGTCATCGATGCCGACATAGACGCCCGATGCGGCGGGGCGCTCCGGTGCCGACCGCCTGGCCCGAACCCTCGATCGCCCCAGTGCAGAGAGGGAGAATCCCATGATGATCTACCTCTGATGATCTGGCTCAGGCGACGGCGACTTTCTGGACGATCCGGTCGATCACCTCGTCCGCGTTCTTGCCGCCGGCATGGGCTTCGTAGGAGAGGATCAGCCGATGTCGGAAGACGTTGTGCACGACGGCCTGGACGTCATCCGGGGTCACATAGTCACGGCCCGAGAGCCAGGCCTTCGCGCGCGAGACCCGGTCGAGCCCGATGGATGCGCGGGGGCTCGCGCCGACCTGGATCCAGTTGGCCAGGTCCTGGTCGTACTGCGCTGGGGTGCGGGTCGTGAGCACGAGGGCGACGATGTAGTTGGCGACGGCGTCGGAGACCTTGACCCCATTGATCTCCTCGCGGGCGGAGAAGATGACCTGCTGCTCGACCTTCTTCTCGGCCGGCCCGTCGGCCTTCGAAGCATTCTTGCTTCCCTCCTCCGCGCGGTTCAGCTTCACGATCTCGGCCTCGGCGCGCGCGTCCGGGTAGCCGACGCTCAGGTGCATCAGGAAACGGTCCATCTGCGCCTCGGGCAGCGGATAGGTGCCCTCCTGCTCGATCGGGTTCTGGGTGGCCATGACCAGGAAGAGCGGCGGCAGCTTGTGGGTCTCGCCGCCGACCGTCACTTGGCGCTCTTCCATCGCCTCGAGAAGCGCGGCCTGCACCTTGGCGGGGGCGCGGTTCACCTCGTCGGCAAGGAGAAGATTGGCAAAGACCGGACCTTCCTGGAACCTGAATTCACCCTTGCCGCCCTCCGAGTAGTAGACCTGGGAGCCGGTGATGTCCGAGGGCAGGAGGTCGGGGGTGAACTGGACGCGCGAGAAGTCGGCGTCGAGGTGCTTTGCGAGGGCCTTGATCGCGCGGGTCTTCGCGAGGCCGGGGAGGCCCTCGACCAGCAGGTTCCCGTCTGCCAGCAGCCCGAGCAGCAGGCCCTCGACCAGTCCCTCCTGGCCGATGATTGATTCTGCCATCTTCTTCTTCAGGGCCAGGACGCCGTCACGTGAGCTCATGGGCGGTTTCTCCATATTGGATTCATAAAGCCTCGCAGACGCAAAGACGCAAAGACGCAAAGGGAAGTTTCTTGGGGATCTTCGCCGCTTTGCGTGAGACACTTCAGCTAGCTCCCCGAGCCGACTGCCCAGCGGTAATAGGGATTTTTCGGCTCGACCTCGAATACGTACTGCATGACCCTCCGCCATCCCTCCCGGTCGCCTTGATAGGCTGAGAGCCCTGCCTGGTAGAAGCTCAGCAAAGCATCGCGCGCCGTCGCCACCTGGCTGTGAAAGGCGGAATCCGCATGCGTCAGTGGCGGCTCGCCACGTTCGCCGAAGATATGCGCGAGGGTGCGCGGGAAGTCTCCAGGAAGCACCCAGGGGCCATATTCGATGCGCGGGCGGTCGTCGGTCACCGCCGGCGCGTCGCCGGCGTAGCGCTCGAGACCCGCGCGGTCGCTGACCCAGGTTGCGACCAGGTCGGCGGCGGACATGATGCCCGCCTCGCCGAGGGCTGCGGCGACATCGGGCTGCGCGAACCGCTGTTGGATGCGCCCGGCGTCGAGCTCGATCGGCGTCAGCGAGCCGATCAGCAGCATCTCGTGCAGCTCGGTCGTCCAGAGGGTTGCGTACGGGAAGACGTCCAGGAAGCTCCGCACCAGAGAGCGGGTATCCTCGTCCGTCTGGGTGGCCAGGGGCAGCCATTGGGCGAACAGGCCGTCCGGCTCAAGGCGTTGTGCGGCGAGCCGATAGAAATCCCTGGAGTACAGATTGACCACCCCCGCGGCCGAGGGCGGCGGCGGCTCCAGGGTGATCAGGTCATAGCGCTGGTCGCCGCCCGCCAACTCGCGCCGGCCGTCCGCGAGGCGGATCTCGAGCGCCGGATCGGATACCGCATCGAAGTTGCCGCTGAAGTGTGGCGCGGCATGGACGACTGCGGGCAGCAGCTCGGCGGCGACCCGGGTTTCGAGGCCCGGGTAGCGTAGCAGGGCGCCGGCCGTGATCCCGGTTCCGAGGCCGATCACGAGGGCGGAGCGCGGCTCGCCGCGATGCACGATCAGCGGCAGCAGAGCCTGCAGGCGCATATAGCGGATCGACGGCAGCGAGTCGCCAGAGTTGGAGACGCCCTGGATGTACAGGCGGCGGAACGAGTCCCGCTTCGCACCCTGTGTGATCACCGCGACGCTGCCTCTGGCGCTGGCCTCCTGGTACACGAGCTCGCCGCCGTGCGCGCGCGCCAGCTGCCGCGCGAGGAGATCGGGCGGCAGGACGAAGGCCACGACCACTGCAACGACGGCCAGAGCCAGGGTGCCGAAGCGCAGGACGGTTTGCACCTGGCCGCCACGCAACACCGCGACGGCGCCGATCGCAGCGGCAACCAGCGCGAGGACGCCAAGTGCGCGCTCAACCCCGAGTGCGGGCACGAGCACGACGCCGGTCAGCAGGGTGCCCGCGATGCCTCCCGCCGTGTTCAGGGCCAGTACGCGGCCGGTGTCGCGCCCGGGGTGGTCGGGGCCCGACGCCAGGCGCAGCGCAATCGGGAACGCCGCACCCAGCATCAGGGTCGGCAGGAAAACGACACAGAGCGCGGCGGTAGCGAAGCGTGCCGACATCGCCATCGCCTCGCTGCCGGTGAGCCCGAAAGCCCAGGTCGCGGCCTGGACCTGGAGAGGTGCCAGCCAGGCACCGAGAACCGCCATCTCCACCAAGGCCACTAGACCTGCGGCGGCGATCAGTCCACCAAACCATCCCCAGGGGTCGCCGAGCCGAGTCACCGCCCGAGCGCCCAGGGCGCTGCCTAGGGTCAGGGCCGTGAGATAGGTCGCGAGCACGATCGCAAAGCCAAAGGTGCGGGTGCCGGTCCACTGCACGATCGCGTGGGTCCAGACCACCTCGTAGCCGAGCGCGGCGCCCCCGGCGAGCGCATACAGGGTCAGGGCCAGCCACACCGGCTGCCGGGTTGCGGGAGGGGTCTGCGTGCGCGATTGATGGCCGCGCAGGAGGCCGAGCGCAACGGCCGCTGCCAGTAGATTCAGCAGCGCAGCGGCGAAGGAGGAGCCCATCACCCCGAGCCAGGGGATGAGCAGAAAGGGGGTTGCCAGCGTGCCCAGTATCGCGCCGCCGGTGTTTGCGGCATACAGGCGTCCGCCGGCGGCATCGACCCGGGCGCCCGTAGGCACGACGAGACGCGTCAGCACCGGCACGGTACCGCCCATCAGGAACGCCGGCAGGCCCACGAGTGCGAATGGGACGAGCCAGGCGAGCCATCCGGCCGCCGATTCGAGCCGCGCCCACCATCCGCTCGCCGTCGCCAGCACCAGGGTCGAGCCGACGCCGAGCACGGCGATGCCGACCTCCAGGCCACCGTACAGCAGCCCCGGCCGCTCCCAGCGGTCGGCCCAGCGGCCGAGCAGCCAGCCGCCGGCAGCGAGGCCCGCGAAGAAGGCGCTGACGGCGGTCGTCACGGCGAAGACGTCGGCGCCGACCACCAGCGAGAGCTGCTTCGCCCAGAGCAATTGATAGATGAGCCCAGCCGCACCGGAGATCACCAACAGCAGTGCTGCCACCAGGTTCACCTCGCCGACTCGCTGGCGCGCAACAACGCCTCGTGGGACTTCGGTAGCCAAGCCCAGGGTTTTCATCGTTTCCAGGTGTCGAAACCGACGGTGCGTGGCGTCGACGCCGGCCGGCTGCTCCTTCTGGAGCGGTCAGCGAATCCTCGCACGCAAAGGTCGCGGCGCTTACTTCGCCGGTTGCTGCGCCGCCTTCTGCTGCTGTTGCTTCTGCAGCTCCATCTTCAGCTTCTCGACGGCCTGGTCGATCGAGAAGGACGCCGGTATCTGGCTGGGCGGATAGTCGACGAACGTGTTCAGGAAGGCCGTGGCCCGCTGAATGCCCTCGAAGATCAGGTAAACGTTCTGCGTGTTCCACTCGTTCCAGTTGTTGGTCGGACCGATGTCGCCGCGCTCGTAGGGGTCCATGCGCAGGTTGTAGATCTTGGGCGTACGCAGGCAGGTGAACGGGTTCCTCCAGATGTCGAACCCTCCGGGCGCTCGCTGCTCGCAGAAGACGATCTTCCAGGCCATGGGCTCGGTCGCGCCCGGCTCGAGTGCGTCGTAGCGCATAGCCACAAGCTCGCCGTCGTCGTCGAAATAATAGAATGTGTCGCGTGCAGACTGGTCGGTCTGGTCCGTCAGCATCGGCAGCTGGTTGAAGCCGTCCAGGTGTACCTTGAAGGTCTTGTCACCGATCTGGGCACCCTTGAGCAGGCGCTCCTTGATGGTGGTGTCGCCGACCGCAGCCATCAGCGTCGGGAACCAGTCCTCACCTGCGAACATCCCGTTGCTGACCGAGGCCGGTTTGATGTGGCCCGGCCACTTCACCATTGCCGGCACCCGGAAGGCGCCCTCCCAGTTGGAGTCCTTCTCACTGCGGAACGGCGAGGTGGCGGCGTCGGGCCAAGTGAAGAAGTTCGGCCCGTTGTCGGTGGTGAAGACCACGATCGTGTTTTTCTCGACCCCAAGGTCGTCCAGGGTCTTCATCAGCTTGCCGACGTTCTGGTCCATCTCCCACATGCCGTCGGCATACTCGTTGCCGCGGGGGCCCAGTCCACCCTTGCCGCGGTAGGACTCGCGCACATGGGTGAAGATGTGCATGCGTGTGAAGTTCATCCAGACGAAGAACGGCGTCTTGGCGGCGACCTGCTTCTTCATGAACCCAATGGCGGCATCTGTGGTCTCGTCGTCGATCGTCTCCATGCGCTTGGTGGTGAGCGGTCCGGTGTCGTCGACCTTGCCGTCGGCGAAGGAATGGATCACCCCGCGCGGGTTGTAGAATTTGAGGAAGGCGGGGTTGTTGCTCGGCCAGTACGGCCGCTCGGGCTCCTCTTCTGCGTTCAGGTGGTAGAGGTTGCCGAAGAACTCGTCGAAACCGTGGTTCGTGGGCAGGAACTCGTTCCGGTCACCGAGGTGGTTCTTGCCGAACTGGCCCGTGGCGTAGCCCAGGGGCTTGAGGGCCTGGGCGATCGTGACGTCACGCGCCTGGAGGCCCACCGGTGCGCCCGGCACCCCGACCTTCGTCAGACCGGTCCGGAACGGCGATTGCCCCGTGATGAAGGCCGCGCGCCCTGCGGTGCAGCTGTTCTGAGCATAGTAGTCGGTGAACAACATGCCTTCGTTGGCGATGCGGTCGATGTTCGGGGTCTTGTAGCCGACCACACCCTTCTGGTAGGCGCTAAGGTTGGTGATCCCGACGTCATCGCCGAAGATGACGAGGATGTTCGGTTTCTCCTGCGCCCCCTGCGCTGGTTGCGCCTGCTGGGGCGGCTGCGCTTGCTGCGCTGAAGCCGCCGTGGTTCCCATCAGGCCCATGGCAACCATCACCACGAACTGCATCAACCGAAGACGAGTGAAAAACCTGACAGTTCTCATGGTTCTCCTCCAGGCTCTTGCGGCCCAATACGGACACGTTGTTCTTAAAGCGTAGAAACGACTTCTCGCAGCCGAGCTATTTTTGAAACACTATAATCTTGTATGGTATATGTTCGCAAGAGGAGTATGTAACAGCAATTCTCATTTTGGCTGAATGGAGCGAATTGATGATTCCAAAATAATCCATAATACTACAGTTGTAGAAACTTGCTTAAGGTGATGGAAAGAAAGTGGGACTTTTTGCGTTGTCGCCGTCGCCAATGATAGTACTGAGCGATACGTTGGTGGCGACGTCGCCACCGAAACCAATGGAGGGTATGCGTTCGATGAGCAAGGAATCGGGTGTGTGCGGTCATCAGGCTGAGCCAGCGACGGAGATCGGCCAGGGAAACCGTGGCGGGGGCCAGCGCATCTGGAGACGGTAGAGGTTTTTTTTCAACACGCGCTGCTGACGACCGACCAGGAAAGCATAAGTGGCCATGAGCAAAGTGATGTGTCGGTACCAACCGTGCCACGTTCGCACTTCATACTGATCCAGGCCGAGTTGCGACTTAGTCTCTTGACAGCAGCGCTCGATGGCCCAACGGGCACCGGACGCCAGAGCCAATTCCGCCAGGGAGATCGTCGCGGGCGCAAACGCCAAATAGGCCGTCAGGGTACCTTCCGTCAAGGTACGGCGGGCCAGGAGATAGCGTTGGCTGGTCGCCTCTGGCGGTGTATTGATCGGTTGGTAAGTCCATTCATACTCACGGGGTCCTGGGCTCCCGGCTCCGGCACTGAGCCGCGTCCACGGGGGGTGTGGATCGGTGGCGAGAAAGGCTAACATGTCTCGCACCGCGCATTGAGCCCAACCATGCCAGACGTGGGTTTTGCCACTGACGGCCAGGACATAGGGCTGATTTTGCTCCTCTAGGCTCGCGCGCAGGCGATCGCTGTCTCCATACACGGCATCGCCGGTGACCCAACGGGGCTGGATACCTGCCTCCAACGCCTGCAGGAGCATTCCGCGAGCCAATTCGGTTTTCGGCTGGTGCACGACCGCCTCTCCGATCCCCGCGCCCTGACAACGCGCTCGATCTGCCGATCACTCCTCAGGGAGAAATAAGGTGCGCTCGATCAAGCCATGCCCCCAGCAGCTGGCATAGGCCAGCAAGACCCCAACCTGACTATTCTCGATCCGGCCAGCCGTCCCGCTGGGCTTTGTTGCATAAATCAGCGGTGGAGTGTGGTATAGTAATTTGAAAAAACGATTATCCATGGTGTTATAAAAAGATGAGTTATTCTTAGGACTTACGCCAGTGGGCGGTGCGATATGTGGAGGAGGGTGGCCGAATCACGGTGGCG
>WBZV01001028.1_pt1 | contig 13909 bp, 9 predicted proteins | sample 5204221 | NCBI WGS metagenome assembly WBZV01 (sample SAMN12344360, study PRJNA552823) | activated sludge metagenome | biome: Activated sludge suspended growth; feature: Nitrification reactor; material: Wastewater; isolation source: activated sludge from nitrification reactor of wastewater treatment...
CCCCGACCTGCTGCTGCTCGATGAGCCGACAGCCGGCATGGCCCGCGAGGAGATCCCGATGCTCATGGAGGTCATCCAGGGTATCCGCGCCGCCGGCGACAAGACGATCATCCTCGTTGAGCACAAAATGGACCTGGTAATGAACGTCTCCGACCGTATCTCGGTCATGCACCAGGGGCAACTGCTGGCCGAGGGCACGCCGCTGGAGATCGCCGCCAACAAGACGGTGCAGGCGGCCTATCTGGGGGATTTGTACGGGGATTTGACGGGTGGTCAGTAGGTCAGTAGGTCAGTGGTCAGTAAGTCAGTAGGTCGTCGGTCAGCGGTCAGCGGTCGGCGGTCGTCGGTCAGCAGCCCGCAGTCAGCGAGAAGAGCATGGCGAACGAGACGAACGGCAACGTCCTGGAAGTCAGGGATATTCAGACCGACATCGGCCAGTTCCACATTTTGGATGGCGTGTCGGTGGAGGTGCCCGAGGGTAGCATCACCGTGCTGCTGGGGCGCAACGGGGCGGGCAAGACGACGACGCTCAAGTCCATCATCGGCCTGACGCCACCGCGCCACGGGGCGGTGGTGCTGCGCGGGCGCGAGATTCAGGGCGAGCCGGCTTATCGCATCGCCGCCCGTGGCATCGGCTACGTACCCGAGCATCGCGCCATCTTCCGCGCTCTGTCGGTGGAGGAGAATCTGCGTATTGCCGAGCGGCAGCCGGGCGATCTGAACCGGCGGGCCGATTTTATCTACACCCTGTTCCCCGACCTGAAGCGCCTCATCAAACTGCCGGGCGGCAACCTCTCCGGCGGCCAACAGCAGATGTTGGCCGTGGCCCGCGCCCTGGTGGCGGAGAACGAGTTGCTACTGATTGACGAGCCGAGCGAGGGGCTGGCTCCGGTCATCATCGAACAGATGATGGAGGCCATTCGCCGGCTTTCGGCCCACACCACCGTGCTGCTGGTGGAGCAGAACTTCATCATGGCCAGCCAGTTAGCTGATCGTTACACCATTATCGAGACTGGTCGGTCGGTGAAAAGTGGCTTGATGGCCGACCTTGTAAACGATGAGGCGACGATCCAGCGTTATCTGGGAGCCGCCTAAGAGAGCCGCTATGACCTCAATTTGGAAGAACAACCGCGGCCTGTTGATCATTGGCGCCATCACCGTTGTCGTGCTGGCCGGAATCCTTCAGAGCATGGAGCCGCGGGTCTGGATGTCCATCATGCTGTCCGGGGCCACGCTGGCGGCGCTCTACTTTCTGGTGGCGTCGGGCCTGTCGCTCATCTTCGGCCTGATGGACGTGTTGAACTTCGCCCACGGCGTGCTGTTCGTCCTGGGGGCCTACGTTGGCCTTTCGACGTTCATGAACCCGCGACTGCTGTTCAACACTCTGCCCTTTTTCTTCGTTCTCATCGCCGGCATTACCCTGGCCCAGCACTTCGGCCGCAACTTCTGGCATCGCATCCACACGATACGGGGCCGGCAGATCGCCACGATCCTTCTGGTGCTGGCGGCGGCGGGCCTCGTCCTGCTGGCCCTGCTCGGCTTCCCCATTCGCGCCCTCAATGCCTTCAGCATCACCGCTGTCGGCGGCGCGGTGACCACAGCCAACGCCCAGGAGCCGATGGCCACCATGCTGCAGCGAGTGACGCTGATGCTGTTGGCCGGGCTGCCCATTGGTTTGTTGCTGGCCCCCAAGGAAGCCAAGGACGAGACGCCGTTGCGCCCGATGTGGCAGACGCTGCTCATCGCCGCCATCGCCGCGGTCGTCGGCTATGCCCTACTCTTGGTGCGCGACCCCGGCGAGACATTCCTGCTGGCCATGTCGCCCGATGTGCGCTTCCTGCTGGCCATTGTCCTGGGCACCTTGGCCGGGGCGCTGGCCGGGGTGGCCATCGAGACGGCGCTCATCCGGCCGTTCTATGGCAACCCGGTGACGCAACTAGTGCTGACGCTCGGCCTCAGCATCGCCGGCATTGACCTCATCGAGGCCGTCTGGGGCGAAGAGGCCAACCCCCCCATGCCGCCGCCATCGCTCTTCGCCGCCGGCTGCCGCTCCGACTCCTTTGCCGCCTGGTTCAGTGAGCATTGCCAGTCCATTGACGTGCTCGGCCGCGCCTTTCCGACCTATCGCCTGTTCATCATCTTTGTCGGCATTGCCGTCTTCATCGCCGTTGGCCTCCTGTTGCGCCGCACCCGCATCGGCATGATCATCCGCGCCGGCGTGCAGGACAGCGAAATGGTGCAGGCGCTGGGCATCAACGTGCGGCGGGTGTTCACCTTCGTCTTCGCTCTGGGGTCGGCCCTGGCGGCAATGGGCGGGGTCATCGCCGCGCCCTATCTGGGCGTTTTCCCGGCCATGGGCGGCATCTTCCAGTTGCAGGCGTTCATTGCCGTGGTCATCGGCGGCATGGGCAGCTACGTCGGCGCGGCCGTAGGCACAGTCATCCTCGGTCTGGCGCGCGCCTTTGGTGATCACTTCGTCGCCGCCGGTATTGATCTGCCATTTATTGATACGGTCATCAAGGGCAGCCCGGCCATTGCCCGCGCCTCGACGGTGTTGATCATGGCCATTGTGCTGCTGGTGAAGCCGGCGGGTATTTTTGGGAAGAAAGAGTAAAGAGAACACGTATGGAAAGCAGTGCTTCCCTATCAGCTAAGAGTGCGACCCGCCAACGCCTCGACCAATGGTGGCCCTATCTGCTGGCGCTGGCGTTTCTGGTGCTGTTCCCGGCCATCGCCGCGCTGACCATCGGCGACGCGACGGCCGTCCAGCCCGGCGCGGGCTTCGTAGAGCAGTTGGCCCAGCGCGCCGAGAGCGGCTATGCCAAGTTCTGGCAGGGCATGATCATCCAGATGCTCATTTTGGGCATCTTCGCCATGAGCTACGACCTACTGCTGGGTTACACCGGCATCCTGTCCTTCGGTCATGCCATGTTCTTCGGCACGGGCGGCTACGCCATCGCCATTCTCATCGGCCGCAACTTCAATTGGCCCTTTGGGTTGGCGCTCATCGCCGTTGTCGTCATCGCTCTGATCCAGAGCCTCGTTTTTGGCATCCTGTCGCTGCGCGTCAAGGGGGTCTATCTGGCGATGGTGACGCTGGCCTTCGCCGAGATGTTCTTCATCCTGGCCGAGGCGGGCGACTTCCGCGCCTATACCGGGGCCGATGACGGGCTGCACGGCTTCCCCGTGCCCGCCTATCTGAGCGCCACCGACCATCGCACGCGCTTCTACTACCTGGCTCTGGTCTTCTTTGTCGCTGTCTTCCTGATGACCAAGCGTCTGGTGGACTCGCCCACCGGCCGGGTGATGATCGCCAGCCGCGACAACGAGAACCGGGCGACGATGATCGGTTATAACACCTTCTGGTTCAAGCTCATCGCCTTTGTGGCCGCCGGTGTCTTCGCCGCGCTGGCCGGGGCGCTGTTCGCCCTCTACAACGTCAGCGTGACGCCCTCGGTGCTCAGCGTCGGCCGCACCATTGACGCCCTGGCCATGACCATCATCGGCGGCGTGGGCACGCTGGTGGGGCCGGTCATCGGCGCGGCGATCATTCAGTTGCTCGGCTACTGGCTGGAACGCTGGTTTGGGGCGTCGTGGACACTGATCTACGGCATCATCTTCATGCTGATCGTCATCTTCCTGCCCTATGGCATTGTCGGCACTCTGCGCGCCCGCTCCTTCCGCCTGCGCGAAGGGTGGCAGCGCTGGCGCGATCAACTTCGCGGATAAAGAAGTAGAAACCACCGATTACGCAGATTTCACAGATTTTCCTAAATCTGTGAAATCTGTGTAATCGGTGGTTTCTCTCTCTCAGTTTCTTAGTCCGCGGCGAAGAGGAAGGCTTCTTCGGCCGTCTCTTCCTCCTCCGGTTCGCCCTCGGCCCCCTTTCTGCGGAACTGGCTCATGTACAGCTCGGCATAGCGGCCGCCCGCGGCCAACAAGCTGTTGTGCGTGCCTTGTTCGACGATCTGCCCGCCGTCAATGAACAACACCTGGTCGGCGTGGCGGATGGTGCTCAGGCGGTGGGCGATGACGAAGCTCGTCCGGCCGCGCAGCAGTTCCTCCAGCGCCCGCTGAATCTCCCGCTCCGTGCGCGTGTCCACGCTGCTGGTGGCCTCGTCGAGGATGAGGATGCGCGGGTTGGTGAGGGCCACGCGGGCGATGGCCAGCAGTTGGCGTTGGCCCTGGCTCAGCCCCGCGCCGCGCTCGCCCAGAACGGTCTGGTAGCCGTCGGCCAGCCGCTCGATGAACGTGTCGGCGTGCGACAGCTTGGCCGCGGCCATGACTTCCTCATCCGTCGCCTCCGGCCGGCCATAGCGGATGTTGTTCATCACCGTGTCGCTAAACAGGAAGGTGTCCTGCAGCACGATGCCGATCTGCCGCCGCAGACTCTGTTGAGTCACGTCGCGCAGGTCATGGCCGTCAATCTGGATGTTACCGCTGGTCACATCCCAGAAGCGCGGCAGCAGGTTGATGATCGTCGTCTTGCCCGCGCCGGTGGGGCCGACGATGGCCACAGCCTGGCCCGGCTGGGCTTCGATGTCCACGCCCCGCAGGATCGGCTCGCCGGGGTTATACTCGGCCCACACGTCCTGGTAGACGACGTGACCGTTGATGGCCGGCATCTCGATGGCGCCTGCCTTGTCGGTGATCTCCGCCGGCTCATCGAGCAAGCCGAAGATGCGCTCCGCTCCGGCCACGGCGCTTTGCAATGTGGCCCATTGGGTGGCGATCTGCTGCACCGGGCGGTTAAACTGCTGCGTGTAGCCGATGAAGGTGATGATCAGGCCGACGGAGATGGCCCCGCCCAGTGCGCCCGTGCCGTTGAGCAGCAGCAGACCGCCGACGCCGGCCACCACGGCCAGACTGACGTAGCTCAGCGCCTCCAGCGTCGGGCCGAGCGCGCCGGTGTAGGCCTGGGCGCGGATGTTGGCGTCGCGGTTGGCGGCGTTGCTCTCGCGGAACTGTTGGATGTTCTCGTCCTCGCGGCTGAAGGCCTGCACCTCGCGCACGGCGGAGATGCTCTCTTGCAGATCAGCGTTGACGTTGCCGATCTGTTGCCGTGCCCGGCGGAAGGCCTTGCGCGCCTGGCCGGAGAACCAGCGCGTGGCGAAGAACATCAACGGCAGGGTGACGAGGCTGATGAGGGCGAACGGCGCGTTGAGACGCACCATGACCCAGATCGTCCACAGGATTTGCAACGTGCCCTGTAACACGGAGACGAGGCCGAAGCCGATGACTTGTTGCAGCGTGTCGCTGTCGTTGGTAAAGCGGCTCATCACGTCGCCGGCCTCGTGCTTGCCGAAGTAGCCTAACGACAGGTGATGGATGTGACCAAAGACCCTGGCCTGCAAGTCGCGCAGGACGCGATAGCCGGACAGGCTCATCAGGTAAAACATCAGGCCGCTCAGGATGGCGCTGCCAACGTAGAGGCCGGCGATGAGCAGGATAAGCCGGCCCAGGCCGCTGAGCGTCTCGGCCGCCGTGGCGTTGAGGTTTGGCGTGGTGTACCAGCAGTTGCTGAACGCCTCTTCGCCGCCGCCGGCCGCCAGGAGTTGTCCCAGCCCTCCGGCGGCGTCGCCGGCCGCGGCGGCCGTGGTGAAGGGGCTGAGGTAGCAGTCTACCGCCTGACCGGTCAGGTCGGGGATGAGGACTTGCATGTAGGTGCTGCCGATAATCAGCAGGGCAACGAGCAGTAGCGACACGGTATAGGGGCGGAAGTAGCGCCCCAGTCGTCGCAGGGTCGTACTAGCGTTGCGCGCCTTGCTTGTCTCGGCGGCAAATCGTTGAGGATGATCCATCATAGTGTGTTTCTCCGTTAGGGATTAGGTGTTAGGGATTAGGGAAGAGTTCTTCAACCAGACCCTAATCCCTAATCCCTAGTCCCTATCCCTTCACATCCTCCGCCAACTGCGAATGGTAAATGTCCGCATAGATGGGACTAGCATCCATTAACTCCTCGTGCGTGCCGCGGGCGACGATATTGCCTGCTTCAAGGACGAGGATCTGGTCGGCGTTCAGAACGGTGCTGATGCGTTGGGCAATGACAAAGCTGGTGCGACCCTGCATTAGCGTATCGAGCGCTTTCTGAATTTCGTACTCGGTGTTCAGATCAACGCTGCTGGTGCTGTCGTCGAGAATCAGAATGTGGGGGTCGAGTAGCAGGGCGCGGGCAATGGCCACGCGCTGCTTCTGACCGCCGCTGAGCGTCGTGCCGCGCTCCCCAACGGGGGTGTCATACCCCTGGGGGAAGGCGCTAATGAAGTCGTGGGCGGCGGCGGCCTGGGCGGCGGCGATGATCTCGGCCTCGGTGGCGTCGGGCCGGCCGAAGGCGATGTTGTCGCGGATGCTGCCGCTGAACAGTACCGTCTCTTGCAGGACGATGCCGATGTGGCGGCGCAGGCTCTCCAGCGTCAGGTCGCGCACGTCGTGGCCGTCAATGAGTACCTGTCCCTCGCTGACGTCGTAGAAGCGCGGAATCAGATTGATGATGCTGCTCTTGCCGCTGCCCGTCGCGCCCAGCAGGGCGACGGTCTCGCCCGGCGCGGCGCTGAAGCTGATGTCGTTCAGCACCGGCTCGCTGCCGGCGAAGTAACGGAAGGTGACGTCGCGGAACTCAACGCGCCCCTCCACCGTGGCCAGATCGAGCGCGCCCGGCTTACTCTCCACGTCGTTCTTGGCGTCCAGAATCTCAAAGATACGCTCGGCGCTGGCTCCGGCTTGGGCCATCAGGGAGATGATGAAGCCCAGTTGGCCCATGGGGATGAAGACGTAGATGAGGTAAAGGCTAAACTTCTGCCACTCGCCCAACGTCAGCGTACCGTTGATGATCTGCCGGCCGCCGAAGTAGAGCACGGCCGCCTGACCCAGGTTGGCGATGAGGAAGATGAACGGGAACAGGAAGGAAAAGATGCGACTGACCTTGACGCGCTGTTCCAGCAGGGAGTCAATGCTGTCGTGGAAGCGCTTCTCTTCGCGGGCCTCGCTGGTGAAGGATTTGACCACCTTCAGCCCGGCCAGATTCTCCTGCAACGTGGTGTTGACCCGCCCCAGGCGCTTCTGCACCTCAACGAACAGCGGCTGGGCGATGGCCCCGAAGCCCATGAAGATGAGCAACGCCAGCGGCAGGATGGGCAGCACGACCAGCGTCAGCCGGAAGTTGGTCAGCATCAGGATGATGAGCGTGCCGCCCAGCAGGATGAGCGCCTGCAAAGCCATCAGCAACCCCTGGCCGATGAAGACGCGCAGCCGCTCCACGTCGTCGGTGGCGCGGATCATCAACTGGCCGGTGCGGTTCTTGTCGTGGTAGCTGAAGCTTAGGCGCTGAATCTTGGCGAACAGGTCGTTGCGCAGGTCGAAGGCGATGCTCTCTGACAATGCCTGCGACATGAAGTTCTGGCCGAAGGCGAAGACGCCGCGGGCCACGGCGAACAGGACGATGATCAGCGTCGCCGTCAGTAGCACGTTGGGGGCGTTGTCCAGTTGCGCCTGGGCCGAAGTCAGGTCTAGCCCCAGTTGTTGGGCAGCGATGGCCTGGATGTTGGCCGGCAGGGACAGGATGCCCTGGTTGGTGGCGTTCTGGATGATGGTGTCGATGATTTGCTGCACCAACTGCGGCACGGCCAATTGGGCCGCCGTGGCGATGATGAGCGATAGCGTTGCCCCCAGCGTCAGGCGCGGATAGCGCGATAGATAGCGCAGGCTGCGGCCGAGCGAGGCCAAATTCGGCCGGCCCGTCCGGCGTTTGGTTGGCGCGGCGGGCGCTCTACTAGCTAGTTGCATGGAGTCCTCCGTGTGGTGGCGTTCCCTGTTCCTTGAAGGATTGGGCGCAGTGATTGAGTTTTTGCAATAGGGCGCCGAACGTCTCCATCTCTTCGTCGCTGAAGGCGGCGAAGATGGTGTCAACGAACCGCATGTGGCTGTTGCCGTGTTGCCGCACGCGCTGCCGGCCGGCTTCGGTCAGGGCGATGTTGAAACGCCGTCGGTCGTTCTCGTCCAGCCGGCGCTCGATCAGGCCGTCGTCCTCCAACGTGCGAATGAGGGCGCTGACGGTGTTGCGGCCGGTTCCCTGTTGGGCGCTGATCTCCGAGGGGTTCATGCCCTCGGTATTGCCCAGCCATTCGCTGAACAGCAGGCTCATCAGCACACGATACTGGGCATAGGAGAAGCCCGACTCGTTGAGGCTGGCCTCGCCCAGACGGTACATCTGATGGGATACATGTCGAAACTGATCCATCAGGCGCATTGCCCGTGGGTTGCCCCTGTCGTAGAGGGATTCGGCGAACGCCTTCAGTTGTTCGGCGCGTTGTGGGTCTATGTTCTGCCTTCTATCCATATCACCGCCATTCGTCTACGAAATATACAACAACGAATTGTACGCAACCGAACTAGTTTGTCAAGTCCTTATAGCACAGGATTCTTGTTCTTGCTTGAGAAATTACCCATAGGCGTGCGTAGGGGCGGGACAATGCGGCCGACGCTATTGGTCTTAAAGAACGGAGTAGACGCCGCATTGTCTCGCCCCCACCGGCGCGCAACGCGGAAGGCGGGGCGAGACAATCGGCGACCAAGGTTCCGGTGATTGGAGCAGGTGTCTCGCGCCGATTGGCCCGCCCCTACGTATAATCCGGGTTAATGTTATAAGGCACGAAACGTGTGCTGCTATTATTGTCATCAATACAGTGCAGGAGTTAATCTATGCCTATGGACACCCAAACCGAATCCTACGGCTTCAAAGCCGAAATCCAGCAGCTACTTCATATTCTGGCCCATTCGCTCTACAAAGATCGCGACATCTTCCTGCGCGAACTCATCTCTAACGCTTCCGATGCCCTGACGCGCTTCCAGTTCGAGGCGCTGACCAACAGCGACGTTCTCGACCCGTCGGCCGAGCCGGCCATCCACATTGAGGTCATTGAGGCCGAGGGGCAGCCGAAGCAGATCGTCGTCCGCGACAGCGGCATCGGCATGACCCACGACGAGATCGTGCGCAATCTGGGCACTATCGCCCAATCGGGGGCGCGCGAGTTTATGGCCCGGCTCAACCAGGGCGAAGTGAACCCCGGCGAGGTTATCGGCCAGTTCGGCGTCGGCTTCTACTCCGTTTTCATGGTCGCTTCGCGAGTGCGCGTCGTGTCGCGCAGCTATAGGCCGGCGGCGGCGGCCGTGGCCTGGGAGTCCGACGGCGGCGACGTGTTCCAGGTGGAGCCGGCCGATAAGCCCGACCGCGGCAGCGAAATCCACATTACCCTGAAGCCCGACGCCGAAGAGTTTGCCAATGGCTGGCGCCTCAGGCAGATCGTCAAGAAGTACTCCGATTACGTGCGCTTCCCCATCTATGTGGCCGGCGAGCAAGCCAACCGGCGCGAATCGCTGTGGCGCAAGCCGCCGGGCGAGACGACGGCCGACGAGCAGCGCGACTTCTACCGGCAAATGACGATGGACTTTGAGGAGCCGCTGCTGACGCTCCACTTCGCCTCCGACGCGCCGGTGCATCTGCGGGCGGTGCTGTTCGTGCCGCGCCGCCGCGACCGGGGCATGTTGGCCACGCGCCGCGAGCCGGGGGTCATGCTCTACTCCCACAACGTGCTCATCCAGGAGTACTGCACCGACCTGCTGCCATCCTGGCTGTCGTTTGTGGATGGCGTGGTGGATTCGGAAGATCTGCCGCTCAATGTCAGCCGTGAGACGGTGCAGAATAACAGGCTGATGGCCCAACTGGGCAAGACGATCAAGGGGCGCGTGCTGCGCGAGCTGAAGAAACTGGCCGAGTCCGACCCGGATCGCTACGACCAGTTTATTGTTGAATTTGGCCCGCTGCTGAAGGAAGGCATCGCCACCGACCCGGCCGCCCGCGACGAAGTGTTGCCGCTGTTGCGCTACCCCACGTCGCGCTCCGACGGCCGGCGCGTCTCACTCGACGACTATGTGGGGCGCATGGCCGAGGGGCAGGACGCGATCTACTATGTTCTGGGCGATTCGCCGGCGGCCGTGGCCCACAGCCCCCACCTCGACCCGTTCCGGGCGCGCGGGCTGGAGGTGCTCTACTGGCACGAGCCGCTCGACCTGCTGCTGGCCCCCATGCTGGGCGACTACCGCGAAAAGCCGTTCCGCAACGTGGCCGACGGCGAGTTGGAGTTGCCGCCGGCGACCGAAGCCGACGAGGCCGCGCCGGAGGCGACGACGCCCGAACCGGAGTTCAATCGCTTCGTCGGCCATTGCGTCACGACACTGGGCCAGCGCGTCAGCGAGGTGCGCGCCTCGCGCGTGTTGCGCGACAGCCCGGCGCGCCTCGTCGCCGCCGACGGGCGCGAGGCGGAGATGCAGCGCCTCTACCGGCTGATGGGGCGCGAATACGAGGTGCCGGCGCTCATCCTGGAACTGAACCGCAACCACCCGCTCATCGCCCGGCTGGCGGCGCTGACCACGGCCCAGCCCGACTCGCCGCTCATCGGCCTGGCCATCGAGCAGCTCTACGCCGGTGCGCTGCTGCAAGAAGGGCTGCACCCCAACCCGGTGGAGATGCTGCCGCGCATTGAGGAGTTACTGAACTTTGCTGCCACGGCCGCTGCTCCGGCGGCCGGCCCGGCCGGTGCCGAAACCGGCGACGGAGCGTAGGCTGAACGTTGCCGCCCGGCGCTTTACAGCGCCGGGCTTTTTGTTAGAATGCACAGGTGGGTCTAGCCAATTCACCGCCGACCCGCCACCGGCCACCATCCGGCCGGTGTGGCCACAAGGAAGCCCATGTCTGAGAAAAATCCTCCCGTTAATCGCCCGCTGGATACCCAGCGTCGGGCCATCGTCATCGGCGCGTCGTCCGGGCTGGGGGCGGCCCTGGCGCGCCGGCTGGCGGCCCGGGGCTACCGCGTCGCTGCCGTCGCCCGCCGCGAGGCGGAGTTGGCCGCGCTGCGCGACAGCGCCGGCCCTGGCCTCATCTGCCCCTACGTCCACGACGTGACCGAGTATGAGCAAGTGCCGCTCCTGTTCGACAAGATCACCCGCGACTTGGGCGGGCTGGACTTGATCATCTACGCCGCTGCCATCCAACCGCCGGTGAAGCTGACCGAGTACGACTTCGCCAAAGACGAGGCGATGATCCGCACCAACTTGCTGGGGGCCATCGCCTGGCTGAACCAGGCCGCGGCCCGTTTCGAGCGGGCGCGCGCCGGCCACATCGTCGGCATCAGCTCCATCGCCGGCGACCGCGGCCGCGTCGGCAGCCCCGTCTACAACGCCGGCAAGGCCGGGCTGAACACCTATCTGGAGGCGCTACGCAACCGCCTGTCGCGCCACGGCGTCACCGTCACGACAATCAAGCCCGGCTTTGTGGACACGGAGTTGCTGAAGAACGCGGCGCGCACCTTCTGGGTCGTCTCGGCCGACGAGGCCGCGGCGCTGACGCTGGCCGCCGTTGACCGCCGCCACCAGGTGGCCTACGTGCCGTCGCGCTGGCGGCTGGTCGGTTTGGTCGTGCGCCATATGCCGTCGTTCATCTTCCGCCGGTTGAACTTCTAGCGGCGCGGCCCCATTTGCGCCGCGCCCACCCATTGAAAACACCATGACCCAAGTTAAATCCAAACTCCCCCCAGAGCGCGCCGAGCGAAATCGCCCGACGCCCGCTCTGCTGCCGAACGATCATTTGGAAGAGGTTTGCGCCTGGGGCGGGGCGACGAGCAGCCTGAGCTACGTCTACCGCCCGGTCACGGCCGAGGCGCTGCACGAAGTGCTGCAACTGGCGCGGCGTAGCGGCCGTAGCATTGGCCTGCGCGGTGGCGGCAACAGCTACGGCGACGCCGCCATGAACACCGAGAACATCGTCGTGGACATCCGGCGCATGAACCGTATTCTCGACTGGAACCCGGAGACGGGGCGCATCCGCCTGGAACCGGGCGTGACGCTGGCCGAACTGTGGCAATACGTGCTGGAGGATGGCTGGTGGCCGCCTATCGCCACAGGAACCAGCTTCACGACGATGGGCGGCTCGGCGGCCATGAACGTCCACGGCAAGAACGCCTATAAGGCCGGCCCCATCGGCGACCACATCATCGAGTTCGACCTGATGCTGGGCTCCGGCGAGACGATCACCTGTAGCCGCGAGGCCAACAGCGACGTCTTCCACGCGGCCATTGGCGGCTTTGGCATGTTGGGCATCTTCACCAGCCTGACGATGCAGATGAAGCGCATCTACTCCGGCCTGCTCGACGTGGAGACCTGCACCCGCGCCAATCTGGATGAGATGTTCAGCTACTTCTACGAGAACACGCCGCGCTCCGACTACGTGGTCGGCTGGGTTGACTCGCTGGCGACCGGGGCCGCCGTCGGCCGCGGCGACGTCCATCGCGCCAACTACCTGCCGCCGGGCGAAGACCCCGCCCCGACGCAGACGTTGCGGCTGGAGAACCAACACCTGGGGCCGAACCTCTTTGGTCTGGTTCCGCGCTCCATTGTCTGGCTATTCATGCGGCCGATGATGAGCAATTTGGGGGCGCGTTTCGTCAATCAGGGTAAGTACGTGGCCGGCAACTTTGGCGGCCAGAAGCGCTATCGCCAGCCGCACGTCCACTTCCACTTCCTGCTCGACTACGTGCCGGAGTTTAAGCGCGCTTATGGGCCGGGCGGTCTCATCCAGTACCAGCCGTTTATCCCCAAGGAGACGGCCAACGACGCTTTCCGCGACATTCTGACCCTTTGCCGGCGGCGCGGCCTGCCCAACTACCTGACCGTGCTGAAGCGCCACAAGCCGGATGACTTCCTGATGACCTATGCCGTGGACGGCTTCTCATTGGCGATGGACTTCCGGGTGACGAGCGACAACCGGCAGCGGCTGACGTGGCTGGCGCGGGAGATGGACGAGATCGTGCTGGCCGCCGGGGGGCGCTTCTACTTCGCCAAGGATAGCACGTTGCGGCCGGAAGTGGCCCGCGCCTATCTGGGCGATGAGACCATCGCCCGCTTCCGCGAACTCAAGCGCCGCTGCGACCCCGACGGCCTCTTGCAGACCGATCTGTGGCGGCGGGTTTTTCCACAGAACTAGGGATTAGGGGCTAGGGATTAGGGATTAGGGGAAGAGCGCTCTTCCCCTAATCCCTAATCCCTAGCCCCTAATCCCTATTCCCTTTCTTGAGCCGCGTTTCCAAGGCGCGAGCGACAACCGCCGCATCCTCATAGCGCGTAAAGAAGTTATGCTCGCCCGTCAACGTCGTCAGGCGCAGATAGAGGGCACGGCCGTCGTCGGCCTCGTAGGCCAGGGTAAGTGTGCGGCCGATGAGATTGCCCACCAGCGCCCAATAGTCGCGCGACAACACTTCGGGTGGCTTAGGCTCCCCTTCGGCCGTTTCTTCGCGTCCGGCCAATAGCTGGTTGAGGCGGATGACGTACTTGTCGGCCGCGGGAACTAACTCCAGCACCTCGGCCTCGAACACGGCGCGCAAATACCCCTCATTGGGCAGCCGCCAGGCGAACTGCACGGGGAAGGATTGGCCGGGCTGGTAGTGGGCGTCGGGCATAGGTTGGCTCACAAGGGAAAGGGCCGCCGCCCTTAGTAGGCGGCGGCCCTTTCATGGGGTGAGGTGGTGTCGTGGTTTAGCGGATGGCCAACTCAGTCGCCTTGTCGAACAGGTGGACGTTGCCCATGTCGAAGGCAACCTCGATCTTGTTGCCGGTGTGGACGGCGAAACGCGGGTCTACCGTGCCGACGAGGCTGTTCTTGCCCGAGTTCAGGTACAGATGCAACTCGTGGCCCAACAGTTCAACGACCTCGACCGTGGCGCTGACCGGCGAGGCGTCAATGTTGACCGGCGCATACTCCGGCGCGTGGACGTGCTCCGGCCGGATGCCCATGATGACTTCCTTGCCGACGTAGGGGCCGAAGGCCGCCTTGCGGTTTTCGGGCACGCGCACGCGGAAATCG
>WBZV01001029.1_pt1 | contig 13908 bp, 11 predicted proteins | sample 5204221 | NCBI WGS metagenome assembly WBZV01 (sample SAMN12344360, study PRJNA552823) | activated sludge metagenome | biome: Activated sludge suspended growth; feature: Nitrification reactor; material: Wastewater; isolation source: activated sludge from nitrification reactor of wastewater...
CGGCCATCAGGCCGGCAATGATGACATGACGCATATGACCACTCCTCTTCGCGAGGCGGTGGCGACACCTCCAGCACGACGGACAATGGCGCGGCGGGGCTGAACCGGCCGGGAATGCGTCAGTCAGGAAAGCGAAAGGGTCAGGCGGTCCGGCCGATGGCGGCGCCGGCCGGCGTGGCGCGGAGGAAATCGCGGGTGCGGGCCACGATGTCGTCCTCGAACCACTCGCCATCGAGGACGGGGATGATGCCGTCTGCGTCGGGGGTATAGGTGAGCTGGTCCTGCGGTAGACCGACCTTGGCGAGGTACTCACGCAGGGTGTCGCCGGCGTCGGCGAGGATGAGGCCGGGCTGATCCAGCGAGTAGCGGCCCATCATGCAGCCGACGGCATAGGAGAGGAAGGCGGCCATGTCGCGGCGCGCATCAGCGCGGGCGAGGGTGATTTGCGCCTCGGGCACTTCGGGCTGCAACTCGCCTTCGAGGCCGTAGGCGGCGATGAAGAGCCGGTTGTTCTCCGTCTCCAGCTCCTGCATCCGGCGAATGGCGGCGGTGCTCTGCGTCTCCCAATTTCGCCAGCTCGCCTCCAGCGTTGCGCCCTTCAGCCCCGGCCGCAGCAACGGCTGGTTGCGGAAGTCCCACGAGGTCTCGAAGTTGTCCCAGTCGGCGCGGGCGATGGCGATAGCGTCAATAACTCCTGCGGCAATCGCCTTAGCGTCATATTTTCCCGGCAGAGGCAAACGGCGATAGTCGCCCGTCTTGAAGTGCAGTGTGGGGTTAAGAACATCTGCAATGCTGTTCGCAAATCTCGAGTTGAGAAGTCCCAGTCCAACAAACTGAGTCTCCTCGTCGTCGAAAAAAGCGCTTAGCCCTGTCGCGTCGAAGACAAATCCTTTGGGATAGAATCGACCAGCGAGTCCTTTGGTAGTGATGTCCGACCATGAAACCGATGGTCTGAAAATGTACTCCAGATTAAAGTTGTGTGCCCAAATTCTCTTGCCAGATGGGTGAAGAGTAGTCTGGAGTTCGTGGCCATCATTTCTCCAATTCACGAGGTAATCAGCATTGCCATACCATCGGCGTAAGGTTCCTCCCTTGTTATAAGGGAACCATCGACATCCCGACGACTTTGCGGACTCGCGATCCGTCGCATCAAACCTACATGAAGTGATCTCGACTTCTGGCCAGAAGCGAACGTGTTTCTCGTTGTTTCCTGTTGATAGACCCTCGCGTGCGTCTGATACGTCCCCAAGCGATTTGCCTTTCCTGAAGAGCTGAAAGACATCTGGGTTGATCCAATACGCAACTGGTGAGCCCGGAATGGCATCGAAGTCAGCGTTGGAAATCGAGCTAAACGTCTTGCCGGAGAGCCTAGACAAATAGTGCGCCTCTTTCTCCCTCTCGTTCATGCCGTCTGTTAGTCGGAAAAAGACAGTCCTAGCCTTCGACCTCACTCCACCGACAAAAACGAACGCTGCGGTCTGAACCACCTCTCCCGAGATGCTATCGAAGCTGCGAGATCCTAGATGCAAGAGGTTGCGCAAGGTGACATTGTGAAGAAACCAAGTGCGAAACTTTGAAAAGGAACTTAGAAACATCCAGTTGTGCATGGTTATCATTGCGCACAATCCGTGTGCTTGAACGAGGCTGGCATTGCGCTCAACAAAACCTGCGTAGAGATTCGCTTTGGAGTTCGGAAACGCTCGATCGAAGAAGTCATCTAGCGGACCATTCATGTTTTCACCGCCCATGTACGGCGGATTCGCCACAACGACGTGATACCGCTGCGTGAGGGCCTCGGCTTGTTCGAGCACACGCAGGACTTTGAGGTGCGTCTCGCGCAGGAAGAGCTGGCCGCCCATATCCCTCGCCTCGATAGCACTACGGGCGTCGGCGATGGCCCGTTCGTCGAGGCACGGCTGGATCAACGACCCAAAGTTCTTCGCCTCCTCAAACTGGTGGAGCAGCTTGAGCATCGGCTCATCAAACAGCTCGCCCAGCCCCATCGCCTGGACATAGTCGCGCAGCTCGCCCTCCGCGAAGCGCACATCGCGCAGCTCGATGATGTGCGGCCGCACCAGGTGCTCCGGATGGAAGAAACGCGGTGCCTTCTCCCGCGCCTTGAACACCAAGGCCAGCTCCGCCAGCTGCGCCGCTCGCGGGCAGATATCCAGCCCGGTCAAGTTGTGCCGCAGGATCAAGCCCGGAATGTCGCCGGGCGCGTAGCCCTCCTCCTCATAGATCAGGTAGAGCAGGTCGAAGGCATAGGTGAGCATGTGCCCGCTGCCCACCGCCGGATCCACTAAGCGGATATCCTCCGGCCTGCCGATCTTGAGGAAGTCCGTCTCCGCGTCGCCCTCGATGAAATAGGGCATGTGCTCGCGCAGCCGGGAGCCCGGGCGGTTCAGCAGCCAGAGGCGGCCCAGCGAGTTCTCCACCAGGTAGCGGACGATCCAGTGCGGCGTGAAGAGCTGCGTGACCGCCGGGATATCCTCCGTGGGCACCGCGCTCTTGCGGGCCATCACCTGGTCCTTGCGTTCGGAGATGTAGAATTGGTAGAGCCAGCCCAAGATCTCTACCTCAGCGCAGTCCTCGTCGCTGATCTCCGTGCGGAAGCCCTGGGCCACAGAATGCTCGGTGAGCAGGTCGTCCGGCAGCAGCAGCTCCGTCGCATCATCCAAGCGCTCGAACAGGTCGGGCAGTAGGGCGTGGTAGTAGCGGCAGGCCGCCAAGACCAACAGGCGGTACACCTCTCCCTGCGGGTCGGCTCCCGGCGTGGCTGTAGGAATGCGGCCATCCAGCAGCGCGTCGATGCGCGCCCGGTCCGTGTGCGGCGCCAGTTCCGCCGGCAGGTTGGCCATGCGGGTGAGCTTGAGCAGCTCCGGCTGCAGTTCCTCGGCGCTGCCCGGCATGAGCACCCGCGCGTGGAAGGGGTGCCAGCCCCGTGCATCCAGATAGCGCAGCGCCGCCAGCCGGTTGAACCAGGTGTAGGCCACCTGCTCCACCAACTCGGCGCGGCCCGTTTCCGCCCGCCTGCGCAGCGCCGCCACCTGCGGCGCGTAGGTGGTCAGGTAATCCGGCGTGCCCGCCGCCAGCACCAGGTCAAGCTTGCCGCTCACCGCTTCCATCAAGCGACGGCGGACGGCTGGGGCGAAGGTCTTGAGCGCGGAGGTGTTCATGAATGTCCCAGTTACAGGCTGATGCGCTTGCCCTTGGCCAGCTCCGCTTCCGCCGCCAGGCGTAAGGCGGCCAGCCAGAGGTCCAGGTCGGCGGCGGTGGCGATGTAGGGCAAGTTGCAGCGTGGTTTCAGGCTCGTGGCCGGCAGGTAGTCGACCGGCGGCGGAGGCGGTGGCGCGTCGCTACCGGGCGCCGGCTCGGGCGGCGGCGCCGCCAACCGGGCGACCAGGGCCAGCTGCTGCGGGTACTCCGCCGTGACGTAGCGCTGCAGGCGGTCACGGATGCCCGTCAGGAAGCGCTGCGAGCCGATGTCCGCCCGCGCCGCCTCGGTGGCCGCAAGCACCCGCTGCTGCTTGCCCTCATCCAGGGCGGTCAAGTCGTCCAGGCCCAGCAGCCGCCCTTCATGTTCGGCCAAGGTGGCCAAGGCCTCCTGGCGCGCCTCCGCGAGCCGCGCCGTCAGCAGCGCGCGGAGGCGTGCCGCCGCCGCCTTGGCGTTCGGGATCAACGAGCCCTGGTAGGGCTGCTCAGCCGCCGCCAGGTCGCGGATGGGCTCCACTTCCTCTGCCGGCAGTTCCGCGAAGTTCGCCTCCTCCTGCTTCAAGAAGTCGATCACTTCGTCGTAGGCCTTGCGCTGCGCCCCGTTCATGAAGGCCTTTAGGGGCGCAATCACCTGCTCCTTTGCCGCCAGCAACGGTTCCCTATAGTCCGCCAGGCTCTTCAGCAGGTAGCTGGGGTCCGCCTCCGCCAACCGGGTGATCGTGTCCAGCGGCGCACGCAACGGCTCCAGGAAGGGGTAACGGGAGGCCTGCGGCAGCAGCGCTTTGAGCTGAGCAGCCTCCGCGCCAAAGGCCTCCGCCGTCTGGCGCCCAACCGAGCGGGCATCCGTGCCGCCGTTCGGGTGGTCGAAGAACGCATGGTGAAAGGCTTTCAGCGCATTGACCATGGTCTGGTCGTACTGCTCCTGCAGCCGCACCCGAATAGCCGCGTGGCTCTTACTCTTGCGCAGTAGCTCAAGGGCCGTTCGGGAGTCCAGCAGGGCCGGGCCGCGCAGCTCCACCTTGCCCATGCGGAAGAGGCGTCCCACAAGGGTCAACACCGCCATCGGATGCCAGCCATAAGGCCGGCGACCGAAGCTGCGCACCATCTCCTCAATCGAGGTACGATCCCCGTTGTCCTGGTTGCGCATGACATAGGTGAGGATCTCCTGCTCCGCCTCCGCCGGCTCCAACAGGTCGCCGCGCCACATGTCCTCAGGGGCGGTGAGGGCAGCGATCAGCGTATCCTCGTTCAAGGTGCCCTTCAGCATGCGCAGGCTGGGGTAGGCGAAGCCGATCAAAGCCTGGCCGGCGCGGGCGAATCGACTTCGTGCGTCGCCGGGCGCGATCGCGTCAAGGCGGGCCCCGTTGAGGTAGAGCCGGGCCGCCTCCAGGCTTGCCGTGGCAAGCTCCTGCATGTCGCTGCGGCGCAGGCTGTTCTGCTGCCCGCGCTGGTCCAGCACGGCGCGGCGCGTCTCGTCCTCCGTGCCCGAGTTCTGTTGCACGTACTTCTGCGTCTTCAGGTACAGCCGGGCCTGTTGCAGCAGCCGCTCGTCCACCGGCAGCACCGCCAGCAGCTCGCCCTTGCCCAGACTCTGCGCGATCAACACCGGCTCGTTCCCGTGGTTCCGATGCTCCGGGGTGATGATGTTGATCGCGATCTCCGCATCCCTGCCGATGACCTGGTCGTCCAGCTTGCGGGCGTAAGCGTAGTCCTGACCGTTGTCCTCGAAGCGGATCTTCTGCTCGTGCAGCACGTCCGTGAAGAACATCTTGCCCAGCAGGTCCAGCACCCGCGATTCCTCGATGTCCGTGGCCTTGATCTCGACCTCGACGTCCTTCTCCGTGTCCGTGAGGAACTCGTAGACCTCGCCATGGCGCTGCAGATAGGACTGGCCTTCCAGCAGCGCCAAGGCCTTGCGCACATCCGCCTCATGCTGCCGGATGTCCACATCCGGCCGATCGATGAGCAAGATGGCCACGTTGCGCACCGTGGCCTTGAACTCGCGCACCCATTTCAGCAGGAAGAGCGCTTTGAGGATCCGGATCGGGAAGCCCGGCCCCAACTGCTTCTCGGCCATCATGATGCTGGTCTGCATGTCGCCGCGAATAGAGGCCGCCAGACCGTCGTACATCAGGTCGAAGGTCGCAAGCCGCCCTACCTCCTGGTCGCGCAAGGCCTTGGCCACCTCTTGGAACACCGCCAGCATCGAGCGCTCTCCCACCGACAGGTACTTGCCGGTAAAGATGTCGTGGCGCGACAGCTGCTGGATGGCCAGCTGGAAGAGGTCGAAGGCGTAGGTGTGGAATGGGTATAACCCGCAGAACTCGTCGCTGCCGCGCCAACCCTGGAAGTTGATCGAGTTGTCGCCAAAGCGGAACAGCGTCTGGAGGTTGTTCTTCTCCCCGTCGTAGATGGCCGTGAGGACTTCCGGCTCATCCTCCTTCTTGGCCAGCAGCCGTTTCTGGATGACCTCCCGCACGTCGGCGCTGGCCAAGGTGATCTTCGTCTTGAAGCGGCCCTGGATCTTGGTGATGTCCTGGGCCTCCAAGCCGCGGAAGGTCCCCAATACCCCTTCCAGATCGGCCTGCGACGTCACGAAGACCCAGGATCGGCCGCCGCAGACCGTCCCCAGGGTCTCGGTGACCGTCTGCAAGTTCAGCATCAGCCGCGAATCCTGCCCGATGAACTGCCCCACCTCGTCGATGAAGAAGTTCAGGCGGAAGCCCGGCGGCTGCCGATCGATGTAGGCCTTGACCCGCTTGGCCAGGTCCTCGACCGATACCTTGTAGTCCTCGCGGACCTGCCTGATCACGCGGTGGGCCTCGTCCTCGGTCACTCCGAAGTGCTCCGCGTAGGCGCGCCCAAAGGCCGCCCTGCGGGCGGTGGCGATGGCTTCGCGATCCCTCTCCCAAGGGCTCCCGTTCACCCGCTCGTAGGTCTCCTTGAAGGGCTGGAAGGCATCGCGCAGGTCCAGGTCGTACTCGAACTGCGCCACGTAGCCCTGCTTGCCGAAGTAGCCCTGCAACTCGTTCAGCACCTTGACGAACACCTCCAGGATCGGCGCTTTGTGGTCGCCGCCGATGCTGTCGTACTTCTGGTCGATGTTGAACAGGACGCTCTGCGAAGGGATCAGGACGCACCTGCGCAGGTTGGCCCGCACGATCTCATCCTCGACCTTTGGCAGCAGCAGATCGGCCGGATGCGCACCGCTCGGCAGCGAGCGGTCGCCGAGCACCAGCGAGAGGATCTTCAGCAGGTGCGACTTGCCCGAGCCGAAGAAGCCGGAGATCCAGACGCCGTTGGCCGTCAATTCGTCCAGGTACCGCTCGGTCAGGATACTCAGCCCCCGGGCGACGTCGCGCGTGACCACGTATTCCTCGAGCTCCGTCTCGAGGTTGCGCTCATCGTCCGCCTTGATGACCCCGTCGATGGGGCGGTCAATGGGCTTGAGGAACAGGTCTCTGATCTTCATGATGGGTTATGGCCTGTACTGGTCGAGGTTCGTGGCCCGGTAGTAGGGGGTGTTGATCTTCGGGCTGGGAATGGACCCGAAGAGCCGCAGATGCGAGCCGCCGCGCGGCTCCTGCACGTATTCGCCGGGGAAGAAGATGACCACCGGCAGCCGGAGCATGGCCGGCTGCAAGGACTCCAGGATGGTATGGGTGCGCAGGAAGGGGAAGACCCTGCCCGGCCCCGTGACCAGCACCAGCTGCGTGTCATCATCATCGATGGCGCGGATCAGCCGGGGGATGAGATGCGACTTGGGATCGGAGTAGTTGTGCAAGGTCTCCATGATCTCCACCCGCTCCAGGTCCGCCTCTTCGCGCAGGAGGTCATCCAGGATCTGGTGCTCCTCCAGCTCCTCCAGCACCAGGGTGAAGAGATCGAGGACCTTCACCCCTATGCCGCCACTGCGCAGGCGACCCGCCAGGCCGTCCACCATCCGCCTCAGGGAGTCTTCCTGCTCCGGCCGGTAGGTCTGGATGAAGATCGGCACCTCATTGGCCAAGCCCTTCATGGCCAGGAATTCGGGATGGCTCAGGATCCCGAACAGCCGCGCGGCGAGGTCGGCCGGCACTTGGGCGGTCATGGGCCGGGAATCTCGGCGTCGGGGACCAGGAAGCCGGCCAGCCAGCGCGGGTCGTCATCTTGGATGGCCGTGGCCACGGCCGGCGACAGAACCGGGCGCAGCACAGTTCCCAACGCATTTCCGGGCCGCCTGACTCCGGGCAGGAGCAGGCCCGCTTCCGTCAGCATTCGAAGCAGCACATTCCGAAGCTTCGTCCGGGTGGCGGCGGTCAGCCTGCCCAGCACTGGATGCACCACAGCCTTCTGGTCCACAAAGGTCTCGTAGTCGGACAGTCGGAGCACCGGATCGAGCGCCGCCAGCTTGTCCCGCAGTAGCTCGGCGGCAAAGTCGAAGACGAAGGGGATCTCCTTGATCGCCGCCAGCCACGCCAAGGCCGCCCGGTCTTCAGCCGTCGCCCTGGCGAGCAGGACGAGCTGCGCTTCCGTCAGCCGCTGCAAGCGCTGGCGCAGCGCGCGCTCCAGGCGCACCGCCGTCCCCGCGCTGCGGCATTGCAGGGCATTGGTGGCCAGGATGCGTGCCTTCGCCACCTGCCAATCGCCTACGGCAAGAAAGCTCTCAGCGACAATCCTGGCCAGCTCGGGCCGGAGCGAAGCAGCGGTGAAGCCGAGCGGGTAGGCGTCGGGACGATCCAAGTGCACACCTGTCGCTGAGCCAGCAGGAGCGGCGGCGGGCCATTATATCAGGCGCTGACCAGCGCAGTCCAGGCTGTTCCCCAGACCCCTGTACAGGTTGTGGCTCCCCGCTGTGTCCCGCTGTGTCCAGCGTTTGGGGGGAAGCTCAAGCGTCCCAAGCCTCGCCCAGTCTCGTCAGGTCGATGCGCGCACGGTTCAACACTTCGCGGGCGATGACATTCTGTGCGTGGGTCGGCCTACGCCGTCCGGATCGTTAGAACGGTGGGTGCAGTTGCCAACGGGGGCTTGACGACTTTCGAATTCAAAGAAGACCAGCCGCATCCAAGCGGGCGATGAACGACCGTTTCGAGGCATGGGCTTCGCGCAAGGCTGCAAGCTCGGTCCGGAATGCATCCACCTTCCGATTGCGTTGGGCCAGGAGTTGCAGATCGCTGAGCAGGGCGACGGCCTCATCGTAGGCCGGAGCCTGCTTGCGGGCGATCTGCCGCTCCACATCCTGCCAGGCGGCGGCGCCGCGCCGGGCCCACGTTTCCAGGCGCAGTTCCTGGGCCGCGGCTGCCGCCCGGGCCCGCTGAGCGCGTGCTTCCTCCGCCATCACGATCTCGCGCTCGCGGCGGAGGGTGCCTTGCGCGTCGGCAGCGGCCAACAGGTCGGCCACGCTGCGGCGCGTCGGCGTCTGAACCGCGCAATCTCTGCCGGCGCTGAACTTGCGGTGCAGCTCGGCCATCACGGCGGCGCCCCTGTCGTCGGCCACCTCCGCCAGCAGCCGATCCTTCTCCCCCACGGGAAGGGCCGCGATCCATGCCTTGAGACCATCCGCAGACCCGGGCTGAGCGCTGGCCTCGGCGGCGGCGGCGAGCAGGTCGACGTCCAACCATAGGAAGTTCGCGAGATCGCTGATCGCTGGCGGCAGATCCGACAGGCCGGGGGGCACGGGGGGCTCGATGTCTTCGTCGGACCAGGCTTCGGATTGAACCCCGAGCAGCCAACCGAGATAGAGCGGTCGCAGATCACCGCGCATGAGCGCCGCACGCACGCCGACAAGCCGGCCCATCCATGACGGTCCGTCGTCGTCTTCGGGGTCGTAGTCGCCGTCATCATTGGAACCGAGAAAGCTCAAGACGATGTGGTCTCCGACCGCTTGGCTGCTGAAGGTGCCATCAGGGACCTCCGCCTGCCGCAGGGCTTGGGCATCGACGGCGGACGCGGGCAGGCGCACCATGAACTCGCGGCTGCCGAAGTTGGACACGTAGACGAAGGCATCGAAGTAGCGGGCCATCATCGCCGATGGGTCGCCGCCGAAACTACCGAAGTGGTATTCGTTGGTGAAGCGCGTGGGACTGATCTGCGCTCGCGTCGAGAGCCGTCGCAGCTCGTCCATCTGCGTTCGGTTCAAGGGGCGATCGATGGCGACGAACTCGTAGTACTAGTATTCGGACATGGTTGGGGTGCTCCTCGGCGGGGCGGCATCGGTGGACGGTTTGCTGGAACGGCTTGCTGAAGTCACCGAGCGCTGGGCCAGCCCAACGTCATGATATCGTTCGGGCTGTGCGCTGAAGGGCAGCGTCGTTGAAAATCAGGCCAAGGTCCGAGGCCAGAGCGTGACGCGGATCAAGGAGGGGCTGACATCGAAGGCCAGCGGTGGGCTGCCGTTGTCCTGCAAAGCGCGACGAGCGATGGTGATGCCCGCGCCGAAGCGCTGCACGAAGCCCAGCACCCGCAGCGCTTCGGCCAGGCTGGGATTGCGATAGTCGCTCACGCCCGGCTGGCCGAAGTTGTCGGCGGTCACCGCTCCGTAGGGTCCGCCCGGGCTGCTGATCTCGATGCGGTCGTCATACCAAGTCAAACGGACAGGAGCGTTTGTCGCCTCGTAGCTTCGGTGCATGACCGCGTTGCGCAGCATCTGCTGCAGTGCCGGCAGCGGGTAGAGGGAGCTGCGGCGTTCGCGATCGGCGCCCGTGATATCCACCGCGGTGCGGTTGTGCGAGGCCAGCTTGTCATCGATCCGCCGCAGCTGGTCGGCCACAGGCCCGTCCAACACCAACTCGTCCACCACGGGGTCCGACAGATCCTGCCCCGCGACCCGCAGGAACTGGATGTAGGCCCCCGGCAGATGCTCGCGAGGGCGTGCGCTCAGCACCAACAACCCCAACACGGTTGGAATGGGGTCATCGGCCGCCGCCACCATCTTGGTCGCCGCGAGCCGCTGTTCGTAACTGCGGTCGTTGGCTGCGATCACGTCGGGAGCGAAGGCCGCCGGCAGGTATTCGTCCTCGAAACGCCGGCGGTCAAGGTCGTTCAGTGATGCCGCCGGCACCGGCCGGATATCGAAGGGGCGCTCGCCGTAGCGCCGCTTCTCGTTGAGGATGCGTTCATCCTGGGCCGAGGCGATGCCACGTCTGGATCCCGTGCGAATGTGGATACGCCCGCGGAAGCGGACCGGTGGCGAATCCGCCGGCCAGACCGTCACCACCGCTACGTCCGCGCCACCGAGATCTCGCTTGGCCACCGTCATGGTCGGCGGGGGGACGATGTTTCCGTCCGACTTCATGTCGGCCAACTGGCGGAGCAGTTCGTCCGTCAGTCCGGTGCCCGTCGGCTGCCCGTTGTCGCGCACACCCACGAATACCACCCCGGGGCGGCCGTGGCCAGGCAGGTCATTCGCCATTGCGCAGACCGCTTCCCGGACCTTGGTAGGCGCATCGCCCTTGAATGACTCCTTGCGTTCTACCAGGTCCGACTCCAGATCGAAGAGCATCCGCTGCAGGTCGTGATCGCTGTAAGGGTTCATCGCCTGGGTTGCTCCGCATCGTTGAACAGGTGAAGGCCAGGGTCACCGGATGGTCCACCAGACAATAAGCACGTGGCGTGACAGGCATGGCTGACTCCGGTATCCTGAGGGGGTGTCAACGCCTTCGAGACCCGGAGTCAGGCCATACCAGAGCAGCTTAGCACAGAAGTCGGGACGGGTGCGGTGCGACCGCGCTGGGACAGGAAGATCAGTGCCGACCTGGCGGCGAACTACGAAGCCCGGATGGGGGCCGGGGTGAGTCAACGTTCGCTCGCGGCGGCGCTTGACGTGCCGCGGGCCAGGGTCACCGGATGGTCCACCCATCCGACGGCACGAGCCAGGCGTGCAACTCACCGTCCCAACGGATCTGGGCCGCGCCTCCAACGGCCTGGGAGTGGCCATGCTCAGGTGGACCATCCGGTGACCCTGGCCGCCCGCGACACCATCATCCGTCCCCTACGAGGAGACTGCAATGGCTCCGGTTGCTGGAGCGATCTACAGGGTGCTGCCGCGCATGAGCCGCGCAAGGCAGTACGCAAGCGATCGCCTGATCGTCCCGGGGAATGCATGACGCCGTTGGGAAACGTCGAGCGGACGGATGCCTGCGTTCGGTGCCCAACCGAAGCGCGCCGCCACGACCGCCCGGGGAATGAATTCCCGGGCTCGTACAAGGGGAATACCCCTCCGGGGTTTCAAAGACCTGGAGGCCGGTCAGAGCTGGGAAATGCGCTGGTCTCGCGGCCCGCGGTCGTCGAAGTCCCGCCAGGGACTTTCCTCTCGAGAGAGCCCGGGAATTCATTCCCCGGGCAGACGGCGACACACAAAGGTCCGACTTTCCTTGTCATGACTGACTACTACTTTCGGATGATATCTGAGATCCTCGCCAACGTCCGGATACCAAGAGCGCCTCCGACACCCGCCAGACACAGCTATGACTTCGGTCAGATACAACCATGACTTCGGCCAGACATAGCTATGACCGAGGTCAAGTCATCCTATGAGTTGGGTCCACTCCCCCTATGACTTGTCCCAACTCATAGCTATGACCCGCACCCACTCCCCCTAAGACTTAGCCCCCTCCCCCCGCCAACCACCCCCCACCACCACAAGAAGCGGCGGCCGCTTCACGAATGAAGGGCCGCCGCTGAGTCGCTGCTATTCGGTTGTTCTCTCAGCTATCGCTCCGCACCACCACCATGCTGGCTGCCGTCCGGAGGCTGGTTACCGTGGGCCACTCGCCCCGGCGCCCCAGCCCCCTCCCGCCATCAACTCGCGCGCCGCAGCGGCAGGTTCAGCGGGTCATCCGGATGCTCCGCGTCCCAGAGCAGCTTCAGCTCCTCGTCGCTCAGGCCCATGTTGGCGCGGTTCAGGATCTCGCCGCGGTAGGCGCCGCGATTGCCCAGGGCGCGGTCCAACTCCGGGTCCGGGACGATGCGCGTCCGCACCCGGCCCTGCCGGTCCATGGTCGGCCGAATGCGCCCCATGCCCGGCAGGCGCACAGCAGCGCCGCCACGGCAGTAATGCACCACCGCGCTGCGCACCGCCTTGAGCACACGCTCCACTTCCTCCGCCGTGAGGCCGCTGCGGTTGGCCGTCCACTCCGCCAGCTCTTCCAGCTCGATGGTTCGACCGTACACCAACTGGGGGCCAAGGGACTTCAGGGCCGCGATCAGGTATGCCATTTCAATCATCGCTTTCAGGTAGGGATGAGGCCGGATAAGGGGCTCGATCGTCGGTGCTGGCCAGCGGATCTCTGATCGATCTGCATGTATGAACACCGACGCAGTGGCTCCAGTTCCGACAACTGGATGAGGATGGGATGAGAGCGGAGTGGCAGCAACCTGCGCCCCTGCCGGCCGCCGTGCTGAAACCGCCCAGCTCAGCCCCGGCGACCTGCGCCTCGGCTCCACCCACATCCCGGTCGGCTGCCGGGCCCGCTTGCGGTTTGGGGGTACCGTCGAAGCAAGATCCCCTCTTCCCGACCTTTCTGCTACGCTCAACGCTCAGGTCGGCTGCACCGCTCCTGCAACGCGGTCATCCTGCCAGTTCTTACTGGGCGGTGGCACTTGCCAGCCACGCGTCAACCCCTGCCAATGCAAGGAGGCACCGATGCAGTTCACTCTGGAGTGTGAGCGCGAAGCCGATGGCCGCTGGCTGGCCGAGGTCGTGGAACTGCCCGGCGTGCTGGCCTATGGAGCATCGGCCAACGAGGCCATCGCCAAGGCGGAGGTGCTCGCGCTGAGGGTTCTTGCCGAACGTCTGGAGCAGGGGGAAGCCCAGCCCCTGAGCATCGTCATCTCGGTGCCGGCGGCAGCATGAGCCAGTGGCCTTCGCGCAAGGCCAGGCACGTGTTCGCCGCGCTGCTAAGGCTTGGCTGGCATCTGAAGCGGCAGACAGGGTCGCACCGCACACTTGCTCGTGAGGGATGGACGGACTTCGTGTTCGCCTTTCATGATGCCGAGGAACTCGGTCCGCGCATGCTGGCCCGCATCGCCAAGCACACGGGGCTCAGCCCTGAAGACCTGTAGCACCAATCCAACGCGTGAAAACAGACCAGACCATGCCCACCCCCTCACCCAGCCCCGAATCCCACTGGTTCGCCACCAACCGTGCCAACTGGGATGAGCGCGTGGGCCAGCACCTGGACAGCCCGTTCTACGACCTGGCCGGCTTCAAGCAGGGCCGCTGCACTCTCAGGGACTTCGACCTGGCCATGCTGCCTGACGTGGCCGGCAAGGACCTCGTGCACCTGCAATGCCATTTCGGCCTGGACACCCTGTCCTGGGCGCGGCGCGGGGCGCGGGTGACCGGGCTCGATTTCTCCGCGCCCGCTGTCGCCGCCGCGCAGGCCATCGCCCTTGAGCTGGGGATTCCCGCCCGCTTCGTCCAGGCCAACGTCTACGACGCCCTCCAGGCCCTGGGCGCCGACTTTGACATCGTCTACACCGGCCTGGGCGCCCTCTGCTGGCTGCCGGACCTGGAGCGCTGGGCCGACCAGGTGGAGGGCCTGCTGCGTCCCGGCGGTACCTTGGCCCTGGCCGAGTTCCACCCCTTCACCGACGTCTTCGGCGACGAGGACCTGCGGGTGATCGGTTTCTTCTCCAAGCCCTCGGTCCAGCAGATCTGGACCGAAGAGGTATGGGACGGCGAAAAGGTGACCGGCAGTCCGAACATCTGAGGGC
>WBZV01001030.1_pt1 | contig 13902 bp, 12 predicted proteins | sample 5204221 | NCBI WGS metagenome assembly WBZV01 (sample SAMN12344360, study PRJNA552823) | activated sludge metagenome | biome: Activated sludge suspended growth; feature: Nitrification reactor; material: Wastewater; isolation source: activated sludge from nitrification reactor of wastewater...
GCGTCGAACCACTCGGCCTCGCGCGTCGCCTCGGGGCGGCGGTGGTAGCCGACCATCATGCCGGGTGAGTGGCCGACGACCTCGCCGGTGGAGCCGGCGGGCAGTTCGCGGCCGTCTTCGGCTATCAGGCGCATGTCGGTGCCGGGCGCGGGCCGGCCGACGGTGTGCAGCTTGATCGGATGCGCATGCGCCTCGAGGATGCAGGTACCGCCGCCTTCGGTCATGCCGTAGAACTCCACCAGAGCGCCCGGCCAGCGCGCCAGCACATCGGCCTTCAGCGCCGCGGAGAACGGCGCACTGGTGCAGAACTTCATGCGGAAGGCGGAGAGGTCGAAGGCCTCGAAGTCGGGCACGGCCATCAGGCGCTGGTACTGCACCGGCACCAGCATGGTGTGCGTGGCGCGCCGCGCTTGCGCGATCTCGAGGTAGCGCCGCGCATCGAACTTCTTCATCAGCACCACCGCGCCGCCGAAGGCGAGCGAGGGGAAGAACACCACCAGCGTGGTGTTGGAGTACAGCGGCGTGGCCAGCAGCGTCACCGCCTGCGGCCCGTAGCCGTAGGGCAGGCCGCGCTTCACGTGCGCCCAGCGCATGCCGTGCGGCTGCACGATGCCTTTGGGCTCGCCGGTGGTGCCCGAGGAATAGATGATGTTGAACGGCGACTCGGGTCGGATCTCCACCGGCGCCGGCCGCGCGCCGGGCGGCGCGAGCCACGCGTCGAGACGGGCGAGATCCTCGTCGTCGAACAGGCGCCTGGCCTGCGCATCCTCGTGCATGCGCGCCAGCGCGGCCGGCGTGCTGCCGGGCGCGAGCGGCGCCACCACCACGCCGGCGCGCAGCGCGCCGAGAAAGAGCGCGGCCTGCATCACCGAGGGCGTGGCGCAGGTCGCGATGCACTCGCCCGGCGCGATGCCGTCGCGTTGCAGGGCTGCGGCGATGCGATCCATCAGCGCGTCGAGCTCGGCGTAGTTCAGCGCTCGCTCGTCGTCGGCCAGTGCCAGCGCCTCGGGCCGCTGCTGCGCATGGCGGCGAATGCACGCCGCAACGGTGTCGAACGGCGTCTCGGCAATCATGTTCACTGCTATACCATCCTCTTCGAACAGGAGTCCGATGATGGCCAGCAAGCACGCCACTTTCCAGTGGGACGACCCCCTGCTGCTCGAGCAGCAGCTCAGCGAGGACGAACGCGCCGTGCGCGACGCCGCGCGCGACTACTGCCAGGGCCGCCTGGCCCCGCGCATCCTCGAAGCCTTCCGCCACGAGCAGACCGACCCGGCCATCTTCCGCGAGATGGGCGAGCTCGGCCTGCTCGGCCCGACGATCCCCGAGGCCTACGGCGGCGCCGGCCTGAACTACGTCTGCTACGGCCTGATCGCGCGCGAGGTCGAGCGCGTCGACTCCGGCTACCGCTCGATGATGAGCGTGCAGAGCTCGCTGGTGATGGTGCCGATCCACGCCTTCGGCACCGAAGCGACCAAGCAGAAGTACCTGCCCAGGCTGGCGCGCGGCGAGTGGATCGGCTGCTTCGGCCTGACCGAGCCGAATCACGGCTCCGACCCCGGCAGCATGATCACGCGGGCGAAGAAGGTGGCCGGCGGCTACGAGCTGTCGGGCTCCAAGATGTGGATCAGCAACAGCCCGATCGCCAACGTGTTCGTGGTCTGGGCCAAGGACGACGAAGGCGCGATCCGCGGCTTCGTGCTCGAGAAGGGGTTCAAGGGCCTGTCCGCCCCGGCCATCCACGGCAAGGTGGGCCTGCGCGCCAGCATCACCGGCGAGATCGTCATGGACCGGGTGTTCTGCCCCGAGGAGAACGCCTTCCCCGAGGTGCGCGGGCTGAAGGGCCCCTTCACCTGCCTGAACAGCGCCCGCTACGGCATCGCCTGGGGGGCGCTGGGCGCGGCCGAAGACTGCTTCGCACGGGCGCGCCAGTATGTGCTGGACCGGAACCAGTTCGGCCGGCCGCTGGCGGCCAACCAGCTGATCCAGAAGAAGCTGGCCGACATGGAAACCGAGATCACGCTCGGGCTGCAGGGCTGCTTGCGGCTGGGGCGCATGAAGGACGAGGGCACGGCCTCGGTGGAAGTCACCTCCATCATGAAGCGCAACAGCTGCGGCAAGGCGCTGGAGATCGCCCGAGCGGCGCGCGACATGATGGGCGGCAACGGCATCAGCGACGAGTTCGGCGTGGCGCGGCACCTGGTCAACCTCGAGGTGGTGAACACCTACGAGGGCACGCACGACGTGCATGCGCTGATCCTCGGCCGCGCGATCACGGGCATCGCGGCGTTCAGCAACTGATGATTCCCTGGCTGCGCGGCCCGCACGACGCGCTGCCCGACACGCGCCGCGCGCTCGGCCCCGACTCCGAGGCGCCGGGGCTGCTCGCCGCCGGCGGCGAACTGACGCCGCAGCGGCTGGCCGAGGCCTATGCCAAGGGCATCTTCCCCTGGTACAGCCAGGGCCAGCCGGTGCTGTGGTGGTCGCCCGACCCGCGCATGGTGCTGTTCACCGACGAGTTCCGCCTCAAGCGCTCGCTGCGCAAGACGATAGCAAAGTTCATCCGCACGCCCAGCTGCGAGGTGCGCATCGACAGCGCCTTCCGCCGCGTCATCGCGGCCTGTGCCGGCACGCCGCGCGAAGGCCAGGACGGCACCTGGATCGTGCCCGAGATGGTCGAGGCCTACAGCGCCTGGCATCGCCTCGGCGCGGTGCACAGCGTCGAGACCTGGTGGGACGGCGAGCTCGCCGGCGGCCTGTACGGCGTGAGCCTGGGCCGCATGTTCTTCGGCGAGTCGATGTTCTCGCACCGCAGCGACGCCTCCAAGATCGCGCTGGCCGCGCTGGTGTGCTTCTGTCGCGCGCACGGCGTGGCGATGATCGACTGCCAGCAGCGCACCAGCCACCTCGCCTCGCTGGGCGGGCGCGAGCTGCCGCGCGCCGAGTTCGAGCGCCGCCTCACCCTTGCCCTGGGGGCCGAGCCCATCCGCGATTGGACCTATGATGCGTCGCAGTGGCGCCAGCTGGGATTCACCGGCGCCGACGCCGAGCAGGACCCCGGCCCGTGACGCACCCGAAAGAGCTTCCGCTCGCCTCGCTGCAGTTCTACGCCACCGCACCCTATCCGTGCAGCTACGTGGCCGGCCGCATGGCGCGCTCGCAGGTCGCCACGCCCTCGCACCTGATCCACGCCGACGCCTACTCGGGCCTGGTCGCCAACGGCTTCCGGCGCAGCGGCATGTTCACCTACCGGCCCTACTGCGACGGCTGCCGCGCCTGCGTGCCGCTGCGCGTGCCGGTGGCCGGCTTCCAGCCCACGCGCAGCCAGCGCCGCGCCTGGAAGCAGCACGCGAACCTCAAGTCGCGCGTGCTGCGCCTGTGCTTCGTGCCCGAGCACTACCAGCTCTACCTGCGCTACCAGGCCGGCCGCCACAGCGGCGGCGGCATGGACCACGACTCGATCGACCAGTACACGCAGTTCCTGCTGCAGAGCCGCGTCAACAGCCGCCTGGTCGAGTTTCGCGAGCCGACCGAGGATGGCTCGCCGGGCGCGCTGAAGATGGTCTCCATCCTCGACATCCTCAACGACGGCCTCTCGGCGGTCTACACCTTCTTCGAGCCCGAGGAAGGCGCGAGCTACGGCACCTACAACGTGCTGTGGCAGATCGAGCAGACGCGCGCGCTGAAGCTGCCGCACGTCTACCTCGGCTACTGGATCTCGGGCAGCGAGAAGATGGCCTACAAGGCGAAGTTCGGCCCGCACGAGCTGCTGCTCGACGGCCGCTGGCAGCGGCCGCCGTCAGCCGATTGAGGCCAGCACCTCGTCGGCGATCGCCATGCAGGCGGTGAGGCCGGGCGACTCGATGCCGAACAGGTTGACCAGCCCGGCGATGCCGTGCGTCTCGGCGCCCTGCACGACGAAGTCAGCCGCGGCACTGCCCGGCCCGCCGAGCTTGGGGCGCACGCCGCTGTAGGCCGGCTGCAGCGAGCCGTCGCGCAAGCCCGGCCAGTAGCGGCGGATCTCGGCGTAGAAGCTCTCGCCGCGCGCGGGGTCGACGCGGTAGTCGATCGCGTCCGGCGCGCCGGGCGGCAGCCATTCCACATCCGGGCCGAAGCGCGCCTGGCCGGCCAGATCGAGCGTGAGGTGCACGCCCAGGCCGGCCTGCTCCGGCACCGGGTAGATCAGGCGCGAGAACGGCGCGCGGCCGGCCAGCGAGAAATAGTTGCCCTTGGCGTGATGGCCCTGCGGCACGTGCTGCGCGGCCAGCCCCTGCGTGGCCGAGGCCAATGCCGGTGCCCACAGGCCGGCGGCATTGACGACGATGCGTGCGCCGAGCTCCATCGGTGCGTCGCCGCCGACCGCGACCACGTGGCCGCCGCCAGCGTCGCCAGCGCAACGCAGCCCCAGCACCGGCGAGCACAGCGCGAGCGCGCCGCCGGCGGCCTCCATGTCGCCCTGCAAGGCGAGCATCAGGCCGTGGCTGTCGACGATGCCGGTCTCGGGCGAGAGCAGCGCGGCGCTGCAACGCAGCGCGGGCTCCAGCGCCGCCGCTTCGGCGGGCGTGAGCCATTGCAGTTCCACGCCGTTGGCCGCGGCCTTGGCGCGCGTGGCATCGAGTGCCGCATGCTGCTCGGCCGAGGTGGCTACCACCAGCTTGCCGCAGCGCCGGTGCGCAACGCCGTGCGAGGCGCAGAACTCGTAGAGCTGCGCGCGCCCCTGCACGCACAGCCGCGCTTTCAGCGAACCCGGCGGGTAGTACAGCCCGGCGTGGATCACCTCGCTGTTGCGCGAGCTGGTGCCGGTGCCGATGGCGTCGGCGCGCTCGAGCACGATGGTCTCCAGGCCGCTGCGCGCCAGCGCGCGGCCCACCGCCAGCCCCACCACGCCGGCACCGATCACCAGGGCATCGACTCGATCCATGCTTGCGATTCTCGCGCCACAAAAGCAAACGGCCGGGGAATCCCGGCCGCGCTTGCTGATCTGTCTGGATCGGTGGTGGGCGGCGAGGGTTTCGAACCCCCGACCCCCGCAGTGTGAATGCGATGCTCTACCCCTGAGCTAGCCGCCCTCGCCTTTCCGCAGAGCCGCAGATTATGCCACAGCCGGCTCGGCCGCCTTCCACACCGTCTTGCCGCCGCTGGCCTGGTCGAGCTCGGCGATCAGCGCCGCATGCGCCTGCACCTCGTCCGCATCGGCCGCGATCACCGGCAGCGTGAAAGCCGACAGGTCGACGCTCTCCAGCGCCACCTCGGCCGTCGACGCCTCGACCTCGTCGATGACCAGCGAATCCTGGCCGCGCGTCATGCGGATGTAGACCTCGGCCAGCAGCCCGGCGTCGAGCAGCGCGCCGTGCAGGCTGCGGCTGGCGTTGTCGACCTCGAGGCGCTTGCACAGCGCATCCAGCGAGTTCGACTTGCCCGGGAACATCTCGCGCGCCATCAGCAGCGTGTCGGTGATCTGGCCCACCTGCGCCTCGAACGCCGGCCGCGCGAGCCGCTTCAGCTCGGCGTTGAGGAAGCCGACGTCGAAGGCGGCGTTGTGGATCAGGATCTCGGCGCCGGCGAGGTAGTCCATCAGCTCGTCGACGATCGCCGCGAACAGCGGCTTGTCGGCGAGGAACTCGTCGGTCAGCCCGTGCACCTTCACCGCGTCCTCGTGGCTCGCGCGCTCGGGGTTCAGGTAGAAGTGCAGGTTGCGGCCCGACAGGCGCCGGTTGAGCATCTCCACGCAGCCGATCTCGATGATGCGGTCGCCGGATTCGGCGTTCAGGCCGGTGGTTTCGGTGTCGAGGAAGATCTGTCGCATGGTCTTGCCTCAGGCGGATGCGAGCCGCGCCCCGCGCAGCCACAGCCAGGCGCCGACCGCGACCATGGGCACGCACAGCCACTGGCCCATGCTCATGTTCAGCGCCAGCAGGCCGAGGAAGGCATCGGGCTCGCGGAAGAACTCGGCGATGAAGCGGAACACGCCGTAGCCGATCAGGAACAGGCCCGCCACCTGGCCCGGGCCGCGCGGCTTGCGGCCGTAGATCCACAGGATCACGAACAGCGCCAGCCCTTCCATCAGGAACTGGTAGACCGGCGAAGGGTGGCGCGGCAGCAGGCTGCCCGACTGCGGGAACACCATCGCCCAGGGCAGGCCCGGGTCGGCGGCGCGACCCCACAGCTCGCCGTTGATGAAGTTGCCGACGCGCCCGCTCGCCAGGCCCGTGGGCACGGCCGGCGCGATCAGGTCCATCAGTTGCAGGAAGGGCCGGCCCTTGGAGCGCGCGTAGAGCGCCATCGCGCCGATCACGCCGAGCAGCCCGCCGTGGAAGGCCATGCCGCCCTTCCACACCGCGAACACCTCGAGCGGATGCTCGGCGTAGTAGCCGGGCTTGTAGAAGAGCACGTAGCCGAGCCGCCCGCCCACCACCACGCCGAGCACGCCCCAGAAGAGCAGGTCCTCGACATCGCGGCGCGTCCAGCCCGCCTGCGCGAACTGCGGCATCTGGGCGCGGCGCCCGGCCAGCCAGAGGAAGAGGCCGAACGCGACCAGGTAGGTGATGCCGTACCAGTGGATCGCCACCGGCCCGAGCTGCAACGCGACCGGATTGAACTGCGGATGAACGAGCATGCGCGAACGATAACCCAGCCCGCGTGGCCGGCTTTGCATCGGTTGGACGCAGCTGCTGTTGCCGCGGCCGACAATCCGCCTCCCGATCCCGCGCCGACCGAGGGGTGAGCGATGAGCAAGATCAACCGCCGTTCCGCCAACATCACCGAGGGCGTGGCGCGCGCGCCGAATCGCTCGATGTACTACGCGCTGGGCTACCAGGAAGGCGACTTCAAGAAGCCCATGATCGGCGTGGCCAACGGGCACTCGACCATCACGCCCTGCAACTCGGGCCTGCAGCGCCTGGCCGACGCGGCGGTGATCGGGCTGAAGGAAGCCGGCGCCAACCCGCAGATCTTCGGCACGCCGACCATCTCCGACGGCATGGCGATGGGCACCGAGGGCATGAAGTATTCGCTGGTGTCGCGCGAGGTGATCGCCGATTGCGTCGAGACCTGCGTCGGCGGCCAGTGGATGGACGGCGTGATGGTGATCGGCGGCTGCGACAAGAACATGCCCGGCGGCATGATGGGCATGCTGCGCGCCAACGTGCCGGCGATCTACATCTACGGCGGCACCATCCTGCCCGGCCGCTACAAGGGCCAGGACCTCAACATCGTCAGCGTCTTCGAGGCGGTCGGCCAGTTCACGGCCGGCAAGATGAGCGAGGAGGACTTCTGCCAGATCGAGCGCCGCGCGATCCCCGGCAGCGGCTCCTGCGGCGGCATGTATACCGCCAACACCATGAGCTCGGCCTTCGAGGCGCTCGGCCTGAGCCTGCCCTACGCGTCGACCATGGCCAACGTCGAGGGCGAGATCGTCGCCATGGTCGAGCACGCGGCCAAGGTGCTGGTCGAGGCGGTGAAGGCCGATCTCAAGCCGCGCGACATCGTCACGAAGAAGGCGATCGAGAACGCCGTGGCCGTGATCATGGCCACCGGCGGATCGACCAACGCGGTGCTGCACTTCCTCGCCATTGCGCATGCGGCCGGCGTGGAGTGGACCATCGACGACTTCGAGCGCATTCGCCAGCGCACGCCGGTGCTGTGCGACTTGAAGCCGAGTGGCCAGTACCTCGCAGTCGATCTGCATCGCGCCGGCGGCATCCCCGCGGTGATGAAGCAGTTGCTGAAAGCCGGCCTGCTGCACGGCGAGTGCAAGACCATCACCGGCAAGACCGTGGCCGAGAACCTCGCGGCCGTTCCCGATCTTTCGAGCGAGCAGAAGGTGATCCGCCCGGTGGCCGACCCGATCTACGCGCAGGGCCACCTCGCCATCCTCAAGGGCAACCTCAGCCCCGAAGGCTGCGTGGCCAAGATCACCGGGCTGAAGAACCCGAAGATCACCGGGCCGGCGCGCGTCTTCGACGACGAGCAATCGGCGCTGGCGGCCATCATGGCCGGCCGGATCAAGGCCGGCGACGTGATGGTGCTGCGCTACCTCGGCCCCAAGGGCGGGCCCGGCATGCCGGAGATGCTCGCGCCCACCGGCGCGCTGATCGGCCAGGGGCTGGGCGAATCGGTCGGCCTGATCACCGACGGCCGCTTCTCTGGCGGCACCTGGGGCATGGTGGTGGGCCACGTCGCGCCCGAGGCCTACGAGGGCGGCACGATCGCGCTGGTGAACGAAGGCGACTCCATCACCATCGACGCCACCACGCTGACGCTGCAGCTCAACGTGGCCGAGGCCGAGATTGCCAAGCGTCGTGCAGCGTGGAAGCGCCCGGCGCCGCGCTATACCCGCGGCGTGCTGGCGAAATTCGCGATGAATGCCTCGAGCGCCAGTTCCGGCGCGGTGCTCGACAAGTTCGAGCCGAAGTGAACTACTTGCCGGCCTTCCTGGCGCGCTTGGCCATCTTGTCCATGCCCAGCGAGACGAGGTTCTTCTCGCGGCGCTCGCGCTTGCGCTCGTCCATCTTCTCCATCTCGCGGCGCTTGGTCAGGCCGGTGCCGTCGGCCCAGGCCCACCAGACCGCGGCCAGCGCGAAGGGAACGGCAAACTTCCACAGATCGCCGCTGAGATTCCAGGTCCAGTTGGCCATGGGGCCGAAACCGAGGAAGTGCAGCAGGATGATCCCCACGCCGATGACGATGAAAAACATGCTTCCGCTCCGCCGGGCCGGCACTTCGGCGCAAGTTGCGCGTCAACCGTAGCCCCTACAATTCGTTGATGGCACTGTAGCCGAGGCCTCGGCCGCCCGGGTGTCGAAACATCCGCAGATTTCCCCGTTTGACGTTTGATCTCGAAAGGAAAACGATGAAGCTGTTCCCCGCTCTCGCGCTGGTTGCTGCCGCCGCCACCGTGTCCGCTCCCGCCCTGGCCGACGAGGCCCTGGCCAAGGCCAAGAACTGCATGGCCTGCCACGCCGTCGACAAGAAGCTGGTCGGCCCGGCCTACAAGGACGTCGCCGCCAAGTACGCCGGCCAGAAGGACGCTGCCGACAAGCTGGCGCAGAAGGTGATCAAGGGCGGCGTGGGCGTCTGGGGCCAGATCCCGATGCCCGCCAACGCGCAGGTCAACGATGCCGAGGCCAAGAAGCTGGTCGCCTGGATCCTGACCCTCAAGTGATCCCGGCTCGCGCCTGATGAACGAAGCCCCGCTTAGGCGGGGCTTCTTCTTTTCTTGCCCAGAATCAAGCGCAGGCGCGGCGCAGCGCCTCACGAACCTGCGGCGCCAGCGCGAAGCGTTCGCCGTGGCGCTCGGCCAGTGCATCGGCGCGGCGCAGGAAGTTCTCCAATCCTTCGGAACGCACGAACTGCAGCGCCCCACCCGTCCAGGCCGGGAAGCCGATGCCGAAGATCGAGCCGATGTTGGCCTCGGCCACGCTGCCGAGCACGCCTTCGGCCAGGCAGCGCGCCGTCTCGATCGCCTGGCGGTAGAGGAAGCGCTGCTTGAGTTCCTCGAAGTCGCTCACGAGACCGGCCTTCTCGAAGGGCTTCAGCCCCGCCCACAGCCGCTTGGGCTCGCCCGCCGGATAGTCGTAGAAGCCGCCACCGGCGGCGCGGCCGGCGCGGCCGAACTCCTTGACCAGACGCTCGACCAGCGCCTCGCCGGCCGCCGGCTCGCGGCTGCGCCCCTCGGCCGCGAAGTCGGCGCGCGTCTGCTCGATCACGTGCACCGACAGCGACAGCGAGGTCTCGTCGAGCACCGCCAGCGGGCCGACCGGCATGCCGGCTGCCTCGGCCGCATGCTCGACCAGCGGCGCGGCGATGCCCTCTTCCAGCATCGCGGCGCCTTCCATCACGTAAGTGCCGAAGACGCGGCTGGTGAAGAAGCCGCGCGAATCGTTGACGACGATCGGCGTCTTGCCGAGCGCGAGCACGTAGTCGTAGGCGCGTGCGATGGTCTCGTCGTCGGTCGCCTTGCCGCGGATGATCTCGACCAGCTTCATCCTGTGCACCGGCGAGAAGAAATGCAGGCCGACGAAGCGCTGCGGTGCGGCGCTGGCCTGCGCCAGGCCGCTGATCGGCAGCGTCGAGGTGTTGGAGGCGAAGATGCCGCCCTCGGCGAGCAGCGGCTCGGCCTCGCGCGTCACCTGCGCCTTGAGCGCGCGCTGCTCGAACACCGCCTCGATGATGAGCTCGCAGCCCTTCAGGTCGGCCACGTCGGCGCTGGGCGTCACGAGTTCGTGCTTGGCCGCCTGCCGCGCCTTGTCGATAGCGACATCCTCGAGCACGCAGGGGATGCCACGCGACGCGTTCGCCTGTGCGATGCCCGCACCCATCATGCCGGCGCCGATCACGCCGACGCGCTTCGGCTTCCAGGGCGGAACGCCTTGCGGGCGCGCCTTGCCGGCCTTGATCGCGTTGAGGTCGTAGAAGAAGGCCTGGATCATGTTGCGCGCGGTCTGCCCGGTCATGATCCTGGCGAGCTTGCGGCTCTCGATGCGCGTGGCGGTGTCGTAGTCGACCAGCGCGCCTTCCACCATCGCCTCGAGAATCGCCTGCGCCGCCGGATAGAGCCCGCGCGACTTGGCGGCCAGCATCGCCGGCGCCACCGTCAGGCCCATCGCTATCTTCGGGCTGGCCGGCGTGCCGCCGGGCATCCTGTAGTCCTTGCGATCCCAGGGCTGCTGGGCCTGCGGATGCTCGGCGATCCAGGCCAGCGCCATCTCGCGCAGATCGTCCATCGTCGAGCCGATGCCGTCGACCAGGCCAAGTTCCAGCGCTTCGCGCGGGCCGAACAGCTTGCCTTCCATCAGCAGGGGCTGCGCCGCCATCAGGCCGAGCAGGCGCACGGTCTTGGTGATGCCGGTGGCACCAGGAATCAAGCCCAGCGACACCTCGGGCGTGCCGAAGCGGACCGTGCGCTCGCCTCGTTCATCCAGCGCGAAGCGCGCGTGCGCGGCCAGCGCCAGCTCCCAGCCGCCGCCGAGCGCCGCGCCGTTGAGCAAGGCCACCACCGGACGGCCGAGCGTTTCGAGGCGGCGGAAGCTGCGCTTCATCGCCTCGATCGCGGCGAAGGCCGCCGGCGCGTCGGCCTCGGTCATGGTCAGCACGCTGTCGAGCTGCGCGCCTGCGAAGAAGGTCTTCTTCGCCGAGGTGACGAGCACGCCCTTGATGCGCTCCTTGTCGGCCTCGACGCGCTCGACCACCGCGGCCAGATCGGCCTGCCACTGCACGGTCATGGTGTTGACCGGCGCGCCGGGTGCATCGTGGGTGATGGTCGCGATGCCGTCGGCGCCGAGTTCGTAGCGGATGGTGCCCAAGATCAGATCCTCTCGATGATCGTCGCGATGCCCATGCCGCCGCCCACGCACAGCGTGATGAGGCCGCGCTTCAGCTGGCGTCGCTCCAGCTCGTCGAGCAGCGTGCCGAGCAGCATCGCGCCGGTGGCGCCGAGCGGATGGCCGAGCGCGATCGCGCCGCCGTTGACGTTGACCTTCTCGTGCGGCACGCCCATCTCGCGCATGAAGCGCATCGGCACGGCCGCGAAGGCCTCGTTGACCTCGAACAGGTCGATGTCGTCCACCGTCAGCCCCGCCTTGGCGAGCACCTTGCGCGAGGCCGGCATCGGGCCGGTGAGCATGATGGTCGGGTCGGCGCCCGACAAGGCGGTGGCGACGATGCGCCCGCGCGGCGAGAGCCCGAGCTCGCGCCCCTTGGCCTCGCTGCCGATCAGCACCGCCGCCGCGCCGTCGACGATGCCCGAGGCATTGCCGGCGGTGTGCACGTGCGCGATGCGCTCGACCTGCGGGTAACGCGCCAGCGCCACCGCATCGAAGCCCATCGCGCCCATCTCGGCGAAGGCCGGCTTGAGCTGCGCCAGGCCTTCCAGCGTGGTGCGCGGCTTGAGAAATTCATCGCGCTCGAGCACCGGCAGGCCGATCTCGTCGTCCACCGCGATCACCGAGCGGTCGAAGCGCCCTTCGGCCTGCGCCGCCGCGGCGCGCTGCTGCGACGTGAGCGCATAGCGGTCGACGTCGTCGCGGCCCCAGCCGCCCAGCGTGGCGATCAGGTCGGCGCCTATGCCCTGTGGCACGAAGCCGGTGGCGAAGTTGGTGGCTGGGTCCTGCGCCCAGGCGCCGCCGTCACTGCCGATGGGCACGCGCGACATGCTCTCCACGCCGCCGGCGACCACCAGGTCTTCCCAGCCGCTCGCCACCTTCTGCGCGGCGAGGTTCACCGCCTCCAGGCCCGAGGCGCAGAAGCGGTTGATCTGCATGCCGGCGACGCGGAAGTCCCAGCCCGCTTTCAGCGCTGCCGTCTTGGCGATCACCGAGCCCTGCTCGCCGATCGGCGAGACCACGCCCATCACCACGTCGTCGAGCGCGGCGGGGTCGAAGCCCAGGCGCTTCTGCAGCTTGACCAGCAGGCCGGCGAGCAGGTCGACCGGCTTGACCTCGTGCAAGCTGCCGTCCTTCTTGCCCTTGCCGCGCGGCGTGCGCACGGCATCGAAGATCATCGCGTGGTTCATCGCCATTTCCTTTCGCAGTCCCTATCATCGAGCACCATGCCCTCAACCCCCAAACCCTTCGAAGCCGAGTTCGTGAGCGGGCTCAAGGAGATCTTCGAACAACGCGTCGTCTTCAACCGCGTGCTCGGCCTGCGCATCGACACGGTCGCGGGCGACGGCGTCAGCGGCCACATCGAGATGCGCGAAGAGCTGATCGGCCACTACGGCCACCGCCGCCTGCACGGCGGCGTGATCAGCGCCGGGCTGGACGCGATGGGCGGCCTCGCGGTGATGGCCGCCATCGGCGCGCGCCACATGGACGAGCCGCCGCTGCAGCGCCTGCAGCGCTTCATCAAGCTCGGCACCATCGATCTGCGCATCGACTACCTGCGCCCGGGCATCGGCGAGCGCTTCGAGCTGCGCGCCGAGGTGCTGCGCCTGGGCTCGCGCGTGGCCTCCACGCGCATGGCCTTCAGCGGCGCCGACGGCAAGCTGCTCGCCAGCGGCGCCGCGGCCTACATCGTGTCGTAGGCGCCGCCGCTCACTGCGGCTTGACGTAGTCGGTCACCGGCTTCCAGCGCTCGTCCTGCAGCTGCGACATGCGCGTCATGTCGCTGCCGGCGCGCTTGGTCGGGCTGAAGGTCAGCTCGGCCGAGCCGAACATGTCGGGCGGGAACTTCATCGATTCCATCGCCTTGATGAAGCTGTCGGTGGTCAGGTTCGCTCCGGCCTTCTGCGCCGCGGCGATGAAGGTGTCGATCGCCGAGTAGCCGTAGACCGAGAAGACCGTCGGGTCGTCGCCGAACTTGGTCTGGTATTTCTTGGCCCAGAACTGGATCTTGGGCGAGGCTTCGTCGAGATACGGGTGCTGCACCGTGTGGGTGGCGTACAGGCCGTCCATCGCCTTCTTACCGAGCTTGTGGATCAGGTCGGTGTAGGTGGCGCTGGAGCCGAGGTAGACCGGGTTGAAGCCGGTCTTGCGCCCTTCGGCGATGGTGCCGATGGTCTCGCGGATGATGGTGCCCAGCACCACCATCTCGCAGCCAGCCGCCTTCATGCGCGCCACCTGCGAGGAGAAGTCGGTGGCGCCGCGCTTGTAGGTGGTCTTCTCGGTGAAGTCCATGTTCAGCGCCTTCAGCCCGGCCTCGGCGCCGCGGAATACCTCCAGCCCGAACTCGTCGTCCTGGTAGATGGTGCAGACCTTCTTGACGCCCTTGTCCTTCACCAGCTTGGGCACTGCCACGCGCATCTGGTCGTAGTAGCTCGAGCCGCCGGCGAGCTTGAGCCTGTGCGCCGGCTCGGTCATCTCGCGCGCGGCCGTCACCGGGAAGAAGTTGATGACGTTCTTCTCGAACTGCACCGGCATCGCGGCGTTGTTGGTGGCCGTGCCGATGTGCGCCACCATCGCGAAG
>WBZV01001031.1_pt1 | contig 13898 bp, 15 predicted proteins | sample 5204221 | NCBI WGS metagenome assembly WBZV01 (sample SAMN12344360, study PRJNA552823) | activated sludge metagenome | biome: Activated sludge suspended growth; feature: Nitrification reactor; material: Wastewater; isolation source: activated sludge from nitrification reactor of wastewater...
TGACTGGCACGGATCGTGGCACGGGCGGCCCGGCGGATTCCTCGCGGCGGCCTCGCGCTCGCCAGACTGGACAAAAATAGACCAGAATATTAAACTAGTCTAAAAGGCAGGTTGGAATGGATAATAACGGCATGATCACGGTCGGGGCGTTCGAGGCCAAGACGCATCTTTCGACGCTGCTGGAGCGCGTCTCCCGTGGCGAGGAAGTCCTGATCACCCGCCACGGCAAGGCGATCGCCCGGCTGGTTCCCGCCGCCATGGCCGATCGCGAGCGGGCCGATGCGGCGATCGAAAGGCTCAAGTCTGCGCGCGCCGGGGTGACGCTGGGCGGCCTCGACTGGAAAGAATTGCGGGACGAGGGGCGGCGGTGAGCGGGCTCGTTCTGGATTGTTCCGTTGCCGTTGCATGGTGCTTCGAGGACGAAGCCTCTCCCGAAACCGACGCGATCCTCGAACGCGTCCGCGATGAGGGCGCGCTCGTTCCGGCGCTCTGGCACCTTGAGCTTGGCAACGTCCTCGTGCAGGCGGAGAGGCGCGAGCGTCTTTCAGCGGCCGATACGACAACGCGGCTGGAGCTGATCGCCGACCTGCCGATCGCGACCGACGATGAGACTCCCACGAGGGCGCTGCGCGAGATCCTGACGCTCGCCCGCGCCGAAGGGCTCACCACCTACGACGCCGCCTATCTGGAGCTGGCCATGCGCAAAGGCCTGCCGCTGGCCACCAAGGACCGGACGCTCCGGGACGCCGCGAAACGGGCCGGGGTGGCGAGCCTTCCAGCCTGAGGCCAGCCTTCACGGCAAGAAACGATGATTATTCGGCACCCGGTACCGGTGCGAAGGTGCTGCCGCCGTTCCGCGGACGGATGTCGAGAGCGTCACCTCGACGCTGTCATCAAGCGCTCCGAGTATGCGGATCAGGCGGTCGAGGGTAAAGCGTCCGTAGGCCGCATTGCGGACGCGGGAAAAGTCCGCCGCGGCGAAGCCGGTCAGTTTTTCCGCCGCCCGCACGGACATCTGCCGGTCGTCCAGGATACCGATGATCTGGGCGGCAAGCAGGCTCTTGACCTGCAGGATATCGGCATCCGGATCTCCGAAATCACGGAAGACGTTGCCGCTGCCGTGGATCAGTTCCTTGTTTGCCGCCGCGTGGAACATTCCTGAATTACTCTGCGCCCATCTGCGCCGGATCGTGCTCGAAGGTGATTCTGAGCCTGCACCCCGTGGCTCTGGCGATGCGCTCCAGCGTCCGGGTTGAGGACTTGACCCGGCCGCTTTCAAGGCGGGCGATCACCGCCTGCGTCGTTCCCATCCGCCGCGCCAGCTCTTCCTGCGTCAGGCCGGCATGGCTGCGCGCTTCGATCATGGCAGAGGCAAGCGAGAATTCACCGTCGAGCTCTTCGTAGGCAGCCCGGTATTCCCGGTCCTTGTGCCAGCGCTCGAAGCTCTCCTGCGCCGGAATGAATTTCGTGTTCATGACACCTCCTTCGCCCTTTTCAGGGCTACTTTAATATCGTGCACAAACTCAGTTTTAGGGCTCGCTATCGGCTGCGAACAGGAAATGAAGTCCAAGGCGTCCCCCCGCAACCAAACTTCCGTTGTGATTTGAAGCGGTTAGTGCAGTACTGCGACTTCAGTAAGCAGCCGCACATCACGCCCAGTCAGCACTATGGAAGCAAGAGGGCGCGAAAATCGGGGTGATACTGCGCGAACCACAGAACCGCAGGACGCTTACGCTTTAGCACCGTGGCAGGCAGGAGACCGGTCGGCGAGGTGATTGACGAGGTACACGGGGAGACGAGTGTGTGCACGCGAGCCATGCACAGGGATGCTAGGCGTTCAGCTTCGCCACCTCAGTCGCTACCGCAGATCTAAAACAATGGCATCTCCATGCGGATGACAACTCCCTGACGCGATCGTTTGGCCCCTTCGTGGCCTGAAGCCGGGGGCAGACCAGATTTTCACTGACCACTGCGAACCGGCTTTCTCATATTCGACGCTTACCTCGATCAGCGGTCGAGTCTTAGCAATTGTACTGAGTTGGTTATGCAAGGCCGCTTGCTGCACCTCACTGAACTTGCCCATCAAGTAGCTGTGGGTCACCATGACTAGGTCCCGCGGCGGTAGCCCATCACACGCCTCAGTTAGGAGGACCGACGCGTCGCCTGCGATGTACCCATGTCTCACATGAGCGGTATCCACGATTGCTGAGTCGAAGCGCCGGAGCCGCTCCCGCTGGTCGCTCCAAACCAAGGCGCGCAACCAGGCGAGGTCATCTGGCGAGCGACGGTCAAGGGGGGCTAGCTCGATTCCCACGCGCTCCAGGACCCGGATTTCCTGCTGATGCATTGATGGTATCGAGCAAAGCGCTGTCCCTGAGACGGTGCAAGAGAGACTGAGGAGCGAGGAGTGGGAAGGATCTGGCATCTCGGTGAGCCGCGAAGGCGCCCCAATGGAAGAGAACTTGATGTCGTAGCGGTCCCAGAACAGGTTCAATCCGACGCTCGCGCCGAGGTCGACATGATGCAGTTCGGACGCGTGCAGGTAACCGGCACCAACGATCGCGCCCAGTGCAAACAGGCTGCTACGGCCCACCTCGTTGGTCTGCACGCGCCGCCATCTCAGCACCTCAGTGATAGCGTCTTGGTTGTCCAGCCAGAGCTCGCGAGTGACGCGGTATTGACGCTGGCGCTCTACCGACCCGCACAGGCTGACTGATCGGTTGGGAAGAAAATTCAAATAATGCAAGGCTCCCAGGAACAGAAAGCAGGGCGGTTCACCTGATCGGCATCGGCCGGCCAATTCAAGCACCGCCGCGTCGTGAGCGATCTGCCTGCAGAGGAACTGATATAGCGGCGATCCCTGAAAGGCAAATTGCCCCGCCCAAACAAAGTGTTCGAACAAGGCACCCAAAGAAGCCTCAGAATGCTGGATCGCAGTAGTGCTACGCATTGCTCACACCCGGCGAGGTCGGACTGCTTTGGGCGAGCAGTTCACTTGCGACTTCTCTAACGAAATCGTTGGGATTCGTGCAATGGGATCCCACTCCATCGACACCGCTACGCAGTCTGCCCAGCACCGCCTCACCTCACAATGACCCAATAGCGGTTATTGCTTGATTGTTTCATCATCAAGTCGATATCCGTTGATCGCATCCTTTGCCGGATACGACGTCAGCACAAGACGGTCCGCCGCGAAATCCTCGTCCAGTCGCAGTTAAGTTAACGGGATAGCCGTCCGGCAAGCGAAACTCAAGACCATGGCCTATTGCTTCAGCACTGCGCCGCTATAGAATTCCATTATCTGCGGCTGCGGAAGCTCCAGAAAGCTGTCGCGCCGCCAAGTATCCATTCGATCAGCGACGAAGGTGCGAGCCGTGTGCATCACGTCTTGAATCGGCTTACCACGCAGCGGCAGATGCGCGACCAGAAACGCGAGGTCCTCTACGGGCGTGTCGGGCTGAAGCCGGAAATGGGTATCCGCGAGTCGCGTTTCGCGCGGTTCCCCGAGCAGTGCGGACTTGATCGCCACGCGACGTCGGGAACGGCGAGAACCCAGCACGTCCTCAAATGCCACCGTTACTGCAGCCGCCGGATCGGGATAGACCAAGAGGAGATCATATTGCCGAACCCGCGGCAGCAACCAACGCAATTCTGATTCCTCAAGATAATAGAGCACATGCACCATGAGGGTGAGGTCCGCGTGCCAATGTGCACCCACCCCTCGCCGCAACTCATCGATGCTTCCCAAGGTCACGACTGGACAGCCGAGGCTAGCGGATTGTTTTTGTGCGAGGTACTGAAGCACCTGGTCCGGCTCAACTGCCGTGACGAGCCTGGGAGCAAGTTCCTTAAGGTAATAGCCATCGCCCGCGCCGATATCGAGCACCCTCTGGCCCTGTTCGCACCAGTTACGCAAAGCCGCGAGCACCGCGGGCCGCTGATCGTTGTCGGGGAAGTGCCACAGAGCCTCCATGACTCTGCGGTATCGCCCACTCCAGTCTCCTTCTTGGTACATCACACGCCATCAGATGAAACTAATAAAACCGCAAGTTACGCACGAAGTCATAATGGTGTCCGTTTCATAGCATTTGAAATATTTCTCATAACTACTTTCCCAATATATGGAGAACACACTTCTTCATGTTAAGCCAAGCTGCTTCAGAAAACACGGTGATTTTCTCATTATTCGTTTCAATAATTTTACAAGTTTCCATGTAGCGGAGAAATTTTATTACATCGCTTTTGGGTATATTTGCCTTTCTTTCTATGCTAGCTATTAGTTCATCGGTTTCCGTAACCCGATGAAGAATTTCTTCATCATTTATGTGATCCAATACTGGAAAATGGGTTGAATACATGTAGTTAGCGTTTATGCCACGATCCCTAAGCTGCTCCGACAGGCGACCAACCAATTCATCGCTGGGTTCATCTATAACACAACTTAAATGACTCGCGGACATTTCCTCTTTATCACCTTTGATTTCGGTGGCTTGCTTTGTTATCGACTGAACAAGATCCGGTATTCCGCCGCTATATCTAGTCAATAAATTGGCCATTTTGCGATCTTGTAATCCGACATATAAATGCAGAAAAGTCTGAACCTCTTGCTCACTAAATTCCGTTAGGAGATCGTGGTAAATAAATCGGGAGCGGAGTGCGTACCCCACACGCTGATAAAACCCAGGATAGGCCAACGCCAGGACGCCGATCGCGGGCCGCCGACTATCACGACGAAGTCGCGAGACTTCGGCAATCAGTGCGGCGACTTCGCGCTCGACGATGCCAAGCCTCTTGCGCTCTTGATAATGCCTTTCCCCCCCTTTCGCCGGTAAAATGCTGATATTATCCAGAATAAAAACGATGCACCGTGGTGGGATTTTTGCTTTTTCATACGCCTCTTCGGCAATTACACGTAGAACCTCACCCGGACTCCACCACCCAAAATCAATTCCGTCATCGACGCGACATAGCCTATCAAGCACCTGACCCCGAAGCCGATGCAAGGCCGCCTCAAGCGGCGCTATTCGCGGGTTAGCACATAAATCGGGATTTGCGAGCGCTACGAGGAATCGGTTTTCAGTTTGCTGATGGGACTGCATTTGCGAGCACCAGGACGCGAACGCCGATTTCCCGAAGCCGCGGCGACCTTCGATTACCCATGCCCAATCGCCTAAATCCTCAGACGTCGTACTTGCAATTTGCCAAGAGTAAATGCTTTTCTGGTCATCATATGTAAAATTGAAGCCGACCCGTTCGGCAAAATCTCTCCTTAAATCGTATCTCCCAATAAAACCCTCTTCCGGTACTTCGATCCCGTCTCCGGTATAGAATTTGCGTAGTGTCATGATATTCACCGCAAAAACTAGGGTAGTGGCGTTCTTGGCATCCAAAATCCACGCACTACATAGCACAGCAGCAGAGAAGCGGGCAGAATTACGTCATACGCGTGCGCCCACTGTGGATCAGCTTGTAGAATTTGGCGTAAGCCGATCTTTGTGACTGCAAACACCACGGCGAGTAGCATGAGAAGACATACCGGCCTATCCGAGGTGCTCGAAACCAATGTGATGAGTACCACGGTCAAGGCCCAAGACAGGCCAAACATCTCGGGGGCGAGGAATCCGGTGACCTGCGCGGCCTGGGCGCCGCAGACCGCCAGCAGCACGCCATATAGCCCGAACCCGAGTATATATAGCAAGAGCACTGGCACGCCCAAGGCCCCGGCCTTTTCGCCCGCGGTGCGAATGGAAGCTAGAGAAAAGGTTGCATGCGGCAAGCGCAGCAGCGAAACCCGGTAACCAATAGCTATCGCCAGCGCTATTAGGAGCAGCAAGGGCGACCACCAGGATGCCGAACGTGGAAGCAACAATCCGCCGCTGCCCCCCGTCCACTGGGGGAGCGCCAGCCAGAATTGAGCCAACACGATATGCGTCACCGCGGTCAACACGAGTAGTAGGTTCGGCCCCAGCATGCGAAGCAGGGGCACGTGCAAAAGGCCGAGAGCCGCACCTAGACACATTGCTACCCCTATGCCGCCCTCGTAGGAGGCGCCGCCGCGGATCATAAGGGTGAAAGCGAGTGCGCCAAGGGTCATGACGAAGGCTTGGGACGCAACAATAACGCCAAGGTCCTTGTACAGATGCAGCGTGAGATGACACGAGATCACTGCAAAGAGTGCCCACGAAACCAGCAGGATCACGTCAGCGGTTGCCATCAGAAGTCCACGCGGTACGGCTGCCGCGATAGCGCAGCCAAAGAAAGAGGGCGACAAAGACGGTCGCGTCGACCATAGGCAGGGCCAGAGGGGCCGTCACGAGGTAGCCGGCCATGACCTTGAGCGCAGCCACGCTTAGCGCCATGGCCAGGATGATGAATGCCCCCCGCGCTCCAGCCACTCGGCTGATCAGGATCGCCATGGCCACATCCTTTAGTAGCGTGCTGCTCAACAAGCCGGTTGTAGACGCTGGAAGCGCCAGAACACAGAACCAGGCACCAAACGACATAATCCCCATCGACACGCTCGGATACCCCGGCACGCCGCCCCAATAGGCCGGCGCCCACTGGTTCAGGCGGCCCAAGCGAAGATTGCGCCCACGTTGAGTTGGCGCAATGCCGGTGATCAGAACCGCGCCGCACAGCCACACAATGACCGCGAGCACGGTCAACTGCTCCCGGGCGCCCGGTAACGCGACGGGAACGTAAGCGGTAACCCAATCGAACAGCAGCAGGGCCAGCGACGCCGTCGCGATCATGACAACGATGTTGGCAGTTGCGGTGCCACCTCGAGAAAGCCGGAGCCAAACAACATCAATGCACCAAGCTGTAGCGCTGCCCAATGCAACTGCGGTGAGCGGCCCCACGCCCGCCGTAGCCAAGGCATCGGCGAAAAGCACCCCCATTACAAAGGCGGCAACCATATGAAAAGCATCAATACCCTTCAGGCGCTCGAACCGCCACGCAAGCCAAGCTAGCGCACTCAGATAGGCAGCGCCCTGAATGGTGATTTCAGCTAGGATTATCATACTCAGCGTTTCGCCGATGGACGAAAGAGGAGATCACAGCGCCACCGGCCTCCCCAGTGCCGGCGGCCAGATCACTTTCGTCTACCTTTCTTCCTTTTCGCCTGGATTTTCCAAGGGTTCGACAAAAATAAGTTTTTTCAGACTTTCGATAATTATAGGAGCGTTAGGCCGTTGGTGCCACGTCTCCGATATACATAGCTGATCGCAATGGTCTTTCCAAAACTTCAATACTAAATCTTCTTCGTTCCGATTATGAACAAGGTCAGCGATCTGCTTGATATATTCCTCTCCAAAATTCACTTCTCCTGTTGCGCGGGATGCGAGATGCCAGCAAACGAATTCACGACAAAGTTTTTGTAAGAAATCACTAGAAAATTTAACGTTGTGTCGTTTCTCAAGTACCGCCAAAATAAACTTAAAAGTCGTTTCGTAATATCTGTCTTGGCCCATCGCGATATTGCATCGCTTGGTGATGTTTAGAGCTTCCGCAATGGCCGAGGAATTTATAGTGCCGGTATGGATCGCGTCTTCCATTGCGATCTCATTGAGCGTATGGCTGTGCGGTCGCAGGCTGTTATAGGCCAGCCTAGTCAGATCATCTGTAAGGTCAGTAAATTGTGCAAGCCTTGCTGCAACCGATGAACCCAAAAAAATCATCAATGGCCACAAGTTATTATGAAGACTCTCATAGTTTGCGTTCTCATCGATCAAGCTATTAATCTTATCTACCCATGTTCTACCCCGTCCATGGATATTCCAAATTCCTAGAACAGTCTCTTCTGCCTTAAACCCAAACACCAAAGAAATAAAATTGGGATTTCTTATAGGATAGTTGTCGATAAATATAGATTTCCATAGAACGAGGCGATGCAATTTATCTAGCTTTTCAAGATGCGTAGGTGTAATTATGGTGCTATCTTTGGCCCAACGAGCAACGTTCCAATCAAACACGCTAATGTTAGTTTTAAGAAAATTACCATCTACCTTAACTAACAAAGGAACTTTTGTGCTGGTTCTTTTCGCCAAATTCCAGTGAGTAAAGTGATTCGCTGCTGAGCGCGCATTCCTAACTCTGTCTCTAATGTCTTTCAAATCAGGGTCCTTTAGAGCCTCACTATGTCCTTTAGAATCTACTTGAAACCCCTCCCAGTCAGGCTCGTACAGTGTCGCGTGATTGGATATAATCTCGAACGCAAATTCGCTAGCGCCCGGGTCCCCAGAAGAACGAAACTTCAAAGGGTGCGCTCGTCGAACTTCACTAAAGCGCTCTGCCAGATCCATCTACCCCCCCCCTTCAGCGCGCGCGCCGCAACCGCATGTTGAACTGCAGAGTGCGGTCACCAAGAATGCGGATATCACCAGAGGCGCCAACAAACTCAGTGACCGCATTGGCTGCTTCGACGGCTGATCTCTTGTCAGCCCCTGGTGCGGACACGGCCTTAGCGACGAAATAAAGCGCGTCGGCCAAGTACAGCGAGTAAAATGCAGGTGTTTCTCCAAACGCTTTCTCGTAGGCAGCCCGGAACAGGGCCACTTCCGAACCCGGTGCCGGATCAGCGAGCATCGACTCGGTCTCCACGAGCCAAAGCGGGCCCTTGAGTCCCAGTTCATCGTACTGCTTCAAGGCGATGTTGATGTTGACACCGCCAATAGTGGTAACGGCCCAGCCGGTCTCGCTCATCTGCGAGAAGAGCGCGCTAAGGCCAGGGGGCAGACCGAACACCACCAGGGCATCAGTGTCATCCCGCCCTGCTCGGATCAGTGCTGGGCGGAAATCTGGCGTGGCGGCCGGGTCAAATTGCAGTTTGACCAGAGTGATGCCCTGATTGGCCGTTCGTGCTTCCAGTTCCTTCTGCAGAGCCTCCGAGTATGGATCTGCGCTGTAGATGAGCAGCACGCGACTCATCTTCTCGGCCAACAGGTGGCCCGCGATCAGGTCCGCCTCTTGTTTCCAGTCGGGCCAAAAGCGATATTCGCCCGGCCGCGGCGGGCCGAAATCCGGATTGGCGGCATTAGCGAGTTGAACGACTGGGGGGGTGCGCCCGCGCACCTGGGCGGCAATCGCGAGGGCGGTCGGGGACGTCCCGGAGAGATAGTAGGCTGCACCCCATTCGGTTGCCCGGCGCACCGCCACCGCGGCCCCTTCCGGTCCGCCGCCGGCGTCGAGGACACGCAGAGACAGGGAGAGATCGGGATAAAGGGTCGCGATGCGCTCTTGGGCAATCTTAAGCGTCTTTTGCTTAGGGGCATCGAACCGCGCCGCCGGGCCGGTGAGGTTGAGCAGGGCGGCAACGCGAATTCCGCCGTTTGGTGGGGCCTCCGTCTCCCCTACGCCGAACCACTGCCCGGGCGGGTAGCGCACGGCCAACAGTAACAGCGCCACAAAGACGACAATAACAAAGCCCAGCGCAACAAACCGAAACCTCATTGCATCACGTCCTCAGCGCTCGTCCTTCAACTGCTGCGGGAGGCGTCAGCCGCGGTCGCCAAACAGTGCCGATAACTCGCCCGGTCGCCGGTCGCAATGAGGATAAGGTTACCAAACTCGCGGGTTCCACGGCATCGATGGTGGCAGGGTCGTGGGTGACGATCACCACCGCCTTGCCGGTGGCGAGGATGCGTTCCAGCAGGCGTAACGCTGTTGGTACCACCGCTGGGGCAAATGACTCGAAAGGCTCGTCGAGCAGGAGGATCGGACACGGGCTCAGGACGGCGCCAACCAAGGCAACTATCGCGGACTCGCCGCCGCTCAGAACCTCGGCTTGTCGACGAAGTCGGCGCACATCGAAGCCGAGGCATCGCAACATCTGGTGCGCGTCAGTGAGCAGTGATCGTGGATACTTGCCGAAACGGCCCAGCATGAATCCCAGGTTATCCGCCCCGCTGATGTCGTCGATGAGTTTGGGCGGCTGGGGCGAGAGCAGGACCGTTCCAGCTTCCATATTACTGTGACGCACCTCGCTGACACCTGGCCAGGGGTGCGGAACGCCGGCCAGGGTGCGCAGAAGCGTGGACTTTCCTGTTCCATTCCCACCCTCACATACGATAACCGTGCTTGGTGGCAAGAGTATCTCAAGTTCGCTCGCAACAAGCTTTTCGCCGATCGATAGGTGCTTAATAACCCACCGTGTCGTGTTATTGTGTGAGCGATGAGCTATATCGAAGCATGGTAGGATAGCGCCTGTTTCGCGGCCGTCGGCAAATTCATCAACGGTGGTGCTGGAAATCCAGTCATGGCAGGCGTCAAAGAGGTCGGGTCGCGACTCGGCAGCATGGTCCACCACTAGCACACTGCCGCCACGGGCCGCGGCGGACTGGATAAGCGCGACGGCGAATGGTACGGCCTGGGACCGCATGCCGGCAAATGGTTCATCAAGAAGGTGGCAGGTGCCCGACGCCAAGCTGTACACGAGGTCCACGGCTCGCCGCTGACCGAAGCTGAGGGCGCCGATAGCGCTCCCATTACGGACGCCGCAAGCGTCGAGGAACTCTTCTACCTGATGAACCCATGACGTACCGGGATTGCCGTCCTGGTTGGCTCGCGCCAAGACGTCAACCACATCGACCATCGGCGGCAGCATCGGTGTTTGGAACATGCGTCGAATCCCGGCACGCCAGCGGTTAAAGGCCGTGGTGCAGCGGAGCCGGCGTCCGGAAATTGCCACATTGATGCCTGGAAGGCTAATGACGCCGCATGTCGTATCCAAGAGTAGAGACTTACCGCAGCCGTTCGGGCCGCGTAGCAAGTGTATCCGCCCAAAAGGAACCGCCAAGTTCATTCTGCCTGAGAGCAAATGGCCGCGGATTTTCAAGTGGTCAATGGTTATGCAGAGCATTGTTAGCGGCTCACAGGCGATCTCGTTGCCTCGCCGAATGCACTTTCCTTGTAGATGCCTCCATTGTTTGTAAACGACTCGCGGGGAAATTGATTATCCGGAAGGTTTTTAAGCATATTGTACTGCTCTATTAAGCTCTTTAGCTTGTCGCTTTTGCATGCGCCATGAAAAAACAAAAGGACCAATTCGTCGTACGAGAGGGATGCGCGCATAGTTTCTACGTGTTCGTACTCAGTGGAGTCCCTTTTTTCGTCACCAGGTGCTCTGAATTTTGATATCAAGACTAATATTCTTTCGAGAAGTTTGAAATAAGTGCTTACACAAACTTCATAGTCTTGGAGAAACAAATCGTAGACAGTCTGCGCCCTTTTTTCATCTGTCTCATTACAGAAAGTATCGTTCCTCTTGTTAGATCTATCGTATAGCTCTCGGAGCCGACGATGAAAGACCTGAAAGCAGGCGCGCCCTCTAATTCGGGAATTTGTTTCGGTAGATATAACGATATCATCGGAAATTTCATTGTGTATTCTCATAAGCTGCCAGAGATTAGATTCGATGGTCGTATGTCTAAATTCGTCTATTCCGCCAGTAATTTCTTTTTGTTGGAGCCATAATGACCCAATTATTGCGCAGAATGCTAATAAAGATATGACTGGATTGAGCAATCCACCAACATAGTCGCCGAATGGACCCCAATCCTTCGGATCTAAAGAAACAGGATAACTATGAAAATAACAAAAATAGGTAATCAACGGCGCGGCCGCTAGTAAAACAGCGACAATAATCAGGCGCATAATTAGCTGCTTGGTCATTGGTCAATTTCCGTTATACTTTGAGGTGTGATCTGCGGGCTCCTTTCCCTCGAAGGGGTGTGCTGCGATGCTCCCGATTGAGCCAGAGGGTGTACAGCAGGGTACTCGGCTGTCAATTGGCACATTGAATGAAACCGTTGTCGAATGCCGTTCCGGGCCGTCAACTGATGCGTTGAGTTCCATGGCAGCGACTTAGCCCGCATTATGGGTCGAGGTTGGCGGGTGTAGCTTAGTCCATTGGAATCGCATAGGATTCGGTTGTCGAAGCCAATCTACGTCGTTTCCGGAACGCTCACCCGCCATGGTTGATCCTACGCTGCCGCTGCCTAGTCTGTCACCGGTTGCCGGAAAGGAGGTCGTCGCCCGGTTCGACGGCGGGCGCCTCTCTTTTTCGACGGCGGGCTGCTGATGCTGCGTGAGATCGAGCGCCGGCTGTCGGTCGCCGAACGTCTGGCCGCCTGCATCGACGATCCGCGTGATCCCGGCAGCACCGTGCATCCAGTGGCCGACATCATCCGCTTCCGCATGCTGATGAGCAGATCGTCGTAACCAAGCACCGCCTGGGCCTGCTTGCTTCCCACGTAGCAGGCGAACACGCCCTTCAGCGGCTCCGCCCATTCGGCGCACCAGGGAAAGGCCCGGTCGAGCGCCTCCCGAAGGGGGATCTGCGCGTTGACCGCGTAGGAGTAGATGGCAAGGCACGTTGCCTTCTTCGGAAACCGCCCGCCGCTCCCTGACAGTTCGAGCTCGTCGCGAACCAGGTCCATCAGGTCGGCAGCATCGCTGCGGTCGAGGATGGAAAACCCCGGTTCCAGGCCGATGTTCTCGGCGTACAGCCGGAGCAGCCTGGCGCCCATCGCGTGAAAGGTACCGGACCATTCGATCGTGTCGCCGACGGCGAGCGTGCGTCCCTTCAGCGCCGCTGCGCAGATGTGCTCGACCCGGCGCGTCATCTCGGCCGCCATCCGGCGGGCAAAGGTGAGAAGAAGGATGCGTCGAGGATCTGCACCGTTCAGGATCAGGTGGGCGACGCGGTGCGCGAGCGTGCTGGTCTTGCCGGTGCCGGCGCCGGCGATAATGAGCAGCGGCGGCGTTGATCGCACTGCTCTCTCCCCCGCAACTCCAAAAACCACCGCGGCCCGCTGCGCCGGATTGAGCCCGTCGAGGTAGGATGATGGATCCTGTGCCGGCAGAAAGTTCATTGCACCCCGCTCTCGGCATCCCGTGCGGGCGCGGTACGGCGATCCGCCGCCATTGCCTCCAGGACTTCTGTTCGGTTCGCGAGGACGATCTGCTGCTCGGCCGGGCGACGGCCAGATCCAGTCTCGTCGAGCCGGAGGCGCTGCAAGAAGTAGAGAAGGAACGCCCGCTTCATCTGGATGACGCGGACGCTGTCGACCATGCCGTAATCGAGCGCGATGGTCTTCCGCTGTGCCTGGGACAGATCAGGATGCGGAGCGATGACGACGGGGACGGTTTCGATCCACGCTCGATCCTGCGCCGGATCGACATCGCCGGGTCGCGTGCCCCCGATCTTGCGGATCCTGGCGAAGACGAAATCCTTGAAGAAGCCATCGATGTGGCAGAAAGCGCGAGCATGCCAACGAAGGCCGTCGAAGCCGATGGCGTGCGGCGAGATCCATCGCCACAACGGATCGGGCCGGCTCATCGACTGATACAGCACCTCGATCGCGGTTTTCTGTCGGATCGACGCGAGGACCGCCTTGAGGATCGCGGGATCGATCGGCCGGCTCGGCAGCGGAAGGGTGAGGTAGCTCGGGATCTCCGGCATCCACGCCTCTTCCGGCCGGATCAGCTTCTCATCCAATGACCGCAGTTGAGCGAGGTAGCGGTCGCTGTCGTCGACCCTGAATACCGGCCGATATCCGGCGCCGGCGAGATAGCGCTTGGCGCTGCGATCGTAGGTCAGATTGTCCGGCGCCAGCTCCTGATAGCGGCCAATATCGGCCGAGGCCTGCTGAACCGACACGCCAAAGAACCGCATCAAATCGGCCCGGTTGATCCGTCCTTCCCAGTAAAGACGGAAATCGATGAACTCCATGCGACGCTCGACGCCCCACCGGAGACCCCGCTCGGGTTCGGCAAGCGCGCCAGGCTGAATCATGGTTGTCTCCCTCGGTGCGTTTATCAACCAGATTGACGGCTCGAACTTATAAGGCTAGTTTCTAGACCTATCGTATTTCTGAGGTCAAGCGCGCAGGCGTCAT
>WBZV01001036.1_pt1 | contig 13851 bp, 5 predicted proteins | sample 5204221 | NCBI WGS metagenome assembly WBZV01 (sample SAMN12344360, study PRJNA552823) | activated sludge metagenome | biome: Activated sludge suspended growth; feature: Nitrification reactor; material: Wastewater; isolation source: activated sludge from nitrification reactor of wastewater treatment...
GATTCTCAAATTGCCCTCCTTGTGCTAAACTTCACAAGAGAATATGGAAAGGGCTGAGGCCGTTCGTGCAAGAAGGTAACGCGCCAGAGAATAGACGCCGGCGATTGGCGGTCAATCTGCTGACGCCGCTCTTGTTGTTGTTGGCTCTTGGCGGCTGGTTTTGGCTGTCGCGCTCGGTCGCGCCGGCGGGGACGAACACGCCCGCCGCTGCCCTGATGGCTACCAGTTTGACCGTCACGCCCAGTCCATCGAGCGACGCGCCTGCCGCGGGTGAAATCGTGGCGCTGGTGGGGCTGGCCACACCGTGGGGCGCGGCCGGGCTGGAGCCAACGGTCGTGGCCACGGCCACGACCGCCGTCGTCGCGCCGGGCACAATTGCCTTGTTTGGGCCGCCTGCCGGCAGCCGTTTTCGCGCCGCCGATGTGGTGACGTTCTACTGGAGTTGGCCGGACGAGTTGGCCGACGGGCAGCGCTTCGTGGTTTATCTGCTCGATGCCGATGAGCGCCGGCCGTTGGGCGAACTGGACGAGGCCAATATGGGCCGCGCTTACCAATTGAGCGCGCCCGTGGGGCAAACGGGCGACTTCCGGTGGGAAGTCGTTCTGGAAGATGGCGCGACTGGGGCGACAATGGGGCGCAGTGAGCCGCGGACGATCGGCATCGTCGGCGGTTAACGGTGGGCGCAACCGGCACGCCTTTTTCACGCGGCGTGGTCGCGATTGGCGGGTGCAAGCATTGCATTTTATAGGGTATGATAGTACGCTAGAGTAATTACCGGGCCATCGAGGGTGCCGTACCTGGCCCTCCCTAAGTGCCCATTGAGTGTGTCTAAGCAGCGCAAGAAAGCTGAGCATGGTGGCAAGGGATAAGGAAAACCTGTCTGGTCAACAGATAGGCAACTACGAGGTTGAGTCTCACATCGCGGCCCGCAAAGCCAGTGATCTGTTTCTCGCGCGTGACGTCAAGCTGGAGCGCCTGGTCTTTCTGGAAGTGCTGCGGACAACGGCCGATGAGGACGAGAACCTGGCCGCCCGCTTCCGCCGCCGCATGGAGACTGTCTCGCAGCTCAAAGACCCGTCCATCGCCATTGTCAGCGACCTGGACATCACCGACGACGGCTTCCCCTATGCCGTCATTGACCACTTCCCGGGCACGACGCTGGCCGACAAGCTGGCCGATCTGCGCCGCGAACAGCGCACGCTGCCGGTTATCGAGGCCCTCGAACTGACCAAGCAGATCGCCCACGCTCTGGGCGTGGCCCACACCGCCGGCCTGATCCACCACGATTTGCGCCCGGAGAACATCAATCTGCGTGAAGACGGCGCGCCGGTGTTGATTGACCTGGGCCTGCCGGTCGTCCTTGACCCGGCTCCCCCCGGCGTCAATGGCTCCGAAAGCGAGATGCTCGACTATGCCTCGCCGGAGGAACTGGAAGGCAAAGCGCTGACCCGCCGTAGCAACATCTACTCGCTGGGCGTCATCCTCTACGAACTCCTGTCCGGCCACCGCCCCAAGCTGCCGGTCTTGCCCTTCGACATCTTCCCCCAGGCCAATATGCCCAAGGAAGAGCCGCTGGAAGAGGCGCGGCCGGGGCTGGCCGGCGAGACGTACCGGCTGGTGCGCAACTGCCTGTGGCGGCAGGAGTGGAGCCGCTTCGAGACGGCCGACGAACTGATCACGGCCATCGAGACGGCCATCTTTGCCGAGCAGGAGCTGCCCAAGGCGGCCACCTGGGTACCACGGCGCAACCGCAACTTCGTTGTCCTCATCCCCATCGCCCTGGTGCTTCTGGGGCTGCTGGGCTTTTTCGTGATCCGCGGGTTGCGCGGCGGCCAGGCCGAGGCGGCCGAGGAGACTCCGACGGCCGATACGACCTCTATTTCCGGCGCGGCCACCGACGAGCCAGGCCCCACCGACACCCCCACGGCCACGGCGACAATCGAACTGCCGACCGAGTCGGCGGTTGACCTGTCCATTTCGGCCATCTCTCCGGGGCCGGGCCAACAGTTTACGCTGCGCGACACGATCAACTTTGACTGGTTCTGGTCGTCGCCGCCGGAGCCGGGCTACCACTTCGCCGTCTATCTTATTGACGGCCAACAAGAGTACCAGCTCGGCGCGCTGACCGGCCAGCCGAACAATGGCGTCTCCTATCGCCTGTCCGTGCCCGGCGAAGATATTCCCGTCACAGGCGAGGAGTTGGCCTGGCAGGTGCGCCTGGAACGGATTGATGGCAGCGAGGTCGCGGTTGCCAGCGACCAGATTCCGATCATCATTGTCAGCGGCGAGCCGACGACCACAGCCACCGGCACAGCCGAACCCGGCACGCCAACGGCCACGGTCACCGTCGAAGCGTGTGTCATCTCGCCGCCGCCCGGTTGGGTAGTCTACACCGTGCGCGCCGGCGACGCCCTGTCGGATTTGGCCGAGCGGGCGAATCTCGAAGTAGAGACGGTGATCGAAGTCAACTGTCTGACCAGCATCCTGCTGAGTGTCGGGCAGCCGTTGTGGTTGCCGCTGGCCGCCGTGCCGCGCACGCCGACGCCGACTTCGCCGCCGGCCCCGCCGACCAGCCCGCCGTCCGTCGCCACGGCGACGAGCCAACCGCCCCAACCCACGAGGCCGGTAGAGCAGCCGACCAACACGCCGCAGCCGGATCCGCCAACGCCAACGACGGAACCGGAGCCGCCAACCCTGACGCCGCCGTCAACCGTGCCGCCGCCGCCCTAACTTTTTGCCGGCGATGTACGCCATGGCGCTCTGTCTCGTAAGAGCCCAATTAGAACTCCCGCCGCCTCTCTCAAAAGCGGGGAAAATCCCCTTGCAGGCCCATTCGCGTCTGAATGGGCCTGTCGCGCGGGGGAAGCCGCCCGTTATCACTTTTCACTGCATTTTAACCGTCGGTTTGGGCAGATGACGATACTATAGATTCGGCGTCTTCCATTATTCGAGCCGGTCGCGGTGCTGTGCTGGCCGCGGCCGACCTCGTCGGAAGAGTTGTCGGGCCAACCGGCCCCGGCGCGCCGAGGAGTGCAGGAGCAATCATGAAGAGAGAAGCCACTTACCTGAGCATCGCGTCCATTGTCGCCGCCTTATTGCTGGCCCTGCTCGTTAGCGCGCCGGCCCGCGCCGCGGCCCCCATCGTCAATGACCAGACGATGACCATTGCCGAAAACAGCGCCAACGGCACCTCCCCCAGCCCCAGCAAGATCGTCGCCTTCGACCCCGAAGGCCAGGCGCTGACCTTTGATGAGCTAAGCGGCGACGGCATGGCGGCCTTTGCGGTCAACCAGGCTACCGGCGTCATTACCGTTGCTGACAGCAGCCTGCTGGACTTTGAGGTCAAGAAGACGTTCACCCTCAACGTGCGTGTGACTGACGCGGGAGTTCCAGCCGAAAGCGACGAGGCCACCATCACCATCAACCTGACCGATCGGGCCGACCAGGCACCGGTGCTGGGCGACCAGACCTTTAGCGTGCCGGAGAACAGTACGGGCGGGACCACCGTAGGCACGCTGGTCTACAGCGACGCCGACACCAACGACTCCCACACCTTCGACATCACCGGCGGCAGCGGCGACGGCGTCTTCAACATTGACAGCCTGGGCAAGATCACCGTCGCTCCGGGGGCGCAACTGAACTTCGAAGCCACGCCGTCCTATAACATGACGGTTGAAATCGAGGACGAAGGCAATCTGACCGACACGGCGCTGATCACGGTCAACCTGATCGGTGTTAACGAGAATCCCACCGTGTCGCCGGCCACCTTCACCATCTCCGAGGCCGCCGGCAACGGCACGGTCGTCGGCACGGTGTCGGCCAGCGACCCGGAGAATCAGGCGCTGACCTTCTCCATCAATGGCGTCTCCCCCTTCGCCATTGGCGCCAACAGCGGCCAATTGACCGTGGCCGACAGCAGCCAGCTCAACTTCGAGGCCGACCCGTCCATTGACATCACCGTCCAGGCCCTCGACCCCGGCGGCAAGAGCGGCAGCGCCACGATCACCATCAACCTGACCGAGGAGAACGACCCGCCCAAGTCCAGCGGGATTCCTGACGTGGTGGTCAACGAGGGCGCGGGGCCGCGGGTCATCAATCTGTGGCAATACTTCGCCGACGATGAAGACCCCGACGCGGCCCTGTCATTTGTGGTGCAGGGCAATAGCAATCCGACCCTGGTGACCGGAGCCGTCGTTAACAACGCTGCCGGTACACTCACCCTGACCTTCGCCACCAACGGCAGCGGCGGCCAGGCCAACATCACCATTCGCGCCTTCGACACCGAAGACGCCCACGTGGACGACACTTTCCTGGTAGACGTCAACGACGCGCCCACCGCCCCGGCATCGCAGAACGTCACCGTCAACGAAGACGCCGCCACGTCACAGATCGATCTCTACGACGTGTTCGACGACGCCGAAGACCCCGACGCCGACCTGACCTACGCCATCGTCAGCGTCAGCAACCCGGCCCTGTTCGATCCCGATCCGTCCATCACCAAGCCCAACCTGACGCTCGACTACGCCACAGACGTCAACGGCAAGTCGGACGTCGTTGTTCGGGCGACGGACAGCGGCGGCTTGGCGGTGCAGACGACCTTCAAGGTGACGGTCAATGCCCTCAATGATCCGCCGACCACGACCGGAATCGCCAACGTCAACGTGTCCGAGGACGCGCCCAACACGGTGATCAACCTGGGCGCGGCCTTCGCCGACAAGGAAGACGACGACAACGAACTCGACTACACCGTCACCGAAAACAGCAACCCCGGCCTCTTCGATAGCGTTAGCGCCAACGACACCGCGGCCACGCTGACGTTGGACTACAAAGCCAACATGTCCGGCTCGGCCACGCTCAAGGTGCAAGCCAAAGACAGTGACGGCGCGGCTGTGGACACAACTTTTACCGTGACCGTTGGCGCGGCCAATGATGCCCCGACGCTGAGCAACATCAGCCTGACGACCAATGAGGATGAGACGGTCAAGTTTACGGCCAATGTCTTCACCTCCCACTATGAAGACGCCGATAACGACCCGTTGGTCAAGGTGCGCATTGACTCGCTGCCCTCCGACGGCACCCTGAAGCTCAATGGCGTCAACGTCACCTCGGGCACGGAGATTCCCGTTGCCGACCTGGGTAATCTGACGTTTGTCCCGGCGGCCAACTGGAACGAAGGCAGTACGTCGTTCGATTGGAACGCCTCCGACGGCAGCAACTACGCCGGGGCCGATGCCCTGGTGACGATTGCCGTTCAGGAGCAAAACGACAAACCACAAATCACTGATTTTGAGAAACTGGGCGAAGAGGGCGTGAACATCCTCTTCGAGGCGAACGATTTCATCAATGCCTTCACGGACGTTGACGGCGACACGCTACAAAGGATTCAGATCACCCGGCTGCCAACGCACGGCACGCTGCGGCGCAACAACGCCGACGTCGAGCTGAACGCGCAGATCAACATCAGCGATCTATCGGGCGCGGGCCAGTTGCGCTTTGTGCCCGAGGCGGAATGGTCGGGCGCGGATACCTTCCAGTGGAAGGGGTATGACGGCACCGTTTACTCCGATGTGGCCACGGTCACGTTGACCATCAGAGCGACCAACGACCGACCCACGTTGGACTTGAACGGCTCCAATCCGGGCACAGGCTTCAGCGCCATATTCCCCGCCGGCGGCGCGCCCGTGGGCATCACCGGCGCGGGACTGGACATCAACGACATTGACAGCGACCTGATGCACAGCGCCACGGTCGTTATCATCAACCGCAAGAACGGGGCCAAGGAGATCTTGGCCGCCAACACCAGCGGGACGAACATCGAGGCCAGCTTTAGCTCGGCCAACGGGGCATTGACTCTCGAAGGGGCCGACACTATCGCCAATTACGAGAAGGTGTTGCGCACCGTCACCTATCGCATTGACCCGGACGTGACCAACCCCGATCCGGCCGAGCGCAGTATCCAGTTCAACGTCTACGACGGCACAGACATCAGCGACGATGCCTTCGCCACGGTGGATGTGATCGTCCCGCGTATCGAAATCACCATCACGCCGCCGCTGCAGACGGTCATTCCTAACACGACGGCCTACTTCTTCGTTGACATCAAGAACACCGGCGATGTCGCCTTGAACAACATTCAGGTGACGTCGGCCGCTGTGCCCCTCTGCAATCGCACCTTCAATAACCTGGCCGCGGGCGCGAGCATCCCCCGCTATAGCTGCTCCATCGCCAACGTGACGCAACGGATTGACAACGTCATTTCGGTTACGGCCGTGGACGCCCTGTCCAACACCCAGGTTTTGGATGACGATGAGGCGAACGTGCGCGTCTTGCGCAATATCACGATTGACGTTTCCCCCGACCCGGCCGTCGGCGATACGCTGGTGAAGGGCCAGAACGCGGTCTTCAACGTGACCGTGGTCAACCCCAGCCAGGCCCGGTTGGTCAACGTCGCGGTCAAGGCCTTTGTTGACTACGATCTGCTGCAAGTGGCCAACGCCACCGAACAGCCGGCGGAGAATGTGCCCGCGCCCGCCTGTGATTTCACTATCGGCACGCTGAACGCTGGACAGGAAAAGAGCTACAGTTGCACAATTCCCAACGTTCAGGCCTCCTTCGTTATCGAAGTCCGCGCCACGGGTATGATCGAAGGGATTACCGCGACAGAGGACTTCGACAAAGCCGAGATTGGGGTGATTGATCTGACGTTGGAAGCTTTTTCCGACCCGTTCCAGATTCTGGCCGGCCAGCCGACGCAGGTCGAGTTCAGCATGACGATGACCAACGTCAGCAACGTGCCCATGACGCTGAATAGTCTGCAAAGCGATATGCACGGCAACCTGTTGAACGCCAACAACAACCAGGTCAGCGCCAACAGTTGCCCCGCCCTGAACCTGGCCATCGCTGCCGGCGAGGTGCGCACGTGCTCCTACAAGGTGACGCTCGTCTTGCAGCCGCCGGCCTTCACCAACAGGATCACGACCGTCGTGGCCGACAACGAGGGCCACGAGCTGACCGTGAGCGACGAAGCCATTGTCAGTGTGGCCGACTTCACGCCGCTGCAAGTGGTGCTGAGCGCCAATCCGCCCAGCCTCGTCGCGCCCGGTGGCGAGGTGAACCTGACGGCGCAGATTACCAACAACATGTCCACCGATTTGACCCTCGACGCGCTGAACGACTCGGTCATCGGCAACGTCAACGGCAAGGGCAATTGTGAACTGCCGCGGACGATCATCGGCAACGGCAGCTACACCTGCACCTATCCGGTGACGATCGGTAACAAGCGGCCGGGTGATCGAGTGACCCACACCATCACCGCGCGCGCCGATGCTGAAGAGGACAGCGACTCGGTGACCATCAACATCACCAGCCAGCCTTCCTCGCGTCTCATGTTGCCATCGGTGTCCAACTTGCCGGTTCCCGGCGAACCGAACAACGGCCCGTGTAATGCGCTGGCCTTGCTGACCAATCTGAATTACTACTACTTGCCCGATGATGCCAACGACTGGTACCGGTTCACGCTGGAGTCGGCGGCGCGCGTGCGGGTGGTCATGACCAACTACATCGCTGACGGCCAGATCGTGGTCTATCGGGGCAATTGCACCAGCCCGACCATCCTGAAGAACAACGGCGATAACCAGACAACCAAGGTGGTTGATCTGGGTTCGCTCGAGGCCGGGTCATATCTGATCTGGGTCATCGTGGATAGCCGGTTCAGTAGCACTGTGCCCTATAGCTTGCGCGTCGAAACGCAAGCGCCGTAGCCCAGTGGCCGCGCGGCGCGGTGGCCGCGCGGCCATAGAAATTCATTTTGCTTTGTCGTAGAGAGTCGGCATTCGCCAGGAACGTGGCGAATGCCGACTCTGAGGAAGTCCGAAAAGTGAGTCGTCTCAACCGGTTTCTTGTCGTTTTCCTGGTGGCGGCGCTCATGGTGGCGGCGCTGGTCGTGGCCTGGCGCGGCACGCGCCTGGTCGAGGCCCAGGCCGGCGGAACGTCCGCGGATGCTACCCCGCTCATCCTCGTCGGGCAGAAGCCGCGGGTGCAAGAGTTCTTTGCCGGCGACGACGCCACCTTCACCGTTAGCATCACCAACACCGGCACGATCGCCCTGCAAGGCGTGTCCGTTACCAACGCCACGACGCCGGCCTGCAATCGCTCTGGTCTCGGCCCTCTGGCTCCCGGACAGAGCACCACCTACAATTGCATGCGGGAAAACGTCAACACCAGTTTCCTCAACGTCCTGGAGGCGATAGGCACGGCCGATGGCGGCGCGACCGACAGCCACGTGACCAACGCCTTCGTCAAGGTGTTGACGCCCGATTTGCGCATCACCAAACGGCCAACTACCCAGGCGGTGCTGCCCGGGGCGACGGCTCGTTTCACAGTCGTCATCTTCAACACCAGTCTCGATACCGTTCTGATTGACGTGGAAGTGGATGATAGCGCCGTAAACGACTGTGACCGCGATCCGGTTGTGCCTCTCAACCTGGGGCCGGGCGAAAGCATTGACTACTCCTGTCAACAGACCAACATCCAATCGCCGCTGACCAGTGTCGTCACGGTCACGGCCATTGATCCACTCAGTGGCGGCCAGTTGACGGCCAGCGATGTCGCCTGGGTTGACGTCCTGGACATCGCCGCCAGCCTGACGCCACAGCCGAACACGGTGGCCGAACCGGGCGCGCCGGTCGTCTTCCACGTGGGCTTGATCAATGAGGGCAGTACGCCTCTGACATTGACGGGACTGGCGACCAACCAGTTTGGCAACGTTCTTGACTCCGGCAACGATGCCATTGACCCCGCGCACAACACCTGCCTGCCCCAACCATCGCTACCCGTCATTCAACCCTATGGCGGTAGTTACACTTGCTCCTTTACCGCCGTTGTCCAGGGCCAGCCGTCGGACTTTAGCGTGATCCTGACGGCCACAGCCAAAGACCGCAATAATCAGACGGTGACGGCCACGACCAGCGGCACGGTGCGCATCACCAACGTGCCGGCGTCGATCAATGTCTCGGCCACAGCCGCCCCGCCCTTCATCCACCCGCCCAGCAGCACTGTCCGCTACAGTGTGCGCATTGACAATACCAGCGAGGCCGACACGGTGACGCTGACCCAATTGCTGGATAGCCTGCTGGGCAGCCTCGATGGCCGGGGGTCGTGTGAAGTGCCGATGACGATTCAGCCGGGCTTTTCCTATCAGTGCGAGTTTACGGCCACAGTGGCGGGTGAGGTCGGACAGCAGAAATCGCGCACCATCACCGCCGTGGCCCTCGATGACGATCTGAATCCCAAGACGGTGACTGACAGCACCACCGTCACCGTTACCGTCACCGACACGCCGACGCAATACGCGCATATGCCCGCCGTGGTTGACACCATTGTTGGCAGCAGTTGCGTAGACGCCTTTCCGCTCGGCTTAAACCAGACCTACCAATTCCTGCCCCCGGCTAACAAAGCGCAACAAGTCTTTCGCTTTGAGTTGACCCGTAGCGGGCGGTTGAGCGTGGTGATGACGAACTTCGTGCCTCGGGCCGGCCAGTTGGTCGTTTGGTCCGGCGCTTGCGGTTCGCTGGAGTTGATCGGTCGCAACCCGGACACGGCGCTAAACAAGACCGTGGAGTTGGGCACGCGCCCCCCGGGCCAATACATCATCCAGATACTGAACGATGGCCCGACAAACACGACCGATTTCTATCGCCTGCGCGTGAACTTCGACTAGGAGGCTTGTGGGCCGGCATAACGGCCCACCCTAACAGCTTAAGATTGGCCTTCATGTAGCACGGCTAGAATAGCAGAGCCAACTAATGAGGGACGCGCGGCCGACTTCCGGACGCACGAGAGACGTCGTTGGAGCCAAGAAATCGTCGAGAGCATGGCTGAAAACAAAGATGGCTGTAGCGAGCTTGTTCGAGGAACTGCTGGATCAGTATAAGATAGAACAACGCCTCGCCGAGAAGCGCTATACAGATTTGTATCAGGCCTACGACGTAGATGACAATCGCCTGGTGCAACTGGACATTGTGCGACCCGGCCTGGCGGAGGACAATGGCTTTGCCGGCCGTTTTGTCAATCGCGCGCGCGCCGTGGCCCAGGTGCGCCACCCCAATATTGCCCCCATCTACCACATCGGCAAGACGCCCGACGGCCGCCCTTACGTGGCCCAGGCCAGCATTGATGGATTGCCTCTGTCGCAGCGGTTGGCGCAACTGACTCAGCGCGATGCGCCGGTCAACGCCTTGTATGCTCTTAAGCTCGTGCGCCAATTGGCCGACGCGCTGGTGCTGGGCGAGCGGCTGGAACTGCTGCATTACGATTTGCAGCCCGACAACGTCTGGCTGAAAAACGTCGCCCTGCCCAGCGACGAGTCGTTGGTGCTGCTCGACCTGTTTATGCCGACAGACGCGCGCCCGCCCGCGTCCGACGACCGTGATGCTTACCGGCCGCCGGAGCTGCGCGCCGGCCGCGACGTTACCCCCGCCGGCCACGTCTACACGCTGGGCGTGCTTCTCTATCAACTGTTGAGCAGCCAACTGCCGGCTGGGCCGGTGACGTGGCGAGCCACAATGCCGGGCTTGCCGGGGGCGCGCGCGTCTTCGCTGGAGCGCGCCCGACCGGGCCTCAGCCGCCAGACGTATGATCTGGTGGAGCGTTGTTTACGCCGCGAGCCGGGCCGGCGCTATGAGAGCGTCGAGGCTTTCGTCGTGGCCCTGGACGGAGCTTTGGCGGCTGAAGAGGGCCGCTTAGGCGTGGGTGCTGTGCCGGCTGAGTCCAGCCGGTCGTTGGGCTGGCTGTTGTCGTTGGCCGTCCTGATTCTGGTGCTCACCGCCGCGGCGTTGGCGGCCCGTTGGCAGCGCCAAACGGCTTTGGCCGCGCCGACAACCATCGCCGCCTATCCCGCGGCTGCCGGCCCAATCGCGTCGCCGACGCTCGCGCCCACGACCGCCCCAACGGACGCGCCGGACGCCTCCGGAGGGGTGGCCGCCGCAACAACCGTCGCGCCCACGGCCGAGCCGACCATCGCGCCCACAACGCCGCCATCGCCCACGGCGACACAGCCCGCGCCCACCCTGACGCCAACCGTCCCCCCGACCACCACGCCGACGCGGGTCCCTGTCGTCCGCGTGACCCTCAACGAGATCAACCTGCGGCGTGGGCCGGGGGTTGTCTTCAACACGGTTGGCCGTTTGCGCGGCGGTGAGACCCTGCAAGTGTTGGCTTGGAACGACGACGCCGAGAACCCGTGGTTTCTGGTTCTAACCGACGATCAGCGGACGGGCTGGGTGTCGGCTGACGTGGTGGAGGCAGAAGACGCCGCCGCGCTGGCGGCTGTGCCCGCCGCGGCCACGTTGCCCGCGACGCCTTTCCCGACGAGTACCCTTCCGCCGCCGACCGCGACACGGATTACAGCCCTGGTGACGCCGACGGCCGAACCCGACGACGATGCCGGCAATCCCGGCGACCCTGGCGATGAAGAGCCGCCCCAGCCGACCGCCGAGCCGACCGAGCCGGCCGAAGAACCGACGCCGACGCCGCCGCCTTTCTGAGAGGCTGGCGACCCACAACACTGAACACCTGTTTGCCCAGGCCACCAGGCGAGCACCAACGCAACTATGCACGACCTGACCCCCCACCCATTCCGACGCTCTGTGACGCTGTTGTCGGCCACATTGCTACTTCTGCTGCTGTTGAGCTATCCTATCGCGCCGGCGGCGGCCATAACCGCGCCGATCCTGGACTTGAACGGCGACCTCGACGGCGTCAATGCCGTGGCCACGTTTAGCGAAGACGAGGGGGCCGAGTCCATCGTCAGCGCCACGGGGCTGTCCATCAGCTACAGCGACGGCCCGACGTTGACCGCAGCCAAGGCCCGGCTCCTGGCGCGGCCCAACGGGGCGTTGGAGTCGTTGAGCGCCGATGCCGGCGCTACCGGGCTGTCGGTCAAGTATCAGAAGGGGGAGTTGACCATTGAGGGCGTGGCATCGTTGGCCGCCTATGAGCAAGTGTTGCGCAGCCTGGCCTACAACAACACCTCCCAGTCGCCCGACGTCAGTGATCGTGTCGTCGAGGTGACGGTCAGCGACGGCGGTCTGACCAGTGCCCCGGTCACGTCCACCATCTACATCAACGCCGTCAACGACGCTCCCGTTCTCGACAACAGCGGCGACATGACCCTGCCGCCCATTAACGAGGACGACGCCAACTCCGGCGGCAACTCGATCAAGGGTATCATTGAGAGCGCCGAGCAACAGGGCGCAGACCGAATCACCGATGTGGATGCCGATGCCCTGGAGGGCATGGCCGTCATCGAGGCCGTTTCGACCAATGGCATCTGGCAATATTCGCTGACAGCCGGGGCCGCCTGGCTGCCTTTTCCGGCCGTATCCAACATGGCCGCCATCTTGTTGAACGAGACGTCGCGTATCCGTTTTGTGCCCGCGCCCGGCTACAGCGGATCGGCCAGCTTTGTCTTTCGTGCCTGGGACCAGAGCGCCGGCCGCGAGAACGGCCAGACCGACGTGGACGTGTCTATCAACGGCGGCACGACGGCCTTCAGCGTGCAATCGGAGACGGTGGTCATTGAAGTTCTGGCGGTTGACGACCTGCCCCTGATTGACTTGAATGGGGCCGAGGAAGGCACAGCCTTTTCGCCCCAATTCACTGGCGGCGGGGCGGCGGTGGCCATCGCCGACAGCGACGCCACGATCAGCGACGCCGACCACACCACGCTGGCCTCGCTGACGGCGACGCTGACCAATCGGCCCGACGGAACGGCCGAGTTGCTGGCGGCCAACACCACAGGCACGAACATCACCGCCGCGCCCTATGACCCGGCGACGGGTCGCCTGGTACTCAACGGCCCGGACAGCGTGGCCGCCTTCCAGCAGGTCCTGCGCACCATCGTCTATCGTAACGAGGCGACAAACCCCAGTGCCGTCGCCCGGGTGGTTGAGGTGGTCGCGCACGATGGCATAGCTCCGGGCAACACCGCCATTAGCACGATTCGCGTCAATCCGGGCAACACCGCGCCGGTGCTCAACGCGACCTCGCCCCTGTCGCTGGGCGACGTGGCCGAGGATACTATCCAGCCGGTGGGCAAGGCCATCAGCGCGATTTTGGCCGCGGCCGGCGATCCCATCAGCGATGACGACAGCGGCGCTCTAGAGGGCATCGCCCTCATGGCCGCCGACAATAGCCGCGGCGATTGGCAGTTCGCCCTGACCAATCCACCTGTTGGGCCAACCGATTGGCAACCGGTGGGTGATGTGTCGCCCACGGCCGCGCTCTTGCTGCCCGACACGGCCTGGCTGCGCTTTGTGCCCGCGGCCAACACCGTCGGCGCGTCGGGCGTGTTGACCTTTCGCGCCTGGGATCAGACCAGCGGCGTGGCCGGCCAGCGCGCCGATGCCTCGCAAACCGGCGGCAGCACTGCCTTTAGCGCTGCCACCGGTACGCTCGTGGCTACTGTCACGCCGGTCAACGATCCGCCCCAATTGAGCGGGCTGCCGGCGACGGCGCTGCTCTACACGGAGGATGCTACGCTGCGGCTGATGCCCGGCGTGGTCGTGGCCGATATTGATAGCGCCGCGTTGGCTTCGGCCAGGGTGCGGCTGACGAACCCGGTTGATGGCGACGCCGAATGGCTGCTGGCAACAACCGGGGCAACGGGCATTGCCGCCAGCTATGAAGACGGAGTGCTACAGCTGACTGGCGCGGCTTCGGCCGCCGCCTATCAACTGGTGTTGCGCTCCGTGTCCTATCGCAATGCATCACAAGACCCAGACGCGGCCGCCCGACTATTTGAAGTGACGGTTGCCGACGCGCAAGGCAGTTCGTCTCCCGGCCTGCTAACGG
>WBZV01001039.1_pt1 | contig 13828 bp, 9 predicted proteins | sample 5204221 | NCBI WGS metagenome assembly WBZV01 (sample SAMN12344360, study PRJNA552823) | activated sludge metagenome | biome: Activated sludge suspended growth; feature: Nitrification reactor; material: Wastewater; isolation source: activated sludge from nitrification reactor of wastewater treatment...
CCCCGCGCCCACCAGCCGCCAGGAGATGTTGGCCACGGCGCTGAAGTAGGGGTTGAGCTTGACGGCGATGGGGATGCGGACGGACTGCTTGATGTCGCGCACCAGGTCAACGTACATCTGCTCGACTTCCGCGCCGGCGATGGTCGGCTTGGTGGCCAGGTAGTAGATGTTGAGTTCCAGGGCGTCGGCCCCGGCGGCCTCGATGAGGCGGGCATAGCGAATCCAGCCGCTGCTGTAGTAGCCGTTCAGACTGGCGATGACGGGCATGGCGGTCGTGTGTTTGACCTGGTAAAGGTGCGCCAGGTAGCTGCCGGCGCCCTGGTTGTACTCTTTCATCTCGGCCACGTGGCGCAGGGCCTCCGGCAGTTCGTCGCGGTGCTGTTCGTAGTAGTTGCTGTAGCCGATTTCGGCCAGCTCGATCTGCTCCTCAAACAACGAGTAGAGCACCACCGCGCCCGCGCCCGCCTCCTCCATCCGGCGGATGTTGTTGACATCATAGGTCAGGGGGTTCGACGAGACGACGATGGGGGACTTGAGGGTAAGGCCCAGGTAGGAAGTAGTCAGGTCAGCCATTGCATCATTCCATTTTGGGAGGGGTCTATTCGCACTTGCGCCTCTATTGTACCAGAAATGCGGCCGAACCAGGATTATGAGCGCGCCGTTACTCCGGTTGAGGCAGTCCGCCTGCGCCGCTATAATGCCTCTCTGGATGACGAGCGAGCACGAGAGCGAGCCGGCGGTCGAACGCTGCGTCCGCTGTGACAGTATCCTCCCCGAAGGCGCCGAACGCTGCCTGATGTGCGGCCTGCCCCGGCCGCCGCGCGTCGCGCCGCCGGAGGCCGTCGCTGAACCGGTCGCCGCGCCGGCCGCGTTCGCGCTTGCGCCCGTTGAACTGCCCGCGCCCGTTCCCCCGCCGGCCTTCGTCGATTACTCCGTGCGCGAGAGCCGCTCGACGCGCCTGTTCTGGCTGGCAGCAACGTTGGTGCTCATCGGCCTGATGGCGACGTGGCTGGCGCTGCGCGACGACGGGCCGGAGGTCATGGCCGCCTTCATCCCCACGACGACGCCCTTGCCGCCGACAATCACCAGTACGCCGACGTGGACGCCCCTACCGTCGGAGACCGTCCCGCCGACGGTTACGCCCAGCCCCTCGACGACGCCCGCGCCGACCAGCACGCCGCGCGAGCCGCGCGCCCATACCGTCGCCGCCGGGGAGACGCTGTTCGGTCTGTCGCTGCTCTATCGCATCACCGCCGACAGCATCGCCCAGGCCAACAACTTCGACCTCAACACGCCCATCCAGTCCGGCCAGAGCCTGATCATCCCCTGGCCCACGGCCACGCCGCCGCTGGAGTCGGTGCTGTTGACCATCAACGGCGAGCAGGTCATGGCTGACGCCACCAATTGCGAGATCATCACCATCCAGTCGGGTGACTCAGCCTATGGCCTCTCCGCGGTCAAGGGCGTGCCCCTGGAGGCCATCATCGCCGTCAACCGGCAGACGCAGGAGTCGATCCAACTGTTGCAGCCGGGCGACACGCTGTGCATCCCCCGCATCCTCTACGGCGACACCATCCCGCCGACGGCCGGCCCCTCGCCGACGCCGTCGCTGACGCCGCCGCCGGCCGGCCCGGCGCTGCTCAATCCCCCCAACGGGGCCAGCTTCGGGGCGACGGACGAGCCGATTGTGCTGCAATGGCTGGCGGTCAAGGACCTGGCCGCGGACGAGTGGTACATGGTCGAGTTGCGCGACGCCGACGACCGCGACAGTTTGCCCCATCGCGGCTTCACCCGCGACCAATCGTTCCGCGTCCCGGTCGAGTGGCAGCCGGCGGCCGCCGACGCGCGGCGGATGGAGTGGCGCGTCAGCATTGTCCAGGTGACGGGGCGGCGCTCCGACGGCGGGTTTATCTACGCCTTTCGCGGCACGGCCGGGGCTGCGGCGACCTTTACCTGGCAGGGCGCGGCAGCCCCCTAGCGCCCCGCTTACTCTTCAGTTGTCAAATCAGTCAAAAATGGGTTCTGCCGGCGCTCCTCACCGATCGTCGTCGCCGCGCCGTGGCCGGAGAGCACCAGTGTGTCGTCCGGCAGCGGCAGCAGCCGGTCGCGGATGCTGGCCATGAGCACGCCGAAGTCGCCGCCGGGCAGGTCAGTGCGGCCGATGCTGCCCTGGAAGAGGACGTCGCCATCGAAGATGACCTTGTCCGCCGGCAGGTGGAAGCAGACGTGGCCGGGCGCGTGCCCCGGGGTGTAGAGGACGACCGGCCGCAGGTCGCCGATGGCCAACACGTCGCCATCGGCCAGAGCATGGTCGGCCGGCGGCGGCGCGTCGATGTGGATGCCCCACATGGACGCCGCCGCGGTCGCCTGGGCCAGCATCGGCGCGCTGTCGGGGTGGGCGTAGACGGGCGCGTCGGTCAGTTCCTTCAGTCGCGCCAGCCCGCCAACGTGGTCGAAATGGGCGTGGGTCAGCAGAATATGGCTGATCGTCCAGTCCTGCTCCTGCGCGGTGCGGATGATGGCCCGCGCATCCCAGGCGGGGTCGATCACCGCCGCCTGCATTGTCGCCGTGCAGGCCAGTAGATAGCAGTTTGTCTGCAATGGGCCGAGTGGTAGTTGAATCATGCTGAGTGTCATAGATGCCTCTGAAAGAACGAAACCATAGATTGTGCGGAAGAACACTTTTGTGTGGCCGGGTGTCGTGGTATTACTTAGTCATGGTGCTGAAGTGACTCGTCCCCGTGGCAATTCGTGCCGGCCATCGGCGATGAGAGATGGGGAAAGGGGAGGTACATAACCTTCGGAGAAAGAGAAGCAATGGAACAACCGTCCGGCAATTCACTAAATGGGACTAAGCACAGGTTTTCTCTCCCTGAGACAATGGTCTTGTGGGTGTCATTTGCGGCGCTATTCGTGATCCTGATAGGGCTGGAAATTTCGTCTTTCAACGGCATGACCGGCCCCGTTTATTCCGGTGATGAGACTGTTTGGTCGTATGTGGCCGAACGTTCGCTCTTTTCACGAGAATTCTACACCGAGATTAGGCCTTTTACTGTGCCGCTTATCCACAAATTGGCAAACAATGATGACCAGGTTGTAGTTCGTATTCAGAGTTGGGTATCGATTTTTGCCTGGTTTAGCTTGGCAATCGCGGTCGCCACTCTCTTCAAGCGTCCAATTGTCCGAATAGGAGTTGCTATTTTCATATGTTTGTTCTCGTTGACCTGGCCGATCAATCAATGGGATTACGTTATTCGCTCTGAGTCTTTTAACTTGTCATTTGTTGCCCTCGGGACTGCTCTCACGATCGTTTTAATTCACAACCTGCAAAGGGGCCGATCTAATCATTTCGCTTTTCTGCTCTGGTGGGCAATCGGTTGTTTGCTGTTGCTGTTTACACGCGATTCGATGGTTTATGCCTTTGGCGTGCTACTGGCCACTTTTGTCATATATTTCATTTATGATTGGATGAGAAACGGGAGGAAACTGCCGGATAAAATGCCCAGTCGGCTTCTCATCCTAGCGCTTCTGGCGGCCATGATCGGATTTAGCCAATGGTCATTTCGGAATTCGATTCGTTGGCACACACCCCTGGTCAATGTCATCCTTCAACGAATTATGCCCCAGCAGGATAGCTATGAGCACTGGCTCGAACACACAGATTTCCCAGAGAATCCTACATTTGAGCAATATGCCGGAATGTTTGCGTGGGATGTTGCTCCTGAAGGTGGACAAATTCGCAGCCGCCTGACGAGTGATCAGAAAATCGCCGATGTCCAACAATGGCTAATCGAAAAAGGCATTTCGTCTTATTCTCGGTATCTTGTTCTTAATGTACCCGTCCAATCGATCACTCAGGCCTTTCAGGCAATGTCGGAGAATATAAACTTGTTCAATGAAGGATATGCAAAGGGCGCCGGGAATGTTGAGTGGAGCGCGCAACTCTCGCGACTGCTGTTTCCATCTTTCAACGCCCCCATTTTTATATGGATCGTCTCGCTCCTGTTAGGTGTGGGCATCATCATACTCGTCCCCGAATATCGGTTATTGGGGATGATTATCTGTTTTTTTATTCTCAACGCCTGGATACAGGCTTTCATAACCTTCCACGGCGATACCGCCGAGATTCCGCGTCACATGATGATTGTGGGAGTTCTTTTTCGGCTGGGATTTTGGATTGCTGTGATCACGGTGATCTCCATGTTAATCGATCGACTGTTGCCGTTGGTTAAGCCTGTCGCTCATCCTACAAGCGAGGTGGTAAATTTATAGGACGGCCGGCATGATCGCCGTTCCGCCGGAGGCCGGCCGCCGGAGGCGGTTGCGATTTCGTCGCTGCGCGCGCTTTCGATACAATATCGCCCAAGTATAGCATCCCGCGTCCGTCGCCCAAGGCGCGGACAGGCGCTGCGGGAGGGGCCGCTTGACCGCAGGTCGCCACTGAGACGAATCAGGCCCCTCTATATGCCGCCTCGATGCCGCTATTCTGTTTCCCATTGATAGGAGCTTCCCAACATGCGCAAGAAAGCGATTCTGATCACCGGCGCGTCCGGCGAGATCGGTCAGGCGCTCATCGCCAGCCTGGCTGAGAGTTCGCCCCTGCCCATCCTGACGCTCGATCTGCACGCCATCCCGCCGGAACTGTCCAACCTGTGCATCCACATGGCCGGTGACATTCTGGATCACAAGCTGCTGGCGCGACTGGTGACGGAGTATGACTTTGAGGTCATTTTCCACCTGGCGGCGCTGCTATCCACGCGCAGCGAGTTCTCGCCGGAGTTGGCCCACCAGGTCAACGTGGACGGCACGCTGGCGTTGCTGCAAGTCGCCGCCGAGCAGTCGCAGCGGCGCGGCCGGCCGGTCAGCTTCATCTTCCCCAGCTCTGTGGCCGCTTTTGGCGTGCCTAATCTGGAAGTGAAGGCGCGCGACCGGCGGGTGAAAGAGTGGCAGTGGAACAACCCGACGACGATGTACGGCTGTAATAAGCTCTACTGCGAGCAGTTGGGCATCTACTACTGCAAGTACTATCAGCAGTTGTCGGCCAACCAGCCGGTGATGCTCGACTTCCGCAGCCTGCGCTTCCCCGGCCTGATCAGCGCCTACACCGTGCCCTCCGGCGGCACGACCGACTACGGCCCGGAGATGCTCCACGCCGCGGCCCAGGGCAACCCCTACGCCTGCTTCGTGCGCCCCGATAGCGTCTTGCCGTTCATGGCCATGCCCGACGCCGTCACCGCGCTGCTGCACCTGGCGGCCGCGCCGGCCGAGCAACTGACACGCGCCGTCTACAACGTCACCAGCTTCAGCCTGTCGGCCGAGGACTTCCACGATCACGTCCTGGCCGCCTTTCCCGACGCGCAGATCACCTTTGAGCCGGACTTGCGGCGGCAGGGCATCGTCGATAGCTGGCCGGCCGAACTGGACGACACGGCCGCCCGCCGCGATTGGGGCTGGGCCCCGGCCTATGACCTGCAACGCGCGTTCGACGAGTACCTTGTGCCCAACATCCGCCAGCGCTATCAGCAACGGGCGGCGGCTGCCCGCTAGGAGAATTCAATGGCCACCAACCGTGAGGGGCTGACGCGCTATGCGTGGCTGTCCATCCTCACCGCGATCCTGATCATCGTGCTGAAGGTGTCGGCCTATCTGCTGACCGGCTCTATTGGTTTCCTGTCCGACGCGCTGGAATCGGGGGCCAACATCCTGGCGGCGATCTTCACTCTGGCGGCGCTGATCGTCGCCGCCCGGCCGCCGGACCGCGAGCACACCTTCGGCCACAGCAAGGCCGAATACCTGTCGTCGGGCGCGGAGGGTTCGCTCATCCTCATCGCCGCGGTGGTCATCGCCGTACAGGCTGTCCAGCGCTTGCTCAACCCGCAGCCGTTGGCGCAGGTCGGCCTGGGCGTCGCCGTCTCGGCCGTGGCCGCCGCGGCCAACTTCATCGTCGCTCAGGTGCTCATGCGCGCCGGCAAGCGCCACCGCTCGGCGGCGCTGACAGCCGACGCCCACCACCTGCTGACCGACGTATGGACATCGCTGGGCGTCATCGTCGGCGTGGCCCTGGTGGGGCTGACCGGCTTGCTGTGGCTCGACCCGATCATCGGTCTGGTCGTGGCCGCGCAGATCGTCTACACGGGCCTGAAGCTCGTCCGCGTGGCCATCAACGGCCTGCTGGACGTTTCGCTGCCGGCCGACGAACTGGCCACGGTCGTCGGCATCCTGGAGGGGTACGCGCCGGAGGGCGTCGGTTATCACGCCCTGCGCACGCGACAGGCGGGCGCGCAGCGCTTTGTGTCCTTCCACCTGCTTGTGCCCGGTTCGTGGAGCGTGCAAGAAGGGCACGAGATGCTGGAACGGATCGAGCGCGACATCCGCCACAAGCTGGACCCGGTCAGCATCAACAGCCATCTGGAGCCGAGCGAGGACCCGGTCTCGCTGACCGACGAGGAGCTTTTCCGCGAGGATTAGGCCGCTGGGTGCAGGGCGCGATAGAGGGCCAGCCCCGCCGCGCCACCGGCCAGCACCAGCAATAGCCCGGCCAGGCTGCCCAACCCGGCCAGCGCGCCCGCGCCGGGCATGTCCAGCACGTAGTAGTTGTAGAGCAGCAGCCCGCCGACCAACCCCCACAGGAGCCGGCCGACACGTTGCGTCAGCGGCGGCGGCCCTGTCCGGTCGAGCACGAAGGCGGCCGCCACAACGGCCAGCAGCCCGCCCAGCACGCCCAGCAGGGCGCGCGCCTCTGACAGACCGATCAGCCAGCCCGGTTCTTCGGTCGGGCCGGGCAGCGGCGGCGTGGCCGTGGGCAGTTGGGGCGGGGGCGTTTCCGTCGGTTCGGGGGTGGCGGTCGGCGTCGGTTCGGGCGTTGGCGTGTGCGTCGGCGCGGCCGTCGGCACGATGATGGCCAGCTGCGCGTCGTCTTCGATGACGATATCGACTTCCTGCGACACGGTGGCGTCGCCCGACTCGGCCGTAATGCGGAACTGGCCCGGCCCCATGCTGGCGTCGAGAACGTAATCGAGTTGGGCGACGCCGTCGGTCGTCGGCCGGTCGCCCAGAACGGTCACCGTGCCCTGCACGCGGTTGCGCAGGATGAAGCGCACCAGCGTGCCGTCGGGCACGGGCCGGCCGTTGCGGTCGAGGATGGCCCCGGTTTGCAGCCGCAACGTATCGCCGATGGCCGAGGCCAACGGCTCCTGACGCGAGGGCGCTTCGATCTGGTCGCCGATGACGAAGAACAACTCGATCACCTGGTCGGCCGCCGGCTGCGTCTGGGCGAACAGGTCGTACTGAATCCCCTCAACGCTGACCGGCGGCGCGCCCAGAAGGGGCGATTCCAGGAACAGCGCTCGCGCGGCGGCATCGACAAAGGCCCCGGTGCGGCTGTAGATGGCGTAGTAGGCGCTCAGCTTGCTGATCTCGGTGCTGTCCAGGAAGTAAGGTGCGTCGAAGGCCAGGACGACGACCTCGCTCTGGCTGGCCAGGTCGGGCCGCTGGGCCAGGAAGCGGCTCAGTGCATCTGAATCCGGCCCACCGGCGCTTTCCCCGGCGCTGAGCAGCGCGAACACGAGCCAATCGGCCTCGCGCAGCGCCTCCTGGACACGATAGTCGGCCGGCAGCGTCCGCGTCGCCTCGGGCGTGCCCGGCGCGGCCGTGGCCGCCTCGTCGGTCGCGGGCGGAGGCGCGGTCGGCTCCGGGATCGGCTCCGTGCCCGCATCCAGGTAGTCGTTCAGATCGGCGAACGAGAAGCTGGTGATGTTGTCGGGGCGTACCTGGCCGCTGCCGTCGGGGCCGTAGATGGCCAGGATGCGCTCCTGTAGCGCCGTCTGCGAGAGCAGGGGCACGGGGTCACAGGTCGAACAAGGCTGCGCCGTCTGCACATCGGTGAAGATCACCAGGCGGCTGCCGATGGTCGGCGGCGTGGCCAGGCGGGCGCTCAGTTCGTCGCGGCTGGGGGCCAGCAAGGTGACGGCCGCCTCGGCGATGTCGAAGAAGGCCGCCGCGCTCACCGGCTGAATGGGCGCGGCCTCGGCCGGCTCGCCGATGACGTTGGCTGCCGACAGGTCGCCGCCGTAGAGACGCAGCTTCAGCTGCAGGATGCGCCGTACGGCCTCGTCGGCGCGCTGCCGGAAGCTGGGGTCGGTTTCGTAGCGTTCGCGGAACCAGGCGATTGTGTCCTTGACATTGGCCAGTTGCGCGGCGTCGTCGGCCGTGCTCACGCCGAAGTTGGCCAGAAAGAGCAGGTCGTTGCCGGCCAACAGGGCGTCCTTGGCCACCTGGCGGTGGGGGAACTCGCGCTCGGTGTCATCGTAGAAGCGCCGCACGCTGCGCACGCCCAGGCGGTCAGAGACGACAACGCCGCCGCCTTGCCGCCAGGGCGCGAACTCCGGCAGGGTCATGAGCGAGTTCAGCGCCTGCGGGTCGAGGCTGACCGGTGCGGTCGTGGCGCGGATGTTGCCCTGGAAGCCCTGATAGCGGATGTGGGTGGCCAGCAGGGCGTCGGCCGTCTCCGGCGCGCCGGGCGCTTGCCGGGTAACGCTGAAGAAGGGGGCCAGCTCGATCTGCTTGAGCTGCTCCAAGGAACGGCGCACGGTGGGCACTTCCACGTCCACCGGCCGGTCGCTGCTGCCCTGGCCGGGGAAGCTGCGCGCGGCCACGGCCAACCGTTGGCCCGCGCCGGCATGAACGCCCTCGATGTAGGCCCGGCCCATGAGGCCGACCCAATAGGGGTCGCCGCCGAAGACGTTCGTGCCCAGGTCGCCGGCGCTGAGCGGCGACGGCCGCTCCAGTACGTCCAGCGACGGGCCGAGCAGCAGGTTGATGCCCGTGGCTGCCAGTTCGCCGCCGGCAATCTCGCCGACGCGCCGGGCGTAGGCCGGTGTCCACGTCGCCCCCAGGGCCATATTGTTGGGCAAGGGTGTGTAGCCGGCCATGACGTTGCTTTGCGGCAGGCTATCGCCGTCGTGGCTGGTGGCGATGAGCAGCGGGACGGGCACAGCCGCCGGCTGCGGCTCGGCCGTCGGCGGGATGTCGCCCTCTTCATCGGCTGAGTTCGGCTCCTCGCTGAAGCCGAGCAGGGCCAGGCGCTGTAGGTTCGCCGTCAGGTCGCGCACCTGCGCCGGCGTCTGCGCCGGGTCGCCGTAGCCGGTCAGGTTGTCGTTCTCGGCCAGCAGGGCCACGCTGCCGACGTGGTAGTTGAGGATGAGATCGCCGATGGCGCTATCGGCCGGAGCGCGATCGCCCTGAAAGGTGACCAGGAACAACTGGCCGATCCGTTCAGGAACGGTCATGGCCTGCAAGAGGGCCTCAGCCTGGGCTTGCAGGTTCGGTTCGTCTTGGCTGCGGGCCGGGGCCGGCGCGAGCAGCAGAAGCATGCCCAATGCCAGGCCCAACACGACCAGACGCAGCGCGCCAGGTGACCTCATGTGTGATCCACCACTTGCGCCGGGGATTACGCTCCGCCAACGCCCTTTAAGAACGGCCGGTGATACGGGGCAAGCGGCGTTTTGCGCGATCGCCCGGCAGTTCGACGGTGGCCGCCGCGGGTATGAGCCAGAGAACGATTAACCCTTGCTAACAGCCACCACCGCGGATTATAGCGCCGATTGCCCCGCCGATCACCTGTGTTAAAATCGCTATTATTCGCGCCTCTTGATGCGTGTACGCCTATGACCGACCGTCTTCGCCGTGGACTGACTGTCTTCATGCTCGTGATCCTGGCTGCCAGCGCCTTCGCCGCTGGCTTCCTGGCCCGCGAGCTTGTTGACGGCCGCAACAACGCCACGCTGGCCTACGCCGAGCCGGACGAGGAAACGGCCCTGTTCCAGGAGGCCTGGGCGCTCATCGAGGGGAACTTCCTGGGCACGCTGCCGGAGTCGCGGCAGGTGACCTATGGAGCCATCCGCGGCTCGCTGGCCACGCTCAACGACCCCTACACCGTCTTCATCGAGCCGGCCGCCCGCGAAGTGGAGCGCGAGCGGCTGCAAGGCTCCTTCGGCGGCATCGGCGCGTACATTACGCGCGCGGAGGAAACGGGCGAGGTCACTCTGGAGCCGATCCCCGGCAACCCCGCCGAGGCGGCCGGCATCCTGGCCGGTGACGTGCTGCTGGCGGTCGATGGCCAACCGATCACCGCCGCGATGACCGTGCCGGAGATCATCGATCTGGTCAAGGGCGAGAAGGGCACGACCGTCACCCTGACCGTGCGCCACCCCGACGCGGCCGAGCCGGTCGATATCGGCGTCGTCCGCGCCGACATCCTGCTGCCGTCGGTGGCCTACCGGTTACTGGAAGCCGACCCGACCATCGGCTACATCGCCTTGTCGCGCTTCAGCGGCGAGAGCGGCAACGAAGTTGGCGCGGCGCTGCAAGACCTGCTGGCGCAGGGGGCGACGCGCCTGGTGCTTGACCTGCGGCAGAACGGCGGCGGCTTGCGCGACGCGGCCGTGGACGTGGCCGACCATTTCCTCGACGGCGGCCCGGTGCTCTACCTGGAGAGCCAGGAAGAGGGCGAGATCGTCTACAACGCCACCGAGGAGACACTGGCCCCCGACCAGCCGCTGGTTGTCCTCATCGACGGCGGCACGGCCAGCGCCTCGGAGATCGTCGCCGGCGCGCTCAGCGATCGCCAGCGGGCCACGCTCATCGGCAGCAAGTCCTTTGGTAAAGGCTCGGTGCAACTCGTCTTCGATTTGAGCGACGGCTCCTCGGTGCATGTCACCTCGGCGCGCTGGCTGACGCCCAACCACCGCACGTTGGACGGTAACGGCCTGGAGCCGGACATCCCGGTGACTACCACGCAGGAAGATATCGACAACGGCCGCGACCCAGTGCTGGAGCGCGCCGTGCAAACCTTGCAGGAGGCTGCGCCCTAGCGCCGGGCGGCCCACGGAATCTATGTCCTACGATCCCTCTCCTCCCGAACGCGACTCTGCCGGGCGACGCTCGCCCGGCGTTTTGTTCATCGGCCTGGCGGCCGTGCTCCTGGCGCTGGCCACGGGCGCGCTCGGCTATGTCCTGGGCCGGGGCGCGGCGGCCGCGCCCGCGGCCCTGCCGACGACGGCGGCCGTGGCCCAGATCGACACGCGGACGTCCGCCCCGCCGACGGCCATACCGCCAACGGCCTCGCCCGCGGCCACCGCCGCGCCTACCGAGACGGCCACCGCGGTCGCCACCGCCACGCCCACGCCCGCGCCGCTGCCCACCGAGACGGCCACTGCCGCCATCAGCTCAACGCAATCGCCGACGCCGGCGATTGTCTTCGACGGCCAGTCGCCGCTGAGCGGGGCCGACCTCAGCACGCTCTACGAGGCCTGGGACATCGTTGCCGGCGAGTACGACGGCGCGCTGCCGCCGGCTGACGAGTTAATGCAGTCGGCCATCGCCGGCTCGCTGGAGTCGCTGGGCGACGACTACACGCGCTACGTTTCCCCAACCGTGGCCGAGCGAACGCGCGAGGACATGAACGGCGCGGTCGAGGGTATCGGCGCGCTGGTGCGCGACGAGGGGTTGTTCGAGATCGTCCGCCCCCTCGACGGCCAGCCGGCTGAGTCGGCCGGGCTGAAGGCCGGCGATGTCGTCATCGAGGTCGATGGCCAGTCGGCGCTGGAGATGAGCTTCGACGAGGTCATCCTGCTGGTGCGCGGGCCGGCGGGCACGAGCGTGACGCTGAAGGTGCTGCGCGAGGGTGAGGTGGAGCCGCTGGAGTTCACCATTGTCCGCGCGCGCTTCGAGGTGGCAGTCGTCGAGTACGAGATGCTGCCGGCGGAGATGACGGGCGGCGCGGCCATCGGCTACATCCGTCTGACCGAGTTCGGCCGCACGGCCGAGGAGAAGCTGCTGGAGGCGCTGACGGCCATCCTGGCCCAGCAGCCGGCCGGCCTGATCTTTGACCTGCGCGACAACCCCGGCGGCTACCTGGATCAGTCCGTGGCCGTGGCCGACGCCTTCCTGCCGGAGGGCGTGGCGCTGTTCGAGCGCAATCTGCGCGGGCTGGATGAGACCTTCACCACCGACGACGGCGACGCCGCCGAGAGCATCCCCCTGGTCGTCCTGGTCAACGCCGGCAGCGCCAGCGCATCTGAGATCGTCGCCGGGGCTATCCAGGATCGTGGCCGGGCCGTTCTGGTGGGCGAGACGACCTTCGGCAAAGGCTCGGTGCAGCAGGTACACACGCTGAGCGATGGCGGTGAACTGCGCGTCACCGTGGCGCGCTGGTACACGCCCGACAACCACAGCATTCAGGGCGAGGGCATCACGCCCGACATCGCCGTCGCCTCGCCGGAAGACCTGGGCGGGCCGGAGGATGGCCAGCTACGGCGGGCGATCGAATTCCTGTTGAACGGCGAGTGAGGGAGCGCGGAGATATGGCAACGAGCGGCAACGTCAAGGTCATCTTCAACAACAAGCGGGCCAACTTCGACTTCGAGCTGCTGGAGCGCTTTGAGGCCGGGCTGGTGCTGACGGGCACGGAAATCAAGTCTATCCGCGCCAACCATGTCAGCCTCCAGCGCAGCTTCGTCCAGGCCAAGGGAGACGAGTTATGGCTTCTGGAGGCCAACATCTCGCCCTACGAGCACGGCAACCGCGAGAACCACGAGCCGACGCGCCCGCGCAAGTTATTGCTCCATCGCCGCGAGATCAACCGCATTCTGACCAATCTGGCCCAGAAGGGGCTGACCGTCGTGCCGACGCGGCTGTACCTGAAGGGCGGCCGGGCCAAGGTCGAGGTGGCCCTGGCCCGCGGCAAGCGCAAATTCGACAAGCGCGCTGACATCGCCCGCCGCGACTCCGACCGCCAGGTGGAGCGGGCGCTGCGCGAGAAGTACCGCTAGGGCGCTACTCGTCGTCCTCCGGCTTGCCGCCCGACCGGTCGCGGAAGAGCGCGTAGGCGCTGACGATGAGCACCACCAGCGCCAGGCCGATCTGCACCGCCGTCAGCGATGAGATGCGATTGCTGGGCGGGGCGACCTTGGCCACGACGGCCGGCTTGGGCAGGGGCGTGGCGCCTGCAACAGGCGTGCCCTCAGCGGGCGTGCCCGCGCCCACGGCCGCCGGCGTCGGCTCCTCGCCTTGCTGGGCCAGCAGGAAGGCCACCAGTGTGTCTTGCTGCGCGACACTGAGGCGCGTGGCGTAGTCGCGGGGCATGATGCTGGGCAGACACGGGCCGTTGGGGCAGGCCGGGGCCAGGTAGGCGTTCGGCTCCAGCACCGACTGGCGGATGTACTCCTCGGCGGTCATGCCGGGCACGCGCCCACCGGCCGTCAGCCCGATGGCGCTCAGGTCTGGCCCGACCTTGTGGGCCTCGCCGATGGCGCCGATCTTGTGGCATGCGCCGCAGCCGGCGTTGAGGATGATCGTCTGCGGGTCGCTACCCTCGATGGGGCGCGGCGTGGGCGTGGGCGCGGCGGTGGGTGCGTCGGGTGGGCTGGTAGGTGTCGGCGCGGCTTGCAGCGCGGCCAGTTCCTCGGCCGTCGGCTGGCGCAGTTCACTGGCCGGCTCGGCGTGGAGGATGGCCTCGCAGGGGGAGAAGTCCGGTTCGGGGTCGGGCATGCACCACCACGGCCCGCCCTTCTTCGTGTGCAGCAGCGGCACCCACCACAGCACCACGTCCTCGCCCGACAGGGCATCGCCGTCGATCCACTGCCGCGGCGGGATGAAGGTGTCGCCGGGGCCGGTGACGATTGGCTCCTCGCCTTCCAGCGGCTTGTCTTGCAGCAGGAAGAAGTAGGCCTCGTCCAGCCCCAGCGGGTCGGTGCGCTCCATGTACCAGCGGTAGTGCAGGTCGCCGTCGAAGATGGCCAGCTTGTGCCCTTCCGGCGACAGCCCCTCG
>WBZV01000626.1_pt1 | contig 13823 bp, 17 predicted proteins | sample 5204221 | NCBI WGS metagenome assembly WBZV01 (sample SAMN12344360, study PRJNA552823) | activated sludge metagenome | biome: Activated sludge suspended growth; feature: Nitrification reactor; material: Wastewater; isolation source: activated sludge from nitrification reactor of wastewater...
GAGACCTTGGCCGCCAGGTGGTAGGGCAGGTCGACACCGGCCATCAGGGTCCACAGCCGCGGCACGTCGCGCACGTCGCCTTGGGTGAAGGCGACCTCGGGTGGAAGGCGGCCGGCGTCGCCGCTGGACAGGTCGTCCAGGACCCGCACCTGGTGGCCCAGGGCCAGGAGCCGCCTGGCCAGGGCCGAGCCCAGGAAGCCGGCACCGCCCGTGATCAGGACTTTCATGGCAGGAGCTCCGCGTAGACATCGTCCAGCCCCGCCAGCATGGCCTGGGCCGTGAAGTGACGGCGGAAGCGCTCCGCCGCCGCCCGGCCCATCGCCGCCCGACGCGCCGGATCGGCCAGCAAGGCCTCGATGGCTCGCGCCAGGGCCTCTGGATCCTCCGGCGCCACCACGATGCCGGTCTCGCCATCGCTGTTCACCCAACTGGTTCCCGTACCCAGCTCGGTGGTCAGGAGCGGCAGGCCGGCGGCCATCGCCTCGAGCAGGGCCAGGCCGAAGGCCTCGGATCGGGCGACGGCGGGCAGGACATAGAGGTCGCCGGAAGCCAGCAGCAGGTCCCGGTCGGCATCGTCCAGGGCGCCCAGCCAGCGGACCTGGTCATCGAGGCCGAGGGCTGTCGCCTGCGCCCGCCACGCCGCCTCCATGGGGCCCTGCCCGGCCACGAGCAGGCGGGGGCGCGGCCTGGGATCGCCCCGCTCGCCGGCCGCCCGCAAGCGGGCCATGGCCTCCAACAGGGTGCCGAGGCCCTTGTAGTAGCGGAGCTGGCCCACGAAGACCAGGTTGGGCCCGGGGCCGAAGCGGGACCGGGCCAAGGCCGGATCCGCAGCGCGCACCGGCGGCCGGATGCCGAGCGGGACCACCCGCAGGCGCTCCGGGGGCACGCGGCGCAGGAAGGGCGAGCCGGCGGCATAGCGCGGGCTGGTGGCCAGCACCCGGTCGGCACGCGCCAGGAGGGCCCGTTGCCCGGGGGCCCAGAGGGCGCCGAGCAGGCGCTGGCGGACCACGTCCGAATGCCAGGTGACCACCAGGGGACGGCGTCCTGCGAGCAGCCACGCCAGTTCGGCCACCGGGTAGGGGCTGTGCAGGTGGCAGAGGTCCGGCCTGAGCCGGCCGAGGCGGCGGACCAGGTCCAGGCTGAGGGGGGTCGAGGCGACCGTGGCCAGGCGCCGGGCGCGAATCACCTGCACGCCCTCCTCGTCGGACACGGAGCCCGGACCGACGGGGTCGGTGACCAGCACCGTGACGCGCCGGCCGGCCGCGGCCTGGGCCCGCGCCACGAGGGCCACGTGGCCTTCGATGCCGCCCTTGACCGGGGGGTAGTCCTTGTAGACGTGCAGGATGTGGGCGGCCATCAGGACGCGCGGGCCCCGGCCCCGTTCCAGCGGTTCATCGCGCCAGCCAGCCCCTCCTGCAGCAGGTCGTCCAGCAGGTCGAGGCCGCGGGCGATCAGGAGATCCGCCTCCGGCTGCTCGGCCGGCGCGAAGCGGCTGAGGACGAAGTCGGCCGGGTCCCAGTTGCCCGGCGGCCGGCCGATGCCCAGGCGCAGGCGCGGGAAGTCCTGGCCGCCCAGGTGCTGGATCAGGCTGCGCATGCCGTTGTGCCCGCCCGGTCCCCCGCCGGCCCGCAGGCGGAGCGTCCCCAGGGGCAGGTCCAGCTCGTCGTAGACGGCCAGGACCTGGGCGGGGGCCAGCTTGTAGAAGCGCATCAGCGGTCCCGCCGCCTCGCCGGAACGGTTCATGTAGGTGCTGGGCAGGGCCAGGCAGACCTGGGCCGGCCCGCGCCGGCCGGTGCCCCAGAGGGATTGGTGCCGCGTCTGGTCCAGGGCGATGCCCCAGCGCCGCGCTGCCTCGGCCACCAGGTCGCGGCCGATGTTGTGCCGGGTGTGGGCGTAGCGGGGGCCGGGGTTGCCCAGGCCGACGATCAGCCAGTCCATGCGCCCTGGCGCCGCCAGAGCCAGAGGGCCAGGGCCGCGGTGGCCAGGAAGCCGGCGCCGAAACAGAAGGACAACTCGCCGAAGGAGGGCAGGCGGGCCCCGCTGGGTTCGAAGGCCGGGGCGATGTCGACCGGGGCGGCGGTCGCGGCAGCGCCGGCGCCATCGCTCGCATCGTCGGCGGCGCCGTCCGAACTGCCCTCGCCAGCCGTTCCGCCTTCGCGCTCGACCGGAGTCGGGGCGCCCGGGGCCAGGGTGGCGGCGGAGCCGCCGTCGCCCGCGGCGTCCTCGTCAGCCCCCTCCTCCGCCGTGTCGTCCGGGTCGGAGGTCGGCGTGGGGCTGACGGTCGCGGTGGGCACGGGGCCGGCGTTGGCCACCTGCAGGCGGACGACGCTCTGGCGGCAGATCTCCTGGCCCACCTGGTCGACGACCGTCAGCTTCAGGCGGTAGAGGCCGTCGGGCAGGGCCTGGGTGTTCCAGCGGTCCAGGACGCCCTGGTCCAGCGGCTGGCTGATCACGTTGCTGACGGCGCTCCAGGTGCCCGGGCGGCTCTCGGAGGCCCACTCGAGCTTGTAGAAGCCGAAGCTGTCGATGCGCGCCGAGCCCAGGATGGCGACGGTGCCGCTGATGACGGATTCCGATGCGGGGCTGCGCAGGGCCGCGCCCCGGCAGGGGTCGGCCTGGGCGGCCGCGGGGCGCAGACCCGCCAGGGCGCCGCCGATGAGCAGGAAGGCGGCGAGAAGCGTCGCGCGGCGCTGCGAACTTGGCATGCCTGGCTCCTGCTTGCTGCGGCCCGCCGGATGCGCCCGGCGGATTCCGATGGTGTTGCCGGCCGCGCCTCAGGCCTGGCGCAGGCTTCGCACGGCGGCGGTGAGGGCGGGGACCACCTCGAAGACGTCGCCGACGATGCCGTAGTCGGCCACCGAGAAGATGGGCGCCTCGGGATCCTTGTTGATGGCCACGATGACCTTGGAGGTCTTCATCCCCGCCAGGTGCTGGACGGCGCCGGAGATGCCGCAGGCCACGTAGAGGCTGGGCGAGACGGTCTTGCCCGTCTGCCCCACCTGGTCGCCATGCGGTCGCCATCCGGCGTCGACCACGGCGCGGCTGGCGCCCACGGCGGCATGCAGCTCGTCGGCCAGGGCCTCCAGCAGGGCGAAATGCTCGGGCGCCCCCATGCCGCGGCCGCCGCTGACGATGACGTCGGCCTCGGCCACGTCGGGCCGGGTGCCGCGCGCGGCCTCGATGCCGCCGGACAGCGCGACGCCTTCGAAGTCAGCCAAGGCCACGCGCTCGACAGGGGCGGGCGTGCTGCCGGCGGCCGCCGGGGCATGGCTGTTGGGACGCAGGGTGGCGATGGCCGGCTGCAGGTTCAGGGCCACCTGGGCCAGGGCCTTGCCGGCGTAGATGGGCCGGAGGGCGGTCAGGTGCTCGCCGTCCATGCCCAGCTCCACGGCGTCCGACGCCAGGCCGACGCCGAGGCGCGCTGCCACCCGCGGCAGGAGGTCCCGCCCGCGGGCGGTGGCGGGCCCGAGGAGGATGCGGGGCTGCCGCTCGGCGACCAGGCCGGCCAGGGCCAGGGCCCAGCCGTCGGGGCTGTAGGCGGCCAGGCGGGCGTCGTCCAAGTGCAGGACCTGGTCGGCCCCGCCGGCGGCCAACTCGGCGGCCGCGGCGTCCAGTCCGGGGCCCAGGAGGACGGCCGTCACGGGGCCGGCGCCCAAGGCCCGGGCGGCGCCCAGGAGCTCGAGGGAGACCTTCTTCAACTCGCCGTCACGGGTCTCGGCGAGGATCCAGGTGGCAGGCATCAGATCACCTTCGCTTCGGTGCGCAAGAGACGGACCAGCTCGGCGGCGGCTTCGGCGGGGCTGCCGCTCAGGATGCGCCCGGGCGGCCGGTCGGCCGGGCGCTCGATGCGGGTGACGGCCACGCCCCCGGCGGCCAGGGCGGCCGGATCGAGGCCCAGGTCGGCGGCCCCCCAGACGGGGATGACCTTGCGCTTGACGGCCATGATGCCCTTGAGGCTGGCGTAGCGCACCTCGTTGAGACCCTTCTGGGCGGTGAGCACGGCGGGCAGGGGGGCCTCGAGGACCTCCTTGCCGCCCTCCACCTCGCGGAGCACCTTGACCTTGCCGTCGCCCGCGGCGACCTCGACCACGAAGGAGAGGTGGGGCCAGCCGAGCTCCTGGGCGAGGTAGATGGGGACCAGGCCCTGGTCCTCGTCGACACCCTTCCAGCCGGCCCAGACCATGTCCGGTGCCTGCGGCAGCTTGCGTACGGCGGCGGCCAGGACCTGCGCTCGGGCCCGCGATCCCAGGCCCTGGAAGCCCTCGTCCTTGAGGTGGATGGCCTCGTCGGCGCCCAGGGCCAGCATGTCCTTGAGGGCTGAGTCCACCCGCTCGGGCCCTAGGCCCAGCAAGGTGACCGTGCCGCCCTTGGCCTCCCTCAGGCGCAGGGCTTCCTCGACGGCGTACTCGTCATAAGGATTGACGACCCAGGTGACGCCCTCCAGGTCCAGCTTGCCGCCGGACACCCGGTCCTGGATGCGGGTGGCGGTGTCCGGCACCTGCTTGACCAGCACGACGATGTTCACTGCATGGCCTCTCAGTCCGCGGTGTCGCGGGTGGGGGGTACGGTGGATGCGGGCGGGGCACCGCGCTGGCGGTGGCGCCGGCCGAGGCGGCCACGCCGGGGGCCCGAATCGGCGGGAGACCTTAGCAAAAAGGGGGGCCGGGGGCAAGTGGTCCGGGGGCATGACCCAGCGCTTGCCCCTCCCCCCAATTCTGATATATTGTCGAGTCCATCGTCGCGTCAGACGGGCCGGCCGCCGGCCCGGCCGCGGCGCTCGAACCCTCGCGGAGGCCCGCCGTGCAGGAACAGATCGACAGCTTCATCGACCATCTGATGGTGCAGCTCGGATACTCCCGGAACACCCTGGCGGCCTACCGCAACGACCTGGGGCAGTTCGTGGAGCACCTGGCGGCGGCGGGCGTCGAGCGCTGGGCCGAGGTGGGGGAGGGAGGCATCGCCGCCTACCTCCTGCAGCTCCGCGACCGCGAGTACTCGTCCTCCACCGTGGCGCGCAAGACAGCGGCCATCAAGCGCTTCTTCCGCTACCTGGCGGCCGAGGGCCTGCTGCGGTCGAACCCTGCCGAGCAGGTGGGCACGCCCCGGGTGTCCAAGAAGATCCCGCGCACCCTGGGCGCCGAGGACATCGACCGCCTGCTGTCCGCCATCCGCGAAGGCTCAGGCCCCAAGGCCCTGCGTGACCTGGCGATGATCGAGCTGCTCTACGCCACCGGCATGCGGGTCTCCGAACTGGTGTCCTTGAACCTGGACGACCTCAACCTGGCCAGCCGCACGGTGCGCTGCTTCGGCAAGGGGGCCAAGGAGCGCATCATCCCCGTCTACCCGCGGGCGGCGGCGGCGGTGGCGGCCTACCTGGAGGAGGGGCGCCTGAACTACCAGAAGGACCGCGAGGAGCGGGCCCTCTTCCTCAACCCCCGCGGCGGCCGGCTGACGCGCCAGGGCCTCTGGCTCATCATCAAGGAATACGTCGAGCTGGCGGGCATCACGATGGCGGTGACCCCGCACACTCTGCGCCACAGCTTCGCCACCCACCTGCTGGCCGAGGGGGCGGGCCTGCGCGAGGTCCAGCGCCTCCTGGGCCATTCCAACGTCTCGACGACGCAGATCTACACCCAGGTAACGGACGAGCGCCTGCGCCAGAGCTACGACGCGGCGCATCCCCGAGCCTGACCTCCAGGAGGGTCGACAGTGATGGGCGACGCCTACATCCGCTCCCTGATGTCCACCGGCGAGACAGTCCAGCGGGTCTCGCGCCAGCACTGGGTGAGCCTGGTGCACACGGTGCTGGTCAACGGTCTGGCCATCCTCCTGCTCCTGGCCCTCAGCAGTTGGGCCTTCGCGAACAGCGCTGCGGGCGCCGAGGGCCAGGCCCTGCGCTGGCTGGGTCTCCTGGCCCTGGCGGCCGCGCTCTGGCCCGTGGCCCGCATGGCGCGAGACCTCTTGACCTGGCAGGCGCGGCGCTACGTGATTTCCAGCCGGCGGGTCCTGGAGATCGAAGGGGTCTTCAACCGCACGGTGCGCGACAGCAACCTGGACAAGGTCAACGACCTGGTCCTGCGCCAGAGCCTCCTGGGCCGCCTGCTGGACTACGGCGACGTGGACATCATCACCGGCTCGGACGTGGGCCTCAACCGGCTGGAGCGCCTGGCGGGGCCCATCCTCTTCAAGAAGGCCATCCTGGACAACAAGGAGGACTTCGACGCCCTGGTGCGCGGCGGCCTCCCCATGACCGCCCAGGACGGGATGCTCGCCTCCCCCCCCGACCCGGCCAAGGCCCTGGCCCAGCTCCAGGAGCTGCGCGAGAAGAACCTGATCAGCCAGGAGGAGTTCGAGCGCAAGCGGGCGGAGGTGTTGGGGCGGATGTAGGGCGGCTCCGGAGCCGGCTGGCGGGCCAACTTGGAACCAGGCGGCCGGGGGCGACGTAGGGGAGATGGCTGTGCCGCAGCCATTGTCATCGCAGGAGAACACCCCCGTGACTGTCGCCACCGATCCCCTGATGCCCGCCGCGAATCCTGAGGACGAGGCCCGTCGCAAGACCGAGGCCCGGCGCCGCTATTGGGGCAGCGCCCAAGAGCGCTACGCGCCCCTTCCCGCGGAAGCGGTAGAGCCGCCGCCCGCCGTCCCGGCGCCCTCGCCCGCGGCCACGTCCGCCCCTGACCTGCTCCGGCGCATGGCCGCCGACAGCGGAGGTCGTTCCTCCGACACAGTTCCGGGCAGCCGGGCAACGGCCGGGTACTGGGGCCCGTCCTTCGCCGAGGCCGGCGTCCCCGAGCGTCCGGGGGTGTCGGAGCCCAACCTGGCCTCACGGCTGCGCGCCGTGGCCCCGAACGTCTCGCCTCCCGCGCCTCCCCGGATCGCCGACCTGGACGCTCCGACCGCGGCCCCGGCCGCGGTCGGGCGGCTGCCCGGGCCTGGCAGCCTGATGGGCGAGGCGGTCGGCGCCCTGGTCATCGCGGTCCTCAGCGGGCTGGTCGGGGGGTTGACCTGCCTGGTCCTCTCGGATGCAGTCTGGCGCGCGGCCCCCGAGCTGGCGCGCGGGCGGGCGGGCCTGCTCAACGCGACCTACGTGCTGGTCTTCGCGTTGATGGGGGCCGTGTCCGGCCTGATGGCGCCGCGCGCCTGGCCCGTGGCCGCGCTCATCGGCTGGCTGCCGCTCTGGGCGTCCCTCCTGGCCTTCCCTGAACTGCAGGCCGGCCAGGTGCCGCAGACGCGCCCCGAACGCCTCCTGCTGGTGACCCTGTGGGCGGCGCCCCTGGTCGCCACGGTGGGTGCCCTCCTGGGCAGCATCGGCTCGCTGGCGCCCCCCCCGAAGCCGGAGGCCTGACGACGGGGCGCGCCGATCGAGCGGGTTCGCTCCCGGCCGCAGGTCTGGTACCATCCCCCCCTCCTCGACCCTCGCCCCGAGCGATCCCGAGCGCGCGAGGGCCATCGCCACGGATGAGGAAGCGCCATGTCCCACAACCCCGACGATGCCTTCGCCGAGCGCCGCGCCCGCGTCCGCCTGGCGGCCGAGGCGGTCCGCGCGGCCGGTCTGCCAGCCCCCCGGGTGGCGATCATCGCCGGCTCGGGGCTGAGCGGCCTGGCGGACCGGATGGCGGACGCGCGGCGCCTGGCCTACGACAGCATCCCGGGCTGGCCGCGCTCGACGGTGGCGGGGCATGCGGGCCTCCTGGCGGGCGGCCACCTGGGGGGCCTCCCCTGCCTGGTCGCGGCCGGGCGGGCGCACCTGTACGAGGGCTACGATCCCTTCGAGACGGCGTTCAACGTGCGGGTCTTCCATGCCCTGGGGGCGCGCACGGTGATCGTCACCAATGCGGCGGGGGGCCTGAACGAGGCCTACCACCCGGGCGACCTGATGCTGATCACGGACCACCTCTTCCTGCCGGGCATGGTGGGCCACAGCCCCCTGGCAGGGCCCAACGATGACGAAGCGGGTCCGCGCTTCCCGCCGGTGGCCGGCGCCTACGACCTGGAGCTGGGCCGCCGGACGGTGGCGATCGCGGGCGGCCTGGGCCTGCGCATCCACCGCGGCATCTACGCGATGGTGGCCGGCCCCAGCTTCGAGAGCCCGGCCGAGGCGCGCTTCCTGCGCCAGGCGGGCGCCGACGCGGTGGGCATGAGTACCTGCCCCGAGGTGGTGACGGCCCGCCACGCCGGGCTCCGCGTCCTGGGCCTCAGCCTGATCACCAACCGCGTCCTCCTCCAGCAGCCCACGGTGGACGCGCCGCCCGAAGACCCCCACGAGGAGGTCATGGCGGCGGGCGCGGCGGCGGCGGCTGGCCTGGGCGAGCTGGTGGAGCGGCTGCTGGGGACGATGGCGGGGGAGGCGACGGGCGCCGGGGGGCCCTTACCGTGAAGATCTGCCTGCCGCGCAACAACCCCTTCCCGGTCGATGCCTGGTTCGACAGCTCCTGCACCCTCACCTACGCCCTGCCCAAGGACGATGTGCTCCAGCGCCTGCCGCCCTGCCTGGAGCCGGAGACCTACCAGGACCGTTGGGCCTTCCTGGCGGTGGCGGTGGTCCAGACGCGTGGCCTGCGGCCGGCGGGTCTGCCCGGGTGGTTGGGCCGCGACTTCCTGCTGGTGGGCTACCGCTTCTTCGTGCGCTTGACGACGCCGGAGGGGCGCCGCCTCAGGGGCCTGTACATCCTGCGATCGGAGACCGACAGCGCCTCGGTCGCCCGCTGGGGCAACCTGTTCACGCAGTACCGTTACGTGCGCACGGACGTGAGGCTGCAGCGCGCGGGCGAGCGTCTGAGCATCGCCGCGCCGGCCGGCGGGCTGCGCATCGAGGTGGATGCCTCGCAGGCGGAGCTGCCTCCCGGCTCGCCCTTTGCGGGCCTGGCTGAGGCGCGCAAGTTCAGCGGCCCGCTTCCCCTGACCTTCAGTTGGGAGCCGGTGAAGCGACGCGTGGCGGTGGTGGAAGGCCGGCGCAGCCACTGGGAACCGCGGCCGGTGCGCGTGGAGGCCGCGGAGGTCCCCTTCCTGGCAGAGCTGGGCCTGGGGCATGCCCGCCTGGCCAACGCCTTCCTGGTCACGGACATTCCCTATCGCTGGACCCGCGGCCGGGTGCAGGCGTGGCGGCCCCGGTGAGCGGGCTGGAGCGGCGGCCGTTGCAGGGACTGCGGACGGTCCTGCGCTTCAACCGGCGCCTCTACCTGACGGCCGTGGGGGCGGCCGGCGTGCTCTGGTGGGCGTCCACGGCGGTGGGAGACGGCCCGGCGGCCCTGACCCTGGGGGTCCTGGCGGCCCTGATCCTGGGAAACACCGTCGTTTCCACCCTGGCCACGGCCTATGCCTACGACGCCACCGGTCTCTACGACCTCGGCTGGTTGGATCCGTGGATGGATGGCGGGGGCGACGCGGCCAACATCCACGCCGGCTTTGACGAGTCCACCGAGCTCCTGCGCCGCCGCTTCCCGGCGTATCGCTGGCGCGTCTTCGACTTCTTCGACCCTACCCGCCACACAGAGCATTCGATCCGCCTGGCCAGAGCGGCCCATCCCCCCGCGGCCGACACCGTGCCCATCGCCACGGACCATGTGCCCCTTCCCGACGGCAGCCTCGACCGGGTCCTGCTCTTCCTCGCCGCGCACGAGATCCGTCAGTCCGCCGAGCGGGTGGCCTTCCTCTCCGAGCTGCGGCGCTGCCTGGCGCCCGCCGGTCGCATCCTCTTGGTCGAGCATCTGCGGGATCTCCCCAACCTGCTGGCCTACGGACCCGGCGCCTGGCACTTCCATCGACGGGGAACCTGGCTGGCCGACATCCGCGCCGCCGGGCTGCAGGTCCGTTCCGAGCGCCGCTGCAATGCCTTCATCAACGCCCTGGAGTTGGCGGCGGATGATCCGGCTGATTGAGGCCAGCGGGCTCATCCTGGTGGTGCTGGCCCTGCTGCACGCCGGCTTCCCGCGCTATTTCCGCTGGGACGAGGAAGCGACGCGCCTGAGCCTCATCAACCGCCAACTGTTGTACATCCACACCTTCTTCATCGCCCTGACGGTCCTTCTGATGGGCCTGCTCTGCCTGGGCAGCGCCCGCGAGCTGGCCGGCACGGCCCTCGGCGCCCGGATCAGCCTGTTGCTGGCCCTGTTCTGGGCTTGCAGGGCCATCATCCAGTTCTGCGGCTTCTCGCCCCGGCTCTGGCGCGGCAAGCGCTTCGAGACCTTCATGCACGTGGGCTTCAGTGGCTTCTGGATCTACCTGACCCTGCTCTTTCTGTGGGTATGGTGGCAGGGGCCGCGGTCATGATGCAGGCGGTCGGGCCTCGTGACGGCGGGACATGGGTCGAGAGCACAGCCTGTGCGCTGCGACGGGAGCTTGGCCGATGACCACCTGGTTCAGCCGACATCCCATCCTCGTCTGGGGGCTGGCCTGGGGGTGTACCGCCGTGGCATGGGCGCGGCTGCTCGCCACGCAAACGCGATCCGGCGATGCGGGGCCCGGGCAGCCCTGGACCTTCCTGATGCAGGGCGCCTTGGTCTGGGGCATGGCCGGAGCCTTGGCCTTTCACGGCGGTGGGAGACGCCGCTCCGGCTTCGTCGTCTGGACTGCGGCCTTCCTGATCGGCACCGGTCTGGGCGTGGCTTTGTGGCAGGCAGTCTACCGGCCGATCTTCCGCTACCCGATGTACGGCTCCCTGATGGCCTGGGCCGCGGGGATGACCCTGGGTCCCCTGCTCGGCGGGGTGATCGAGCGCCTCCCCGTGCCCCTCTACCGGCGTCTCTTCCATGCGGGGCTCTGGCTGCTCTACTTCTTCCTGGCACCCCTGCCGGTCCTGGCTCTCTCGAACCTGAGCTTGCAGCTGCTGGTCTCCCAGGACGTCATCGATGGCCCGTGGTATCCCCTGCTCGTGTTTGGAGCCGCGACCTTGGGCGGAAGCCTGGCCGGCCAAATGGCCATGATCCTGCGCTACGCCCAGTTGGGCTCACCGAGCGGGGCGGAGGAGGTGGTGGGGTGAGGGTGCTCGGCAGCGCGTGCCGGCCTAATCGATGCAAGGCGACCCTTGGCAGGTCTGTGTGCCAGTGGTACGTGGTCTATCCATTGCGACGACGTGCTAAGGACTGAATGCACTGCTACGTTGTACAGTTCAGAATCAACAGCGGAGGCACACATGACGTCAAGGCCCACTTTCATCGCGTTGGCACTGTCCGCTCCCCCGCTCCTCATGACGGCCTTTCTGGGGTGGGGCGGTCTGACCTACTGCCGTACCATCCATGCGAAGCCCAACTTCGCCGACCATGGGCCTGAGCCGGATTGGATCGGCCCTCCCGATAGCCTCCGGACCATGGTCGCGAGGTCCGATGTGATCGTGTACGGGGTCGTGCATGCCGTCGAGCCTCTGGATGACATGGGCTCAAGCAAAGCAGTTCTGACCATGGTCGAAGTGGTCCAAGGCCATCTGGGTCCGTCGAAGGCGGGGGACAGGATCCAGATCATCGAACCGGTGGGGCCTCGGGCAGTCGAGGATGGACCGACATGGTCGTGCAACCGCGGAGAGGATGGCCTCAGGCTGCGCAGGGTCAGCCGTCCGGGAGACCGACGCCTCTGGTTCCTGAACGGCGACCCGAGGCCGGGGCCTCTCTACGCCGGTCTTGGTGCCTACGGTCGCCTCGACATCGAGGCCGACACCGTACGGCTCACCTCGCCCCGACCCGTGAGCCTCGCCCAGGCAGAGCTGGAGGGACCCGGGGAGCGGGCCGACTTCCTCGCAGCCCTGCAGGAAGCTGTGGCAGCCAATGGGAGGTAGCATCATGACCATGCACTCCGGTCGCAGGCGAAAGCGTGCGATCCTCGCCGCCACCGCGGTCGTTCTGGTCGCGTGGTCGCCCTTTGCCCTGGGGTTCTTCTACCTGTGGGATCCGATGTGCCGATCGACCTTCGGGAATCCCTTCTTGCCAGATCCCTACCGGGAGACGGACTGGTCTGGTCCCGAGCAGAACCTGGAGGGCCTCATTCGGGGGGGCGATCTGATCGTCTATGGCGAGGTCGTCGCCTCTGACGAGGGCGCGAAGGGGTCGCTCGATATGCGGGTGGAGGCACCAGGAGAAGCCGGCCTGCTGGAACCGGACGAAGGTTGGGCCGCGGAGGTGTTCAGCGGCACAAGCCCGGTGGACTACATCGACGAAGGGCCGCGGACGGTCAGCTGGGTCAAGGTCATCGAGGCCTACTTCGGCTCGGCTGTGCCTGGCGACCAGTTTCTGCTGAACGAGGGTGCCCATCCACGGCCAGCCTGGCGGCCTACCTTCCTGGCCTGCAATCGCACCACTGACCCGTACCACCTTCGCGAGGCCAGCCGCATCGGTGACCGGCGCCTCTGGTTCCTGTCCCCTGCCCTGGATGGCAAGGGTTGGACCGTCGGCAACCCCTACCATCGCCTGGACCTGGAGTCCGGCCGGGTATTCGTCACCACCACCCGCCCCAGCCAGTTCGAGCCCGACTTTGCGCCCTTGGAGCGGGAGGCCTTCCTGGGCGAGCTGAAAGCGCAGATTCGTTTGTACAAGCCGACCCGGTGACGAGCTGGCGGATGTCGGTCAGCGGACGTAAGAGCAGGCACGTCGGCCGCCATCCACCCTCCACCGGCGCCTGCGAGCCGGATGGTCCGCCATCCCCCTGAGAGTGGAGACCCGCCCATGATCCCCTGGCTCACCCGCCACCCCGTCATCGTCTGGAGCCTTGCCTGGGGGACCACTGCCCTGGGCTTCTCGCTGTCCGAACTGCTCAGCGGGCGAGGCGACGCATCGCCGCAGACCTTTCTCTTCCTGGGACTATTGGCGTGGGGCGCCGCCGGCGCGCTGGCCTTCCACCGGCCACCGCGCCGTACTGCCGGCTTCATGCTCTGGGCGGCGGCCTTCCTCGGCGCCTGCGGGCTGGCCATGGCATGGATGCGCCGGGGCGATGAGCTCTACGATCTGCACGGCCCGATCAGCGGCCTGGTGGTCTGGGCCCTGGCGATGGCCCTCGCTCCGTTGCTCGGAAGCGCCTTGGAGCGGACGGAGACGCCCTGGCCCTTGCGCCTGGGACCCGCGCTGTTGTGGGCCGTGATGGGGGTGGGTGGCGCCGTGGCCGCCTTCTTCGCCTGGTACTTCGCGATGGGGGCCTTGGACCTGATCGAGAGCGCCAGCGACCTGAACCCGTGGCGGCTGGGGCTCCACCACCTGGCGAGCTTCTTGGCCGTGGGGCTGGTCGGCGCGGTGGTTGGGCTGAACTGCCAGTTCATGCGGGAGCGGTTGTTGGGGCCGTGGAAGGCGACGGCGATCGAAGGCTGAGCGGGCGGCCGGGAGCGGCCGCGCTGCGTGGCAGGCGTCCCGGATCCGGCCAAGGACGATGCCCGATCAGCCTGTCTCCATCACCTCCGGTTCGGTCCATTCTTGGCGAGCATGAAGCCAACCCCAACCACCACCAATAGCGCGATCAGGCCGATCCACACGCCTCGCGAGCCGGACCTTCCCCCATCGGAGCCCGCCGTCCCGGCGCCGCCCGCCGCCGTCCCGGTCGCTCCCGCTCCGGCGGTCGCCGCTCCGCCCGCATCCTGGGGCGTCCCCTCGGCTCCGCGCTGCGGCGTCGTCACCGCGGCCGTCGGCGTCCCGACCACTGACGCCGCCTCTGTCGGCAACGTGGTCTCGGTCGCGGCGGCTGTGGGGGTCTCCGTGGGCGGCTCCGGGGTCGCGGTCGGCGGAACGGGCGTCGGATCGTTCACGCCCTGGTACAGGCCGAAGTCCATCACGAAGATGTGGCCGAAGGACGTGCATGCCGCGCCGGAGCCCACCTCCACGAAGTCGCGGTGGACCATCAGCGGCCGGTGG
>WBZV01001040.1_pt1 | contig 13823 bp, 18 predicted proteins | sample 5204221 | NCBI WGS metagenome assembly WBZV01 (sample SAMN12344360, study PRJNA552823) | activated sludge metagenome | biome: Activated sludge suspended growth; feature: Nitrification reactor; material: Wastewater; isolation source: activated sludge from nitrification reactor of wastewater...
CCGGTGGCCTCGTTTTCGAGCGTCGGATCGGCCTCATTTTCGAGCGTTGCCGACAGGCAGGGCGCGTACGGATGCCCGCTTGGTTCACTGGCTGCCGAGGTGGCCGATGTGGACGAGGAAGCGCGAAAGGAAGTCGAACGTTACTTCGCTGCCTGGCAGGGGTTGTTGAGCGCTGGGCTGGAGCGTATGCGCGGCAACGGAGTTCTTCGGGCGAATGCAGATCCGGACGCCTTGGCAACGGGCTTGCTTGCAGCCTTGCAGGGCGGCTACCTGTTGGCGCAGACGGCTCGGGACGTCCGGCCGATGGAAGTCGCTTTGGACATGGCTATTGCTCATGTCCGTTCGTTCGCCTCGTGAGACGAGTACCGGTCTCCGGCCTTTCCGATCCGCAAGTCACGTGGATGTGCGATCGTGCGGGACACGCACCGAGCGGGCTGGCGAAGCCGTGCCTTCCATCGTCGTCAGTTCGGGACGAGAGAGGACAACCCGTCCCTTCGGTTGCCGTGGGCGCCTCCGTCGTCCGCCCATCGGTCGAGTGCCGTACCTTCATCGGAGCTCGTTCGCTTGGCTGGGTGAGATGGCGTGATTGCCGTAGCTTCCCAAGCACCTGCTAATCGGGTGGCGGCGCCTGTTTCGAGTATCACCCCGTGCCTCTCAAGCACCTTGTTCAGCTCGCTGCGACGCCTTGGCGGTAGCGTCGGTCGTCTGGCTTGGGAGTACCCAGTCTGGGCGCTCGAAGTGGCACGTATAGCCGTTCGGGTAGTCCGCGAGATAATCCTGGTGTTCCGGCTCGGCCTCCCAGAAGGGGCCGGCGGGCTCGATCGTGGTGACTGCGTCACCTGGCCACAGGCCGGACGCATCGATGTCGGCGATGGCTGATCGTGCGACGTGCTCCTGCTTCATGGAGAGCGGGAAGATGGCGGACCGGTAACTTGTCCCGACGTCGTTGCCCTGGCTGTTGAGCGTCGTCGGGTCGTGGATCTGAAAGAAGTAGGCGAGGATGTCGCGATACGACGTCTCCGTCGGGTCGAACAGAATCTCGACCGCCTCGGCGTGCCCAGGGTGGTTGTCGTAGGTCGCGTAGTCGTTCTCACCCCCGGTGTAGCCGACCCGTGTGTCGAGGACACCAGGTTGGCGACGGAACAGGTCCTCCATGCCCCAGAAGCACCCGCCGGCTATGACAGCCGTCTCGGTGTCGGGGTGCTGGGTCACCTGCCCTGAGTCGCTGACTCCGCTGGTCATCGTGCGGCCGTATCTGCTTCGTCGTCGGTGTCGAACAGTGCGCTGAACTCGCCGTATCCCTCTTCGTCGAGGTCCGAGGCAGGCACGAATCGCAGCGCCGCCGAGTTCATGCAGTACCGCAGCCCGCCTGCCTCCTCAGGACCGTCTGGGAAGAGGTGGCCGAGATGGCTGTCGGCGCCGGCAGAGCGCACCTCGGTACGTGATCTCGCCAGTTGGTAGTCGGCCCTTGTCGTCAGTGCTTCATCATCGATCGGCTTGGTGAAGCTCGGCCAGCCGGTGCCGCTGTCGTACTTGTCGGTGGACGAGAACAGGGGCTGGCCGGAGACGACATCTACGTAGATGCCGGGTTCGTCGTTGGCCCAATACTCGTTGTCGTAGGCGGGTTCGGTGCCCTCGTTCTGGGTGATGTGATGCTGTGTCGCGCTAAGGCGGCTGAGTGCTTCCGGGGTCTTGTGGTAGTCGCGTGTGTTCATGTAGCCCTCCTCGGTGTCGCAGGATGTGGTTCAACTCGCAGCTGGGACGGACCTCACGAGTCCAGCGATCGGGTTCGGGGCCGGCCCTCCTGCTGAGCACCGACGCTGTCGCTTGGGAACGGTCTATTCGGCGAGGTTGGCGGACAGGAGCCAGCGATCCTTGTCGAGGGCCTCCTTGATGCCGATGGCCACATCCTGGCTTGGCAGATCGATGCCATCCAGGCCGTCGATCGCGACCTGCGTATCGGCGATCACGGCATCGAAGTCGGCGACGAGCGCGCGTACGCTTTCCTCCCACTGCGCGAAGCCCGCGGGGACTTTCGTCGAGGTCTGCTCGGCGAGCCTCTCAACGCGGGCGTCGATCGATAGTCCCAGTGCGACGATTCGCTCGGCCGCTTGGTCGGCGGCAGTCTGAGCCCGTCCGACCACATCGTCGAGCAACTGATGGATCGCGAGGAAGTTCTTGCCCTGTACGTTCCAGTGCGCCTGCTTTCCGTTGACAGCGAGCGCTTGGAGTCCGAGCACGATCGGAGTGAGGTACTGCGACGCCGCTATTGCACCTTTGGGGGCCGCCGGGATTGTTTGAATTTGGGCCATGTCATTCACCTCTGTCCGGTTGGGGTCTGTGATCGCGTCTTATTCTGGTCTCTAGAGTCCAAAACTGTCTAGCCATACGGCGCAGGGCTGGCGTGTTCTCGGCGCCTAGTCGATTGCGCGCGGTGTGGCGAGGTCGGGTAGTCGGGCCGGAGCGCGGCACTCGTCGTCGAGCTATCGGTCGAGAAGTTCACAGACGCTCGACGATGAGTGCCATGCCCTGACCTCCGCCTACACACATGTTGATCAGACCGGTCGTCTTGTCGTGCCAGTCCAGTGAGTTGAGCATGGTCGCCTGCAGTCGGGCGCCGGTCATGCCGAAGGGGTGGCCGACGGCGATCGCGCCGCCGTTGACGTTGAGCCGACCCAGGTCAACTCCCAGGTCTTGGTAAGAGGGAACAACCTGCGCAGCGAATGCCTCGTTGGTCTCGACCAGGTCGATGTCACCAATGGTCATCCCGGCATTGGCGAGTGCTCGACGTGACGCCTCGACTGGCCCGAGCCCCATGATTTCGGGCGAAAGCCCGGAGACGCCGGTTGCGATGATGCGGGCAAGCGGCGTAACCCCGAGCTCGGCCGCCTTGGTGTCGGACATGACCACGACGGCGGCGGCCCCGTCGTTGAGCGGGCAGCAGTTGCCGGCGGTAACGACGCCGTCGGGACGAAAGGCTGGCTTCAGCTGGGAGATGGCGTCGTAGGTCACACCGGCGCGGGGTCCGTCGTCAGCACTCACGACGGTGCCGTCGGGCAGGGTCACGGGTGTGATCTCACGAGCCCAGAACCCGGCTTTGATGGCCTTCTCGGCGAGGTTCTGGGAGCGGACGCCGAACTCGTCGAGCTATTGGCGGGAGAGTCCGCGCAGACGTGCGACATTCTCAGCTGTGAGACCCATCGCGATGTAGACGTCGGGGATCAGTCCGTCCTCGCGTGGGTCGTGCCAGCCGGCCTGGTCCTCGACCGTCGGCTTGGTCCGCGCGATCGCCTCGGTGAAGATGGGGTTCTTGGTATCGGGCATGCCGTCGGACATCCCTTTCGAGTAGCGGGAGACGGTCTCGACACCGGCAGAGATGAAGACGTCGCCTTCGCCGGCCTTGATGGCGTGGAACGCCATGCGGGTGGTCTGCACCGAGGAAGAGCAGTAGCGGTTAACCGTCGCGCCGGGCAGGTGGTCCATGCCCAACATGACAGCTACGTTCCGCGCCATGTTGTACCCGGATTCGCCGGCCGGCTGACCGCAGCCGAGGTAGAGGTCATCGATGTCGGTGGGGTCGAGGCCCGGCACCTTGTCGAGCGCGGCACGCACCATCTGGGTCGTCAGATCGTCAGGGCGGGCGTCCTTGAGGGAGCCCTTGATCGCACGTCCAATGGGGGAGCGGGCAGTCGACACGATCACGGCCTCAGGCATGGGTACTCCGATCGCTACAGAGATGTCACGATGTCAGAGCCACCCTAGTGCAAACTGGACCTTGCAGACCATTAAAATACGCTCAACATCACGGCAGATCTGCGTGGCTCAGCGGGAATGAATGGACTGATGAGTCCGTTCAAGTGGACGTGATGCGTGGAACCACCCGTATCACGGAAGGAGGAGCCCAGTGAGTGACAACAGCTTCCGCAAGACCCGCGAGGCGCTCAGCCGACTGACCGACATCCAGCGCCGCGTGACGCAGGAGGACGGCACGGAGCCGGCCTTCCGCAATGAGTACTGGGACAACCATGAGCCGGGCATCTACGTCGACGTGGTCTCAGGTCAGCCGCTGTTCTCGTCGACGGAGAAGTACGACAGCGGCACGGGCTGGCCGAGCTTCACCAAGCCGATCGCGGCAGACGCGGTGACCACCAAGACCGACCGTACCCTGGGCATGGCACGCACCGAGGTGCGCTCTGCTGCCGCCGACAGCCACCTCGGGCATGTGTTCGCCGACGGCCCCGTTGCGGCAGGCGGCCAGCGGTACTGCATGAACTCCGCCGCGCTCCGCTTCGTGCCTGTCTCGCAGCTCGAGAACGAGGGCTACGGCGAGTTCAGGGTGCTTTTCGACGCCGACCAGAAGCCCACGAAGGGAGACGCCGCATGAGTAGCGGGATCAATGACACCGGAACCATCACGCGCACGCCAGGGACAGAGACGGCCGTCCTGGCCGGTGGGTGCTTCTGGGGTATGGAGGACCTCTTCCGCCGTCAGGCAGGAGTGCTCGGCACTCGCGTAGGGTACACCGGCGGTCAGAACGACCACCCCACGTATCGAAACCACCCGGGCCACGCCGAGGCCGTCGAGATCGTCTTCGACCCCTCGAAGACCACCTACCGTGACATCCTGGCCTTCTTCTTCCAGGTTCACGACCCGTCCACGTTGAACCGCCAGGGAAACGACGTCGGCACAAGCTACCGATCGGCGATCTTCCCGCTCACTCCGGAGCAGGAGCAGGCCGCTAGCGATACGATCGCAGAGGTGGACGCCTCAGGCCGATGGCCAGGGAAGGTTGTCACCACGGTCGAGCCTGAGGCCCCGTTCTGGGAGGCCGAGCCCGAGCATCAGGACTACCTGGAGAGGTATCCCAACGGCTACACCTGCCACTTTGTGCGTCCAGATTGGGTGCTGCCCAAGGGCGTGACGGCGTAGCGGCTCAGTAGTCAAGACGGATGCTGCGGCCCATCGGGCCGCAGCATCCCGTCCATCTTGGCGTCCTGCCTATGAGAGCGCGGACTCGCGACGCATCAGTGGTGGGCGTGACCGAGGTGGTTGGCGTGAGCTTCGACCTGCGCTCGGACGTCTTCCATGTCGAGCGACCGCACCTGCTCGATCAGGTCGTCCAGTTCTGGCCGGGGGAGCGCGCCGGCCTGGAAGAACACCCTGATCGAGTCTCGATAGACCGCGACGGTGGGCAATGCACGGATGCCGAAGGAGTCCGACAGCTGACTCGCTGCCTCGACGTCGACCTTGCCGAAGATGATGTCCGGGTTGCTCTCCGATGCGGCTTCGTACACCGGCGCGAAGGCCTTGCAGGCGCCACACCAAGTAGCCCAGAAGTCAAGGATGACGATCCCGCCTCCTCCGGTGATTTCTTGGAAGTTCTCGTCCGTCACGGCGATCGTTGCCATCATTTCCCTTTCCGCCAAGTCATTAAAAGTGGACCTTAGAGTCCAAGAACATCTTCTTCGACGATCCCCTCCGAGGCAAGATGGAGCTGGGGTTCAGATGGGAGCTAGGCAAGCAGGTAAGACGCCGGGCACCTCGTCACACCAACTGCCAATCGCAGGGCTGGACCACGCCGTGCCGCGGCTTGGACATGGTTCCTGATCGGAAGGTAGAGCAGATGAGCGTTATCAGCCGGGGCTTCGGTGGCCGCAGAGAGCACATTGAGCGTTCGTTGCCACCTGGGCAGTACCTGACAGACGACTTCCCGGTGCTCACCGCAGGCCCAACGCCGATCATCGACACCGACGACTGGCGCCTCGATATCACCGACCTCGACGGAACGAGGTCGTCGCTGAGCTGGAAGCAGCTGATGGGCTTGCCGGACGAGGAGTTCACTGTTGACATCCACTGCGTAACCCAGTGGAGCAAGCACGACACAATCTGGCGTGGGGTGTCTGTTGACACCTTGCTAGGCCCCCTTGAAACAGAGGCTGAGTACGCGTTGATTCGCTGCTACGGCGACTACTCAACCAACCTTCCGCTCGAAGATCTTCTCGATGGGAAGGCATGGGTCGCCTTCGAGTACGACGGCGGCGAGCTCGCGCCGGAGCACGGGGGCCCGGCACGACTCCTGGTCCCCCACCTGTACTTCTGGAAGTCGGCGAAGTGGATCAACGCCATCGAGCTCCGTTTAGACGACCAACCCGGGTTCTGGGAGAGCCTTGGCTATCACGAGTACGGCGATCCGTGGCTCGAACAGCGCTACATCGGCGACTGAACCCTTTCCACGGCGAAGAACGGCTCCGAGGTGTCCGAATCCAAGACTTTCAGTCGGCCCGCGCTATCGCGCGCGGCCGGACGCGCGCCGATCCACTGGCGTCGGGCGCAAGTCGTCGAGACCCTCCTGGAGACGCGAACCGCCAGGACCCTCGTGCTCGATGTGCCCGGATGGCCAGGTCACGATGCGGGGCAACACGTCGACGTGAGGCTGACGGCTGAGGACGGGTACACCGCGCAGCGGAGCTACTCGATCGCATCCGCGGATGCGCGTGATCGGCTGGAACTCACCATCCAGAAGGTACGTGGGGGTGAGGTCTCGCCGTACCTAGTCGAAGAGGTCGAAGTGGGCGACGAGTTTGAGTTGCGCGGCCCCGTCGGGGGCTGGTTCCGCTGGACAGAGGCTGTCAAGAGCCCGGTATGTCTGATCGCCGGCGGTTCAGGCATCGTGCCCCTGATGGCGATGGTACGAGCGCGAGCGAAGTCCGCATCGACCGCCTCGTTCCATCTGGTCTACTCCGTCAGAACGCCAGACCACGTCATGTACGCCAACGAGCTCTTTCGGACCGCGACCGATGTCCGTGGTATCGACGTCACGTACGCCTTCAGTCGTGCCGGTCTTCCCGACGACGCTCGTCGCCCCGGCCGCCTCACAGCTGCCGACCTAGCGGCGATCGAAGACCGAGCCGGTCATCGAGCGCTGACGTACGTCTGTGGCCCCAACGGCTTCGTGGAGAACGCCACACGACTACTCCTTGAACAGGGGCACCCATCCGCGATGATCCGCACCGAGCGGTTCGGACCGACAGGAGGATAGTTTGCGCTACTACGAGGAGGACCGCGCGATCGACGGAAACGTCTTGGCGGGCGCTCTGGCAGAGGTCTTCGCAGCCGAGATGACCTCTGCCACAGCCATATGCGCGGGATGCGGCGCCACGGACAGGCTGGCAGCGTCAGATGCGTTCGTCGGAGGCCCGGGCATGGTCCTGCGGTGTCGCTATTGCCGAGCTGTCCTGGCACGTATTGTCCGGGCACGGGAATCAGTTTGGCTCGATCTTCGCGGCGTGACAGCTATGCAGATTGCAGCTGCACCGTGATCATCCCCAACTGGCATCACGCTGCCCGTGGTCACATCAATCGAGCGAGATACAGGCGATCGCGATGAAAGAGGAGCACGACTCTGCCAAGGCAGATGCCCAGCATGCCCATGTGATCGTCAACTGCATCTCGGGACAGTTCGAGTTGGTCAGATGCTCCGAAGTCGTCGGCGTCCTCGAGTTCAAACGTGCTGGAAAGCACTTCGATCTCGTTCGCACTTACGTTTCTCCCGAGCACCGCGGCCAAGGATACGCCCGCATGCTAGTCGCTCCGGTGCTCTCCGCCATCAAGGGCAACGCTGGAACGATCACAGCATCATGTAGCTACGTTGGCAGGGTCGCCGCATCAGACGAGCAGTTCGCAGCGATAGTCGTACCCCCTCTCGGCGAGAGCCTTGAGGAGTAGCGGTGGACCTGGCTGACGGTACGCCTGGTCTAGTGCTCGGGCGGCCTCTCGTTGGTGATCGTGTGCCGAATGGCGTGCAAGTCTGCCTCCGCATTCGCCGCAACCCGCAGGGCCTCCCGGTCGCGCTCTCGATCACGCAAGGTGTCCTGCCGCTGGCTGAGCAAGATCAAGGGCAATTGGACTGCCGCGAGCACCGTCAGCCCAAGATTCAGGTAGTTCATCGTCATCTCATGTCCCGTGCCCAGCGGCTGCCAGGCAATGCTGACGGCCAGCCATGTCAACACCGCGACCACCAGCACGACCAGAAAGCGCCATGAGCCGAACATGGTCGCCATCCTGGTGGCTACCCGCTCCGGGGGAGTGGCGCTAGGTTCTGTGAACATACTGAGCGCATGCCCACAGGCTGGACAGATGACAGGGTGAGCAACTCCGGAATGCCGGCCTTGATGACCTGCCGGGTCGTGTCTGTTGTGTCGATCCATTTTACGGGCTTCTCCTTCTCGGCGGGCGGACACCCTCGGAGAGCCTGACGTGGCCACACATTCACGCTGACTCAGGGGCGCTGCGACCTCGTCATCTACTCGGCAGCGTGAGGTGCGAAAGTACGTGCCGCAGAGGCGCATTGTTCTTACCTCCGAGGCTCCACCCGTGTGCCGCCGCGCGGACAGGATCTCCTGTCGCCGACGACCGGGGTGGTTCGTGCAGTTGCGGACCACTCGGAACTGCTCGGATCGGAAAGAGGCAGAGCGTTCCCCGCCACCAACGAGGGTCAGTGACACTGTCGGCTTCGCAGGAAGGAACTCCCTAGATCCCAAAGGGTCGCGGGACATTCATGGCAACTTGTAGAGACATCGCAACGTTCGGAGTCGTCGCTCTTGACGACGTCCTGCCACCGGAGGTAGCGGGAGACCTCGCAGACCACTTGCGAGAGTGTCGCGCCTGCTCCGCGTACCTAGCCCAATCCGCAAGCACCTCCGGCATCGTGGCCATGCGTCACAGTGCCTCGGAGGAGGTAGGCAGGGTCACCGATGCCGACGCTGCTGACACCGCTGATCAACGAGGCACAGCCAGAACCCAACGACTACTTCTCGCTCTTGCGCGGGCTGCCGACCCTCTGCATGCCGACGACCTCGTGCAAGACACATGGCAGCATCTTCTTGAGGTCTCGCCGGACACGGTGCCGACGCGTACCGAACTGTCTGACCATCTCCTCGACCACCTCCGCAGACACCGGCACGACGACGAGGCACTGGAAGCCGAGTGGGCCGACGTGCTGCTGCGTACATATCGCCATCACCCGACCGCCATGGGAGAGGCTGACTCGCGACTGATTTCGAGCCGGATGACCGACAACAGTCGCGGGCCGGAGGCTCACGAATGGCTGGACCCGGACGCGGACCACGCGGACCTCTTCCATCCGGAGTTCTACGACGACGGCCCGGACGCTGATACCTGGATCAACCCGCCGACCGCTTGGCCCACCATCACGCGCATCCTGAGCCCAGATGCCGAGCTAGAGACCGCGGACCTGTACCGGGCGGTCGACTCGGCCCTGGAGGAACTGCCTCCCAGCGTTGGAGACGCCGTCTACCTCGTAGACCTTCAGGGTCATTCGATCGAAACTGCGAGCTTTCTCCTCGGCGCCAACCGTGAGGACGCTCGCGCTGCCCTGAGCATAGGACGTAACCATCTGCGAGGCCGCATCGACAACTACCTCAGTAGTCACTGACGCGCTTCCCGATGCTCTTCATGTGTGCTACCCGAAGGTGAGGTACGACGGGAGGTTCAACGCGTCATCTTCACGCCCAAGAAGATGGGTGCCGCCTGATGGAGGCGTAGACAGTATGCGAGCGGTCCTTCCGTTCGCGATTCGTGCCCCCGTGGTGGTGCGCGGGTGAGATCGACGGAGGCGAGAGCGAAGGATCGCCTGGGCTTTGGCCGCTACGGGCCTCATCAATCTTTCGTACGCAGCGAACGCATCTGCTTGTGTCGACGACGCTTGAAAACGAGGCCATAGCGACGGTCGAAAACAAGGCCACCCAGACAGATTGGATGGGTGATCTCAGTGGAGGATTGGGCTCTGATCCGGCGGCTGGTAGCGGATGGTGTTCCGCAGCGCCAGGTGGCAAAGGATCTCGCCGTGGGACGGTCGACGGTGGCGCGGGCGTTGGCTTCGGACCGGCCGCCGAAGTACGAGCGGCCGGCGGTGCCGACAGCGTTCACGCCGTTCCAACCGGCGGTGCGGCAGCTGCTGAGGGACAACCCGGACATGCCGGCCACGGTGATCGCCGAGCGGGTCGGCTGGACCGGGTCGATCACCTGGTTCCGTGACAACGTCCGAAGGCTTCGTCCTGAGCATCGTCGCGTCGACCCCTCGGATCGGCTGACCTGGCTGCCGGGGGATGCGGCGCAGTGCGACCTGTGGTTCCCGCCGCAGAAGATCCCCCTCGAGGACGGCTCGACGACACTGCTGCCGGTCATGGTGATCACCGCGGCTCACTCGCGATTCATGGTCGGGCAGATGATTCCGACCCGGCATACCGAGGACCTGCTGCTGGGGATGTGGGAGTTGCTCCAGCAGCTGGGCCGGGTCCCGCGCAGGTTGATCTGGGACAACGAGTCCGGCATCGGTCGCGGCAAGCGGCACGCTGATGGCGTCGGTGCGTTCACCGGCACCCTGGCCACCACCCTGCACCGGCTCAAGCCCTATGACCCTGAGTCGAAGGGCATCGTGGAGCGGCGCAACGGCTACTTCGAGACCTCCTTCATGCCCGGGCGGACCTTCAAGTCGCCAGCCGACTTCAACACCCAGTTCACCGAGTGGCTGCAGATCGCGAACGCGAGGATCGTGCGCACGATCAAGGCCCGACCGGTCGACCTGCTCGACGCCGACAAGACGGCGATGCTCCCGTTGCCGCCGGTGCCACCTGCGGTCGGGTGGGTCAACAGGGTCCGGCTGGGGCGTGACTACTACGTCCGTGTCGACAGCGGCGACTACTCCGTCGACCCTGCCGTGATCGGCCGGTTCGTCGACGTGCGCGCGGACCTCACGCGGGTCGAGGTCCGCAACGAGGGACGCCTCGTCGCCGCTCACGCCCGAGTGTGGGCACGCGGCATGACCATCACCGACCCCGCCCACGTCGCCGCGGCGGCGGTACTGCGCGAGCAGTTTCAACGCGCCCGGCCAGCCGTTGACCCCGATGCCGGGCTGATGCGGGATCTGGCCGACTACGACCGCGCCTTCGGGCTCGTCGACAGCGGACTCACCGCCGCTGCAGCGGACGAGGAGGTGGCGTGATGGCGACGGGCAGCAGGGCCAAGGCGAAGACTGACGGGACTGAGGCGCTCAAGCAGGTCACCTACCTGGCGTCGGCGTTGAAGGCGCCCCGGATCACCGAATCAGCCGCACGGCTGGCCGATCACGCACGCGACGCCGGCTGGACCCACGAGGAGTACCTCGCCGCGGTGCTGGACCGCGAGGTCGCCGCCAGGAACGCATCCGGTGCCCAGCTGCGGATCCGCGCCGCCGGGTTCGCATCCCGCAAGACGCTGGAGGAGTTCGACTGGGACGCCCAGTCCGCGGTGCGTCAGCAGGTCGCCGCGCTGGCATCCGGCGGGTTCCTCACCGAAGCCCGCAACGTGGTGCTGCTCGGTCCGCCCGGGACCGGGAAGACCCACCTGGCCACCGGCCTGGGCATCGCGGCCGCGCACCACGGCCACCGAGTCCTGTTCGCCACGGCCATCGACTGGGTCACCCGACTCACCGACGCCCACCGCGCCGGACGGCTACCCCAAGAGCTCGCCCGGCTGCGCCGCTACGGGCTGATCATCGTCGACGAAGTCGGCTACCTGCCCTTCGAGCAAGACGCCGCGAACCTGTTCTTCCAGTTGGTCAGCAGCCGCTACGAGCACGCCTCGCTGATCCTCACGTCGAACCTGCCATTCAGCGGCTGGGGTGGCGTGTTCGGCGACCAGGCCGTCGCCGCGGCGATGATCGACCGCGTCGTGCACCACGCCGACGTCCTCACCCTGAAGGGCGCCAGCTACCGGCTACGCAACCGCGGGATCGACACCCTGCCCAGCATCAGAACCCAAGACACGGCAGACTAGGCAGCACGAACCGGTGGCCTCGTTTTCGAGCGTCGGATCGGCCTCATTTTCGAGCGTTGCCGACATTGGGTGACCCGTAGTTGATCTCAGAGTGCTATTTTCGCGGCATGTCTCTGCCCGATGGGAGATGAAGTGATGGTCGTCAGCACCTCAAGAAACGTCCTGGTATCAACGCTCCTGATGTCGCTCTCGCTGGGGATGCCAACAGTTGCGTCTGCCAAGCCTCCCCTGCCGCCGAAAGGGGCTATGTTCTACGCCGACATGAAGGGAGCCTGCACGCCCCGAGGCTACAATCAGGTGCTCTCGGGTGGTCCACGAGTCGGGTGGGTGATGGAGCCACCTCCAAAGGGTCCGACGCTTGTGGGTCACTTTCTGCGGGTCACGGTGAGAATCCAAGCCCAGGCCGGCTATGGCGGGTCTCTGTGGAAGACGCTTGAGAAGAAGAAGTACAAGAGCGTCACCCGGTACAAGGGCCAGTTCAGCCCCATAGACGTGAGGGTGCCCGTCAGTACACGGCTGCGGAACGGCCTCGGGACATATCGTGTCCAGGTTACGGCGCGGGTCGTGCGAAACATCAAACTCGCACCTGACGTGACTGCATGGAAGTTCGAGGTCGCCGGCCCTGAGTTCTCCTGTGGCTCCAGCGACCTGCCACCGACACCACAACTGCCCAATCCAAACGGCAGTTAGCGGGCGGCTCGAAAGCGGGACCGGTGGGCGGTAGTCGCCGCCCGGTCATTACCGAGCCCTACTCGGCTGCCCCCGTTTCGGTTCGCCGGGCATCTTCGGAGTGTTCACGGGGCAACGGTGTGCGTTGTGAGGGTGAGTGGGGTGCGCTGTGGGAACACGATATTCCGGAGAATCCGCGGGGATCGCCATGGGACCGCGTCGGCAGGCGGCATCCCGTCGCGCTGCTCCGTGGGGAGACGGAGCGTCGGGTGAGCCCGCTATATTGCACGTCGGCACCCAAAGCGGACTCCGGCACACACGGAGGCGCCGCCGGAAGAATCTTGAAAGAATCTGGGTCTGGCCGTCGATTCGGCGTAAGTGTGTTCGTCGTCGTTAATGACGGAGCCGGACAGGCCGGCCCGCGATCTAATGCAGGAGGAACTCCATGACCAAGTACGCAATCCTCATCTACAGTGACCCGGCCGTCTACGAGAACATGTCGCCCGAGGCGTGGGGTGCCTTGGTCGACGCGCACACCACGTTCACCAAAGCGGTCTTCGAACTCGGCGGGTCCCTCGCGGGAGGGGAGGCGCTCGCGCCGACAACGACGGCCACCTCGGTCCGGGGCGCCGGCACGGTGACGGACGGCCCGTTCGTCGAGACCAAGGAGGCCTTCGGCGGCTTCTACGTCGTCGAGGCGCGCGACCTCGACCACGCCGTCGAGATCGCCAAGCTGTGCCCGGCCCCCGGCGGCGGGGTCGAGGTTCGCCCCGTCGTGGACCCGACGTCGAACCCGTATTGATCGCTCCCAGCGACGAGCCGACCGCGTCCGCCATGCAGGCGGACGCGGTCGCTGCCGCGCTGGCGCAGGCCCACCGCTCCGAGTGGGCCTTCGTGCTGTCCGCCACGGTGCGCGTCGCAGGCAATCTGGACGTCGCGGAGGAGTGCGCGCAAGAGGCCTACGTCAGCGCGCTGCGGGCTTGGACCCGGGACGGCGTCCCGGAGCGGCCCGGCGCGTGGCTGACCACGGCGGCGCGCAACCAGGCGCTCGACCGGTTGCGTCGCGACGGCACCCTCCGGCGCAAGCTCCCGTTGCTCGTGGAGCCCGCGACCGTCGATCCGGCCGATCTGGCCAACTTGGACTCGCCCGACGCCGCGGTGCCGGACGACCGGCTTCGTCTGGTGTTCACCTGCTGCCACCCCACCCTCGCCCCCGAGGCCCGAGTCGCACTCACCCTGCGCCTGGTCTGCGGCGTTCCCACGCCCGATGTCGCGCGGGCCTTCCTGGTGTCCGAGTCGACGATGGCGGCACGGATCAC
>WBZV01001041.1_pt1 | contig 13820 bp, 14 predicted proteins | sample 5204221 | NCBI WGS metagenome assembly WBZV01 (sample SAMN12344360, study PRJNA552823) | activated sludge metagenome | biome: Activated sludge suspended growth; feature: Nitrification reactor; material: Wastewater; isolation source: activated sludge from nitrification reactor of wastewater...
GCGCGGCGGCCCCGTTGCCACCCGGCGTGACCACGAGCGGTTCCTCCGCCGCCGGCTCCTCGGCACCGGCGCGCTCCCGCGGGGCCGGCGCTGCCGCCGGTTGCGGTGCCGGTTCCACGCCCCGCCGCTCATGCCGCGCACCTACCAAGTGTGGGGGGATGTGTACGGGGGCGACAAGAAGACGATCATCTCCCGCTGGCAACATCTGGCTTCGTTCACCGTGCGCGATGACACGACGGAGGCCCAGGACATCAACCTGCGGCACACACGACAGGGCCCGCCCATTCGGGCTTCATACTCTTGGCGCTACTGAATCAGGACAGCCTCATGCCTCAGCCACGCCGCTTGGTGACGGTTCCATGGCGGTTCGACGCCATCGTCGATTCGTCCTTCAGCCTGATCTCGTCCCTGCTCAAGGTCTGCAACTACCGCCGCTGGCGCTGGACGGCCTGCGAACAGCCGCAATGGGACGGTCGCAACCAGGCGATCGCGGCCCTGATCCCGCCCGGCAGCGCGGTGCTGGATGTCGGCGCGGGGGCCCAGACCCTGCGGGCGATGCTGGCCCCCGGATCGCATTACCAGCCCTGCGACGTGGTCCCGAGCACGCCGGACCTGATCCTGTGCAACTTCAACGAGGGTCGCTACCCCGCGTTGACCCGGCACTACGATGTGGTGGTGGGCAGCGGCGTGGCCGAGTACATGATCGATCTGGACGACTTCATCCCCTGCCTGGCCGGCTATGGCGACCGGGTGATCCTGTCCTACGCCGTGCGGCAGGAGGGTGGGTCGAAGCTGGGTCGGATGCGCGTGGGCTGGTTCAACCACCTCAGCCAGGCCGAACTAGAAGATCTGTTCGACCGCCATGGGCTGAGGTGGGAGCGGGTCAAGGCCTGGGAGGGCCAGTTGATCTACCGCTATCACCGCGAGCCATAGCGGATGCCCTTGCGGATCGCGGCCCTTGGCTACTACGGCTATGGCAACGCAGGAGACGACAGGATCCTGCGGGTCATCCGCGAGGGCCTGGCGCCCCACACGGTCCAACCGATCCAGCTCCCCTTCCCAGGAGAGCCCGCGGCCCTGCGGCGACTGCGGCAGTTCGACTTCATTGTCATCGGCGGCGGGGGCATCTTCGTGGACGGGCTGGGCCAGCCGCTGAGCGGCCTGGATGCGTGGGCCGCCGAGGTGGATGTCCCGCTGGGTGTGCTGGGGGTGGGCATCGACCGCCTCCGGCCGGCCGAGGGGGCAGCCTTGGACCGGCTGCTGGACCGCTCCTCCTTCTTCGTGGTCCGCGACGGGGCCAGCGCCGAGCTGGTGGGCGACCCGCGCGTCCGCACGGCGCCGGACCTGACCTACGCCCTGCCCTTTCCGGCCCGGGCGGGCGGCAAGGCCCTGAATCGCCCCCGTTGTGGAATCAGCCTCCGCTACGGCTCCCGGGACACGGCTGCCTGGGCGGCCGCTTGCGCGGCCCTGCCGTACGACCTGCGGCCCTATGTCATGTCCGAACAGCTGGTCTTCGGCGAGCGCTGGGCCCTGGACGCCCTGGGGGGGGCGACAGCCGAGCGCTTCTCGCCGGAGCTGCTCGCGGACCTCGACCTGGTGGTCGCCATGACCTTTCACAGCATCGTCTTTGCCATCCAGACGGGCGTCGCTCCGCTGGCGATCGGGGCGAGCGAGAAGATCGTGCGCCAGATGCAGGCCGTGGGGCTGGAACGCTTCCTCCTGCCGCTCGACGGCTGGTCTGAACTGGCGGACCGCTGCGCGGAGGCGCTACGGGAGGCGCCGGCGATCCGCGCGGGTCTGAGCGCATACACGGATCGCGCGCATCAGGAGGCCCGGGACATGCTGGCAGGCGTCAAGGCGACGATCGAAGACGCGGCGCGCCCGCGGTCCCGCGCGCGGCTGCCGGAGAGCGGCCGGGCGGTAGAGGTGGTCCTGCTCCCGCCAGGGTCCGCGGCCATCGAGGCGAGCGAGCGGGCGGCAAAGCACCCGGCCGGCGTTCCGCCTGCCGAACCCTTTGCCACGACCTTGCGCACGGTCGAGCAGCAGAGTCACCGCTGCACGCGGGTGAGCCTGCCGGCGTCGGTCGACCTGGCGGCCCTGGGCCTCAGCACCGACGCGCTGGCGTCGATCACTGCTCTGGACATCGCGAGCGGCCGAGACCCTGCGGCGGGGACCGGCCCTTCGGACTATCGGCTCGTCGTCTCGGCGGGCGTGGTCTTGGCGGAGGACGCGGTCGAGACCTTGGTGGCGGGTCTGGAGGCCCAGCCGGAGGCGGCTTGGGCCATGGGGAGGCTGCACCTCTTGTGGGACGACCACATCGAGTACACGAGGGTCCCGAACGAGGGACCAGGGGAGGCCATGAGGCTGGACGAGGAGCCGGTCTGCCATCTCCAGCGAACGGGTCTGGCCCTGGCGCGAGCCGCGAGGCACCGAGGCCGGGCACCCGATTTCCCTGGACAGCGCGCTCCGGTGCGGAGGTGCCTGGTGGTGAACCACGGGCTGGCGGCCTATCCGCTCACCGCGGCCTCCCGCGCCTTCCTGGCAGCGATGCAGGCGGCGGCCTTCGGCGATGCCGCGTACGCCCGCCGCTGCCTTGCAGGGGTGCCGCCGGCCGCGGTCCTGGCGAGCCCCACCCTGGAGGCGGACGCGGCCCGGCTGCTGGAGGCAATCGCCACCGCGGTCGGGCCGGCGAACCCCTTCGCCGTGGTCGAGCGCTGCGCGGCGGTCACGCGCGACACGGATCCGCGCTACGCCCGGGTCTTCCGGCGGGCCATGGCGCGCCTGGCGATGGGCCGCGCCTTCGAGGCCTACCACGCCGGCCGCTGGTCGGCCTGCCTGCGCAGCCTGTTCACGAGCGTCCGCCTCGACGGGCGGTGGCTGCTCCGGCGGGGGGTGGTGGCGATGGGGGTGCGGGCCTTTGCGGCACGGTTCCGCGCCATCCTGGGCGGCCCGGGCCGGACAGCGACCGCGCACGGCACCCTCGGCGCGTCTCGGAACTAGCTATGCCAGTGAGTCTCCGCTTCATGGACAACGCCGGCGGCGCAAGGTGACCCCCTCGGTCCTGGTCGTCCTGGGCACCCGCCCGGAAGCCATCAAGCTGGCCCCGGTCATCCTGGAACTGCGCCGGTGCGGCCTTCCGCATCGGGTACTGACCACGGGGCAGCATCGGGAGTTGACCTTGGGGGCCCTGGCGATGTTCGGGATCGTGCCCGACCTGGACCTGGCCATCATGCGCCCGGGTCAGACCCCCAGCCAGGTGGCGGCGGCGGTCCTCGCGGGCCTGGAGCCGGTGCTGGCGACCGCCCCCCCGGACTGGATGCTGATCCAGGGCGACACGACGACGGTGCTGGCGGCGGCCATCGCCGCGCATTACGCCCGCGTCCGCGTGGCGCATGTGGAAGCGGGCCTGCGCAGCCATGACCGGGCCCACCCGTTTCCGGAGGAGTTCAACCGCGTGCTGGTCAGCCACGCCGCCGACCTGCACCTGGCGCCCACGGCGCTCGCCCGCGAGCACCTCCTGCGGGAGGGCATCGCCGACTGGCGCATCGCGGTGACGGGCAACCCGGTGGTGGATGCGCTGCAGCTGATCCTCGCCCGGCCGGCCCCACCTGAGGCGGCAGCGCTCCTGGCCGCCCTGCCCCCGGACCGCCGCCTGATCCTGGTGACCACCCATCGCCGAGAGAGCTTCGGCCCCCCCCTGGAAGACACCTGCACGGCCCTTCGGCAGTTGGCGGCCCGACCGGACGTCTCGATCCTCCTGCCGCTGCATCCTAACCCAGCGGTCCGCGAAACCCTGCTGGCCCGCCTGGAGGGGCTGGAGGCCATCCACCTCTGCGAGGCCCTGGACTATGCCGCCCTGCTCAGCGTCATGCGGCAGAGCCACCTGGTGCTCACCGACTCCGGCGGCATTCAGGAAGAAGCCCCCAGCCTGGGCAAGCCGGTCCTGATCCTGCGCGAGCGCACAGAGCGGCCGGAAGGCTTGACGGCGGGCTGCGCGCGCCTGGTAGGAACGGATCCGGCTCGCATCGTCGCAGCGGTCAGCGAGTTGTTGGATGATCCGGTGGCCTACGCCGCGATGGCGCGGGCGCAGAGTCCGTATGGGGACGGGAGGGCAGCGGGGCGGATTGTGAATGCGCTAGAGCACTTCCCAAGCGGGCATCCGTGAAGCAGGCAATCCGGCGTGTGGTGGGCCGAGCGTACTGGAGACTTCCGCATGGACTTCTGGTTCAGACCCAGCGGCTGCGGGAGGGACTGCACGATCTACTACCCCACCTAGCATCCTACATTCCCTCACATCCCGTGAGACTCCTTGTCTACCGGAGCTTGGGAGCCGTGATCGGCAATCGATCATGTGATCGGACTTGGCATCGACAAGAACCGACCTCGAATACAGTAGCAATCCTTAGAAATTGGCCTTGCTCGCACCATTGCCCGGATCCAATGCTCGAGTGTATTCGCCTTGAGGCGGCCAACCGACCCTGATGGAGACACACAGTGCCCGCTCTGAACGCATTAGACGCACCGACTGTGAGCATAGTACTTCCAACCTATAATGGAGAGCGATACTTGAGGAGATCGCTTGACAGCTGCTTCAAGCAGACCTGGCGCGACCTCGAAGTCATCGTGGTTGTGGATGGCTCTACTGATGGCACCCGCTCCATTCTGGCGACTTATGATGATCCACGAATGAGAGTCATTGATCGTAAGGCCAACATGGGGTTGCCGGAGTCCCTAAATGAGGGCTTCGAGTCAACGCGCGGTCACTTACTGACTTGGACCTCAGATGATAACGAGTTTCTGCCTTCTGCAATCGAAGAGATGGTGAACACACTGCGGGCGCATCCAGAGGCGGACCTCGTCTATGCGAGCTATTTGATTGTCAATGAGCACGACCAAGAACTACAGACCATTCGGGCCACCGATCCAGGCTCGATCTGGGAGCGGAATATTGTTGGAGCCTGTTTTCTTTACACTAGGAGACTGGCAACCGCAGTTGGCCTGTATCGGCCCGAAAAGCGCTTGATTGAAGATTACGACTACTGGGTTCGAGCCCACAAGCGCTTCCGTTTCGTCCCGCTGGATAATGTTCTGTACATCTACCGCGACCATTCTCAGTCTCTAAGTGGCAAGATCAACCTGCTCGCACGATCCAGAGCGGTCGTTAGGCTAAACAGGGAGCACCGTGGTATTTCTCTCCTGGCCTACGCCCGGCAACTGGCAGAAATCGATATCGCCGAGGCCTTCGCGATCGGCCCGAAGGGACAGCCATCCAAGGTCATAAGGCTTCTGCTTCGAGGCATCGTCATCAACCCACAACACCTGCTCAACCGAGGTGTCTTGAGCCTGGGCTTGAAGGCGTTGCGGGCCTATGTCGGTGCATGAGGGAGATCGTGCCATGAACGGTCAGCCAGGCTTGGCCCAACCTCTGGTATCCATCGTCATCCCCGTACTCAATGGCGAGAGGTATATCCGCGATGCGCTGACCAACTGCTTGAGCCAGAGTCTGGCTTCGCTGGAGGTCATTGTGGTCGATGGCGGCTCGGTCGATCAGACCTTGGAGATCTGTCGGAGCTTCGACGACGACCGGCTGCATGTCCATCAGCAGCCGGACAACAGGCACCGGCTTCCAGGAGCCCTCAACTGGGGTTTCGCCCGAACCCGTGGGAAGTACCTGACATGGACCCACGATGACAACCTGTATGCGCCCGATGCGCTCGAGAAGATGGTCAACGTACTAGAGAACCAGCCCAATGTCGGCTTGGTGTATTCGGATTACTGGCTTGTCAAGGCTGACTTGGCCAAGATTCGGCGTGTCGAGGTGGGACCGGCAGGCGATCTGGTCTATCGCAACTGTGTCGGCCCCAGCTTCTTGTACCGCTCGGAAGTCTATCACAGGATCGGGGACTATGATCCTGACGCAGTCCTCCAAGAAGATTATGAGTACTGGATTCGAGTCACACGTCAGTTCGGCTCATCTAGCATTCCGGAGCCCTTGTACTACTACCGGGTTCACGAGGCATCGCTGACCGGTCGGTTCAGAAGGGACATGTTCGATCAGTTCATCAAAATCAGAAGCAAGTACTTTCCGCAGGTCTCATCTTCAGGAAAGCGTTCGGCACTCGCCGAATGGTACATGGCATGGGCCTTTGAGGATTACTACTCAGGATCCTATCATCGTGCACTGGCAGGTGTGGCCAACGGCATCCTCCGGCGTCCGGCATTTCTGTTGAACCGCGGCGTTCTCAGGATCGGCTGGGAATCCGTGCGGAAATTGCTTCGATGACCGCGGCGATCAGACCCCACGAGCAAGGGCTCTCCATGATCGGCGCGACGCGATGACCCCCCTCTCCGTCCTCATCCCCGCCTACCGCCCCGGCCCGTACCTGCGCGAGGCCGTGGCTTCCGTGCTGGCCCAGGAGGGCGTGGACCTCCACTTGCTGGTGGTGGACGATGCTTCACCCGAGCCGGTGGCCGCGGGCTTGGCGGGCATTGACGATTCCCGCCTGCGAATCGTCCGCAATCCCGTCAACCTGGGACTGGTGGGCAATTGGAACCGTTGCCTGGACCTGGCGGAGGGCGACCCCATCCTCATCTTCCACCAGGACGACCGCCTCCTGCCCGGCTACCTGGCCCGGGCTGTGGCCCTGCTGGCGGCCGATTCGTCGCTGGCCTTCGTCTTCAGCAACCTGCGGCGCATCGATGCCGCGGGTCAGCCCGCGGGGGGGCACTGGCAGCCCGAGGCTCTTCCGGCGGCATCCGTCACCCTCAGCAGTGCCGACCTGATCCGCCTCCTTCTGGCCCACGGCAACCTCATCCCCTGCCCGTCGGTGGTCGTGCGGCGCTCCGCCTATGCCGCGGCCGGCCGCTTCAACCCCGATCTGGCCTACACCCCGGACCTTGAAATGTGGCTGCGCCTCGCGCGCGCGGGACGCGTGGCCTACTTGGCCGAGCCTGGCCTGGAGCAGCGCGTTCATCCTGGCCAGGAGTCCAGCCGCTTCATGGGGAGGCCGCGGGAACTCGATGAACTGCGCCGGGCCTACCGGAGCTTTTTCGCCCTCGCCCAGGCCGACCCCGCGCCCGCTGCCGGCGCCTACCTCCCCGCCGCCGACGACCGCCGCCTGGTGCAGGCGCAGCTGAGGCGCTGGGCCTCGTGGCGCCTCCGCCGCAGCCTCCGCAGCGGGCACCTGAGCGATGCCGCGGCCTTCGCGCAGGGCCTCGTACAGCTTCGGCTAGCCGCCGCTCGAGGTGAACCCTGCTGACCGCCATGCCTCCTCAGGCCAGCCCTCCCCTGCGCCTCCTCTTCATCAGCAACCACTACCCCCCGCAGCACTTCGGCGGCTACGAAGAGTTCTGCCAGGAGGTGGCCGCAGGTCTCCGGGAGCGCGGCCACAAGGTCACCGTGCTCACCAGCCGCCCCCTGGCAGGACGTGGCGGTGCGGCCCCGGACGAGGCCTCGGTCATCCGCACCCTGGAGCCGGAGGTGGCCGTCGGCGAGCCTGGGGCCACCGCCCGGCTCCTGCTCGGTGGTCGCCGACGCTCAGCCCACAACCGTGCCTGCGTGGACGCGGCGCTGCACGAGCATCGCCCCCAGGCCGTCGTGGTCTGGGGGCTGTGGAACCTCTCTCCCGACATCGCCCGACAGCTCGAGAGCGCTGTGGGTGAGCACCTGCTGTACTACGTGGCCGACGTCGGCCCCAGCCTGCCGGATGCCATCAGCCAGCACTTCGGCGCCCCGGCGCGACGCCCCTTGTTCCGTCCGCTCAAACGGTGGCTGGCGCGCCTGGCGGCCAGGGGCCGGCCGCGACGGCTCGGGGATGGGCTCCGCCTGGCACGGATGGCCTGCGTCAGCCAGGACCTGCGGGCCGTGCTTCAAGCCCAAGGGCTGGCCCCCGCCGACGCCGAGGTGATCCACAACGGCATCGACACCACGCGCTTTGCCCCCCGGCCCGACGGCCCGCCCGCGGCCCCGCCACTCCGCCTGCTCGTCGCCGGACGGCTGAGTCCGGACAAGGGCCTGGATGTGGCCCTCCAAGCCGTGGGCCTGGTCCATCGGGCCGGCGCGCCCCTTGATCTCAGCCTGGTCGGCAGCATCGCGCCCAGGGCCGAGGCGGCATTGATCCAGCGCATCCACGCCGAGGGCCTCACCGGCCGCGTCCACCGGCCCGGTCCCGTAGCTCGCGAGGCGATGCCCGCCGTGTTCGGCCAGCACCATGCCCTCCTGATTCCATCGACCGCCTACGATGCCCTCCCCCGCAGCGCCCAGGAGGGCATGGCCTGCGGCCTGGCCGTCATCGCCTCGCGCATCGGCGGCCTGCCGGAATTGATCGAGGACGGCGTCAGCGGCCTCCTGGTCCCCCCCGGCGATGCCGCCAGCCTGGCCGCCGCCATCGCCCGCCTGGCCACCGAGCCGGAGCTGCGGGCGCGGCTGGGGCAGGCGGGGCGGGAGCGGGTGCAGGCGGCGTTCGACATCCGGCGGACCGTGGAGCGGCTGGAAGCGCGGCTGCGGGCGGTCGCGGCTGACGGCCCGCCGGACTAGGATCGCGCTCCCGCCCATGCACCTCCTCTTCCTCACCCCTTGGCATCCCTGGCCGCCGGACAACGGCTCGCGCATCCGCGTCAGCCAGCTCCTGCGCGCCCTCGCTGCCCGCCACGAGGTCAGCCTGGTGACCTTTGCCGGCGAGCCGGGGGCGCCCGACGCCGCGGGGCTGGCGGGTCTGGGCCTGTGCCGGCGGGCAGTGGTGCTACCCGAACGAGCCTTTGCGAGGAAGGCGGCCGGCCGCCTGCGCGGCCTCCTATCGCCCGTGCCCAGCCACCTGCACGCCATTCCCATGGCAGGCATGGAACAGGCCGCACGGGATCTCCTGGCCAAGCGTCCCGCCCAGGCCATCATCGCCTCCACCACTGGCGTCGCGCGCCTGGTGACAAGGCTGCCCGTACCCGTCCGCATCCTGGAGGAGCACAACTTCCTGGGCCGCATGATGCACGATCGCTACCAAGCCGCCGCCGGGCCGCTCGCGCGCGCCCGCGCCTGGGCCACCTGGCGCAAGGACCTCGCCTGGGAGCGTCGGCTGTTTGCGGGCTATGACCTGGTCACCATGGTCTCCGATGAGGACCGGGCAGCAGTGTCGGCCATGGGCTGCGCCACCACCCGCATCGAAGTGGTGCCCAATGGCGTGGACGTCGCCGCCTGCGCCGCGGTCCGGACCCAGCCCCTCGCCGACACCGTCATCTACCCCGGCGCGCTGACCTACTCCGCCAACCTGGATGCGGTCACCTGGTTCGTCCGCGAGGTGTGGCCGGCCCTGCGAAGCCGGCGGTCGGGCACCACCTTCATGGTCACCGGCAAGACCGATGGGGTTGACCTGGCAGGCCTCAGCGGAGTGCCGGGCCTCCGTTTCACCGGTTACCTGCCCGACGTGCGCCCCACCCTGGCCGCGTCCCAGGTATGCGTCATCCCCCTGCGCCAGGGCGGTGGCAGCCGGCTCAAGGTGTTGGAAGCCATGGCTTTGGGCGTGCCCGTCCTCTCCACGTCCAAGGGCATCGAGGGCTTGGATGTCGTCGGCGGTCGGCATTGCCTCGTGGCCGATGATCCCGCGTCCTTCGCGGCCGAGCTGCTGCGGCTGCTGGACGACCCCGCGCTGGGCCGGGGTCTGGCGAAGGCCGCCCTGGAGGAGGTGGCGCCGCGGTACGACTGGGGGCCCAATGCGGAACGCTTCGTCGAACTGGTAGAGACGGTTGCAAGTCCGCCAAGTCGTGATGCCCTGTCTTCAGGCGATTGACGCCAGGGTCAGCCCCTCAGCCAGAGCGGCCGCCCGCTGACGGGCGTCAAAGGACAGAAAGGACAGTGTTCCGCCCGGGATGGATCGGTAGAGCGTCATGGCTGCAGCGAGATGAATGGCATCAAACCCCCGAAAGCCATGCCTGATCGCCAAGCCACCGGCGGCGATCTCATCAACGCCAATCACGTTGAAGTCTGCCCAAAGCTGGCCAAGCTCCGAAGTCATGACATCGAGCTGTTCGTCATTCAAGCCACCTTCTCGGTGTCGGCGGGCAAAGGCCGCCATCGCCTCGGCATAGGTCACCTGGCTCGTCGCCAGCATGTCGGCCTGTTCGACGCTGGTACGGGTCGCATCGCTGCCCGCTTCTTTCAGGAAGAGTTTGACCAGGCCGCTGGTGTCCAGATAGAGGATCACCTTCGATCCTCCAGAACCGCACCCGCTAGATCCACATCGATCGGGAGTGGAGCACTCAAGGTCGGCTTGCGCCCGCTCCAACGCACCACACCAGCTGCGATAAGCGCCTGCATGCCCGCTCGCTCAGCGCTCAATGGCCCAAGCTCAGCCACCTCTCGACCACGATCCGTAATGATGAAGTGCTCGCCCTGGACGGCACGTGCGACATATGCGCTCAAGTTCTCCTTGAGCATCTTGATCCCGACTGCAACAGTCATGAGATCCTCCTTTGTGGACACCTGTACCTATCATAAGTGACCACTCTCGTTCAGTCAAGATGGGCCCCAACATGATGCCTCCCCCCACCGCCATCATCCTCGTCAACTGGAACACCCGCGACCTCCTTCGCCAGGCCCTGCGGTCCGTCCGGGAGCATGCCGGGATGCCCGTGCATGTCATCGTCGTGGACAACGCCTCCAGCGACGGCAGCCCGGAGATGGTGCGCGCCGAGTTCCCCGAGGCCACCCTCATCGCCAACCCCGACAACCGCGGCTTCGGCCAGGCCAACAACCAGGGCTTCGCCGCCAGCCGGGAGCCCTTCATCCTGCTGCTCAACAGCGATGCCGAGCTGACCCCCGGCGCCCTACCCGCCTTGGTCGCTGAGTTGGAGCGGCATGCTGAGGCCGGGGCGGTCGGAGGGCGGCTGGTCTATCCGGACGGGCGATTCCAGGCCTCCTTCAACCGCTTCCCACGTCTCTGGCATGAAGCTCTGGCTTTGGCAGGGCTGGCCCGTTATGTCCTGGGGACGCACTATCCAAGCGCCAGTGAGGCACAGAGCCGTCAATTGTGTCCCGTGGATTGGGTGGGCGGTGCCGCGATGTTGCTGCGCCGCCGGGCGCTGCATGCGCTTGGTGGCAGCATGGGGTTCGATCCGGATTACCACATGTATTCTGAGGAAATGGACCTATGTCGGCGCCTTCACGGCGCTGGTTGGCCAATTCGCTACACCCCTTCCGCCGTGTTCATCCACCACGCAGGGCAGAGCACCGGGCAACGCCCGCTAGCACAACCGCTGTTGCTTTGGGAGAGTCGGTTGCGTTACTACCGCAAGCATCACCCCGTCTATCAGGCCAGATTGCTGGCCACGATGATTCGCGCAGGATACAGGATACGGGCCATTGCCTGGGGCATGTGTGGGAGAGTGGCCACAAAGAGCAAGCGTTCAATGTGGCTCTCCCGCGCCGATGCCGCTCGCGCCCTTGTTCGAAACCTATAGTCTATCGTGAACACTCTGCCAAACCCCCAAGCTGCATCACTTCCCGTCATCGGTATTGATGGGCGCTTTGTTTCGCATCCCCAGCAAGGCGGTTTCAAGACCTATACAGTCGAACTGATCAGAGGCCTGCTTGCCCTAAACGCACCGGAGCGCTTTCAGGTCTATTTGGATCGACCTACCGACCTGAGACGACTCGGTCTACCGGAAGAGCGAGCTACTTGGTCCGTCATTGGAGGAGCGCCTGGGCCATTGGCCATGCCCTTTCGCGAGCAGTGGCTGCTTCCACGACATCTCCATAGAAGTCCGCCTACAGTGATGCATGCTCCATGTTCTACTGCGCCCTTGTGGGGTGTCCCTAGACTGATCGTAACCCTCCACGACACCATTGAACTACTCGGGCTATCCGAAACGGCCCCATCTGTGGCGAAGCATCCGCGCCGATGGCTCATGACACAGTATTCGCGCCGCGTCCAGATGATGGCCGGCAGGCAGGCTTATCTCGTGGTCACGGATTCGCAGCACTCGGCCCGTGATCTGGTGCGCCACCTTGGTCTTGCACCACAACGCGTTCGAGTAGTTCCTCTTGCGCAGAGACCCCAGTGCATACAGCGTGATCCCCAGTCAGCTTGGCAGTCTCTTCGGCAACAGTGGCCACTGCTTCCACAACGATTCGTCTTGTCAATGGGAGCTGCATCACCTCGAAAGAATCTCCACGGGCTATTGAGCGCATACGCCAGACTGACGCCGCAGCTACGAAACCAATATCCTCTGGTCCTGACTCTGGCGCACTCCCTCCACCGCAGCGTCTTGCTCGAGCAGGCCAACCATCTTGGACTGGCGGAACATGTACATATCCTTGAGCATGTAAGCGATGATGCGTTGGTCTCGCTGTATCAGGCAGCCACCTTGTTCTGTTTTCCGTCACTCTATGAAGGTTTCGGGCTACCAGTCCTGGAAGCAATGGCTTGCGGCACACCCGTACTGACCAGCAATCGCAGTTCCATTCCCGAGGTTGCCGGTGGCGCTGCCGTTCTGGTTGACCCGACTGACCACAACGAGTTGTCGCGGGCCATACATGTCATACTCTCGGATGACTCTTATCGCCGTTCTTTGAGCAAGGCAGGCCTGATGCAGGCGAGCCGCTTCAGCTGGGAGCGAACCGCCGAGATGACCCTGTCGGTTTACCGGGAGGCCATTGCGCCAAGGTAACCGCTCAGCCCGATTGGACCAGCTCACCCTTTCGACTCCGATTTCCACAGGTACTCCGAAAAGATGGATCTTTCCCGGCGCATTCGCGATGCCGGCTGGTCGGTGCGCTACCTGCCGGATGCCACCGTGGTCCACCACGGAGGTCAGAGCACCGGCCAGAGCCCCCTCGACCAGCCGAGGCTGCTCTGGGAGAGCCGGCTGCTCTACTACCGCAAGCACCGCCCGGCGCGGGACGCTCGCCTTCTCGCCCACCTGATCCGCACAGCCTATCGACTGCGCGGCCTGGCCTGGTCCCTCCGCGCCCGCACAGGCCACGGCGAGGCCAGCGCATTCTGGCTGGGCCGAGCTGCAGCTGCGCGCGCCCTGGTGCGGGACCTGCGCTGATGCCCGCATCCCCCACGCCAGACCTCTCCATCCTCATCGTCAATTTCAACGGCGGCCCCCTGCTCGCCCGCTGCCTGGCCAGTCTTCCGGCCGCAGTTGCCGGTCGAGCCTTCGAGGCCATCGTGGTTGACAATGCCTCCGCCGATGACAGTCTGAGCCTTCTGGGGCGCTGCCAATCCCAGGCGTCCTGGCTGACGGTGGTCCGGCGGGCGGACAACGTTGGCTTTGCCGCGGCCAGCAACCAGGCGGCCGCCCTGGCCACAGGCCAGCACCTCCTCCTGCTCAACCCCGACACCCAATGCCGTCCGGGCAGCCTGGCCACCCTGCTGGCGTATGCAGAGGCCCAGGGCGACCTCGTGACGCCACCCGCTTCCGCACCCAGCGGAGACGCCGCCGTCCCCGCACCCGCTCCACTGGGCGCCGTCGGCCCCCGCCTGGTCAACGCCGACGGCTCGGCGCAGCGCTCCGCCTGGCGCGGCTGGCCGGGGCTGGGCTCGGCCTTTGTGGACGCTCTCTACGTTTGGAAGTGGCCCTGGCTGCCAGGCGTCCGCCGGCTGGAGGCGCGGACGGCGGACGGGCTCGCGGACGAGCGCCGGGACCCCGCTGCCCCCCTCCCCGTGGACCACCTGCTCGGCGCCTGCATCCTCATCCCCCGCCCCGTCTGGGAGCAGGTCGGCCCCCTGGACGACGGCTACTTCCTCTTCCTGGAGGAGACCGACTGGTGCCGCCGCGCGCGCGATGCCGGCTACCGCATCGTCCAGCTGCCCGAGGTGGCCGTC
>WBZV01001044.1_pt1 | contig 13794 bp, 15 predicted proteins | sample 5204221 | NCBI WGS metagenome assembly WBZV01 (sample SAMN12344360, study PRJNA552823) | activated sludge metagenome | biome: Activated sludge suspended growth; feature: Nitrification reactor; material: Wastewater; isolation source: activated sludge from nitrification reactor of wastewater...
GTCATTGCGAAGTCGATAGAAGCTCACGCCAGGGCGCGAAGCGGCAAAAGGCGCAAAGAAGAAACCGCCGATGACCAAGCTTCTTCTTGGCGTCCTTTGCTTCCTTTGCGGCTTTGCGTGAGCGCTCCTTCCAACTTTGCAATGCCCCTGGCGCGCGTCCGGTACGGTTGACAGTGTGTAAATGCATATGATATAGTGATCGAATAATGCGCTGCGTCATGCTGCCGTTGTGGAGCAACGCGCCGGCGCAAGAAGACGACAGAGAGCGGGCTGTGGTTGCCAGGAGCGCATACCATGATCGAGCAGACGGAGATTACGGAGATTGAGGAAGGGGCAGCCGAGTCGGGCAATGCCTTGTTGAGTGGCCTGCGGCGGGTGCTTATGGCCGGCGTCGGCGCGGTCGCGCTGACCCAGGAGCAGATCGAGGACTTTGTCGGCAAGCTTGTCGAGCGCGGCGAGATCGCCGACGGCGACGCGCGCAAACTTGTCACCGACGTGATCGACCGCCGCCGCAAGACGCTGCACGACAGCACCCGGCGCGCTGAGGAGGAGTTGGACAAGCGCATCGAGAGCTTGCTGGCGCACATAAACATCCCCTCCAAGGGCGAGATCGATACCCTCAGCGACAAGATCAGCGACCTGAGCCATAAGGTCGATGAGTTGGTGCGCAGCCGTCGGTAGGGTTGGGGGAGCCTTGACGCCGGTGAGCGCGATGCGCCCGCAATGGATCGGTTTCGGTCGGCCGCGTTGCGCGTCGCCTGGCGGCGGCCGTTGGCGTCCCGCTCCTTCGCGCATATAATCCAGCGCCTTACGCATGCACTCAGGACGACACAATGCCCGCTATTAAACGCTACCCCAACCGCAAGCTCTACGATACCGAAGCCAAGCGCTACATCACTCTGAACGAGATCGCCGCCCTGATCCGCGCCGGCGAAGAGGTCGTCGTGACCGACCATGCGACGGATGAAGATCTGACGGCTGTCGTTCTGACGCAGATCATCTTTGAACAAGAAAAGGCCCAGCGCGGGTTTCTGCCCAAGTCGGTGCTGACGAATCTCGTGCGCGCCGGCGGCGACACGTTGAGCACCCTGCGGCGCGGCCTGTCGCTGCCGCTTGACCTGTGGCGGCACGTCGATGAGGAAATCGACCGGCGCGTGCAGACGCTCATCAGCAAGGGCGACCTGGCCAAGGAAGAGGGGCAGCGGCTACGCGAGAAGTTGCTCTCGCCGATGTTCTCCGCGCCGGAGATGCCCGGCCTGACCGACCTGGAGCAACTGCTGACCAGGCACGGCGTGCCGACGCGCGAAGAATTGGCCCGGCTGCACGCCCAGATCGACGCCCTTTCGGCCAAGCTGGAAAGTCTGAACCGCGAGAAAGCCGGCGAGCCAGAGAATCAGTGAGCGCTCGCCCTTTTGAGGAGCCAACCGTTTCCTACCCGAATTCAACCGCGCGATGATCACGCTCAACGGTAGTATCCAGCGCCAGTTTTACTTCCCGGCCGACCCGCTGACGACGCTCATCTACTTCAGCGAGCTTCGCCGCGTGGCCGTGCATCTGCCCCACATTGGCGTGGTGGACACGTATAGCGACAATCAGGTACGGATTCGCTTTCAGACGGTTGAGTTGGGCGCATATACCATCAGCATCTACTGCGACCTGGAATTGACGGTTGATGTCGATAACTACGCCATCTACATCGCGCCGATGACCGGCTGCAAACCGGTGACGGGCGAGGCGACGCTGAACGCTACGGCGGGCTACGGCTTCTACAACAGCACCGCCCGCCTGACCCCGGCCGACGACGGCACGAACATCGACTACCGCTTCCAGTTTGAGTCAAAGCTGGAGCGTCCGCGCGGCTTGCGCATGATGCCCAGGCGCATCGTTGACCGTATCGCCCAGAGCATCTCTATGGGGCGTGTCGGCGAGATCGCCGACGGCTTCATGGACAACGCCGCCGAGGCGTTTGCCGATTGGCTGGCGATGCAGAAGCGCACCCTGATAGCTGACTGGCTGGCCGCGCGCGGCAACAGCGTCGCCGCGACGGCCGCGCCGCGCCAGGGAAGCTAAGGAGGCATAGCGACGTGAGAGTGGAAGGCCGCCACACCCTGGCCGCGGATCGCGAGACGATTTGGAACGTTCTCTACGACCCGGCCACATTCCAGAACATTCTCCCCGGCATCGAGTCGTTTGAGGCCATCTCCGCCCGCGAGTTCCGCATTGTCCTCCGGCTGCGCATCGGCCAGATCGTCGATCACTTCACCGGCACGCTGTGGCTTGATGGCGTCAAGCCCCTGACCGGGTTCGACTTTCAGGCCGACGGCGAAAGCGGCAGCGGGCTGATCCACGGCCGCGGTCGCGTCTATTTGGAAGCTGGCACGGCCAGCGACACCGCCCTCTGCTACGAAGTCGATTTCGAGGTTGATGGCCCGCTCCAGAACGCCAACGACCGCGTGCTGACGACGACGGCGCGCGCCTTTGCCCGCCGCACTCTGGAGGCGTTGGAGCGCCAGCTGGCGTTGCGCACGCGCGTCTATACGACGGCCGTCCCGCCGCCGGCGCTCGATCTGGCCACGCGCACGACTGCGGCCCGGCTGGACGCGGCGCGGCGGCTGGCGGCGATGCTGGGTATCCTGCTCTTTGTCGTCTTCTTGCGGCGCGTCCTGGCGCAGCGGCCGGCCCCGTTTGTGCCCGCGCCCGTGGTTCCGGCCGACCTCTTGCCTGCGTCGGGCGACGAACCTGCTCCGTGAGCCAGGGCCGGCCGTCCTCCGCCGCCGGTCCATCGCCAACCGGGCCGATCGGCGTCGTCGATTCGGGCGTCGGTGGTCTGTCGGTCTTACGCCACTTGCGCGCCCAGCTGCCCGCCGAGCGCTTCCTCTACTTCGCTGACCAGGCCCACATCCCCTATGGCCCGCGCCCGGCCGGGGAAATCCTGGCCTTCACCGCCGCCATCACCCGCTTCCTGCTGGCCCGCCGCGCCAAGCTGATCGTCGTCGCCTGCAACACGGCCACGACGGCGGCGCTCGACAGCCTGCGCCGGCTGTTCCCCGACGTGCCTTTTGTGGGCATGGAGCCGGCGGTGAAGCCGGCCGCGGCCCAGACGCGCAGCGGCGTCGTCGGCGTGCTGGCCACGCCGGGTACTTTCAACAGCGACCGCTACGCCGGCCTGATGGCTCGCTACGCCGCTGGCATCGAGGTCCACGAAGACCCGTGCGTGGGCCTGGTGCAGCTCATCGAGGCCGGCGACGTGGCCGGCGAGGCCCCGCGCGCCCTGTTGCGGCGCGTCGTTGCGCCGATGCTGGCCGCCGGCGCGGACACACTGGTGCTGGGCTGCACCCACTACCCTTTCGTGCGGCCATTGCTGGACGAGATCGCCGGCGCGGGCGTGGCTATCATCGACCCGGCCCCGGCAGTTGCCCGGCAGACATACAATGTGCTACAACAACGCGACCTACTGGCCCCGGTGGCGCGAACCGGCTCCGTGCGCGCCTACACGACCGGCGACCCGGCGCACATGGCCGTCCTATTGGCCCGGTTGCTGGGCCGGCGCGGCCGGGTGTGGCCCGCCCGCTGGGAGGGCGGCGAGGTCGTTGCTGATCCGTAGACGCGGAGAATAGCCAGACTCAACCCACCATGAGACGACGCAACCCCGCCCGCTGGCGGGCCATCGAAGCCCGGTTGAGCCGCGAGAGCACCATCTGGCTGTCCACCGTGCGGCAGGACGGCCGCCCCCACCTCGTGCCCCTGTGGTATGTCTGGCTCGATGAGCGCGTCTACGTCTGCACTGGCACGGGCACGCAGAAATACGCCAACCTCATCCACAACCAGAATGTCGCCCTAGCCCTGCCCGACGCGGTCAACGTCATCGTCATCGAGGGCGAGGCCCACACCGCCACCCGCAGCCAGATCGACGCGCTGGCCGAGCACTTCTACCACAAGTACGAGTGGGACTTTCGCATCGACGATACGGCCGACTGGCGGCTGATCGAGATCACCCCATTCAAGATCATGGCCTGGGGCGACGGCTACGACGGTGAAGAGGGCATTCGCGTCCTCTAGCCGCGACGCGGGTCTTACGTGAATCCAATTGTGGCCGGCTATACTGGGCAACTAGTGGCGGAGCCACGTTATAAGGATATGGATTATGATGCGATTTGATCGATTCACCGAACGCGCCCAGGACGCCGCCGCGCGCGCCTATGAGATCGTCCAGCGGTATGGCCATTCGCAGGTCGATACCGAACACGTCTTCCTAGCGCTGCTGGAGCAGCAGGACGGCGCTGTGCCTCAAATTCTGGCCGCCCTGAACGCCGACACGGCCGCCCTGCAAGAGCGCCTCGACCGCGAACTGCGCGCCAGCCCGCGCGTGGCCGTCTATGGCGGCGGCGTGGGCCAGGTATACTATACGCCGCGCATCCGTACCGTCCTGGAGCTTTCGCAGGGCGAGGCGACGCGGCTCAAGGACGAGTTTATCTCTACCGAGCACATCTTTCTGGCCATCCTCAGCGAGCGCAACACGCCCTCGGCCCGCATTGTCAGCGAGATGGGCATCACTCGCGAGGCCGTGCAGAACGCCATCATGGAGCTGCGCGGCGGCCAGCGCGTTACCACGCGCCAGGCCGAGAGCCGCTATCGCACGCTGGAGAAATACAGCCGCGACCTGACCCAGATGGCCCGCGACGGCCGCCTCGACCCGGTCATCGGCCGCGACGCGGAGATTCTGCGCGTCATCCAGGTCCTCAGCCGGCGCACCAAGAACAACCCGGTGCTCATCGGCGAGGCCGGCGTCGGCAAGACAGCCATTGTCGAAGGGCTGGCGCAGAAGATCATCGTCAGCGACGTGCCGGAGAACCTGCTCAACAAGCGCGTCGTCGCCCTCGACCTGGGGGCCATGATCGCCGGCAGCCGCTTCCGCGGCGAGTTTGAGGAGCGCCTCAAGGCGTCGATGGAAGAGATTCAGCGCGCTCAGGGCGAGATCATCCTCTTCATCGACGAACTCCACACCGTCGTCGGCGCGGGGTCGGCCCAGGGCGCCATGGACGCCAGCAACATGCTCAAGCCGGCGCTGGCCCGCGGCGAGCTGCAATGCGTCGGCGCGACCACGCTGGACGAGTATCGCCAGTACATCGAGCGTGACGCCGCCCTGGAGCGCCGTTTCGCGCCCGTGTTTGTCGATGAGCCGAGTGTCGATGAGACCATCGAGATGCTGCGCGGCCTGCGCGACCGCTACGAGGCCCACCACAGCGTGCAGTTCTCCGACGCGGCCATCGTCGCCGCCGTCAAGCTGTCGTCGCGCTACGTCACCGACCGGCGGCTGCCCGACAAGGCTATCGACCTGATGGACGAGGCCGCGGCCAAGTTGCGCGTGGCGCTGCACACGCTGCCGCCCGACTTGAAGGACAAGAAGACGGCCATCAACAAGCTTCTGGCCAGCGAGGAAGAGGCCAGCGCCGCCCGCGATTACGAGCGTGCCCAGATCAGCAAGGCCGAGCGGCTCCGTCTGGAGACGGAGTTCAACGCCCTGCGCGACGCCTGGCGCGGCGAGCAGCGGCTGGATGAGACCGTCGATGAGCGCGACGTGGCCGAGGTCATCGCCGCGTGGACGGGCATCCCCATCTCGCAGATGATGGAGACCGAGGCCCAGAAGCTGCTGCACATGGAAGAGCGCCTCCACGAGCGCATTGTCGGCCAGGAACGGGCCATCGCCGCCCTGTCGGATGCCATCCGCCGCAGCCGCTCCGGCCTGAGCGACCCGCGCCGGCCGATTGGCTCCTTCATCTTCCTGGGCAGTTCCGGCGTCGGCAAGACGGAGCTGGCCAAGGCCCTGGCCGAGTTCCTGTTCGACGACGAAGAGGCGCTGATCCGCGTGGACATGAGCGAGTACCGCGAGCAGCACACCGTCAGCCGGCTCTTCGGCGCGCCGCCGGGCTACGTCGGCTATGAGCAGGGCGGCCAGCTAACCGAGCAGGTTCGCCGCCGGCCCTATTCGGTGGTGCTCTTCGACGAAATCGAGAAGGCCCACCCTGACATCTGGAACGCGCTGTTGCAACTGTTGGACGACGGCCGCCTGACCGACGGCCAGGGCCGCGTGGTCAACTTCCGCAACGCCGTCATCGTCATGACCAGCAACGTCGGCACGTCGTTCGTCAAGCGCTCCGGCGCGCTGGGCTTTGCCGGCATGGCCGCCGCCGAGCGCGAAGACCACAAGCGCATCGAGGAGGCTCTGAAGCAGACCTTCCGGCCGGAGTTCATCAACCGGATCGACGAGATCATCATCTTCGAGCCGCTGTCGGAGGCGGACGTGATCGAGATCGTCAAGCTCCAGGTTAAGGACGTGCAGATGCGTCTGGCCGAGCAGGGCAACCTGAGCATCGAACTGACCGAGACGGCCCAGTGCTGGCTGGCCGGGCAGGGCTTCGACAAGGACTTCGGCGCGCGGCCGCTCAAGCGGGCCATCCAGCGCTACGTCGAAAGCCCGCTGTCGGTGCGCCTGTTACGCGGCGAGTTCAAGAGCGGCGACCGGGTGCGCATCGATGTGGCCGATGACCAGTTGGACTTCATCCTGCTGGAGAGCGGCCCCGTGCCCCAGAAGGCCGTCGAGGAACTGGCTGAGCACGTCTAAGGCGACTGGCCCATAACTTCCATCATCAGCGCGGCCCCTGCCGACCGTTTCCCCGGCCGGCGGGGGCCGCGTCGTTGTGGCTCAGTCGTCCCAGCGTTGTTGTCGCTCGCGCTTCGTGGCGCTGCGGCGGCGCTTGGCGTCGAGGCGCTCCTGGCGGGCGCGGCGGCTGGGGCGGGTGGGACGGCGCTCGGCCTGTTCCGCCAGGGCGTTGGCCAGCAGGCTTTGCAGCCGGGCGATGGCCAGCTCGCGGTTCTGCCACTGGCTGCGCGAGTCCTGCACGTCGATGTGGAGCACGCCGCGCCGGTCGAGCCGGTTGGCCAGCCGGTCGAGCAGCCGCGCCCGCGTCGCCTCGTCGAGGCTGGGCGAGCGGGCCACGTCGAACAGCAGCGTCACGCGCGTGGCTGTCTTGTTGACGTGCTGCCCGCCGGGGCCGCCGCCGGTCGTGAAGCGAAACACCAGCTCGGCCAAAGGCAGAGACAGCGTTTCTGTAATCGGGATCAGATCGGTTTCCATAAGCGCCGGGCCGCGACGAATAGGACGATTGCGGCCCTTATGCTACGATTATCAACCATGCCCAGCCAAGAGACAACGCCCGACCGCGTCTACGTCCACATCTTCTTCATGGACGGCGTCGGCCTGGGCGCGGCCGACCCGGCCGAGAACCCCTTTGCCGCCGCCCGCCTGCCTTACCTGACGGCGCTGCTGGGCGCGGACTGGTTTGTGGCCGGCCGCGGCCCGGTTGCGGCGGCGCGGGCGACGCTCGTGCCGACAGACGCCACGCTGGGGCTGCCAGGCCGCCCGCAGAGCGCCACCGGCCAGGCGACCATTCTGACCGGGCGCAACGTGCCCGCGCTGGTGGGCGAGCACTACGGCCCCAAGCCCAATGCTGCCGTCGCCGGCGTCATTCGCCAGGGCACGCTGTTCAGCGAGGTCGCCGCCGCCGGCGGCCGGGCCGCGCTGATGACGCCCTACCCGGAGCGCTACTTCGAGGCCATCGACAGCGGCCGGCGGCTGCTGTCGGCCGTGCCCCTGGCCGCAACCAGCGCCGGGCTGCCGCTGCTGGGCGTCGATGATTTGCGCGCCGGGCGGGCGGTCAGCCCCGACTTCACCGGCGCGGGCTGGCGCGACTTCCTGGGCTATGCCGACGTGGCCGTTCTGTCGCCGGAGGACGCCGGCCGGCGCATCGCCGCTCTGGCCGCGGCCCACGACTTCAGCTTCTTCGAGCACTGGCCGACGGACCAGGCCGGCCACCGCGGCTCGCTCGACGAGGCGGTGACCCATCTGGAGGGCCTGGACGCGGCCCTGGGTGGGCTGCTGAGCGCCTGGGACGACGCTCGCGGCCTGCTTATCCTGACCAGCGACCACGGCAACCTGGAGGAAAAGGGCCACCGCCAGCACACGCGCAACGCCGTGCCGACCATCCTCGTCGGCCGCGATCATGCCGCCCACGCCGCGACGATCCACGACCTGACCGACATCGCCGTCGTCGTCCGCCGCGCCCTCGGCCTGCCAACCCCCAACAACTAACGCACAGGAGAAGACCATGCCCGTTTCGTCCGAGAGTTTCCGTGACGTGTTGCGTCACTTTCCGTCGGGGGTGACCGTCGTGACTATCCAGTCGCCGGCGTCACCGGTGGCCCATGGCCTGACCGTGTCCTCGTTTGCCTCGGTGTCGCCGGAGCCGCCGCTGGTGCTGGTGTCGATTGACCACCGGGCGACGGCCTACACGCTCCTGGAGACGGCCGGGGCTTGCTTCGCCGTCAACATCCTGGCCCACGATCACATGGAGCTATCGAACCGTTTTGCCTGGCTGAAGGACGAGGATCGCTTCCAGATGGGCGACTGGACGACGGCGGCGACGGGCGCGCCGATTTTGCGTGACGCTCTGGCCTGGCTCGACTGCACCGTCTACTCGCGCTTCGCCGCCGGCACGCACACGATCTACATCGGCGAAGTGCAGGCCAGCGACGTGCCGCGGCCGGATGTCAAGCCGCTACTCTACTGGAATCGCGGCTACCGGCAGATGAGCAAGTAGGGCGGGCGGGCCTACGCCTCGAAGCCGTCGCTCGCCTCGATCTCTTCCATGCCCACGGCCATCAGGTAGCCGCGCGCCCGCTCGGTCAGCGGATAGCGATTGACCAGCTTCCAGAAGCGCTTGCCGTGATTGCGCTCCACCAGGTGGGCCAGTTCGTGGACGAGGACGTAGTCGCGCACCCAGGCCGGCATCGACGCCAGGCGGTGGCTGAGGCGGATGGTGCCGTCTGAGGGGGTGCAGCTGCCGAAGCGCGTGTTCTGGTTGGTGACGAAGCGGATGGATTGCCAGCGCAGGCGGCCGTCGAAGTACTTGCGGTTGAGTTCCTCGGCCCGCTTCTCCAGCGCTTCGTCGGATAGGGAGTCCGACCGCCCGCGGCGGAGCATTCGCCGGCTCAGGCTGTCGATGATGGGGGCCAGGTCGGCGTCGCTCAGTCCTTCCGGAGCGCGGATGACGAGCACGCCGCCTTCCAGCCGCGCGCTGACCGTTTTGCGGCGCTGGGTACTGCGGATGATCTGCACCGGCCAGTTTTCCTCGGCGGCTTCGGCCATGAACTCCCTCGACGCCGGTTGGTTATTGCCGGCGAACCCATTTTAACACCCACCGGGTGGCGCACAACCGAAAATCAGGCCGGGCGGCGGCGCTCGTACTCCTCCGGCCGGTCTAGATCAAGGAGCACGGCCTCGTCCTCGACCGCGACGGCCAGCAGGTCGTCGGTGTGGCGGGCCAGCAGCGCGCGCGGCGCGGCGTCGGCCGGCAGGGCCAGCAGTTCGTCGAAGTAGCGCTGGTCGATGATCACCGGGTTGCCGCGCCGGCCGTCGTAGTAGGGGGCAACGAGGCCGGCGGGCGTGGCCGCGTAGGCATGCAGCAGCCGGTCGATGGTGTCCGTCGTGACCATCGGCTGGTCGCCAAGCACGACGAGGATCGCGGCGGCGCTGGCGGGCAGGGCGCGGACGGCGGCCTGGACGGAGGCCAACATGCCATTCGCATAGTCACGGTTGTAGACCGTTGGGAGTTGCCCGCCCGACGCGATGCCCAACGCGTCCGCGCGCGCGGCGGCCCATTCGCGCGCGGCTGTCGCCTCCACCCGCTCGCGCTCATGCCCGGTGACCAGCAGCAGATCGTGGACGGCCGCCGCGCCCACGTTGGCCAGCGTCCGCCCCAGCACCGTCGTCTCGCCCCAGGGCAGCAGCAGTTTGTTCGTGCCCATGCGCCGCGACTCGCCCGCGGCCAGAACGACGGCGGTCACGCGCCGGACCACTTCGCGCACGGGCGCGGCGGTGCGCGCTTCGCCCAGCACCACCAGGCTGACGCGCGCCTCACGCAGGATCGCCTGCGCCGCCGCCCGCCCCCGCTCCAGCCGGCCCGCGCCCTCGACCTTGTTCAGCCAGACCACGACCCGCGCCCCGTCCGGCACGCCCTTCAGCCCGCCCTGGGCGTGCGTCAGCAGCCGGGCCAGCCCCGCCGGCGTCAGCGCGCCGTCAGCGGCCAGGCTCGCGCCGGCCGGCGTCTCGGCCAGGAGCGCCCGCGCCCGTTCCGGCCGGTGGGCTACCTCGTCGAGTGGCTTCTCCAGCGCATCCAGTCCGGCCACGGGCACGACCAGCGTGGTTTCCGGTGGAATGACCGGCTCATGGTCGGCTGGGGCCTTGACCGGGCGCATGCGCGAGCCGTCGGCCTCCACGAGGACGAAATCGACGTCGGGCCGGGCCAGCAGGCGGGCGGGCAGGTCGGGATCGACGCCGCGGGCCTTGTCGCCATCGACATGGCCGACGACGAGGCAGCGGCCGTGCCGTCCCAGCAGCGGGCCGAGGGGGGCGAGATCGCCGGCATAGACGACGGCTGGGGCCAGTCGCATCTGCGCGGCGAAGATGCGCGTGGTTGTGGTGATCGCCACTCGACCGGGCAGGGCCGCGGCCAGGGCGAACATGAGGCTCGTTTTGCCGCCGCCGCCGACGAAGGCGACCAACTCCGGGCCGCTGATGCCCAGCGCGGCCGGCAGCCTCCAGTGGTCACTCACGGCGCAACCGGTTGCCCGAAGTCGGGCGCGTGTTGGGCCAGAAAGTCCTCGAACAGGGCCCGGTAGGCCTCGAAGTCGGTGCCGATGTCGGCGGCGTGTTCCGAACCCCAGTCGTTGACGTGCAGGACGGTGCGGCTGTGGTCGCTGTTGACGTAGATGGCCTCGGAGTGGGTGTAGGGGGTGAAGTTGTCGGTGCGGGAGTGAATGAGCAAGACGGGCATCGCCGCTTCGGCGACGGCCGCCTCCGGCGAGACCTCATCGGCGTCGAAGCCGCCGCGCAGCCCGATGATCCACAACGCGCCCGGCATCAACAGGCGCGTGGCGAAGCCGCCCAACCGCGCCTCGCCGCGCACGGCCAGGATGTCGGCCAGGCTGCTATAGGAGGAATCGGCCAGCACGAAGGGAGCTTCCGGGATCAGCGGTGCGAGTTGCAGCGCCGTCGCCGCGCCATAGGACACGCCGCCGACGGCGATGCGCGACGGCTCCAGCCCGGCGCGTTGGGCGAACCAGTCCCGCGCGGCCAGGGCGTCGAACTTCTCGTGGTAGCCGTAGGTCAGCAGGGCGGGCGAGCTGTCGCCGTGGCCGCGATGGTCATAGGCCAGCAGGTCGCAGCCGTGGGCCCAGAACAGCGGCGCCCAGTAGAGCGTCTGATAGCGCGTGCCGGTGAAGCCGTGCATGAACAGGACGCCGCAATTGCCCTCGGCCGGGTTGTCGAAGTACCAGCCGCTCAGCGTGACCTCACCAGTATCGATGGTCACGTCCTCCGGCTGGGGCAGGCCGTAGTCGGCCGGATCGCCCGTCTGTGCCCGTGCCTCCGCCAGCGAGGTCGTCGGCGCGGCGATGGCCAATTGGGAGACATACCACCCGGCGACCAGATAGGCCGCGACCAGTAGCAGCACGATGATGCCGGCAATCGTCCAGACACGTCTACCGCGCATGTCTTTCTACCTCCTGTTCCATCCAGCTCAATACCGCTTCCAGAACGCCGCCGCCAATGGCCAGGGCTTTCTCCGAGATGGTGAAGGGGGCGCTGGCGTCGTCGCGCGGGTCGATGTCGCCGATCTTCAGCGCCGCGGGCACGGCCGTCCCCGGCGCGATCAGGCCGCGGACGATGCCGTCAAACGGCGCGGCGATGACCTGCCCGGCCACGTCGCCGAGCGGCTCGCCCTCGCGCACGCGGTCGCCGATCTCCTTCCGCCAGGCGACGACGCCGGCCACGGGCGCGCGCAGCACCCGCTCGCGCCCCTTGCCGCCAACGATTCCGGGCGTGCCTGTGTTCGGCTCGGCCGGGCCGCGCCAGATGACGCGGCCGAGGCGGTGGCCGCGGTTGGTCTCGATGACGGCGTGGCAATCGACGCCGGCGACAAAGCCCGGCCCCAGGGCGATCACCAGGGGGGCCTGGTCAATGGCCGTATCGATGTTGCGTTTGGCCATGCGCGCGTCCACGAGGACGGCCGGGCGATGCGCGTCGCCCGCCGGCGGCCATTCGGGCGAGGCCAGGACGGGGACCGCCCCGGTCATGGCCAGCGTCCAGGCCGCCGCGGCCGATTCGACGCGCACGCCGCGCAGGTCTTCGACGGTGATTTCGCCCTCCAGCACGGCCGTGGCCAGCGACACGCGCCGGCGGACGACGAGCGGCCGGGGCAACTCGGTGACGATGACCGGGAAGCCGCTCTTGTGCAGGCGGTAGGCGACGCCGGTGGCCAGGTCGCCGCCGCCGCGGAGGAGGACAGGGAAGGGGGCAAAGAGCATTACGAATCAGGCCAGATCATCCAGATCGAGCTGCAACGCATCGGCCAGGGCCTTGAGAACCTCGGCCGTGCCGGTACGCTTGCCAGTTTCGAGCTGCGAAAGGTAGGCGGCGCTGATACCAATGGCTTCGGCCAACGCTCCCTGCGATATGCCGCGATATTCACGCCAAACGCGAATGGGGTTAGCCCCAGCAAGCAGCGCATAGACAACCTCAGCGGGGATTAGCTCTTCGCCCTTCTCAAGCGCCTGAACGGCGGTGTCGTAGTCGCGAATATCCTCAAGCATCTCGGCGTCGGCCAAGAGGCGTTCGTAGTCCTCGTAGGGAATGATCGCGTATTCCGGCCTACCTTCCTTGAGAATCACCTGCACGCTCATCGATATGCTTCTCCTCGGGGTGCAATCCTGAGTACTAGTATGATTAGCTGGTCGTTCCGAACTTCATAAATGACACGCCAATCACCGGCACGCAGCCGATAGCCAGGACGGTTCTGAAGCTTGGTGACATTGTTATCCTGAGCATGCGGATCTCTGGCGATCCGTTCCAGCCGGTTAATGATCGCGGCAGACTTGTCCCGTGGCAGCTTCTGTAGAGTGCGCTGGGCTTGCTTGGTGAACAGCAGCCGATACACATGGAAAATTATAGCAATTTGCGAATAGCAATGCAATAGATTGTTAGCGACCCGCTAATTGTGGCGATTGTTTCTCTACAAAGGGGAGCTACGACCGGAGTATCAAGTGCTGACAAGCTGTGGTAGACAGCGTAGCTATATTCGAGGATGCTTTCGCAGGAATAGCGAGCGCCATTCCTGCGTCGAATCGGGCAACGAGGCAATATCACTTATGAGTAAAATGACCAGATCGCCACAATTTGGCGTTCTGTGGCCTTGATTCTGGGTTGACTCCAGTGATCGGTTCACTATACTCCCACCATTGATTTAATAGATCTTGCATGTGACTGTCGTATAGATAACTCGGGTTCAGCATGGGGCACTGGTATACAACACACCAGTGCATTTGCTTTTATCTGCCCTTTGGTGACAGTCAAATCGATGGTTACCAATGCCTTTGGAGCTTGTGATAACAAATGACACCTACAATTTCTACGCAGGTGATTGCACCAATTGCTGATAGGCGATCTGCTAGAGAAGTACTGGCGTATTGCAATGAGTTGCTCAAACAGGCTCCGGCGACCCTTGATGCTGACCTTCTGGCGAAAGTCTACTTAGAGCGAGGGGCGGCCCACGCCAGTATGGGTGATCTCGAGGCCGCCAAGCAAGATTTCCTCGCTGCGGCCGACCGCAAAGCCAACTTCGCCCCAGCCTATAACAACCTCGCCGGCATTCTGATTCGCCAAGGAAACTTCGCCGAGGC
>WBZV01001046.1_pt1 | contig 13792 bp, 9 predicted proteins | sample 5204221 | NCBI WGS metagenome assembly WBZV01 (sample SAMN12344360, study PRJNA552823) | activated sludge metagenome | biome: Activated sludge suspended growth; feature: Nitrification reactor; material: Wastewater; isolation source: activated sludge from nitrification reactor of wastewater treatment...
TTTGGAACGACCGCACCAGGAAGTTCACGTCCGGCTCCGCGCCCAGCTCGGCGTCAATGCGGTAGACGTGGAGCGTGGCCCAGGCATGGACGGGCGGGTTCACATCGCTGAAGTTCCACTCATAGGCCGGAATCTGGCCGCCAGGGTGCAGAAAGCGCTCGCTCAGGAACAGATCGAGCTGTTCCTTGGCAAAGTCGGGGTCAACCATGACCAGGGCCAACGTGTGGAAGGCCAGGTCCCAGGCGGCGTACCAGGGATACTCCCACTTGTCGGGCATGGAGATCACGTCGGCGTTATCCAGGTGAACCCACTGCTGATTGCGGGTCGAGCGGTTGGTGTTGGGCTTCCAGGGGTGGGCGCCCTGTTGCTCCAGCCACATATCCAGGTCGTAGTAGTAGAACTGCTTAGTCCACATCATGCCGGCCAGCGCCTGGCGCATGACCGCCTTGGCGTCGGCCGACAGGCGGCCGGGGGTGATGGCGTTGTAGAACGTATCGGCCTCGTCCAGGCGCTCGCGGAAGATGGTCGCGAACGCCTCACCGAAGGGGGCCGCGTCGCCGGCCGGCGCTTCCCGCGTCAGCCGCAACTGGACGGTGGCCGACTCACCGGCGGGGATTGTCAGCGCGTAGTGGGCCGCCGACTTGGTGCCGACGTGCTGCCGGTCAATCGCCTCGCCCTCCCCGTCAATCAGGTAGCGGTGAAAGCTGTCCTTGGTGTAGGGCGTGCTGTTGGGCTTGTTGTACAGTCGCCGCTCGTTGCTCTCGTTGTTGGTGAAGAGCAACTCCACTTCGCCCTGGGCATAGAGAACCATGTCGCCCAGCAGCGGATGGTTGGCGGCGATGGCCGCCGCGCCCGCCGGCCCGTCGAACGCCCTCAGCGCCGGCCGCGTCGTCTCCGGCTTAGACGACCAGATGTTGCGAAACCACAGCGTCGGCAAGATGTGGAGCGGCGCGGCGTCCGGCCCGCGATTGCAGGCGGTGATGCGAATGAGGATGTCCTCGGCCGACGCCTTGGCATACTCCACAAACACGTCGAAGTAGCGGTCGTCGTCGAAGACGCCCGTGTCCAGCAGCTCATACTCCGGCTCCAGCCGCGAACGGGCGGCGTTGGTCGTGACGAGATCCACGTAGGGAAACGCGCGCTGCGGGTACTTGTAGAGGTACTTCATGTACGAGTGCGTCGGCGTGCTGTCCAGGTAGAAGTAGTACTCCTTGACATCCTCGCCGTGGTTGCCCTCGCTGTTGGTCAGCCCGAAGAGGCGCTCCTTCAGAATGGGGTCCTGGCCGTTCCACAGGGCCAGGGCGAAGCACAGGTATTGCTGGTCGTCGCTGATGCCGGCCAGCCCGTCTTCGCCCCAGCGGTAGTAGCGCGAGCGCGCCTGGTCGTGGCTGAAGTGGGCCCAGGCGTTGCCGTCGTGGCTGTAGTCCTCGCGCACCGTGCCCCACTGGCGCTCGCTGAGGTATGGCCCCCACTTCTTCCAGGCCGCCTCTTTTTCACGCGCCGCCTGCAATCGCTGCTTTTCCGGGTTGTTGATCATATCGTGTTTTTGGAGCGCCGGGCACAGTCTAACCGCTAGCGCGCCGCGCCGGTCGGGCGCGGCCGGCGGCGCTCTAGACTACGTCATTAGCGGCATTCTCGGCCGCGTCGGCGGCGTGTTTGGCCGCGTCCTCCGCTCGCTCGGCCGCTTCTTGCGCCTCGACGCGGGCATAAGCGGCATCACGCGCGGGCGCGTCGCCGTCCAGTTCGTCTACCCGCTCCTCAAATGTACCTTCGACGACCTTGTCGCTCAACATGCGGTAGCCGACGTAGAGCGGCACGATCTGATAGAGGGCGAACCAGGCCAGCAGGCCGGTGACCACCAGCTTGATGGTGTTCAGATTGGCGTTCACCTGAGCGCGGGCGTTCTCCAGCGAACCCGTCGTCTGATCGAGCACGGCGATGTACTGGTCGAGCAGCGGGATGAAATCCTGGACGGTGGTGTTGATGCCGTCAATATTGGCCGAAAGCTGGTCAATATTGCCGCCGACAGCGCCGATGTTGGTGATCGAGGTCTGGAGGTTGCCCTCCAGGGCGCGCAACTGGTCGGGCACGGCCTCCAGGCTCTCGCCGACCTGCAACACAGCCTCGTCAAACGGCTCGGTGGGGTTGTAGTTGATGCCCAGGTCAAAGCTGAAGCTCTGGCCCAGGAACTGGCGCTCCAGTTGGAAGTCGCTCAGGCGGCTCAGCGTCGTGTCAATGGTGCCGGCGATGCCCGCCAGATTGGGCACGGCGACGTTGACCGCGTCGAGGCTGGCCGGCAGCGTCTCGGTGGTCAGCGTCGTGACCTGTTCCAGCAAGGGCTGCGTATCCACCAGCGTTGTGGCCGCGTTGCCGGCGGTCAGGGAGACGGTGTCGAGGGTCGCGCCGACTTCGGTCAGCGTGGCCTGGACGTTGCGCAGGCTGTCTGTCGAGGTGCCAACCGTCGAATTCAGGGTGTCCACGACGGAGTTTAGCCCGGTGACGGTGGCGTCAATGGCCCGGTTGGCGAAGAAGGCCCCCGCGCCGGCAATGACCAGCCCGAGAATGGCCACGATGATCATGAGGAAGCCGATGATACGACGAAAGATGGACATGATAACCCCTCCACACCAATAGATTAGATTTTAAAACGGCGCGGCGGCGCGGCGCGAAACCGGCCGCGCCGCGCCGCCGCGCCCAATGGTCTAGCGCTGCGCGCGCAGCAGATCGCGAATCTCGGTCAGCAGCTTCTCTTCCACGGACGGCGCCGGCGGGGCCGGGGCCTCGACCTTCTTGCGATTCATCCGGTTCATGGCGCGGATGATGAGGAAGAGCACCAGGGCGATCAGCAGGAAGTTGATAATGGCCTGGATGAAGTTGCCATAGGTGATGACGGCGTCGCCGACGGTGATGGCCAGCGCGGTGAAATCTACGCCGCCCAGGATGACACCGATGATGGGCATGATGATGTCGTTGACTAACGAATTGACGATGGCGGTGAAAGCGCCGCCGATGATGACGGCCACGGCCAGGTCCATGACGTTGCCACGCATGATGAATTCACGGAATTCTTTGATCATGATAGTCCTCCAATCTCTGTTCAATACTGCCGACGTTGGCCGGCGGCGGGTTGGCGAACCGAATTCCCGCCGCCGGTGATCCGGCCCGGCGACAAGCGCTAGCGGGGATCGTCCAACAGATCCATAAAGTCGGAGCCGGTATCCGACGATGAGGATTTCTTGGGTTTGGTTTTGGTCGTCTTGCGGGTGGTTTTCTTGGCCGGTTTGGGGGCGGCCGGGTCGGGGGTGGCCTTGCGGGCCGTGGTCTTCTTGGCCGCGGGCTTCTTGGGTTGGGCGGGCGTCGCGCCGGTCTGCGCGGCCATCAGGCCCATCGCCTGTTGCAGGCCCAGAACGGCGTCGTCCTCGCTGATGCCCATCTGCGACGACAGGCGCGAGGCCACGCCGCTGGAGCGGATGTAGTCGGCGTCGGTGACGTCGGTCAGCCCCACGCTGCGGCCGCTCTGCTTCTTGGCCATCGAGGCCGTCAGCAGGCCAATGGCGCCCATGATCAGCGTGTTGGCCATCTGGGGCGAGATGCCCAGCTTTTCGGCCAGCGCGTCGGCGAAGGGCAACATCGCCCCACCGCCGCCGCCGAAGGTCGAGGGCGAGCCGCCGCCGCCCAGCAGGCCACCCAGCAGCGCGCCCATGCCGCCGCCCCCGCCACCGCCCAGCAGGCCGCCTAACAAGCCGCCCAGGCCACCGGCGTCGGCGTCGCCGCTGCCGGCGCTTTGGGCCGCCCCGCCGCCCATCAGGCCGCCGAGCATGCCCATCATGTCGTCCGCGCTGCCGCCGGAAGCACTGCCACCGGCCGCGCCGCCGCCCATCAGGCCGCCAAGTAGCGCGCCCAAGCCGCCGGCGTCGCCCGAACCGCCGCCACCCATCAGGCTGCCCAGCAGGTCAGCCATGCCCTTGTCGCCGGCGTTGTGCCCCTCTTCGGAGTCATCCATCTGCGACAACATGCCCATCAAATCATCGCCCATCATCCCACTCTCCTCGGGCCGCTCTTCCCAGCCACCCCTTGTTATAGCCACATTCTACACGGTTTGCGGGTAGGTCGGCACTAATCGGCCCTATTTCACCTTAGCGCACAGTCAGCGCCACCGGCCGCGAGAACGCCTCCAGCGTCAGGTCGTTGAGCATGAAGGCGACGAGGCGATGTTCGCCCGCGGCCACGTTGCCGCTAACCTGCCAGTTGCCATTGACGTCTACCACGGCCGCCTCGCCGAAAGCCTCGCCATTGCTCTCCACACGGATCGTGCGACCCGGCTCGCCCGTGCCGACCACCGTCAAGTCTGGGCCGACAAAGGTGGACACGCCCGACTCGTCAATGACCGGCGGTCGCACCCCGGCGGCCAGCGGCGGCAACAGGATGCGATCCACCACGTGGATGAGACCGCTGCCGGCGGCCACGTCGGCGGCTACCACGGTCGCGCCGTTGATGGCGATGCTGTCCCCTTGCGGCGTGACAGTCAACAGCCGCCCGTCGAGCGTCGCCGGCTGCGCGATACGCAAGTCGGCGGCGGTATAGCGACCCCGTGCCACGTGGTAGCGCAATAGCGCGGCCAGCGCCTCCGGGTTGGCCAGCAGGGCGTCCACGGCGCTTTGCGGCAGGGCGGCGAAGGCCTCATTGGTCGGGGCGAAGATGGTCAGCGCCCCCGGCCCGGCCAACGCCTCGGCCAGCCCGGCGGTTTCGGCCGCGGCCAGCAGGGTCGAAAGTTCCGGCCGGCTCTGGAGCGCGGCCAGGGCGGTATCGGCCAGGGGTTCGGTGGCCGGCGTGGCCCCGGCTGCCGGGGTGGCCTCTGCGGGGGTCGTCTCGGCGGCGGGGGTCGTTTCGGCCACCGCGGTCGGTTCGACTGTCGCGTTCGGCAGGGGGCCACCGGCCATTTCGGCCGCGGCTTCGGCCCCCCCGGCGACAGCCCACGCCTCGCCGCTGACCAGCAGTTGCCCGGCGGCGTCGCGGCTGTCGAAGCGGATGATGTGTTGGCCGGGTGGCACGTTGAACTGTAGTTGCCAGAGCGCATTGGCGTCAACCGTGGCCACGCCAGCGCTCTGGCCGTCGAGAATCGCCTCGACCTGGGTGCCCGGCGTGCCCCGGCCCGTCCACAGCACAATGTCCCCCGGCACAACGAAGAAGCTGCTGCCGTCGGGGGCGGAGGCAAGGTTGCCGGGCGCGGTGATACTAGGCGGGCGCGCGCCGATGGTCACCGGCGCGGCGACAACCGCGCCGACATCGCTCGTCTGAACAACAATCGTATCGGTCACGGCGGCGGCGGGCGCGTCGAGCGACCAGTTGCCGCCGCTGTCGGCCGTCGTCTGTCCTAGCGGCGCGCCGCCCGACAGGACGGCGACGGCGGCGTTGGGCGCGGCGACGCCGCCCAGCGTCCAGGTGTCGGTCAGGGTGTTGAAGGTGGCCGCCGTCCACTGCCCGCCGCCGTCCGCGGAGGGGCCGGCCGTGGGCGCGGGGCCAACGGTGACGGTCAGCGGCGCGGATTCGGCCACGACGCCGCCAACGTTGTCGAGCGTCTGGGCAACCAGGGTGTGTTGCCCGGCGGGTAGCGCCGCCGACAGCGACCACGCGCCATCCACGCTGGCGCTGGTCTGGCCCAGAGGTTGGCCGTCGGCCAACAGCTGCACCCGCGCTCCCGGCCCGGCCACGCCGCTCAGCGTCAGCCCCTCCGGGGCCAGCGCGCCACTCGGCGCGCTGATGACCGGCGCGGCCAGCGTGGGCGCGACCACCGTGCCCGGCTCACGAGTCAGTCCATCGGTGGCGGCTGTCGCTTCGGCCACGGCCGTGGCTTCCGCCTCGCCCGTCGGGTCGAGCGCCCCGTCCTCGCGGGTGACAAGCCAGGTCAGCAACAACAGGACGATGAGCAGCAGCAGCACGCCCAGCTTCATTAGGTCAAATCGCCGAATCTCCTCGGCCGTGCGGGTGTGGGTCATGGCCTAGCCGCTCCTTGCCGCAACTAGTTCGGCGGCGTGGGCAATCCAGGCGGCATAGTCGGGCAGCCGCATGTGGGGGGCCTGGCAAATCTCAGCCAATCGCTCCGGCGCGGTGGCAGCCAAAGCGACGAAGGTGCAGATGCCCGCCTCGTAGAGGCGGCGCTCATAGACCTCGCCAATACCGCCCACTTCCTCAAAGTCATCGGGCGGCGTGCCGTCCCAGGAGCGGCCGATGGTGTTGCTGGTGGCGGCCAGTTGCATGGCCGCGGTCTTGATGGTGGCGACACTGACGCCGCCGGGGCGTGCGCCGAGGATGCGCTCCAGTTCCTCGGTCGGCAGTTCGGCCAGTTCCCAATAGCTGCCGATGCCCGCGGCGTAAAGCCGTTGCTCAAGGACGGAACCGATGCCGGGCACGGCCGACAAGTCCTGGGGACAAGGAACGACGTAAGCCGCCTTGACGCGACGGGTGGGCCGGGCAACACGCCGGCCGGCGGCGCGTGTCCCGGCCTCGGCGATCCAGGCGGCATAATCGCCGCCGCGGCCGCCGGCTGACTTCACCGCCTCTTCCACCTGTTCGGGCGAGGCGGCGGCCAGGGCGGCGAAGGTATCGAGTCCGGCGGCGCGCAGCCCGGCGGCCGAACGTTGGCCAACGCCGCGAATGAGGCTCAGGTTATCCCCCTCGCGCCGAAAGAGATTGGCCTGGAGTTCGCGCAAGCCGGTTTCGTCGCCGGCGGCAGCCAGCCGGGCCTGGGCCGTCCAATTGCCGAAGTTGATGCGCCGCCAGGCCGGCGCGCTGATGATGCCCGCCAGGGTGGACTCGTCGGTCTCAGCCAGTTGGGCAAAGGTCGTGATGCCGCTTTCGTTGAGCCGCCTGGCGTAGGCCGGGCCAATGCCTTCGAGCGTCTGTAGATCGTCGCCCACGACTGTGCCGCGCGTGGCGGCAAAAGCCGACGCCTGGGCCGCCCAACTGGTGAAGTTGATCTGCTGCATGGGGCCGGGATTGATGATGGCCCGCAGATCATCGGGGGCGGCGGCGGCCAGGTCGTCATAGGTGGTGATGCCGCGCTCGGCCAGCAGCGCGGCATAGCGGGGGCCAATGCCGCGCACGCGGGTCAGGTCGTCGCGTTGGGGCGCGGCGGACGGCTGCTCGTCTATGTCAAGGCGCTGCGTGGCGGTCACAACGACGAAGGGGGCCAGCTCGCGTGTGTCGTAATTGACTTCACCCGTCGTCTCGTCACTCGCGACGGCGGCGAATTCCGCCGGTGGCGGCGCGTATCCGGCGGCGAACTCGTCCTCGGCCGCCGAACCGGCGTCCCATGACGCGGCCGCCGGGACCACGAATTCGCCCACATCTTCGACGGCCGGCATATCCACATCGTCGGCAACGATTTCTTCGCCGACGATGACGTCTTCGCCGTCAGCGCTCCCTTTATCACCGGCGACAGCGCCGGCGACGGCCAGCGTGGAGAGGGCGGCGGCGTCGGCCAGTTGGATACGCAGATCGGCGCGGTCAGCTTCGACGGTGGTAAACTGCGCTTGCCACTGCTGCTCATTGAGGTCAAGTCGCGCGCGCCACTCTTCTTCGACGGCGGCCAGACGGCTGTGGTAATCGTCTTCGGCGGCGGCCAGACGCTCTTGCCATTCGCCGTCGCGTTCGGCGGCGCGTTGCTCGGCCAATTGCGTGTCTTCGGGGGCGACACGAACATCGCGCCGCCAAAATAGCCAGTCAATGATCCACTCGACCAGCCAGCCAATGATGATCCCCAGAATGAGACCGGTCCAGAAGTTCATGCGACACCTCATAGGAGACAGACTTTCCTTAAAATAGCATTATAACGCGAATTACTGCTTGACAAGCATTTGGGCCACAAGCGACGGAATAGATCCAAGATTGCCGACAAAACTAATTCGTTTTTGTGCAATAATACCCAGAACATTTGTAGGGGTTGCGTTACGTCAATCGTCCATTTTATAATGGCAGCGAAACTGCTGTCTGCCTGGCCCACAAACTGGGCTGTAGTCCGTCGAAAATGAAAGGAGCATTGCACTATGTTCAAGTACCGTTCTACCGGATCGGGGGGCCGCCCCGATCGCCGGCTATTCATCTTGTCGTTTCTGCTACTGATGGCGTTGACAACTGTGACCGTCTCGGCCCAGACCACCCTCCGCGAACCTGACCCGTTGCAGCCGAGCAACGAAACCGGTATTCCGGATGAAACGCTGCGGATAGAACCGACCATTCTCAGCGAAACGCGCTCGGGCGATGCGACGAACATCACCATCGAAATTCCGGTAGGGGCCGATACCTTCACCGCGTCGAACCGGCCGACGACCAACTTTTCGACCGACAGCTTCTTGCGCGTCGGCTTCAACACAGCGGTCAACGGGGCGCAACGCAGCTTCCTATTCTTCCCAATGACCAACATACCGCGCAACGCCGTCGTCCAAAACGCCACGTTGCGGATGCACGTGGCCGGCTTTGCCCCGACCAATGACGCGCCGATGGGCATTTTGGCGCGCTTCCTGACGACCTCGTGGGATCCCAATATCCTTACCTGGAACAACTTCAACCCCCAGTGGGGGGCAGAGATCGGCGTGGGCCAGATTCCGGCTTCGACCGGCTGGCGCGAAGCCAACATCACCGGCCCGGTGCGCGAATGGGTGTGGCAGTTGCGGGCCAACAACGGCTTCATGCTGCAAGGGGATGAGTCGCCGGGCGTCGGCCGCGAGCGCATCTTCTTCGCCATTAACGCCAACAACCAACTGCACCCGCGCATCGTTGTCACCTATCAGATTGATAACACCGCGCCGACGGCCACGCTCACCCCGCTAGGGCAATGGGCGCCGGGCACGTTCCAGGTGCGGTGGAGCGGCCAGGACAACAGCGGCGGCTCCGGCATCCGCTTCTACGACGTGCAGTCGCGTTTGAATGGCGGCGCGTGGCAAGACTGGCAAATGCAGACGACGGCCACCTCGGCCAACTTTACCGGCGTCAATGCCGGCTTCTATGAGTTTCGCATCCGGGCCACCGACTGGGCCGGCAACGTGAGCGCCTGGTCTACCGCTCCCCACGTCAGCACGCGCGTGGATACGGTGCCGCCCAACTCCATCGTCAACCCGTTGCCACAGTTCACCTTCAGCGACTCCTTCACCGTTACGTGGAGTGGCCTCGACCCGCAGCCGGGCAGCGGCATCGCCCGTTATGACGTGCAGGTGCAGATGAACGGCGGCGCGTGGCAGCCGTTCGTCACCGACTCGACGGTGACGTCGGCCGTGTTCAACGGCGCGCTGGTCGGCGCGACCTATGGCTTCCGCGTCCGCGCCCTCGACTTCGTGCTCAACGTTGAACCGTGGAGCCCGCTGGCCGAGGCCCAGACGTTCATCTCCGGCGGCGATCCTGGGGCGCAGATCGTCCCGTTCTCGTCGCAGGTGACCCAGCAGTCGCGCTTCGTGGTGCAATGGCGCGGCCTGCCCGTGCCCGGCACGCGCATTGACAGCTTCGACGTGCAGTTCCGCTTTAACAATGGGGCGTGGACGCAGTGGCTGTCTTCCTTTGCCGACCCCAGCGCTGAGTTCGTCGCCAACCAGGGCGATGGCGTCTATGAGTTCCGCGTGCGCGCCCGCGACAACGCCGGCCACGTTAGCCCGTGGGCCGAGGGGCCGGGCAATGCCATTGCCGTGGACACGATCGCGCCATTCATCGTTCCCACCACCTGGCTGCCAGTGGTTCCCAACACCAACTAACAGCTCGGCCGGTTAAGCTGTGAATGAGAAAGGCCCCCGATCGGCGCGATTGGGGGCCTTTTGTCTGCGACGCGGGGAACTTCATCGCCTGGGGCGGCGTCTACAAGACGGAACACCGTTGTGTTTGCCCACGGCCGGGAGTCGGTCGGGGAACATCGTCAAACAATCGAGAGGTAAAATCATGAAGCAGTATTTGGTATTGTTGGCCGTTATGGCCGCCTTGCTTGGTGTCGTCGCCTGTAGCCCCACCGGCGGGCAGGAGCCGATTGCCGCCGAGCCGACCGAAGCGACTGAGCCAACCACTGGAGAGGAGCCGACTATCATGGAAGAGAGCGCATTGCAGGGAGTTCGTTGGGTGCTGGTTTCCTATTTGAACGCCGCCGGCGAGACCGCGACGGCGCTGGCCGACCGCGAAGTGACGGCCGAATTTGGCCCCGACGGCCAGATGGGTGGCAGCGGCGGCTGCAACCGCTACTTCGCCAGCTACACCGTTGATGGCGGCAACCTGACCATCGGCCAGGCCGGTTCGACGATGATGGCCTGCGAGCCGGTGGAAATTATGGAGCAGGAAGCGGCGTTTTTGGCCGCGCTTGGTTCGGCCGCCTCGTGGCACATCGAGGGCGAGCAGTTGCACCTCATCAACGCCGCGGGCGAGACGATCATCACCTTCCAGGCGTCGCAGCCGGCCAGCCTGACCGGCACGACCTGGACGGCCACTAACTATAACAACGGTCTTGAGGCGGTGGTCAGCCTGGTGGCCGATACCACCATCACCGCCACCTTCACCGAAGACGGCCAGCTCAACGGCTCGGCCGGTTGCAACAATTACATGACCAGCTACACCCTGGACGGCGACACCATCACCATCCAGCCCGCGGCATCCACCCGCAAGCTGTGCCCCGGCGAAGGCGTCATGGAGCAGGAGACGCAATTCCTGACCGCGCTGACCACGGCCGCCACCTGGTCAATCAGCGGCAACGAGCTGGAGCTGCGCACGGCCGACGGCGCGCTGGTGGCCCACTTCGTCGCTCAGTAATCGCGCGACGCCAAGCGGGAGTAGGGGCCAGGTTCCAGGTTCCAGAGGCTAGGGAAGAACGTTCTTCCCTAGCCCCTGGAACCTGGAACCTGGCCCCTCTCTTTTGCGTCTTAGCGTCTTTGCGTTTATGCTTCGCCCCGCGTAACGTAATCAAGGAGCAAGCCATGTCAGTCAAGTCCGATTCGTGGATTCGCCGGATGGCGCTGGAGCAGCGCATGATCGAGCCGTTTGTGGATGGGCAAGTGCGCGAGGGGGTTATCTCCTACGGCCTATCGTCCTACGGCTATGACATCCGCATCAGCGACGAGTTCAAGATCTTCACCAACGTCCATTCGGCCGTCGTTGACCCCAAGCATTTCAACCCCAAGTCGTTCGTGGACTTTCGCGGCGATGTGTGCGTCATCCCGCCCAACTCCTTCGTGCTGGCCCAGACGGTGGAGTACTTTCGCATCCCGCGCCAGGTCATCACCCTGTGCGTCGGCAAGAGTACCTATGCTCGCTGCGGCCTGATTGTCAACGTTACCCCGTTCGAGCCGGAGTGGGAGGGGTTTGTGACGCTGGAGATCAGCAACACAACCCCTCTGCCGGCGCGCATCTATGCCAACGAGGGCATTGCCCAAGTGTTGTTTTTCGAGTCGGACCAGATTTGCGAAGTCTCCTACGCCGACCGCAAGGGGAAGTATCAGGGGCAGAAGCAGATCGTTTTGCCGCGGATCTGATCTAAGCGCAGGGGAGCAGGGGAGCGGGGGAGCAGGGGAGAACCGTTCTCCCCTGCTCCCCCGCTCCCCTGCTCCCTTGCGCTTTAAACTGGCACTTCTTTCTCATCTCGCTATAATGATAGTCGTAGAATAGAGGGCGCTTAGCTCAGTTGGTTAGAGCGCTTCGTTTACACCGAAGAAGTCGGGGGTTCGAGTCCCTCAGCGCCCATAGCGACACAATCGGCCCTTTCGTTTGGACGAGGGGCCGCTTTGTGATAAAAAGTACAACTACTTGTCATGGCGCGGCACTCGACCGCCCAGGCGTGATTAGAGACAGACAACAAGCACGACACGCAGGAGGATAGCCATATGGCGAGTCAGGCGGCAAGCGTCGACACCGGGGGATTGTCTACCGGCGTCAGCCGACGAGAATTCCTATACTACATCTGGGGCGCGTCCATTGCTCTACTCTCGTTGCAGGGCGCAGGGCTGCTCCTATGGTTCCTGATTCCCCGCTTCCGCGAAGGGGAGTTCGGCGGCACGTTCACCATTGACATCGGCGAATTGCCGGCGGTCAACGAGCAGCCGATCAACTTCGCCGACGGCCGTTTCTGGCTGGTCAATTTGGACAGCACGCAGCCCAACGACCGCATGTATCAGGCCCAGGACGAGCCGAACCCCATCCAGGGCGTGGCCGCTATCTACAAGGTCTGTACCCATCTGGGCTGCATCTACTCCTGGACGCCGGCCAATAACCGCTTCGAGTGCCCGTGCCACGGCTCCAAGTACCGGCTCGATGGCCGCCGCGTCGAATCGCCCGCGCCGCGCACACTCGACCGCTTCCTCATCCAGGCCATCGCCGACGACGAGTCAACTGTGCTGGCCGAGGCTTCGCTGGTGGACGACTTCTACGCGCCGATGCCGCTGCCGGAGGGCACGGCCTTCCTGCGCGTGGACACCGGCAACCGCAAGCAAGGCCCATCCGAAACCTTGCTGTGCGATTTCCTGGGCAACTGTCCCTAACCCAGTTACGAGTTCCGAGTGACGAGTTCAGAACCACAGGTTCCGCAATTCTTCACTCGTAACTCGTAACTCGTCACTCGTAACTAGCTTGAGGAGTTGTTATGGCTACGTTTGTCGAACAAGTCCGCGAAATGGGGATCAAGCAGGCCGTCGTCACCAAGGCTGACGAGGTGGTCGAGCGCGTCACGGCGGGCATGAACATCAACGACGTGCGGTCGGCGTTGCGCGGCGACGAACCGCGCCGGCCCAACCCCCGCCTGCGGCCCCACGCCGATGGCTTCTGGCTCCACATTCGCCCCAGCTTCTACCACACCGGCGTCACCAACATCTACCCCACCTTCCGGCTGGGCTGGCTGTCCACGTTCATGCTGGTCTGGGAGACGATCACCGGCCTCATCCTGATGGTCTTCTATACCCCCAGCCCGCTGGTGGCCTATAGCAACATGTGGAACATCCTGGGCAACGTGCCGTTGGGACAGTTGTTCCGCAATATGCACCGCCTGGGCGCGGAAGTCATGGTGCTGGTGGTCGCCATGCACATGCTCAGAACGTTCATCACCGGCAGCTACAAGAAGCCGCGCCAGTTCACCTGGGCCACCGGCATGTTGCTGCTGGTGTTCACCATCTTCCTGAGCTTCAGCGGCTATCTGTTGCCGTGGGACCAGTTGGCCTATTGGGCGCTGACGGTGTTCATCAGCGGTGGCGCGGCGGCCCCGGCCCCGGCCTTCGTCAACGACACCGTGTTGCTGGTGCTGCAAGGCGGCCCGGCGCTGGGGGCCAATGGCCTCTTGCGCTGGTATCTGCTCCACGTGCTGCTGCTGCCGCTGTTGGCCGGCATCTTCTTCTTTGTCCACTACTACAAGGTCGTCCTCTACGGCATCTCGCTGCCCCCCGGCCGCGAGGAGATCGGCGAGGACACGGCCAAGCGCGTGCCCAAAGACGAGCGCACCTACTTCATCCCCGACATCCTGACCAGCGAGCTGATGTGGACGGCACTGGCCACGCTCTTCCTGGTGGCGGGCGCGCTGTGGCTGTGGGACGCGCCGCTGGAGACCCACGCCGACCCGGTCGTCACGCCGCTGCACGTCGTCGCCCCGTGGTACCTCTCCTGGTCGCAGGGCTGGCTGAAACTGGCCGACAAAACCATCGTCGTCGGCTTCATCCCGCTGTTGCTGGTGACCTTCATCGTCATGCCCTACTTCGAGGTGGGCAAAAGCCGCCGCTACGCCGACCGCCGCGTGGGCCTGACGGTGGCCATGCTGTTCATGGCTTTCATGCTCGTCTCGAACTGGATG
>WBZV01001048.1_pt1 | contig 13749 bp, 11 predicted proteins | sample 5204221 | NCBI WGS metagenome assembly WBZV01 (sample SAMN12344360, study PRJNA552823) | activated sludge metagenome | biome: Activated sludge suspended growth; feature: Nitrification reactor; material: Wastewater; isolation source: activated sludge from nitrification reactor of wastewater...
CACCGTGGGCAACTGGCGCGCGCCGGACGGCGAGAACTACGACGTCAACGTGCGCCTCGCGCCCGGCGGCCGCGACACGCTGGCCGACCTGCAGCGCCTGCCCATCACCGTGGCCGCGGCCGCCGACGGCTCGCCGCGCGTGGTGCGGCTCGCGCAGGTGGCCGATCTGCGCGCCTCGACGGGCCCGAACCAGATCAACCGGCGCGACCTCAACCGCGAGATCAACATCGACGCCAACGCGCTCGGCCGCAGCGCCGGCGAGGTGTCGGCCGACGTCAAGAAGGTGCTCGATTCGATCGCCTGGCCGCCCGGCTACCGCTACGTCTTCGGCGGCTCGACCAAGAATATGAACGAGTCCTTCCAGTACGCCGTGGGCGCGCTGGCGCTGGCCATCGTGTTCATCTACATGATCCTGGCCAGCCAGTTCCGCAGCTTCCTGCAGCCGATCGCGCTGATGAGTTCGCTGCCGCTGACGCTCATCGGCGTGGTGCTGGCGCTGCTGATGTTCCGCTCGACGCTGAACATGTTCTCCATCATCGGCATCGTGATGCTGATGGGCCTGGTGACCAAGAACGCCATCCTGCTGATCGACTTCGCGATCCGCTCGCGCCACGGCGAGCACGCCGGCGAACACGGGCTAGACCACGACGTCGCCCCGATGGGCCGCGAGGAGGCGTTGCTGCACGCCGCACGCGTGCGGCTGCGCCCCATCCTGATGACCACGCTGGCCATGGTGTTCGGCATGGTGCCGCTGGCCTTCGCGCTCAGCGAGGGCTCGGAGCAGCGCGCGCCCATGGGCCAGGCGGTGATCGGCGGCGTGATCACCTCCTCGCTGCTGACGCTGGTGGTGGTGCCGGTCATCTACTGCTACCTCGACGACCTTTCGGCCTGGGCGAAGCGCAAGCTCGGAGCGTCGCCGCCTGCGCAGGGTCAAGCCGGGGCCTGGACCGCTGCGAAATAAAATGCGCGGTTACCCGCCGGAACTTCCCCGAGAGACACCATGAACATCGAACAAGCCCGCTTCAACATGATCGAGCAGCAGATCCGCCCCTGGGACGTGCTCGACCCCGCCGTGCTCTCGCTGCTGACCGTGGTCAAGCGCGAGGACTTCGTGCCCGCCGCCTACCGCTCGCTGGCCTTCGTCGACACCGAGGTGCCGCTTCCGGCCGGTCAGTGCATGCTGGCGCCGCGCGTCGAGGCGCGCATGCTGCAGGAGATCAACGTGCACAAGCACGAGCGGGTGCTGGAAGTCGGCGCCGGCTCGGGCTACATGGCCGCGCTGCTGGCGCACCGCGCCCAGCACGTGACCACGCTGGAGATCGTGCCCGAGCTCGCCCAGCTGGCCGCCGCCAACCTCAAGCGCGCCGCGGTGCTCAACGCCGCCGTGCGCCAGGGCGACGGCTCGCGCGGCCTGCCGGCCGAGGCTCCGTTCGACGCCATCGTGCTGTCGGGCTCGGTGGCCGAGGTGCCGCAGGGCCTGCTCGGCCAGCTCAAGGTGGGCGGCCGCCTGATCGCCATCGTCGGCCAGCAGCCCATGATGCGCTGCACGCTGGTGACGCGCAGCGGCGAGCACGCCTACGCCAGCGTCGATCTGTTCGACACCGTCGCGCAGCGCCTGCAGGGCTTCGACGAGCCCTCGAAGTTCCAGTTCTGATCCGATCTCCCCCGAGCCCCGCAAAGGACACCCGCCATGCCCGCCTCGCGCCGCCCCACCCTCTTCGCGCCCGCCGCCCTCGCCCTCGCGCTGGGCCTCGCCTTCGGCGGCAGCGCCCGGGCGCAGAGCCTGCAGGAGGTCTACGAGGCGGCGCGCGGCTACGACGCCAGCTTCCTGGCGGCGCGCGCCCTGCTCGACTCGGCGCAGTACCGCGCCGAGCAGGCCAAGGCGCTGAACCGGCCCTCGGTGGGGCTGCAGGTGCAGGCCTCACGCTCGCTCAGCGACACGCCCTACACCAGCCCGGAGAAGACCGGCAGCACCGTCACGCAAGCCGGCGTGAGCGCGACGCAGAGCCTGTTCAACCGCGCCAACAGCGTGAGCGTCGAGCAGGCCGAGAAGTCGCTGGCGGTGTCGCGCGCCGACTTCGAGAGCGCCGAGCAGGACCTGATCGTGCGCGTCGCGCAGGCCTACTTCGACGTGCTGGCGGCGCAGGACACGCTGGCCACCACGCGCACCAGCAAGGCCGCCATCGCCGAGCAGCTCGCTTCGGCCAAGCGCAACTTCGAGGTCGGCACCGCGACCATCACCGACACGCGCGAGGCGCAGGCGCGCTTCGACCTCGCCAGCGCGCAGGAGATCGCCGCCGACAACGACCTGCGCACCAAGAGCATCGCGCTCGACCAGCTGGTGGGCCGCACCGGCGTGAGCCCCAAGGGCCTGGCCGTGCCGGTGGTGCTGCCGCCGGTGCAGCCGCCGGTGGTCGACGAATGGGTGCTGCGCGCCGACGCCGAGCACCCGCTGGTGCGCAAGGCCACGCTGGGCCTGGACGTGGCCAAGCTCGAGACCGAGAAGGCGCGCGCCGGCCACCTGCCCACCGTGTCGCTGAACGGCGCCTACGGCAAGGGCCACGTGTCGGCAGCCAGCGACATTGCCGGGCCGGGCTATCCCAGCGTCTCGGGCACGCAGACCAACGCCAGCGTGGGCGTGACGCTGCAGATGCCGCTGTTCGCCGGCTACGCGATCCAGAACCGCGTCAAGGAGACGCTGCTGCTCGAAGAGAAGTCGCGCAACGACCTGGAAGCGGCGCGCCGCGGCGTGGCGCAGGGCACGCGCCAGGCCTTCTTCGGCGTGCAGTCGGGCCAGGCGCAGGTGAAGGCGCTGGAGGCAGCGGAATCGTCCAGCCAGCTCGCGCTCGAAGCCACGCAGCTCGGCTACAAGGTCGGCGTGCGCGTCAACCTCGACGTGCTGAATGCGCAGACGCAGCTCTTCAGTACCCGGCGTGATCTCGCCAAGGCACGCTACGACGTGCTGGTGGGTTCGCTGAAGCTGCGCCAAGCGTCCGGCCAGCTCAAGCCCGAAGACGTGGCGGCACTGAACCAGCTGCTGGCGCGCTGAGCGCCGGCCAGCGCCGCCCTCACTCGACGGGCACGGGCCCGCGCACCTCGAGCACGCGGCCGAGCGAATCCAGGCGCAGCAGCAGCATGAGCGCCGCCTCGCCGGCGAAGCCCGCTTCGATGGCCTGCACCGTCGCGCCCAGCGCGCGCTGAGCCGCCTCGCTGCCTTCGAGCCCGGCCGCGCGCAGCGACTGCGCCGCGGCGCGCAGCGGCAGCGTGGCGGCCGGCTCCGCATCACCGAGCGCGAGGCGCAGGCCGTGCCAGGCCGCCAGCATGCGCGCGGCGCAGCAGGCCACGAGGCTGCGCTGCGCGAGCTCCTCCGCCGCGCCCGCTTTCGCGTCGCCGGCTTCGAGCCGCTGGCGCGCGCCGCTGGCGGCGGCCAGGGCCAGGCGCCATTGCTGCTCGGTCTGGGTGCAGAAGTCGGCCACGCGGGCGACGAATACCGGCTTGCGGATCGCGCCGGCGTGGTTCTCCTCGACCTCGCGCAGATAGCGGCTGAGATCCTGCAGCAGCGCGCGCAGGCGCTCGTCGGCGCTCGACGAGCGGCGCAGCCAGCCGGCCGAATCGGCCTGGATCGCGCTCACCTCGCGGCGCAGCCCACGCAGGTAGACCGGCGCGCAATGCAGCCCCATCACGATGGCCGCGAGGCCAGGCGACTTGGCGGCGTCGAGCGACTGCGCCGGCACCACGCGCAGGCCGGCGGTGGACATCTCGCCGCGCGCCAGCGGCAAGGCCGTGCCGGCGCGCAGCATGAGCCTGTACAGGTCGCCCTCGGCCGCGGCGCCCGCCGTCGCCAGCAGCGAGGCATGCGCCAGCGCGCCGGAGAGAAGCTCGCACTGCATGGGCGTCGGCGTGGCGACGGCGGCACGGCGCCAGTCTTCGGCGCTGCCGCGCTCGAGCACGAGCACCGGCTCGGGGGCGGCGTCACGCAGTTCGTAGCGACGCGCACGCGCCGCGACCAGCAGTGCCGGCGTGCGCACGATGGGCGGGGCCACCAGGGCGGCCACCGGGTTGCGCTGCGGCGCGCCGGGCGCCGGCAGGGGCGCCAGCCCGGCGCCGGCCACGGCGGCTGGGAAGGTCAGGCCGAGCGCGCGCGGCTCGCGCGCATCGGCCGGCGCAGGCTCGGACCGGGCCGCGGCGCCGGCATCCGGCGCGCGTCGGCGCAGCCACAGCAAGCCCGCCAGCGCGGCGCACACCAGCGCCAGCACCGCCACGAGCCACCACGCCAGTTCCTGCATTGCCTTGGTCTCCGAAGCGGCATCGTGCCACGAACCGCCGGGCTCCGCGAGGTCGTCGAATTGGGGGGGCGCAACGTTTGTTGACCGTACGCACATCCGCGCTTCACACCCCGGCGCGAGCCTGCAAACCCTTCTGACCCCTCCGCGCTCATGGCCAGCACCCTCCACGCCGCCATCGCCGCCCACCGTTTCGGCCTGGGCGAAGCCGACCTCGCCACGCCGGGCGCCGACCCGCAGGGCTGGCTGCGAGAGCAGATCGGCCCGGCCGATGCGGCGCGCGGCGAGGGGCTGCTGACCACCGCAGCCGCCGTCGAACTGGTGCGCGAGGAACAACGAGCGCGCCGCGAGGCCCGCCGCAGCGCCGCCAAGGATCCGCAAGCCGCCGACCCGCTGGCCGGCCACTACCGCGAGACGATCGTCGCCGATGCACGCTCGCGCCTGCTCACCGCCGTGGGCAGCACGCGGCCCTTCGCCGAGCGGCTGCAGTGGTTCTGGGCCAACCACTTCACCGTGTCGCTCGCCAAGGGCGCGACGCGCGGCTTGGTGGGCGCCTTCGAGCGCGACGCGATCCGGCCGCACATCGCCGGCCGCTTCGAGGATCTGCTGTGGGCCTCCACCACGCACCCGGCCATGCTGCGCTACCTCGACAACCAGCAATCCGCCGGGCCGCATTCGCGCGCCGTGGCGCTGATCGCGCGCCGCGCCCGCCGCGACGACGAGACGCCGCGCATCACCGGCCTGAACGAGAACCTGGCGCGTGAGGTGCTGGAGCTGCACACGCTCGGCGCAGCAAGTGGACGCGGGCCTGATGGCCCGCGGGGCGGCTACACGCAAGCCGACGTGACCGCCTTCGCCGCCGTGCTGACCGGTTGGCGCATCGCCGCGCGCAGCGACGCCGCGGCCCTGCCCTTCGATGCCGCCTGGCACGAGCCGGGCCGCAAGACGCTGCTCGGCCGCAGCTATGGCGAAGGCCCGCAGGCGTTGCGCGCCGTGCTCGCCGACCTGGCGCGCCATCCCTCGACGGCACGCTTCCTCGCCACCAAGCTGGCGCGCCACTTCGTCGCCGACGAGCCGCCGCCGGCGCTGGTCGACCGCCTCGCGGCGCGCTACCTGCGCAGCGACGGCCAGCTCGCCGAGCTCTACCGCGAACTGATCGCCAGCCCCGAGGCCTGGGCCGAGCCCGCGGCCAAGCTGAAGACGCCGGAGGAGTTCGTCGTTTCGAGCGCGCGCGTGCTTTCGCTCGGGCGAGTCGAGGCCGGTGCGGCGCGCCTGCCGGCGATGCTGGTGGCCGGTGCGCAAGCCCTCGGCCAGCGCCCGCAGGCCGCGCCATCGCCGGCTGGCTGGTCCGATCGCGCCGAAGACTGGCTGGGCCCGGAGGCACTGTGGAAGCGGCTCGAATGGGCGTCGCGCCTGGGCGATCGGCTCGGCACGCGCATCGACGCCCGCGAGCTTGCGGCACGCAGCCTGGGGCCGCGCCTGGGTGCGGCGACGCGCCAGCAGATCGAGCGCGCTGCCGACGGCGCCCAGGCCCTCGCCTTGTTGCTGATGGCGCCCGAGTTCCAGCGCCGCTGAGGAAACGAGCATGGCCCACACCACCGATGTCGCCCGCCGCCGCCTGCTGCGCGCCGCCTTGTCCGGCGCCCTGCTCGCGCCCGCCGCAACGCTCAGCTTCGCCACGACACGCGGCACTGGCAACAGCGGCGGCAACGGCCGCTTCGTGCTGGTGATCCTGCGCGGCGGCATGGACGGCCTGTATGCCGTGCCGGCCGTCGGCGACCCCGAGTTCGCCGCGGCGCGCGGCGCGCTGGCGCAGTACCCGAGCGCGCCGCTGCCGCTCGAAGGCCTATTCGCGCTGCACCCGGCGCTGGCCTCGCTGCACGAGGCCTATGGCAGGCGCGAGGCGCTGGTGCTGCATGCCGTCGGCCTGCCCTACCGCGAACGCTCGCACTTCGACGCGCAGAACGTGCTCGAAGGCGGCGGCACGCGGCCCTTCGAGCTCGACAGCGGCTGGCTCGGCCGCGCCCTCGGCCGCGACGGCCGCGGCATCGCGCTGGCCACCGCCGTGCCGCTAGTGCTGCGCGGTCCGGGCTCGCCCGATACCTGGTCGCCCTCGACGCTGCCCGATCCGTCAGCAGACCTGGTGGCGCGGCTGGAGCGCCTCTACGGCAGCGATGCCGCGCTCGCCGAAGCGCTGGCCCGCGCGAAAGCGCTGCGCCAGGACGGGTCCATGCCCGCCGATGCCAATGCCGGCGACGACATGGCCGGCGGCAAGCGGCGCGGCGGGCCCTTCGTGCCGCTGGCACGGCGCGCCGCGGAGTTCCTGGCCCAGCCGACCGGTCCGCGCGTGGCGGTGCTCGAACTCGGCGGCTGGGATTCGCATGCCAACCAGGCGGCACCGAACGGCGCGACCACGCAGGCACTGCGCACGCTCGATGCGGGGCTGGCCGCCTTGCGCGAGGGGCTGACGGCCAGCGGGATCTGGCGTGACAGCGTGGTGGTCGTGGCCAGCGAATTCGGTCGAGAGGTGTCTATCAACGGCACCCAAGGCAGCGACCACGGCACGGGCGGTGCAGCCTTCGTGCTCGGCGGCGCGATCCGCGGCGGCCGCGTGCTGGCCGACTGGCCGGGCCTGGCGAAGAAGGATCGCTTCGAGGGCCGCGACCTGCGCATCACCACCGACCTGCGCGCCCTGCTCAAGGGTCTGCTCGGCGAGCAGTTGCAGGTGGCAGCGTCACGGCTGGACGGCGAGGTCTTCCCCGGCAGCGCCGCGGTGCGCCCGCTGGCCGTACTGGCCTGAACTGCTTCAGCCCTTGGCGCGCCGCGCCAGGGCGTCAATGGCCAGCCGATAACCCTCCACGCCCAGGCCGACGATGATGCCGGCGGCCACCGGCGACAACCACGAATGGTGGCGGAAACTCTCGCGCGCGTGCACGTTGCTGATGTGCACCTCGATCACCGGCACCTCCACCGCGCGCACCGCATCGTGCAGCGCGATCGAGGTGTGCGTGTACGCGCCGGCGTTGAACACCACGCCGGCCAGCGTGCCCTCCTTGAAGCCGCGGCCGGCCTCGTGGATGGCGTCGACCAGCACGCCCTCGTGGTTGGATTGGCGGAAGTCGATGGTGTAGCCGAGCGCGCGCGCGTGCTCGACGCACAGGCGCTCGACGTCGGCCAGCGTGGTGCTGCCGTAGGTCGCAGGCTCACGCGTGCCGAGCAGGTTCAGGTTGGGGCCGTTGAGGACGAGGATGGCGGGCATGGCGGTCTCGCGTTCAGTGCGCTGCGGTGTCGTGTTGTACCTCAGGCCAGAGCGCGGCGATCGCCTCGGCCATGCGCAGCGCGGCACCGCGATGTTCGGCCGCGAAGGCGCGCGCGCGTTCGCCCGCGTGCGCGAGCGCCTGCGCATCGGCCAGCAGCGCGAGCGCGGCGTCGAGTGCGCCCGCCATGGTCTCGACGCGCTGCGCCGCGCCGGCGGCTGCAGCCAGCTCGGCGGCCTCGGCGAAGTTGAAGGTGTGCGGGCCCATCACCACCGGGCAGCCGCAGGCCGCGGCCTCGATCAGGTTCTGCCCGCCCAGCGGCGCGAAGCTGCCGCCCAGCAGCGCCACCTGGCCGAGCCCGTAGTAGAGCGGCATCTCGCGCATCGAATCGCCCAGCCAGGCGTCGGCGGCGAGCGCCGTGTCGTGCGGCATCTCGCCCCAGGCGCTGCGCCGCGCGATGCTCAACCCGGCGCCCTGCATCAGCGCCGCCACCTCGTCGAAGCGCTGCGGATGGCGCGGCACGATCACGAGCAAAGGATTTGCCGCGAGCGCAGCGCGCCGCCGCGCCCAGGCCGCCAGCAGCGGCGCCTCCTCGCCCTCGCGCGAGACAGCGAACAGCAGCACCGGCCGCGCGAGCGCCGCGCGCCAGGCCGCGCCACGCGCGACCAGGGCCGGATCGGGCGCCATGTCGTACTTGAGGTTGCCGCTGACGCGCACGTCGCGAGCGCCCGCCGAACGCAGCCGCCGTGCATCGGCCTCACCCTGCGCCAGCACGAGCGCGAGCGCCTCGACCGCGGGGCGGATCAGCGCGGCGTAGCGCTCGCCCTGGCGCCGGCTCTTCTCCGACAGGCGCGCGTTGGCGAGCACCAGCGGCACACCCTGCGCGCGCGCCATGGGCAGCAGGTTGGGCCAGACCTCGGTTTCCATCAGCACGCCCAGCGCCGGGCGGAACTGCGCGAGGAAGCGCCGCACCGCGCCGGGTGTGTCGAAGGGCAGCCAGGTCTGGCGGTCCCCCTCGCGCAGCAGCTCGCGCCCGGCCTCGCGGCCGGTGGCAGTGCTGGCCGTGAGCAGCAGCCTCAGGCCGGGCCGGCGCTCGCGCAGTGCAGCGATCAGCGCGGCGGCGGCACGCGTCTCGCCCAACGACACCGCATGCACCCACAGCCAGCCCGACGAAGGCGCGTCGGCGTAGAAGCCGAAGCGCTCAGGCAGCGCCTCGCGGTAGAGCGGCTCGGCACGGCCGCGCCACCACAGGCGCAGCAGGTAGAGCGGCTGCGCCAGCCACAGCAGCGCGGAGTACAGCGCGCGCGCCGGCATGTCAGCCCCGCTCGATGAGCGCGGTCACGAAGCCGCGACCAGCACGTTGCTCCAGGCCAGCCAGGTGGCCTGCACGCTGGGCGGCCGCCCTTCCAGCGCCACCTGGTGGCGATGGCCGTGGTTGGCCTGCGGCCCGGTGCGCCAGGCGGTCGGGAAGTTGTAGAGCTGCACGTGCGGCAGGTCCAGCGCCACGGCGATGTGGCTGAGGCCGCTGTCCACGCCGATCACGCCCTGCGTGAGCGCGAGGCGATCGAGCACGCCGTCCAGCGGCAGCGAGGGCCAGACCTCGACGTGAAAGGCCTTCTCGAACTGCAAGCCGGCGGCGATCATCTCGGCGCGCGTGTGTTCCAGCTCGTTGCCCTGCGGCAGGCCGATGCGCCAGCCCGCCTCGATGACGCGTTTGCCGAGCTGCACCCAGTGCTCGACCGGCCAGAGCTTGTCGTCGCGCGAGGTGCCGTGCACGAAGGCCACCGTCGGGCTGGCGGTGCGGAAGACGCGCTGCTTGGGGTTGAGGCCGTACTTGGGCGGGCCTTCGGGCGCACGGCCGAGCGCGGCGCCCACCAGCACGCGCGAGCGGTCCATCGCATGGATGTGCGGCTCGACGCGGATGGCGTGATCCATCAGCCAGCCGGCCGCCGCCTCGTAGCTGGAACCCTCGGTCTGGTTGGCCAGGCCGAAGCGCGTGCCACGCGCCAGCTTGGCGACGATGGCCGATTTGGTGAGGCCCTGCAGGTCGATCACCGCGTCGTATTGCTCCTCCTGCAGCTGCGCCTTGAAGGCGCGCCACTCGGCGCGCGTCGCGCCCGTCCACCAGGCACGCCGCCAGCGGCGCATCGGGCATTCGATGACGCGCCGCACGCCGGCGACGCGCCGCACCAGCGGCGCGAAGGCGGGCTCGACCACCCAGTCGATCACCGCCTCGGGATGGACGGCGCGGATGTCCTGCACGGCCGGCATGGCATGCACGACATCACCGAGCGAAGACAGCTTGACGATCAGGACTTTCAAGCGCGCGCCCGTCCGGTCAGTGCGCCGCGGCGGCGAAGGTGGCGTCGGGCTTGACGGCGCGCAGCGCGGCCATCATGTCGGCCTCGATGCGGTGCAGCGCCTCGGGAGTGTGGCCCTCGAAGCGCAGCACCAGCACCGGCGTGGTGTTGGAGCTGCGCACCAGACCGAAGCCGTCGTCGTACTCGACGCGCACGCCGTCGATGGTCACCACTTCCCTGGCGCCGGGGAACTTCGCGCTGGCCTGCAGGCGCTCCACCACCTGCTTCGGCTCGCCCTCGGCGCAGGGCACGTTCAGCTCGGGCGTGCTGAAGCTGGTGGGCAGCGCATCGAGCACGGCGCTCGGATTCTTGGCGCGCGACAGGATCTCCAGCATGCGCGCCGCGGTGTAGGTGGCGTCGTCGAAGCCGTACCAGCGCTCGCCGAAGAAGATGTGGCCGCTCATCTCGCCGGCGATGGGCGCGCCGATCTCGCGCATCTTGGCCTTGATCAGCGAGTGGCCGGTCTTCCACATCAGCGGCACGCCGCCGGCGGCGCGGATCGCCGGCGCGAGGCGCTGCGTGCACTTGACGTCGAAGATCACGGTCGCGCCTTGGTTGCGGCTCAGCACGTCCTGAGCGAGCAGCATCAGCTGGCGATCGGGGTAGATGACGTGGCCGTCGACCGTGACGACGCCGAGGCGATCACCGTCGCCGTCGAAGGCCAGGCCCAGCTCGGCGCCGGTGGCCTTCACGCTGCGGATCAGGTCGGCCAGGTTCTCCGGCTTGCTCGGATCGGGGTGGTGGTTGGGGAAGTCGCCATCGACCTCCGAATACAGCTCGATCACCTCGCAGCCCAGCGCACGCAGGATGGCCGGGGCCGAGGCGCCGGGGATGCCGTTGCCCGAATCGACCACGATCTTCATCGGGCGTGCGAGCTTGCAGTCGTTCGCGATGCGCGCGCTGTACTCGGGCACGATGTCCATCGCCGCCGAGCGGCCCGGCTTGCGCACGTAGTCTTCTGCCGCGATGCGCCGGCGCAGGCCCTGGATGGCGTCGCCGTAGATGGCCTTGCCGGCCAGCACCATCTTGAAGCCGTTGTAGTCCTTGGGGTTGTGGCTGCCGGTGACCTGGATGCCACTCGAGCAGCCATGCTGGCCGCGCGTGGCGGCCACGTAGTAGAGCATCGGCGTGGTGACGGCGCCGAGATCGACCACGTCCAGCCCGGTCGAGGCCAGGCCACGCACCAGCGCCGCCACCAGGCCCGGGCCGGAGAGGCGCCCGTCGCGCCCCACCGCCACCGCGCGTTCGCCGGCGGCGACGGCTTCGCTGCCGAAGGCGCGGCCGAGCTGCTCGGCAAAGTTCTCATCGATGGTCTTGCCGACCACGCCGCGGATGTCATAGGCCTTGAAGATGCTCGGGTCGACTTGCATGGGCTCGCTTCGGATGAGAATCGGGGCATTGTAGGGAGGCCCGCCCTGGACCCGTCACTGATCGTCATCATCCTGGGGGCTGCGCTGGCCGGCTTCATCCAGGGCCTGTCGGGCTTCGGCTTCGGCCTCACCGCGATGGCGGTCTGGGCCTGGGCGCTGGAGCCGCGCCTGGCCGCGGTGCTGGCCGTGGCGGGCGCACTCACCGGCCAGCTGCTCGCCGCCTTCACCGTGCGGCGCGGCTTCGATGCGTTGCGCCTCGCGCCCTTTCTCGTTGGCGGGCTGCTGGGCCTGCCGCTCGGGCTCGCGCTGCTGCCGCGGCTGGACGTGCCACTGTTTCGCGCCGTGCTGGGCGGATTGCTCGTCACCTGGTGCCCGCTGATGCTGCTGGCGCCGCGCCTGCCGCGCATCACGCGCGGCGGCCGCATCGGCGACGCTGCTTCGGGCATCGCCGGCGGCGTGATGGGCGGGCTGGGCGGCTTCACCGGCGCCATCCCGACGCTGTGGTGCACGCTGCGCGGTTTCGACAAGGACGGCCAGCGCGCCATCATCCAGAACTTCAACCTGGCGATGCTGTCGGTGACCTTCGCCGCCTACCTCGCCAAGGGTTTCGTCACGCCGGCGATGCTGCCCTCGCTGGCGATCGTGCTGCCGGCCATGCTGCTGCCGGCGCTGATCGGCATGCGCGTCTACATCGGCATCAGCGAAGTGGCGTTCCGGCGCATCGTGCTGCTGCTGTTGACGGCCTCGGGCGTGGCGCTGCTGGCGGCAGCCGTGCCCGTGCTGCTGAACCGTTAGGGCCTGTTCAGGCGAAGCGGCCGTGCAGGAACCAGCCGCTGCCCGCACCGCCTGACAGCCGGCTGCGATAGAGCCAGACCAGCGCGCCGCCGGCCTCTTCGGCGATGAAGTAGTCGCGCTCGGCGAGTTCGTGATCCCACCAGCCGGCCTCGATGCGCTCCGGGCCGCTGAGCAGTTGCAGCTCGCGGCCACCGAGCAGCGGCCGCTCGTCGCGCGCCGCCAGCGGCTCGGGTGGCGCGAGCAGCCACACCGGGCGCAGCGGCATGGCCGGCAGCTCGAATAGATCCCGTTCGGGCTGACCCTTCGACAGGCTCAGGACTAAAGGCAGTCGAAGCCCAGGGCGTGCCACGCACGGCCCTTCGACGAGCTCAGGGCGAACGGAGTTTGATGATCGATGGTGACTTCGTATCAGACGCGCCGGCTGCGCCGGCTTGAGCTGGCTGGCACGCTCGGGGCGGTGGTCGTGCACCGCGTGCAAGGTCTGCACGCGCTCGGCGCCCAGGCGCGCCTGCAAGCGTTCGACCAGCCGCACCAGGCCCTCGCGCTCGCTGGCCGCGCTCGGAAACAGCTCGCCGCTGGGCGCCTCGCCGGGCACGATGGCGCAGGAGGCGAGGCTCAGCTCCAGCGTCGGCGCCGGCAGCTGCACCTGCATCAGCCGCTCGCGCAGCAGCACCTGCAGGTGCACCGGGTCGCGCGAGGGCTCGGCCAGCGCCACCTCCAGCAGCGTCTGCGGCGGCACCTGCGCATCGCTGCGCCAGCGTGGCTCGTGCTGCATCGCCAGCGTGAAGCCGCGCACCAAGGCATGCTGCGCGGCCAGCCAGGTGGACAGGCGCGCCAGCAGCATCGCGGCGGCATGCAGCACCTGCTCGGCGCTGTCGGCGCGTGCGAACAATTCGAGGCGACTCTCGAAGCGCGGCGGCAGCGTGATCGGCACGCGCGGATCGGGCCGCTCGCCGTAGGCACAGTCGAGATCGGCCAGCAGCGCCGTGCCGAAGCGCCGCGCCAGCCCCGAGCGCGGCAGGCGGCGCAGATCCGACAAGGTCGACAAGCCCATGCCCTGCAGCGCCTCCCAGTGCTCGCGCCCGGGCCCGAGCAGCCACACCGGCAACGCATCGAGCGCGCGCTGCAGCGCCGCCGGCTCCTGCACGTGCACGCGCCGCGGGCCGCGCGCGAGCAGCGCGGCGCCCAGCGGCGTGGGCGCGCTGGCGGCGCGGATGCGGTGGCCCAGCGGCGTCACCACCTCGCGCAGCCGCTGCAGCAGCTTCACCGGGCCGCCGAAGTAGCGCAGGCTGGCGCGCACCTCGAGCAGCACGGTGTCGGCGCTGCGCTGCGGATCGAAGCTGCCCTGCACGCACACGCTGGGCGTGAAGGCCAGCGCCGCATGCGCCACGGCGCTCAGTGCGGCGGCATCGCGCGCGGCATCGGCCTGGCCGAGGCGCAGATCGGGCGCGAGCGCCAGCGCGGTGGCGCGCTTCTGCCCGGGCTCGACGCCGAGCGCCTGTGCCGCGGCATTGGCGGCGACGATGTGCAGGGCGTCTTCCAGCGCGAGCGGCGCCTCGGCCTCGCCCTGCGCCAGCGTGGCGGCAAAGGCCTCCAGCGACAGCAAGGGCAGGTGCAGCGCGATCCAGAACATGACGCGAGCGGCTCCACGAGCGTCAGCCGAGATCGACGAAGGTGGCCACCG
>WBZV01000914.1_pt2 | contig 13685 bp, 12 predicted proteins | sample 5204221 | NCBI WGS metagenome assembly WBZV01 (sample SAMN12344360, study PRJNA552823) | activated sludge metagenome | biome: Activated sludge suspended growth; feature: Nitrification reactor; material: Wastewater; isolation source: activated sludge from nitrification reactor of wastewater...
CCCGCCTCATTTTATTATGTGACGTCGTAAAAGATACAATTTACGACGTTGTAGGTATTCTGCTCCCAGCCTAGAAATCAGTCATTTTTAGCATCTATGATTGTTCGACTGATATGAAGTTTGGAGAACAGATGTAGAACCATCTTCATAAATATATCTGCATATACACATGTACCACATGTTATTACTCCTTTATTTTTTGTGTATTCCTACACTTATCCATATACGGAATCCTGCACTTTCGGCGCATATAAGACGTCGCATTATTAACGCATTTTAGCTTGTTATAACGGTCTAAATCATGCATTTTGAGGCTAAAAATGCATGATTTAGCAATATGCCACTCCTTCCAATTTGGATTGTCCTAATAATCCAAAATGGCATGTTGAGCTTAAAATATCATGCTTCTTAGCACTTATCCACATGGCTGCTAAGCATAGAGACATCCATCCTTTAGAGAACACCACGTATACTACCTCGGAGTATGTAGCATATTGATATAGTTTGATACTTAATCTTGAGGCAAAACTTGTGAGTTTTTGATAAACATGTCGATTTTCGTACGTACGTGTATCTTATAGTATTTTTACTATAGGTTATGGCATCCTATAGTAATTAGTCGTAAAACGCACGTCCGTTACTTTCTACTCTCCTCCACTCCTCCACCATGCCTCATCTAAATGCCTTTTTGAACTTAAATATTTACAATTAATACCAACACATATAGCAATTTGTTGGACATTTTTTTATACATAAGTATGCAAAACTATACATAGTTGACTTTTCATCTATCGATCACTTCCCTGCTTAAATTTTGAGGCTAAATGAGGCTGAATTTTGATTGCATGACAGGCTTAGAAGGTACTATAAGATGCCTTACCACTTAACTGTAAGAAAAAGGATAGAACATGCGAATATCGCTACAAAAATGAACTCACGTAAGCGTTCCTTAAACAATGATCCCTGTAGATATATTTGAAATGTCCCAGTGAGACTGTAAAACAAACACGTTACTACCAGTGCGAAGATAGACTGATTTATAGGTAAAAATGAAAGAATCAAAGCAGCTTCAGCAATCACTGCACTGATAATAAATCCATATGCAGATACCTGCTTTGAGACATAATCTCTCGGCTCAACCGACCACAGCATATGGAGTACAAGCGGATACATGCACACGAATATCAACAAAGCATTAAAAATAAAGTTTAGTCGAAGTGACACTATCAAGCTTGTGCTTAGAAAGGCCCCAATTGTTAGGTATAAATAGTTGACAGAAAAAGCCGCTCTGAAGAGCTGTAAACTCTTTGAGACACCAACATTGAATATGTTTTGTGAAAGCAAAATCGCATAGGTTGAGACAACATAGATGGCTAAAAATGGCAATCGTGTCAACCAGCGCTGTGGTACGAAAAAGTAGAATAGATACCACACCACTGAAAAATAAATAGGATGAATAAAAAGCATGATCCACTCGTGTTTACTTAACCCTTCTAAGATTGAAAAAGCAGTACATACATAGACCGCTAAGATTATCAAAGGCACGAATACATACATCTCCTCGAAGCTGAAAAGCGTTGAGAGTGCGTAAAGAAAGGTGAGGATTATTGTTGAAATAATAAAGCGTCTTCTCTTCCCTATTGGTGAAAAAGTTTTAACGCTCCAGGTATATAGCTTGGTAATAACTTTCATGAGTATATATATTATGCCTCAATTAGATTGGAATAAACACCCTGAACATCATCGAGATCCTCCAATTTTTCTATTAACTGTTCAACTTTTGTACTCACTGATGTATCAACAGCTATAGGACTCAGAGGTAAATAATAGACATCAAGTGCAGTCGGATCTATTGGGCCTAATATCTCTTTGACTTTCTTAATATTTTCAAATGGAATATACATTACATACGATTCTTCAGCTTCCTCGAAATCAATGCCGCTGAGTTGATCAAAAATTTCAAACGCTTGCTCTTCAGTCGAACTCTCTCTTGAAATTTCAAGCACTCCACAATGTTGGAAAAGATAGGACACTGCGTTAGGTGATGCAATTTTTCCTCCATTCTTATCAAGGACCTGCTTTATCTCTGGTATTGTCCTATTTGGATTATCTGTTAAGGCAGTTATGATCAATGCCGAATTACCAGGACCAAATCCCTCATAGATCACTTCCTTCATTTTGACACCATTGGCACCACTTCCCTTATCTATTGCTCTTTGGATCGTATCCTTGGGCATGTTGACAGCCTTAGCTCTGTCTACCGCCAGTCTAAGTTTGAAGTTATGTGCAGGGTCTGGTATGCCTCCACCTTCCATCACAGCAGATGTAATCAGACGAGCCATCTTGGTAAAGACATTACTGCGAGCTGCATCATTTAGACCTTTCTTCCTTTTGATATTGGCCCATTTTGAGTGTCCAGACATTTATTTTGTTGACAAACCTACAACACCTCATTATACTACAGAATCTAGGTACCTTAGCTCTATGGAAATTAAAATTCAAAACCTTCATAATCAAGCAGTCGACGCTGCTCTTGACCATAACTGGCAAAAAGCTATCGAGCTTAATAAACGTATCCTTGAAATATCTTCAAACAATCTAGATGCTTTTTTAGGCCTTGGGTTTGCGTACATGCAACAAGGTATATTTACCGACGCGACAGACTATTACACGAAAGCCCTAGATATAGATCCTATTAATATTATCGCTCGAAACAATTTAGACAAATTAGCGATTCTTTCAAAAAAAGGTGCTCCTCATACTTCCAGTGATAAGCGTGACTTCGTACTCAGTCCTGAGATATTCATGAATGTAAAGGGTAAAACCAGAACTATTGTTCTTCTCAACCTAGGGCTTGCTGAGGTAATTGCAGGGCTCAAAATCGGTGAACGCGTCTTTTTAAAAAGTAAAAAACGTCGACTTGAGGTTCGTAATAAAAAAGAAGAGTATATCGGGTGCCTTCCCGACGATATTTCAAAGAGGATTCTATTCTTTCTTGATGCAAACACAGAATATGAAATAATTGTGAAGGAAGCTACAAAAAGCAACGTAGAAATTTTTGTTCGTGAGATGAAGAAAGGTGCTAAGGTTAAGAACTTCATATCATTCCCAGATAACATTCAGGATGATATGAAACGAATCATTGGTAAACAAGATAGCGATGAAGAATCTATTGAGATAATTGAGCTTTCAGATGACGATCAAGATGTTGATGCTGTTGATGACATTGATAGACTTGCCAGTGAACTCGATGAAGAGGAAGATGACGACTTTCTTTCTGAGCTCGAATCAGAAGATGATGATGATGAGGATGAAGATGACTAACAGCCCCAACTGCTACTTCCACCTTTCTGACAATCCTGATCCAATAACAAGAATGATATCAGCCCCTTCTGTTTTTTCCTCTATTCGAGAGCATCCAAATGTACGTTGCAAGTAGTGTATAGTTTTTGAGTTAGATGTGCTTGCAGAATAAATTGCACACCCATCTACTTTTTTTGCTTTTTCATCTCGAGTTAAATCAACAACACGTATTCCTTGCCCTTCAATCACACGCGCAAGTGTGACTGCTGATGAATATGAATCATATAACACCTTCACTTCCATACCCTCTTGTCTCAATGACTGATGATAAAAAAAACCCTTATACTTTTTTAGAAAGCGTCGCTCAGAAAAATTCTCTTGATTTCCTTCTGCAATCTCAGAAATACTTCTTAAAGGTGCAAAGTCCTTTTGACGCTGTCTAGAAATATAATATGCAATGAAAAGTTTATCGAAAATATTAGCATTGGTTAGCTGGTCTGAGGAGAATAAACGCGAAATAAGTTCTCGAGGCGAATACTGTGGATCATCTGTACTATCAGCATCATAGACATCAGGTTTTTTAGGCATGATGTAATAGTCAACATGCGCAGATGCCATTGATGAAAATGTCCGCCCAATAAGCTGTGGATCTTTTTCAATTTGAGCAAGCTTCCCTAAAGCCCCAACATTATACCTACCATACCCTCCAGGAACTGACACCTTATCACTATGGGAGAAACTAACTATGTAATTCACTGTATCTTTCAACCCAAATGACAATAACTCAACATCTTCTCCATAATACACAATATTGATTCTATCGAGTGAGTCTAAAAGTATTGACTGTCTAAACGCCCTAAATCCTATAAATACGACATATAAACAAAGTAGCCAAATGAATCCATATAATGCTTTTTTTTGTAATGACGCGTTAGTTTTTTTAGTAAAGCGTGCCATATCAATCGTTAAGCCATTCCGTGTTCAAGTTTTAATCGTTGAATCTTACCTACTGAATCCTTTTGGGGTACACTATAGCCTGCAAATACTTTTTTTATAATTGATAATGCTGCCTCAAATTCTGGATGAACTACAATTTCAGCGCCCAAATCCTTGAGCCTTTTTTGTGAATTCTGCTTCCCAACACGCGTAAAAATTGTCACCTTGGGATTCAAGATTTTGGAGTTTAATATGATCATTTCCTGCGAAAATGTGTCAGGAACTGCTGCAATAACTGCTGAGGCATATTCAACTTGTGCAAAGTCGAGAATATCCATATCTGTCGGATCGCCATAAATAATATTGGTATCTCTTTTTCTTTCCATTTCAACCACTCTAAAGTTATAATCGATCGCAATAAATGGAATGCGAGCAAGAGTCAAAGCCCGGCCAACATAACTTCCAACCCGACCATACCCACAAATCACAACATGGTCACGAATAGAAAGCGCATCAATATGAGCTGGCTCTCTCTCAATCCTGTACTGAATATATGTATCAAGTGTGTGGAAATGATTCGATATAAACTTGCGGGCTTTAACAAATAACATATCTTTACGCTCCATCAATATTGGTGATATCGTCAAGGTCAAAAGTGTTGATGCGAGGGCGAATGTGTATGTTTCAGTACTCATAATGCCAGCGTTTTGAGCCTGGTGCATCACAATAAATGCAAATTCCCCTACTTGTGCTAATAAAATACCTGCCGAGAAAGCAGTTTTTGTATGAAATCTGAAATAGATAAAAAGTACTGCGAGAACTACAAACTTAATGACAATGATAAGCAAGGCAAAAAACAGTGCTTTCGGTAAAATATAAAACGTGTGCGATAGATCGATTGTTGCACCCAAGAATACGAAAAACAAAATTGTGAATATATCACGAAGCGGTCGAATCTGAGAAAATATCTGATAGTGCTCAAGTGTCCCCCCTATCAAAATACCTGCAATGAATGCTGCAATCGCTGGAGATACTCCCAAAAATGAGAAGAGTGCCACTGTACTCATAACGATTAAAATCGTAAAGAGATTGAGCAACTCGCGTGAAATACTTGCAACCTTCGAAAGCAAAACAGGTATCACCCTTTGAGCTAGGATATACATTACCCCAAGGACCAATCCCGCACGCACAAAGGAAACAAGCATGTCAACGAGAACCGAGCTTACACCTGCACTTTTTCCTGATGACTGAAGCAAAATCATAAACGGAATGACAAGCACATCCTGAAGAATAAGAATCCCCATAGTGAGTGAGCCTATCAATGAGTACTCATCCCCTTTTTCCTGGATGAATTTAGACACTACTGCTGTTGACGATAAAGCACAAGCAAATCCCACAATCGCTGCTTCAATGAATGTTAATTGAAGCATGAGAAGAATACCGAGGAACACTACCCAGCTTATACCTACTTGAAAAAGTGCCAAGAGCGTTACCAGCTTTCCAAACCGCTTCAAAGTATCTATATTCAACTCAAGCCCGATGGTAAACAGAAGAAATATTAGGCCAAAGTTAGCAAAGAGTGGTAAAAATCCAGATGAGTTCCCTTGAATGAAGATACCCAATAGCATACCTGAAAGGATATATCCGATCATTCGAGGTAAGCCGAGTTTATTTGCGAGAAGACCACCGCAAAAAGGGACCGCAATAAAGACAATAAGGTTTAAAATCAGAGGCAGCTCGATATCAGTCATACCACTTTATGGTAGCAAAAATCAGGCAAGATTGCACTTATTTGACAAGCTTCTTTTCTACTTCGACAGTATACTGTGCCTCTGGGACAATAGAGAGCCTTTCAAAAGGGATCTGCACGCCAGTTTTTTCATCAATTCCGTAGGTTCCTTTTTCCATTTTTCGCAAAGCTTTCTCGACCAACCGAAGTTTTCTCTTCAAAGATTTGACTTCTGCTTCCACAGTATCATGACCCATTTGCTCACGAACATCAGTATCAAAGGAGGCATTATCATTTGCATGCTCTGGATCATTGAATGGATCTTGCGCTTTCAAAACATCAATAGTTTTCAAAATCTTATCTCTATCATCGAAAAGTGCCTTTTTCAAAGATTCAAGTTGATCTTTTGTTAATCCTTTTGTTCCCATACCTTTTATGCGCGGTTTCCACGCATCTTTCTAAACCAATTTTTAAGTGAATCTCGATACTTGTAAAGCTCCCATACGCCGAAAACAAGTACGCTTGCGCCTCCAATTATCACATTGACCGGCAATCGCCCCAAGTATACGGGATTGTCTTTAAAGTTGTCAAGAATCATCTCAGATAGGCCAACCATAATGAAAAAAAAGCTCAATAATGTCCCTTCATGAATTGAATCTCGACGGAAACTCATCAGTAATCGCTGAGAAACCATAAAACCGATAAACATAATTATTGCCTCATAAATAGCAGTAATATGCCTCGCACCCTGAAATCCTATGTATTGGACGTTCACTACAAAATCAGTAACTGATCCAACAGTTGATCCAGCAAAAAATGAACCAATCTTGCCGATACCCAGTGCCAAAAACAAGGATGGAACTAAATATGCTGCAACTTCAAGGAACGCAATATTAACAATAACGGTAAACACCAGAAGGGAGAGAAACGCTCCAATGATAAATCCTATCAATGAGAGCCCTGGATAGCCGTTAATCAAGATGAATTTCAGAATATCAAGTCCAAATTGATCGAAATGAAGGGCAACATGCAAGAGTCGAGCACCGATAGTTCCACCAATGAGTGAAATAAATACGCCATCAAATATCTCCTCCTCTTTAAACGATGTGCGTTTTAAATTTCGCCATAACCAGAAAAGTGACCAAAAAAAAGCAATAACAAGAAAGACGCCAAAGGTGTAGATTTTTATGACTTTTAAGTCTAAAAGTACCGGCAACATGAGTTACATTGTACCATACGCACAAATCAATTCTGATCAGCAAATCAGGTTGTTATATCTTGAAAGAATCAAGCTCTAGAGCCTTATCCGAGGTAAAATCCCCGACTCTCGTTCGCTTCAATCCGGTAAGATATGCACCGGTTTTCATGAACGTGCCAAGATCACGAGCAAGCGCTCGAATATATACCCCAGATCCACATGATACGCTGATTTCCACATGCGGATACTGATATGAAATCAGCGTAATATTCTCGATATGAACTTGTTTTGGTGCTAACTCCACGTTTTCACCCTTTCTTGCCCGTCTGTAAGCAGTCATACCATTGACTTTCACTGCAGAATACATAGGTGGCGTTTGTGTAATGTTTCCTATAAAGTGTTTTAGAGCACTTTCTAACTCAGATTGTGTAGGAATTAACTCAGTTGTCGTATCACTATATGAGCTGATCGGACCCTCCGCATCATCTGTTTCTGATACTTTTCCAAGTTCAATCCGAGCTTTGTACTCCTTTTGAGTACCATTCAAAACCGAGTGTAATTGCTTTGTTGCCTCTCGCCCGACAGCGACAACCAGAACACCTTCTGCAAGCGGATCAAGTGTGCCACCATGCCCGATTTTTTCACCAGGAAAGTACCTTTTCAAGACCCGAATCACGTCATACGATGTAATCCCAAGCGGCTTATATATCGAAAGAATCCCCTTTTCCATATCAATCTTTTCGAATCAGCCTGCGTAGTTTCTTGCCTGCATCACGCAAAAGAAGTGATAAGTTTCGGTTTTCCATCCTTAAAGCAATAGCCCGCCTCCCCTTTTGAGAAATTGCAACTGCAGCTTCATACAATGTCCCCTTTTTCTTCTCAACAACAATGACATCCGCCTTACTTACATCATGAGATCGCCTTAAGACACTATCCAAGGCCCGTGTAAATGCTTGAGCGACATAACGACTTGAGCTTGACAAGCCTTTGCTATGAAGGACCGCGATGTGCTTGTACGGATTTGCCGTATAAGCCATAAAGATATCTCTCGTAGTAATAATTCCAAGCGGAGTGTGTCCATCTGTCACAACAATACTCCCAATAGACTTATCCAGGATAGCTTTTGCCGCATCAGCCAATGTATGATCCTTCGATAACGTCGCAACATCTTTTCTGTAGAAATGCTTAATTGGCTTCTTCATCAGCGGATTCTTCTCCCCCACTCTTGAAAGTTGGTTCTGCCTATCAGTAGGGTCTGCAAGATGTTTAATAATGTCATAATAGGTCAAAATACCAGCTAACATGCCCTTTGCATCAACTACGACCAATTTGGATACTTTTTTCGCACGAAAATGAGTTAACGCTTTGGATAAAAAGTCAGAGTCTTTAAGCGTATGAAGCTTCCTTTGCTCAATATACTTTCCAATAGAAAGTGTTAACTTCTCCGAAGATTGAATATGTTTCAAGAGCCTTCGTGCAGAAATAATACCCTTAAATTCCTTTCCATCAAATACAGGCAGATAATGAATTTTAGACTGATTCATCAAGTGCATCACCCGCTCAATCGATGATTTGACTGCAACCTTTGGAGCCTGAATAAGACTACCCTTTATTTTTGCATTCGAAGGTAATGATTTTTTGATCAAAGAATGATAAGGGTTAATAACCCCAAGTAATGAGTCTTTTTCAAAGACGAAAGCAGCATCATGAGATGAAGATAATTTCATGAGTGCAGAGGCAAGTGAAGCTGTGGATTCAACGCTGATAATACCCTCAGTTTTAAGGATGTTTTTTATACTCATACGAATAATAAAAACGGGTAACGTATAAGGTAGTATACCTTACAGGGACCAGCCCGGACAAGGCCTGGCCTTTTTTAGTTTTCGAGTCTAAACAAGCCGGTAGCGTTAAGTTTTTGTCGGCCTTTTAGTTCAAAAGGACCAGCCTTTGCAAGGCTGGTCCTTTTGCATGATATAATTACCCTATCAATTGCCGGGGTGCTGGAATGGTAGACAGTCCAGTCTCAAAAACTGGTGGCCTCAAAGCCGTGAGGGTTCGACTCCCTCCCCCGGCACATTTCTTCATTCTGCATGCAGTGCCAATCAATCAATTTACTTCTTGCATCATCGTTTTTTCAGGAGTATAATTCGTCACTATAGGTTGTTAGAGAAGCCCCAATCGCTGGGGTTTTTTTCGAAAATCTGTGTTCGTTTCATTTCAGACAGATACTTTTTCGCTCGCAAGGCGAGGTTATGTGTATAGAAGATGCCTGTCTCATTGCTTATCGATGCAGACCTCTTGTGTATAGATATCCTGGCCTTGTTTTAGTTGGTTGCCTTCGGGTAATACAACTGGCTCCGCACGCGCGGGGTTGAGCGAAAAACATGGCCTCATTTTACTGGGAGCAATGACATGGCGCAACCGCGCAACGTAAGTCATCGTGGTGACTTGAGCAAGATCACTTACCTCAAGCCCAAGCAGGGCTGCGGTTCCTCTGATGCAGGCAGGGCGAAGACCCGTCAGGCACAGCGACTGGCCCTCGAGGAGAGGGCGTTCGAGGTGATCTCGTCGGGTGACATGGAGGATCCTGAGGCGCTCGCTGCAACGGCTCCGGAACTTGGTGGGAGGGCAATCCAACATCCTGCTAGACGACACCCAGCCCTTGACATTGTCGCAGAGGCAGGTACCCCGGTCCCTGCTGCTCCAAAGCTCTGGGATCGGAACTGGTACCGTCCCTAGTTTGAAATGGCCATAAGGACTCGCTCTCCTAAAGAGGCCATACTTTCTGTCTGAATCACCCGGTCACCGGGCAGTTACACCGCATGCGGTGGAAACTGTCTGGTGGCCGGGCCCAGACTTTCTGTTTCTTACCTATTTTTGTACTCAACTTACTTTATTCCCTCTTGACAACACCCATTGTATTTGATATGCTATAGGTTGTTCTAAGCAATCATAATATTTGCTTATTTTGCTTTTAGAACATCATTTCACAGTTTTATCGATATGTCCTATGGATCATACTCGAATAAAGCTGTGCGCACCTTTTATTTGGTCTAGGTTTACATTTGAACTTCCTGACCCCATCCGCCTGCTGGCTTCATTGCCAGCACCACGTCCGCAAGGACAGAGGAGCTCGTCATGAAGAAGATGTCCGCCGTTCTCCTAACTCTGGTGCTGGCCTTCGTGGCCATCACCCCAACCGCTGCGTCAGCGCAGGCCCGCTGGGCCTACCCTGCCGCTCCGGTCACGACGTCCTTCACCTTCAGCCCGCCCGCGGACTGGGGCGACCCGTCCCGCTGGGACGGTCCCGAAACGTTCGGGCGCTGGTGCCCGGAAGGATCCGGCATCGTGCCGGACGAATGGGACCCGTACGCGGACCGCTGCGCTCCGGCGCGAGGCAACTGGGGCTTCTAGGCCCACAACCTAGACTACCTGCCGGCTGCTGTGGAGTTGAGCATATGCTCGACACTCAGCAGCCGGCTTCGTCTTTTCTTCTCTTTAATTGCACCTCTTAATTCCTTTCCTGCCAAACCACCGACAGCATCTTCTTGATCTTTTCTATAGGTTGAAAATAAGGCCTTTATCAAGTATAATTCGCCCAACGGAAACTTATGGTGGCAATAGCCTCATTTAAGCAGTTGCCTTCACAAGAAACCGTCCTTTGACACATCGGTATCACCAAAGGAGGACCGACATGCTCAGACTTCGTCAACTACTGTTGACGGGAGCGCTGGGTTGTGTCCTAGTTCTCCTGTCTAACAACAATATCCACGCTCAAGAACCAACTTCTCAGACACCCCTACCTCTCACTGACAGTACGGCGCCTTTTACCACTCTTCGCGAAAGCGTCGAGGACGAGGCCCGCCGTGAAGAGATCAATGAGAGGTTTTGCTCATCTGTATTTGGCTGTAAGTGGCTCCTTTGGGTTGCCACCCGACAGCTTGGATCAGATGATGTTGAGCATACTTCAAGACCACCTGGCAAGAGCACCCGTGCCGCATGGGACTTAACAGCTCCACAAGGTACGAAAGTGTACTCAATGGCAGATGGTGAAGTTATCGTTGCTTACTGCGCTCCCTTCGTCCAATCCAATGGATGTCAGGTTGCGGTTCAGCACGATGATGGATACATCAGCTTCTGTGGACACTTCCAAGATGAGGGTGACGGCAACTACCTGAATGGAGGGGAAACTCTTGTTCAGGTTGGTGATAAAGTCACCCGATTCACAGTAATTGGCCATGTCGGTATGACTGGCCAGACCAGCTATTCTCATGCTCACTGCGGAATCCGCAAGGGTTCCGGAGCAAACGAGATGGGTTGGCAAGAGCTTCAGACTCAGGACTTCTTCGACATCAAAAAGATGAACAAGGCTTTCTACCAAGAGCCTGACCAGGCTCTGATGGAAACCTCACCTGATGTCGAAAGTGCGTATGCCGACGAAGCCCCTGAAAGCGGCAATTCCTTCATCCAGACAAGCCTCGGCTTTTTTGGAGTTGGAAACGAGATGAAGAACTCACTGGAATCCTTCGTGGTTCCTGCTTGGATCTTCATCATGATGTTTACAACTGCCTTCGTGTTGCGACTTCTTATGGTTTCTATTGCGTTGTACTTCGTGTGGAGGTGGGGTTTCGACCCAATCTTCCGTGTTGTCCTTCGCAAGATGAGCCGTGAGGAAAACGCAATCCACATGCGATGCAAGCTCTTCCAAAGGTTTGCAATCATAACCCTTCTCCCCTATTTCGTAATAGGTGGAGCGGTTGGTTGGGCAAAGGGATTTATCTCAAGCCCAGCAACCCGTCCATTCATTCAGGAGCTTGTCTCCATAAGCACAAATGGTGTGCGGGTGGATGGACAGAGCGGAAGCTCGATCAACGTATCATTGGAATCCATAACCAGCGGAATCAGATTAAGCGGCGGCACTATGCCGTGGCTTCCTGAGTCGGTTGAACAATGGGGCCCATTGATCGATGATCTCGCCCGCTCTCAGGAGGAAGCAGAGGCGTTGCGAATCATTCTGCTGTGTGAGTCTTGCGGTTATGCAAAAGCAAAATCCGCAGGAGTCGGCGCTCAAGGCTTGATGCAAGTCATGCCTGGAACTGCAGACGAAATGGCTCGCCAGCTCGGCCTACCCAACGGCTACGACGCGTACGATCCTGAGACGAATGTCAAGCTTGGTGTTCGGTATTACCAGAACCAACTTGACGCGTTCAACGGAGACTTTGCCGTCGCAGCGATCGCCTACAACGGTGGTCCTGGTCGTGCCAATACGTACTTGTCCAGTGGCATCACTGCGATACCTTCGGAAACGCAAGCGTATCACAAGTGGTTCACAGGAATGTACGCCGAAAGACATGACCAGTCTTCACCAACTTTCGAAGCTTGGTTAGCTGCTGGTGGCAAGAGTCTATGTCAATCTGCCAGCTACCAGATGAATTCCAGTCTCCAAGCACAGACAACTTTGCGCTAAGGCGCCGAAAGGAGGGATACCATGGCTATTCAGCCGTTCGCACAACCCCCACCCAATCTCAAGGACAAGGCGCTGGAGGACTGGTGGACAGCTTTCATGGCCAAACACCCGCTCTTCAACAGAGGTGCCACCTGGGTCGGCTCAAGCCGGATCGCCAGGTGGCACATCAGTCACCGATTCATGGCAGCGATGCTGTGGATCGTCCTGATCTCGGTGTTCTACGTCTTCTGGGGACAGCATATTTTCGAGGGACCACCAACATGGCCTCCTCCGACTGTCTCCAGATACGAGAGCCTGTTTGCCAGTGCCGGGGAAAACTACCAACAGGTAGACCCCGTACTCTTGGCAGCGATTGCCACCATGGAAAGCTGTGGCAATCCTGAACAGGGGTTCAATGATGGCAGCGAAAAGGTCGGCTTGATGGGAATTTCCCGAGGGCTGATTAATTCCGCAGAGGGCACGAAGGAAACCAGTCTTCGTGACCCAGCCATCGCAATCTACAACACCGCACAGTTCCTGGGCACGTGTGCCCTGAACTACAAGGTACCAGATGAGATCACACAGGACTTTCCTGCTCTGCCTGAATTCCTGGTGGCATGCCATCGTGCGGGAGGACCCTTCGCGGTCTATTCCCTCACGATGCCGCGTGGACAACAGCCCGTTACCATTCGGGCTTATATAGACGCCGTCCTGAAGATCTATTGGGAGTATAAGGAAGGGCAACCTCCAAAAACTTTCAACAGACTTCTAAGCGACGATGGGTTCTACCAGTCTTTATTCTTGGACTCATCCATGAATAAGGCGCAGATACGCCAAGTTCAAAAGATGAGCTTCAAGAACCTCTGTCGGGAGGCCGCCCGACAATCAGAGGACAACTGAGGAGGTTGACCTATGGGACAGTTCTTGCAGTCAATCTGGCAGCTTCTGGTCATCGGCTTGGGCCTCGCCGGCGTGGTGGGGTTCCTGTGGATCAGCTTCAAGGTGATGCAAAGTGTCATCCTCGATCCCAAGCTGATGATGCTACTATGGGGATCGCTCGCGATCCTCTTGGT
>WBZV01001054.1_pt1 | contig 13681 bp, 10 predicted proteins | sample 5204221 | NCBI WGS metagenome assembly WBZV01 (sample SAMN12344360, study PRJNA552823) | activated sludge metagenome | biome: Activated sludge suspended growth; feature: Nitrification reactor; material: Wastewater; isolation source: activated sludge from nitrification reactor of wastewater...
CACCTTCTTGCTCGGGGTCAGCGGCTGCAGCAGGCCGCCGGCGATCCACTCGCCGATGCGGTCGTGCGGCCAGATCCAGATGTCCGGGCCCTTGCCGGCGGCGGCGGCCTGCTGGAACTTGCCCGGCGCGTCTTCCGGGTGCTCGACGGTCACCTGCACGCCGGTCTTCTTGGCGAACTCGTCGCCGATCTTCTGCAGGCCGTTGTAGCCCTTGTCGCCGTTGATCCAGATGAGCAGCTTGCCGGGCTCGCCGGCCAGGGCGGCAGCGGGCAGGCCGCCGGCCAGCGCCAGCGTGGCGGCGGCGGCGAGAAGGCGGATGCGTTGACGCGGAATGTTCATGAGAGCTCTCCTTCGGAAGGTGCCGCGAGGTGCGGGGGTTGAAGTTGTCGGCGGGGTCAGCCGGCGGCGCGCGCGAGAGTGCGGCCGCGTTCGTCGAACAGGAAGCAGCGTTTGGGCGGTAGCATCAGCCAGGCCATGTCGCCGGTATCCACCGGGTTGTCGGGGTCGGTGCGCACGGTCATGGCCTCGGTGGCGCCGGCCAGCGTGGCGTGCAGGAAGATGGTGTCGCCCAGGTGCTCGGCAAGCTGCACATGGCCCTTGACGGCGTTGTCGGCCGCGGGCGGCTCCTTGCTCGCCTCGATGTGCTCGGGCCGCGCGCCCAGCGTGAGCTTGGCGCCCACCGGCAGCGAGGTGGCATCGGCCGCGACCTGCACCACCGTGCCCTCGTGCAGCTTGACGGTGGCCAGCGTCGGCGTGGCCGACACCAGCTCGCCGGCGATGAAGTTCATCTTCGGGCTGCCGATGAAGCCGGCGACGAACTGGTTCACCGGCGTGTGGTACAGCTCCATCGGCGTGCCGACCTGCTCGATCGCGCCCTTGTTCAGCACCACGATGCGGTTGGCGAGCGTCATCGCCTCGACCTGGTCGTGGGTGACGTAGATCATCGTGGTCTTGAGTTCCTTGTGCAGGCGCGACAGTTCCACCCGCATCTGCACGCGCAGCGCCGCGTCGAGGTTCGAGAGCGGCTCGTCGAACAGGAATACGCCGGGCTTGCGCACGATGGCGCGGCCGATCGCCACGCGCTGGCGCTGGCCGCCCGACAGCGCCTTGGGCTTGCGCTCGAGCAGGTGCTCGATCTGCAGGATCTGCGCGGCGCGATCGACCGCCGCCTTCATCTGCTCCTTGGTGTAGCCGGCGAGCTTGAGGCCGAAGGCCATGTTCTCGGCCACCGTCATGTGCGGGTAGAGCGCGTAGCTCTGGAACACCATCGCGATGCCGCGCTTGGCCGGCGGCACCTCGTTGACGAGTTCGCCGCCGATGTAGAGCTCGCCGCTGGTGATGTCTTCCAGCCCGGCGATGCAGCGCAGCACGGTGGACTTGCCGCAGCCCGAGGGGCCGACGAAGACGATGAACTCGCCATCGCGGATCTCGAGGTCGACGCCGGGGATGATCACCGCATCGCCGAAAGCCTTCTTCAGCGACTTGAGGAGCAGGTTGGCCATGGGGTGCGAGCGGGTGGGGTGTGCGGTCGACACACAGAGGGAACGGCGCCGCGACGCCGTTCGCCCTGGGAGCCGTGCGAGGCGGCGCGGGCGAGGGCGGCTCGTGGCCGCCCGCGCGCCGCGCCGGGCTCAGATCACCACCAGGCTTCGACCTGCACGCCGTAGGTCATGCCGTTGTGGTCCGGCGCGAACACGCCGCCGCCCTGGGCGCCGGCCGCGTCGTTCCACTTGGCGTAGGTCGCGAAGGCACGGAAGGCCGGACGCGCCCAGAAGCCGCCGGACAGCGTGTATTGCGGCGCCACCGTCAGCTTGGCCAGCTTGGCGGTCTGGCCGCCGCTCTTCACCTGGTCCCAGCCGCCTTCGACCGCGACGCTCAGGTTCGGGGTGAAGTTGTACTGCGGGCGCGCGCCGATGCTGAACCACTTGGCCTTGTTGCCGGCGCCGTCCTTGACTTCGGAGTACAGCGCGGTGGCCATGCCCGACCAGCCATTCTTCAGGTCGACGTAGAGCTGGTCGACGATGCGATATTCCTTCGCGCCGTTGCGGCCGTCGTCGGCGGTCGAGTAGGTCGGGTTCCAGTTGCCACCGGCGGCGTCGTCGGTGCCGTAGACGAAGGCCAGCTTGTTGAAGCCGTTGAGGATGCCGCTTTGCGTGTGCTCGACGAACAGCGCCCAGCCCGAACCTTCCTTGGGCGCGGTGGCGCCCTTCAGCGCGGTGCTGCCGGTGAGATAGACCAGCTCGGTTTCGAGCTTGCCGTTCGGGTTGGTGTCGATGTCGTACACGCGGGCCGACAGGCGGCGCGTGCTCAGGCTGTTGGCGCCATTGCCGTTCTGGTGGTAGGCGAAGGCCAGCTTGGGCGCGCCCAGGCTGATGTCCTCGATGCCCGTGCCCAGGCCGCTGTTGTTCCAGTAGAAGTTGTCGGTGATGTGGACGTCGTGGCGGTTGTAGTAGCGCTTGCCGATCCAGATCTTGGCGTCCTCGAAGGCGCCCTTGCCGAAGAAGCCGCCGGCCTGGAAGAAGTTCTGGCGGCTGGCGATGTCGAACTTGCCGCCGTTGACGGATTCGAAGTCGCCCTGGCCGTTGTTCTCGATCGTGGCCAGCATGATGTTGTACTTGGCCCAGGCGCCACCGTCGGACTTACCGAACGGAGCGGACAGCGCCAGTTCACCGTAGGTCTCGCACTCGTTGCCGAGGCGGTACTTGGTGGGCGCGATCTGGAAGCACTTCTGGTCGCCTCCTTCGCTGGTGGTGCCCACGCCGCTGCGCAGGTAGCCATGGAACTCCACGCCTTCGGCGTATGCCGCCGGAACGGCAAAGGCGCTCGCCGCGGCCGCGGCAATCGCCAGTCTCTTGAACTTGTGCATCGTGCTGACTCCTCAGAGGTTGTGCTTGGGGGACTGAAGCCGGCGCAGGCCGGCGGGGGGAGAACCGGGCAGCGGAAGCGGCGGCAAAACACGCGCCGCCCCTCGCGGGGCGGCGCCAACTCGCTCTTCCGGGAAAAACAGGAGCGCGGAGCCGGTGCGGGCCGAGGTATCGATCAAGGCGCAAAGCTCCACGGTGCGTAGTGCAACTACACGTTGTTGCGTAGTTTTGAGACGGGCGGACTTTAGTAGTGGTACTACAAAGGGTGAACAAGGGTTTGCACCAGTGTTGCTCATCCACCATGGCCGATTGAGGCTGCTCAACGATGGAGCGGAAATACAGGTGACGAACTCTGATTGCCAGCGCGAAGTAGTTTGGCTACATTGCCCCGCCACGGGATGCTTGCCTACGCGCCGGGGCGTTCGGCGCGACGATTGCTGACCGCCCGGTTGCACCTTCCGCGACCTCACCACCAACACCATGGCCCTGCCTGATCCGTCCGACCCGATTGCCGCCAGCTACCCGCGCCTGCTGGGCGACATCGGCGGCACCAACGCGCGCTTCGCGTGGCTGGCCGCGCCGGGCGAGGCGCCCTCGCGGCTGGCTCGCTACGCCTGCGCCGACCATGCCTCGCTGCAGGACGCGATGCGCCACTACCTCGATGCGCACCAGTTGCCCGCGCCGCGCTGGTGCGCCATCGGCATCGCCAACCCGGTGGTCGGCGATCTGGTGCGCATGACCAACCACGACTGGCAGTTCTCCATCGAGGCGCTGCGCGTGCACTTCGGCATGGCGCGCTTCCTCGTCATCAACGACTTCACCGCGCTGGCGCTGGCGCTGCCGGCGCTGCGCCCGGAGGATCTGCGCCAGGTCGGGCCGGGCGCCGCGGTGGCGCGTTCGCCGCTGGGCCTGATCGGGCCAGGCACCGGGCTGGGCGTATCGGGCCTGCTGCCGGCCGAGAGCGGCCGCAGTGCCATCCCGATCAACGGCGAGGGCGGGCACGTGACGCTGGCCGGCACCACGCCGCTGGAAGATGCGGTGATCGCGCGGCTGCGCGAGCGCTTCGGCCACGCCTCGGCGGAGCGCGCCGTCTCGGGCCCGGGCCTCGTCAACCTGCACACCGCGCTGTGCGAGCTCGACGGCGCCGCGGCGGAGGCGCTCGACGCCGCCGCCATCAGCGCCCGCGCGCAGGCGGGCGATGCGCGCGCCGTGCAGGCCGTCGAACTCTTCTTCGCCTTCCTCGGCACGGTGGCCGGCAATCTCGCGCTCTCGCTGGGGGCGCGTGGCGGCATGTACATTGGCGGCGGCATCGTGCCCCGGCTCGGCGACCGCATCGACGCTTCCGCGTTCCGCGAGCGCTTCGAAGCCAAGGGGCGCTTCCGCGACTACCTGCGCGGCATCCCGACTTTCGTCGTGCAGGCGAGCACCTCGCCGGCGCTGCTCGGGGCGGCGCGGGCCCTCGAAGACCTTTAGGAGACAAGACCTTGACCTTCGCACCGCGCTGGCTCGCACCGGCCGTCCTCTCCCTCGGCATGAGCATCGCCTTCGCCCCGGCCCGGGCGGCGTCCTGGACCGATTTCCTGTTCGGTGCCAAGAGCGGCCAGGCCGACAAGCCGGCCAGCTCGTCCGAGCGGCGCATCTGGCGCATCGGCGAATTCACCGCCATCCAGCGCGCCGAGCGCGAAGCGGGGGCGGGGGCGAACCAGCAGCCGGCCACCATCGCACCCGAGACCTTGCGGCAGCTGCTGGCGCCGGTGCGCCTGGTGGTCGGCAAGAACAACGTCGCGCTGTTCCACCCCGAGGAGTTGAGCGACCTGATCGAGCCGCTCGCCGAGGCGCTGTCGGTGGCCGGGCCGGGCGACGACCTGCTGTTGCTGAGCACGCATCGGCGCGGCGAAGGCATCCTGCGCACGCCCACCGGGCTCACCGCGCGGCTGTTCGTGCAGGGCGATGCGCTGAACCTGATCGTCAACGATGCGCGGCGCGACTTCGTCAACGCCTACATCGGCTCGCGCATCCCGCCGACTTTCGCCTTCGGCTCGCGCACGACCGCCAGCGCGGTGGCGCTGCAGGATCCGGGCGCGACGCTCAAGCGCGCCGACTGGGTGGCGATTCCGCTGCAGCGGGCGGCGGCCGCTCCGGTGGCGGCACCGGCGCCGGTGGTGGTGTTGCCGCCGGCAGTTCCCGCTGCTCAACCGGCAGCGGCGCCGGCGCCTGCGCCCGCACCGGCCGCGCGCCCCGCGGCGCCGGCCTCCGCCGACGAGATCGAGCAGCGCCTGCTGACGCTCAAGCGCCTGCGCGAGCGCAACCTGATCAGCGAAGAGGAGTACCAGCAAAAGCGCCGGGAGATTCTCCAGGCGCTCTGAGGATCCGCGAGCGCGCCGCTCAGGCGGCGTTCGCGCCTGCCATCACGTGGCTGAAGCCGCCGTCGACGTAGGTGATCTCGGCGCTGATGCCCGAGGCCAGGTCGGAGAGCAGGAAGGCGGCGGTGTTGCCGACATCCTCGATCGTGATGGCGCGGCGGATCGGCGTCATCGCGGCGAAGTCGGCGAGCAGCTTGCCGAAATCCTTGATGCCCGAGGCGGCCAGCGTCTTGATCGGCCCGGCCGACAGGCCGTTGACGCGGATGCCGCGTGCGCCCAGCGAGTGCGCCAGGTAGCGCACGCTGGCCTCCAGCGAGGCCTTGGCCAGGCCCATGGTGTTGTAGTGCGGCACGTAGCGCACCGCGCCCAGGTACGACAGCGTCAGCAGCGACGAACGCTCGCGCAGGTAGGGCAGCGCCGCCTTGGCCATCGCCGGGAAGCTGTAGGCCGAGATGTCGTGGGCGATGCGGAAGTTCTCGCGGCTGAGGCCGTCGAGGAAGTCGCCGCCGATCGCCTCGCGCGGCGCGAAGCCGATCGAGTGCACGAAGCCGTCGAACTGTGGCCAGCTCTTGGCGAGCCCGGAGAACAGCGCGTCGATCTGCGCGTCGTCGCCGACGTCGCAATCGAAGGTCAGCGTCGAGCCGAACTCGGCGGCGAATTCGGTGATGCGCTCCTTGAAGCGCTCGCCCTGGTAGCTGAAGGCCAGCTCGGCGCCTTCGCGATGACAGGCCTGCGCGATGCCGTAGGCGATCGAACGGTTGTTGAGCAGGCCGGTGATGAGAAGGCGCTTGCCGGCAAGAAAGCCCATGGAGTCTCCGCGTTGCTGGTTCGTGGGGGAAGGGCCCGGATTTTGGCATGCGCCACTGCCGCGCCAACCCCTCTTGACAGTCGGCCGGCTTGCCGGTACCTGCGGGGCGCGCTACAATCTGCCGTTTTCGAGAAAGCTGCGTGGGCGGATTCTTCCAGCCCATTTTTTTTGCTTGAACGTTTTTCGAAGGTTGACGAACCAGTGACGAGTTGGCAAGACGCCGTCGAACGCACCGTGACCGGTCTGGGCTACGAGCTCGTGGACACCGAGCGCAGCGCCGGTGGCTTGTTGCGCGTCTACATCGACCGCGTCGCCAACGATCCGAACGGCGAGTTCGTCAACGTCGACGACTGCGAGAAGGTGACGCGCCAGCTCCAGCACGTGCTCGAGGTCGAGAACTGCGCCTATGCGCGGCTCGAGGTCTCGTCGCCGGGGCTGGACCGGCCGCTGAAGAAGCCGGCCGACTACGCCCGCTTCGCCGGCTCGGCCATCGAGCTGACGCTGAAGCTGGCCTTCCAGGGCCGCAAGAAGTACAGCGGCGTGCTGCAGCCCGGTGAAGCCGGTGACGGCTGGCGCCTCGTCTTCAACGACGGCAAGACGGATCAGGCACTGGATTTTTCACTCGACGAAGTGCGCGAGGCCCGGCTGGTGCCGGTGGTCGACTTCAAGGGGCGGCGTGCCGCTGCCGCGAAGCCCGCCGCCGACGCGGCCGCGCCCGGACAAGAAGTTGACGGAGGTCGTGAGCGATGAACCGCGAATTGTTGATGCTGGTGGATGCGATTTCGCGCGAGAAGAGCGTGGATCGCGATGTCGTGTTCGGCGCCGTCGAAGCCGCGCTCGCTTCGGCGTCGAAGAAGCTGCATGGCGGTGAAGTCGACATGCGCGTCTCGGTCGACCGCGAGAGCGGCGAGTACGAGACCTTCCGCCGCTGGCACGTCGTGCCCGACGAGGCCGGCCTGCAACTGCCCGACTCCGAGATCCTGCTGTTCGAGGCCAAGGAGCAGATCCCCGACATCGAGGTCGACGACTACATCGAGGAGCCGGTCGAATCGGTGTCGATCGGCCGCATCGGCGCGCAGGCCGCCAAGCAGGTGATCCTGCAGAAGATCCGCGACGCCGAGCGCGAGCAGCTGCTCAACGACTTCCTCTCGCGCGGCGACAAGATCTTCGTCGGCACCGTCAAGCGCCTCGACAAGGGCGACATCGTGGTCGAGTCCGGCCGCGTCGAGGGCCGCCTGCGCCGCAACGAGATGATCCCGAAGGAGAACCTGCGCAGCGGCGACCGCGTGCGCGCGTTCATCCTCGAGGTCGACCCGACGCTGCGCGGCCCCCAGATCATCCTGTCGCGCTCGGCGCCGGGCTTCATGATCGAGCTGTTCGCCCAGGAAGTGCCCGAGATCGAGCAGGGCCTCCTGGAGATCAAGAGCTGCGCCCGCGATGCCGGCAGCCGCGCCAAGATCGCCGTGGTCTCGCACGACAAGCGCGTCGACCCGATCGGCACCTGCGTCGGCGTGCGCGGCTCGCGAGTGACGGCAGTGACCAACGAGCTCGCCGGCGAGCGCGTCGACATCGTGCTGTGGTCGGAAGATCCGGCGCAGTTCGTGATCGGCGCGCTGGCGCCGGCCAACGTGCAGTCGATCGTGGTCGACGAGGAGCGCCACGCGATGGACGTGGTGGTCGACGAGGAGAACCTCGCCATCGCCATCGGCCGCGGCGGCCAGAACGTGCGCCTGGCCTCCGAGCTGACCGGCTGGCGCATCAACATCATGACGGCCGAGGAATCGGCCTCCAAGCAGGCCGCCGAGAGCGACACCATCCGCAAGCTGTTCGTCGAGAAGCTCGACGTCGACGAGGAAGTCGCCGAGATCCTCATCGCCGAGGGCTTCACCAGCCTCGAGGAAGTGGCCTACGTGCCGATGCAGGAGATGCTCGAGATCGAGAGCTTCGACGAGGACACCGTCAACGAGCTGCGCACCCGCGCCAAGGACGCGCTGCTGACGATGGAGATCGCCCGCGAGGAGCGCGTCGAGGAGGTCTCGCAAGACCTGCGCGACCTGGAGTTCGAAGGCAAGGGCCTGACGCCCGAGCTGATCGCCAAGCTCGCCGCCGGCGGCATCCACACCCGCGACGACCTCGCCGACCTGGCGGTCGACGAGCTGACCGAGCTGACCAGCGTCGACGAGGCGCAGGCCAAGGCCTTGATCATGAAGGCGCGCGAGCACTGGTTCACCGCCTGAGCACGAGCACGAGACCAGCGCCCCCCGAGAGACAGAGCTAGACCCCAGCAAGGATTCCACCCATGGCTTCGACCACCGTCGCCCAACTCGCCACCGAGCTGAACCGCCCGGCCACGGCGCTGCTCGAGCAGTTGCAGTCTGCCGGCGTCAAGAAGGCGTCGGCCGACGACATGCTCAGCGAGGCCGACAAGGAACGTCTGCTCGACTACCTGCGCTCCGCCCACGGCACCGCCGGCGGCGAGCGCAAGAAGATCACGCTGACGCGCAAGTCGACCAGCGAGATCAAGCAGGCCGACGCGAGCGGCAAGGCGCGCACCATCCAGGTCGAGGTGCGCAAGAAGCGCACCTTCGTCAAGCGCGACGACGTGCCCGCCGAGGAGCCCGCCGCGCCGGTGATCGACGAGGCCGAACTGCTGCGCCGCGAGGAAGAAGCGCGCGCCCAGGCCGAGCTGCTGCGCCGCCAGGAGGAAGACCTGGCCGAGAAGCGCCGCCAGCGCGAGGAACAGGAGAAGCGTGAGCGCGAGGCCGCCGAGGCACGCGCCGCGGAGGCCGCGCGCAAGGCCGCCGAGGAAGCGGCTGCGGCGCTGGCTGCCGCAGCGGCCAAGCCCGAGCCCAAGGCCAAGGCCGCCGCAGCGGAGGCCGCTGCTGCGCCCGCGCCGGCTCCGGCCGCGCCCGCCGAGCCGCCCAAGCCGGCGCTGCGCGTCGTCAAGGCCGCCGACGTGGCCAACGAGGAAGCGCAGAAGGCTGCCGATCTCGCCAAGCGCCGCCAGGCCGCCGAGGCCGAGGCGCGCGCCATCCGCGAGATGATGAACGCGCCCAAGAAGGTGCTCGTGGCCAAGAAGCCCGAGGAGCCGGCCAAGCCGGCCACCGAGATCAAGGGCACGATCCACAAGAAGGCCGGGGCGCCGGGCGCCACGACCACCACCGCTGCGCCGGGCGCGGCCAAGCCGGGCGACAAGAAATCGGTCAAGTCCGAGAAGCTGTCGTCGAGCTGGGCCGACGACGCCGCCAAGAAGCGCAGCGCGCTCAAGGGCCGCACCGACAGCGCCGCCGGCGGCGCCCGTGCCGGCTGGCGCGCACCGCGCGGCGGCCGCCGCGGCGAGCGTGGCGACGGCGCGGCATCGAGCTTCACGCCGCCGACCGAGGCCGTGGTGCAGGAGGTGCACATCCCCGAGACCATCTCGGTGGCCGACCTCGCCCACAAGATGTCGGTGAAGGCCTCCGAGGTCATCAAGCAGCTGATGAAGCTGGGCCAGATGGTCACCATCAACCAGCAGCTCGACCAGGAGACGGCGATGATCGTCGTCGAGGAGATGGGCCACAAGGCCTTCGCCGCCAAGCTGGACGATCCGGAAGCCTTCCTCGAGGAGGAACAGGACGAGCAGCAGCACGAGGAGACGCAGCGCGCGCCGGTGGTCACCGTGATGGGCCACGTCGACCACGGCAAGACCTCGCTGCTCGACTACATCCGCACCAGCCGCGTCGCGGCGGGCGAAGCGGGCGGCATCACGCAGCACATCGGCGCGTATCACGTCGAGACGCCGCGCGGCATGATCACCTTCCTCGACACTCCGGGCCACGCCGCGTTCACCGCGATGCGTGCGCGCGGCGCCAAGGCCACCGACATCGTCATCCTGGTGGTGGCGGCCGACGACGGCGTGATGCCGCAGACCAAGGAAGCCATCCACCACGCGAAGGCGGCCGGCGTGCCCATCGTCGTGGCGATGAACAAGATCGACAAGCCCGAGGCCAACGTCGAGCGCGTCAAGAGCGAACTGGTGGCCGAGGAAGTGGTGCCGGAAGACTTCGGCGGCGATTCGCCGTTCGTCGCCGTCTCGGCCAAGACCGGCAAGGGCATCGACGAGCTGCTCGAGCAGGTGCTGCTGCAGGCCGAGGTGCTGGAGCTGAAGGCCGCGATCGAGGCGCCCGCCAAGGGCCTCGTGATCGAAGCGCAGCTCGACAAGGGCCGCGGCCCGGTGGCCACGGTGCTGGTGCAAAGCGGCACGCTGAAGAAGGGCGACGTGGTGCTCGCCGGTTCGAGCTACGGCCGGGTACGCGCCATGCTCGACGAGAACGGCAAGCCCACCGATGCGGCCGGTCCGTCGATTCCGGTCGAGATCCAGGGCCTCACCGAGGTGCCGCAGGCCGGCGACGAGTTCATGGTGCTGGCCGACGAGCGCCGCGCGCGCGAGATCGCCACCTTCCGCCAGGGCAAGTACCGCGACGTGAAGCTGGCCAAGCGCCAGGCCGCGAACCTCGAATCGATGATGGAGCAGATGGGGCAGGGCGAGGTGCAGAGCCTGCCGCTGATCATCAAGGCCGACGTGCAGGGCTCGCAGGAAGCACTGGCCACCTCGCTGCAGAAGCTCTCGACCGAAGAGGTCAAGGTGCAGATCGTGCACGCGGCGGTGGGCGGTATCAGCGAGAGCGACGTCAACCTGGCGATCGCCTCCAAGGCCATCATCGTCGGCTTCAACACGCGCGCCGATGCCGGTGCGCGCAAGCTGGCCGAGAACAACGGCGTCGACATCCGCTACTACAACATCATCTACGACGCGGTCGACGAGGTGAAGGCGGCGATGGGCGGCATGCTGGCGCCCGAGCAGCGCGAGGAGGCGATCGGCACGGCCGAGATTCGCCAGGTGTTCGTGGCCTCCAAGATCGGCACGGTGGCCGGCTCGATGGTCACCTCCGGCCTGGTGCGCCGCGGCGCGCGCTTCCGCCTGCTGCGCGAGAACGTGGTGGTCTACACCGGCGAGGTCGAGTCGGTGCGCCGCCTGAAGGACGACGTGCGCGAGGTCAAGGAAGGCTTCGAGTGCGGCATCAAGCTGAAGAACTACAACGACATCAAGGAAGGCGACCAGCTCGAGTTCTTCGAGATCAAGGAGGTGGCGCGGACGCTGTAAGGCGGAACCGGCCTCGTCCCGAACCCCGCCTTCCAAAAGAGGGCGGGGTTCGCGTTTAGGAGCACCCCATGCGACACAAGCGATCCATTCCCAACCGCGGCTTCCGCATCGCCGACCAGATCCAGCGCGACCTGGCCGAGCTGATCCGCGAGCTGAAGGATCCGCGCGTCGGCATGGTGACGCTGCATGCGGTCGAGGTGTCGGCCGACTACGCGCACGCCAAGGTCTATTTCTCGCTGCTGGTGGGCGACCCGGCCGAGTGCGAGGCGGCGCTCAACGAGGCCGCCGGCTACCTGCGCAACGGCCTCTTCAAGCGCCTGCAGATCCACACCGTGCCGACGCTGCACTTCCACTTCGACCGCACCACCGAGCGTGCGGCCGAGCTGAACATCCTCATCAACCAGGCCAACGCGACGCGGGCCAAGGACGACTGAGTGCAAGCGCGGCAACGCATCCCCCGGCGCGCCGTGCACGGCGTGCTGCTGCTCGACAAGCCGCTGGGCCTGTCGAGCAACGATGCCTTGCAGCGCGCCAAGCGCCTGTATCGCGCCGAGAAGGCCGGGCATACCGGCACGCTCGATCCGCTGGCCAGCGGGCTGCTGCCGATCTGCTTCGGCGCGGCGACCAAGTTTTCGCAGGCCAGCCTGGACGCCGACAAGCGTTATCTCGCCACGCTGAAACTCGGCCAGACGCGCCGCGGCGGCGACCTCGAAGGCGAGGTGCTGCAGACGCGGCCGGTGAGCGTGAGCCGCGCCGAGGTCGAAGCCGCCTGCGCGCGCTTCACCGGCACGATCGAGCAGACGCCGCCCATGCATTCGGCGCTCAAGCACGAAGGCAAGGCGCTCTACGAATACGCTCGCGCCGGCGTCGAGGTCGAGCGCGAGCCGCGCCGCGTGACCATTCATTCCATCGCCATCGTCGAAGGCGACCATGAACGCTGGGTGCTGGACGTGCGTTGCAGCAAGGGCACCTACATCCGCACGCTGGCCGAGGACATCGGGCAGGCGCTGGGCTGCGGCGCGCACCTCGCGGCGCTGCGCCGCAGTGGCTCGGGCGCGTTGACGCTGCAAGGCGCGGTCACGCTCGAAGCCCTCGAAGCCATGAGCGAAGCCGAGCGCGATGCGCAGCTGCTGCCCGCCGACGCGCTGCTGGCCGACTGCCCCGAAGTGCGCCTGGGCGCCGAGGACGCCGCGCGCTTCCTCGCCGGCATGCGCCGCCGTCTCGCGCTCGCCGACGCGCCGCAGGTGAGGGTGTTCGGCCCCGAGCCGCAGGCCTTCCTCGGCTCGGCGCACATCGTCGCCGGCGAACTGATTTCCACCAGGCTGCTCAGCCCGACCGAGGTGCAAGGCCTCGTCGTGAACGATCGAACAGAGAGAACCGCATGACCCGCCAGATCCGCAACATCGCGATCATCGCCCACGTCGACCACGGCAAGACCACGCTGGTCGACCAGCTGCTGCGCCAGAGCGGCACCTTCCGCGAGAACGAGAAGGTGGCCGAGCGCGTGATGGACAGCAACGACCTCGAACGCGAGCGCGGCATCACCATCCTCGCCAAGAACTGCGCGGTGGAGTGGAAGGGCACGCACATCAACATCGTCGACACCCCGGGCCACGCCGACTTCGGCGGCGAGGTCGAGCGCGTGCTGTCGATGGTCGACTCGGTGCTGCTGCTGGTCGACGCGGTCGAAGGGCCGATGCCGCAGACCCGCTTCGTCACCAAGAAGGCGCTGGCGCTGGGCTTGAAGCCCATCGTCGTGGTCAACAAGGTCGACCGCCCCGGCGCGCGGCCCGACTACGTCATCAACGCCACCTTCGATCTGTTCGACAAGCTGCACGCCACCGAGGAGCAGCTCGACTTCCCGGTGATCTTCGCCTCCGGCCTGAACGGCTGGGCGACGCTGACGCAGGGCGAAACCGGCACCGACCTGGCGCCGCTGTTCGACGCCATCCTGCAGCACGTGCCGGCGCACGAGGGCAGCGCGGCCGATCCGCTGCAGCTGCAGATCTGCTCGCTCGACTACTCCAGCTACGTCGGCCGCATCGGCATCGGGCGGATCAACCAGGGCACGCTCAAGCCCATGCAGTCGGTGGCCGTCTACAACGGCCCGCAGAGCCAGCCCTTCACCGCGCGCGTCAACCAGGTGCTCAAGTTCGAGGGCCTGGAGCGCAAGCAGGCCACCGAAGCCGGCCCGGGCGACATCGTGCTCGTCAATGGCATCGAGAACATCGGCATCGGCGTGACGCTGACCGACGCCGAGAACCCCGTGCCGCTGCCCATGCTGAAGGTCGACGAGCCGACGCTGACGATGAACTTCTGCGTCAACTCCAGCCCGCTGGCCGGGCGCGAAGGCAAGTTCGTCACCAGCCGGCAGATCTGGGATCGGCTGCAGCGCGAGCTGCAGAGCAACGTCGCGCTGAAGGTCAAGGAGACCGACGAGGACGGCATCTTCGAGGTCTCCGGCCGCGGCGAACTGCACCTGACCATCCTGCTGGAGAACATG